>Ga0315900_10009798_pt1 | contig 12094 bp, 8 predicted proteins | sample LakEriMetagenome_FD_203521 | JGI IMG/M metagenome (GOLD analysis project Ga0315900, IMG submission 203521) | Freshwater fungal communities from buoy surface, Lake Erie, Ohio, United States - Buoy 12 MA114 | ecosystem: Environmental > Aquatic > Freshwater > Lake > Lake biofilm | place: USA: Lake...
CGATATTCAGTGGACGCCGGCGGTGGCTCGTACTTGGGTGAATGTGCGCTCTGATGCCAGTCGTGGTGGGCAGGTGGTGGGCGTGATCAAGCCGGCGGCCCGTGCCATGCTCGGCACCGGTCGCGCCGGCTGGCGCCAGGTGCGCTCGCCCGACATCAGCGGCTGGGCGGATCCGCGCCTGTTTGAACCGGATAGCCTGCGCACGCGCGGCGGTCCCTGAGGGCGTGAGCGCACGGCCACGTTCGGCCGTGTGCGGGATTACCGGACCTCGGTGTCAGGTTCCGAGGGGAAAAGTCCATGGCTTCCCCGACTTCCCAGCGATGAGAAAACGGCGAATCTCAGTGTACCGTGAGGTTTGAATCGTCTTCTTTCCGGACCTGCCATGCTCTCAGCCACTGCGGAACATGCCGTGCGCGCCGTACTGCTCCTTGCACGTCACGACGGCGCCAAGGCCCTTTCGGCGGATGCCATTGCTGCTGAACTCGGGGCACCGCGCAACTACCTCGCGAAGACGCTCAACGCCCTCGCCAAGGCGGGGGTCGTTCACAGCGCCAGAGGCGCCGCCGGCGGCTTCACGCTCGCCATCCCGCCCGATAGTCTGACGCTCGCCCGGATCATCGCGCCCTTCGATGATCATGCCCGCACGCCGGCCTGCATGCTGCGCAACCGCGCCTGTGATGCGCAGCACCCGTGTGCCGTGCATGCGCGATGGAATGCGATCGTCGGCCATGCGGCGGCGCGCTTCGAGCAGACGACGATCGCTCAACTGCTCACGGACGCCGGCCCGAACCGCTCGTATGCGCCGGCCGTGAGCATGACGCGGGACCTCGCGCTGTCACTCGCACATGCGTCGTTGCTGCACACCTGACACACCGTTCAGCCGAAGGATTGACGGTCTCGTTCGGCCGGAAACGCGTCCACGCCGAGTTCACAAAGCAAGGTGAGGACACCAAGGACAACGTTGGGCCATGCGGCGCTACGCCGTGCCCTCAACCTCCTCGGCGATCTCCGTGTGCACGCGTCCCTCACCACAGACTGGTACGCGGCCCATTCGGCGAACCATTGAAGCTGGTCCGCCCTGCGGCTAGCGTGTGGCATGCGTACGCCCGATGATTGGCGCTCCACGTTGCCCGCGCGGTTGTCCGCAGGCTTGCCTGCGCATGGCTGGCGCACCCGATTCGCGCCCGCGCCCACCGGGTATCTGCACCTCGGTCATCTGGTAAACGCCCTGCACGTGTGGGGCATCGCGCGGGCCTTCGGTGGTGCCGTCGTGTTGCGCATCGAGGACCACGACCGCACGCGCTGTCGCCCCGAGTACGAGCAGGCGCTTCTCGACGATCTCGAATGGCTGGGATTCGCGCCTGACGTGTATGACCTCTCGTCGTTCCGTGACGACGACGTCGCTCATCCGGCCCGGCAGTCCAACCAGGACGCGCGCTATCGCGCCGCGTTGGATGGACTCGAGCGCCGTGGCCTCGTCTATCCGTGTCGTTGCACGCGGCGGGATATCGCGCAGGTGGTGCCGCACCGCCCGGGCGAGGAGCCGCGGTATCCCGGCACCTGCCGCCACGCCGGCGTGCCGGCCGAGGACTCGTTCGCACGTCGCGTGTGGCTCGACAATGCGCCGTTTTCCTTCGTCGACCTCCGCCTCGGAGCACTCACGCAGACGCCACAGCAGCAGTGCGGCGATTTGCTCGCGCGGGATCGCCACGCCCAGTGGACCTACCAGTTCGCCGTTGTCGTCGACGACATCACACACGATATCGACGTGGTGATTCGCAGCGAGGACCTGCTGGCGAGTACCGGGCGTCAGCTGCAGCTGGCGTCGCTGCTCGGACGCACGCGACCACTTCGGTTCCTGCATCACACGCTGCTCGTGCATCCCGATGGCAGCAAGTTGAGCAAGGCGACGCACGATACGTCGTTGCGGGAGATGCGCGCGGCGGGGTTGCATGCCGATGAACTGCTCGGCGAGGCCGCCCGACGTGCGGGGCTGGCGACGGTTGACCGTCTCGACCCGAATGACGTGGCGTCGCTGTTTGTGGGGAGCTGAGAACTGAGAGCTGAAAACTGAAAGCTCCCCCGGAGATCACGCGATCTTTCAGGGGAGCTTTCAGCTTTCGGTCGTCAGTGCTCAGCCTTTCACGGCTTACTTCGCGCCGAGCAAACCCATCACCACGAGCAGGACCCACTGCGGGCCCTTGTAGCCGTCCGTGCGATCGTCGTACGACTCGTCGAGCGAATGCGCGCCGCGGCCCACGCCGCCGCCGTCGAGCGTGACGGCGGGGATGCGGAGATTCATGGGGATGTTGGCGTCGGTGCTCGAGATGGTGAGCGGCGCGTACACGTTCATCGTACGGGCGGCCGCGAGCGACGTGCGCACGATGAACGTCGTGTCGGGCGTGGTGCCCGCCGGACGCAATCCCATCGTGTCCACCACCAGCGTCAGCGCGGCGTTGCTCTTCGGCCAGCGCGCCTTCTCTTCCGTCACGGCTTCACGGAGCGCCTTCTGCAGACGGGCGTCGATTTCCGCGAGCGCGGCCGACGTTTCGCTGCGGAGGTCGACTTCCATGATCGCTTCGAAGGGGATCGAGTTCACCGACGTGCCACCGGAGACGATGCCCACGTTGAACGTCACCTTGGGGGTGGTGCTCGCCTCGAGGTCGGCGATCTTCGCGATGGCACGGCCCATCGCATGCATCGGGTTCGGCATACCGAACGCGCCATAGCTGTGGCCACCCGGGCCCTTGTAATGCACGCGGTAGCGGTTGCTGCCCACGCCGCCGTTGGTCACGCCGAAGCCGGTGCCATCCACCGAGATGAACATGTCGATGGAGTCGCGCATGGGGCCGCCGAAGATGGCGCGCATGCCGCGCAGATTACCGGGGCCTTCTTCACCCACGTTGCCGACCACGAGCAGCTTGCCGCTGAACGGGATCTTCTGCGTGATCACCTGACGGGCCACTGACAGCACCACGGCGAGGCCGCGGCAATCGTCGCCAATGCCGGGCGCGATCAGCTTCGTGCCTTCGCGCTTCACCCGCACATCGGTGCCCTCGGGGAACACCGTGTCGAGGTGGCCCGCGAGCATGAGCGTGGGGCCCGGCTTCGCGCCGCGAATCTCGCCGATCACGTTGCCTTCCTTGTCGATGCGCACGTTCTGCACCCCAAGGTCACGGAACCGCTTGGCGTATTCGGCGGCGCGTGCCTGCTCCTTGAACGGCGGCGCCGGGATCTGGCAGATGGACGCCTGCTGGTCGAGCGTCCACGCGTTGTCGCTCTGCAGTGCGCTGAACGCGGCCGCGACGGTGGGGTGTTGCGCCAGCTTGTCCATGCCCGCTTCGAGGGGCGTGGGCTTGGCGGCCTTGGCCTGGGCCGCGACGGTGGCTGGGGCCGCCGCGAGGAGGGAAACGCACAACGCCGGGAGCATGCCCCCGGCGGAGAACGCGGAACGGGTGGGACGCATGACGGTCAACTCGTGATCGTGATGGTACCGGCGGACGTGTTGGAGCTCACCTTGAACTCCGACAGGCCGGAGGTACGCTCACCTCCGGTCCATGCGCCGTTGGCATTGAACGTCGCGCCATGATTGGGACAACGGAAGCCCGTCCCATTGATATTCACGGTCGTCCCTTGGTGCGGGCACACCATGGAGAAGGCCCGGTAGCTGCTGGCATCCACGCGCACCACCGCCACGGGCGTCCCTGAGGTGGTCACCCGCGCGATCCCCCCCACCGTGGCCAGCGCCGGAAAGTTGGCCAGCGTGACGGTCACGTTCACGGCGCCCGGCGAGGTGGGCGAATCGTCCTCGCCACTGCAAGCGGTGAGAAAGGCCGCGACCGCCGCCATCGCACCGGTGGCGACGAAATCACGACGGGAACAGGAGGAACAGGCCGACATGGGGACGCTCCGGAAGGGCAAAGGGTGAGGTCAAATCTTGATGAGCGCCGTGCCCCAGCGCGCGGGATCACTGTCGCTTTCGAACGCGATGTCCGGGTCCACCGAAATCGTGGTGCCGTCGCGCGTGATCTGCAGCCGGTCCATGTTCCGGGTCGCTCGCCCACTCACGAATGTGCCATTGGGCTGGTACTTCGACTTGTGCCGCGGGCACTGGAACCCCGCGTTCTTGGGCAGCACCTTGAGCGCCGTATTCTGGTGCGGACAGGACAACGCGAACGCATAGACCTCGCCGGCATGCCGGCAGAGAATGACTTCGTTCGTCGTGTCGATGGACACACCATCGGCCGGCGGGAGTGCGTACTTCACCGGCCCGCGCCCACGGTCCCGCGGCTCGAGGGCGGCGATTTCGCGCACCGGTCCCAGCAGGGACAGTCCGGCCAGCGCCGCCCCGGCGGTAAAGGTCTGTCGGAGGAATTCACGACGGGCGCTGCACGAACCGCAGGGTGACGATGAGTCGTCTGAATGCACGAGAATCTCCGCTAACTCAGAATGCGTGGGCAGACGTCAGATGTTGGCGACGACGACGCCAAGCACGACGATGAGGCACCAGGCCGATACGCTCACCCACGCATGCGTGCGCAGCGTCGCGTACGGGCCGGCGAGTTCCGCGCCGGCGCTCCCCGTCTCGACGGCGCTCCCGGCGTTGGCCAGCAGCTGCGCCTCGGTGGACCGCATGCGGACGCCGTTGAGGATCAGCACCACCAGCGTGGCCATCTTTGCCCAGAACACCCGCGAGCCCCAAAAGGTGCCGACGTCGGACGTGAAGAGCGCCAGTCCGCTCAGATTCGTGAGAACAAGCGCGCCGATCACGATGCCGTGCGTCGCCTTGAGGTCGGCTGCCGTGGCGAGATAGGCGTCGCGGTGGCCGGGCGTCGCCTGCAGCAGGCGGCGGTCGGCGCCGAGCGCGATTCCGCCGCCGATGAAGAGGGCGAGCACATGCAGCGCGATGAGGGCCGTGGGGAGCCACGCGCTCTCCGCGTAGTAATCGGCCCAAGGCTGTGTGAGCGTGGTAAGCGTGTCCAGCATCGTCTCAGTTGTTCACGAGCATGAGGAGCCAACTGGCCGTCGAGAGGCTCATCGAGCCGATGGCCACGTTCCGGTGCAGGCGACGCTTGTCGCCATTCTCCTCCGCTTCGTCGGCGATACTGCCGGCGTAGGCGAACCCACCGCTCGCCGCCATGAACAGCGCGCCATGCAGCAGCCGGCGCTTGCGGCTGTTCGGATCCTTGCGCCCCTCCCACTGGTTCCACACGCCGGTCACGGCGTTCGCGCCGAACAGCACCGCGGTGCCCCCGGCCGCATACGGGTGAACCGATCGGGCCCAGCCGGGCGCCTCGTCGCCCTTTTGGAGCAACTGGTCGCCGGACGCATAGGACAGCGCGAACAGCGGCAGCATGGCCCAGCTGAGCGTTTTGTGAATCGTCACCCGCCGGGCGTAGCCGTCGCTGTACGTCACCGCCTTCCGACGCGGCCGCACCGTGTCGGTGCTCGCGATGGGGAGCGAGAGCGCGACCGGTGCCACCAGCGGTCCCGGCGCGGCGATGCGCGGCGTGCTGTCGACGGGGGCGGCAGCGAGCAAGGCCGCCGTAACGAGAACCGGTACCAGTGACATGGGGAGTGCTCCAGAGCGATCGGAAAACGACAAGCGAGCTGAGGCGAAGGCAATCACGGATGAATGTATGCCCGATACATGAACCACGGAGGGCGCGCACAAGTTCTAACCCCCGGGCAGACGTGGTCCCCACCTGCCATCCCTCGTACGCCGTGACGGTGCATTCCACGATTGGGAGGGTGCCTCGTTACATTCGAAGAGGATGTCAGTGCTGACGAGTGTTTCCCGCCAATGGACGCGTGGGTGCGTCATGACCGCCTACGCGGCGACCGCCCTCACCGTGACCGCCGTCGCGGCGACGGCGCTTGGGGCGGTGATGACGCCAGCCGTGCTTGGCGCGCAGCGGGCCGTTCGCTGTGAACCGGCGGGCCGCATCCGCTCGGTGTCATTCGACGGGAGTCCGCACTTCGATGCGCTGAGTATGGCCGCGAACGTCGTCACGCGGCAGCCGAGCTTCGCCGGCCGCGTCCTGCACGTGGGGACGGCGCCGTGCGTCGATACCCTCGAAGTGCGCCGTGATGCCCTGCGGCTCGCCATCCTGCATCGGCAGGCGGGATGGTTTCAGGCCACCGTCGCCGCTGACATCGCGCGCGCGGCGAACGGGACCCGTATCCGCTTTATCATCACGCCCGGCCGTGAAGCCATCCTCGATACGATCGTGATGCAGGGTATGCCGGCACCACTGGATGGCCGGCGTCCCTACGAAAGTGCGCTGCGCGGTCTCGAAGGCAAACGCTTCGACCGCACCCGTGTGGATACCACGGTCGCTGCGGTGGTGACGCGCCTGCGCGATGCCGGATTCGCCCGCGCGGCGATGCCGGTGAGCCGCATCCGCATCGACACGACCACGGCGCGCGTACGTCTCGAGCTCGCGTTCAACACGGGGCCGCGTCTCCGCATCGGCAACGTCGCCGTCAGCATTCTGCCGGTGACCACCGGCCGCCCCCGCGTCGACTCGGCTGACGTAGCTCGGCTCGTGCACATCGATCCGGGCGAGGGGTTCCGCGCGTCGGCCATGCTCGATGCCCAGCGGGCGCTCTATCGGAGCGAGGCGTTTCGCCTCGTGCTCATGGATACGGTCTCCTCGGCCGCGCACACCGACAGCCTGATCGATCTCCGCATCGCCGTAGCGGAAGCGCGGACGCGCAGCGCCCGGGTGGGGCTGGGCTGGGCCACCCAGGATTGCATCCGGGCGCAGGGGCGTATCAACGATCGCGGATTTCTCGGGGTTGGGCGCCGCGTCGAGCTGTCCATGCGGGCGTCCAAACTCGGGATCGGCGCGCCCACCGACTTCGCGCCCGCCCTGTGTTCGCAGGCGCTGCGCGACGATCCCTTCAGCCAGCGCGTGAACTACTACGTGGGCACCACGCTCACCAATTCGCGCCTGTTCGGCTTGCCGGTTGTGCCGCTGTTGTCCGTGTACAGCGAGCGTCGCGGCGAGCCATACGCCTTTCTGCGCGAAACGGCCATCGGCGCCCTGGCTGAAGTCTCCCGGCAGTTCAGTGTGCGCACCGCGGGCACCGCCGGATTTCAGTACGAGAACGGCAAGACCACCACCGACCCGGTCGTCTCGTGCACGCGCTTCGGCCTGTGCCGCCCGGAGGAGTTGGTGCTCTCGGCCTTCGGGCGTGGCGTGGGCATCGTGAGCACGTCGGCGGCGCACGACCGCACCAACGATCTCACCAGCCCCTCGCGTGGCTGGCGGGTGCGCGGCGAGGTGCGCGTGGGCGAAACGGTCTCGGAACTGGTGAGCACCGTGCGCTTCACGCGCACCACCGGCGAATGGGCGGGCTTCGGTCGTCTGTTCGGTGGCGTGATCGGTGGGCGGTTGCAGGCGGCCGGCGCTTTCGCGCCCGGCGCGGAGCTCGTCGACGGAACCCCGCTCATTCCGCAGCAGGAACGCCTGTTCGTGGGCGGACAGAACTCGGTGCGTGGTTACCAGCAGAACCTGCTCGGTGCCGTCGACTACGTCGTCACCAAGGTGCAGCCCGCCGGTGGCGATGGATCGGCGTACGAAGTGGTCGCCAACGCCGACGGACGCGCTGTGCCGCGTGGCGGGACCGCGATGCTGGTGGGGAATCTCGAATGGCGTCGTGGCTTCCGCATCGTGGCCGAACAGCTGCTGTTCGCCGCCTTCGTGGATGCCGGAGCGCTGTGGGAAACCCGCTCCGACCGCTTCAGCTGGTCGTCGATGCGCTACACCCCTGGGCTGGGGCTGCGTCTGGTGACACCGCTCGGTCCGTTCCGCGTGGACATCGGCTACCGTCCGTACGGCCTGCGGGCGGGGCGCGCGCTGTACTTCTCGCCGACCACCGATGCCGAGGGCTCGGGGATCTTCTGCGCGAGCCCACGGGTATCGAACGCGGTGGGCGACTACTCGAGCGTCTTCTCCTGCCCGGCGACGTTCTCTCCGCCGCCCTCGAAGAACGTGCTCTCGCGGCTCGTCTTCCACTTCGGCCTCGGGCAGGCGTTCTGATGACCCGCCCCATGTCGCCACGGCAGCGCCGCTTCTGGTGGGTCGCCGCCATCGTGCTCGGCATGGGCGGCGGCGTGAGCCTCGGCTACGTGGTGGCCACCGGTACCGAGGCGGGGCGCCGCTGGCTGCTGTCGACACTCATCGGCAGCGCGAACCGGGTGTTCGGTGGACGCGGGGCGCTGCGTGTCGGCACGCTACGCGAGATCAGCCCGGGGCGGGTGGTCGCGGAAAACGTGGCGCTGGTTGATACGGCCGGTGTGCCGGTCGTGACCGCCACGCGCGTGGTAGGGACGCTCGATGTGCGAGCGCTGTACCGCCGCGTGATTCACCTGAGGCGCGTCGTGCTGTCCGGTGTGACCATGACGCTACGGCAGGAATCGCCCGGGCGGCCCTGGAACCTCGCGCACATCATTGCGGGCGATACCGCAGTGTCGGTGCCCCACACGGGGGTGCGTTTTGGCGATGACGTGCGCATCGATTCGCTGCTGCTCGACGACGGTGCGATCACCACGCGTGCGCCGTGGTCCCCGCATCCGGTGTTCGCGGGGGCGGCGCGCGACAGCGTGATCGCGGTACGTGACAGTTTGCACGACCTCGAGCGGCTGGCCGACGGTCGATTGTTCGAGCGCCGCCGCATCACGCTCGATCGCGTGCGGGCTCACGATGTCGTGCTCGTCGATGTGCAGAAGCGGCCCGCGTCGCTCGTGCTCGACTCGTTGCGTGGCGTCCTTTCCGATCCGCCGGTCCCGGTGCGGCAGGCGCGCGGGCGTGTGGCATGGACCGGCGACTCGCTGATGCTCGATCTGCGTGAGGTGCGACTCCCCGACTCGCAGGGCACGGCCGTGGGGACGGTAACGTGGAACCAGCCGGGACCGGTTCGCTACGATGTGCTGGTGAAGGCCGATGCCGGCCTCCGCGATCTGGCGTGGGTGTGGGACGTGTTGCCCCGCGACGGGCGTGGAACGGCCACGGTGCGCATGCGCACACTGGCCGATGCGTACGATGCCGAATACGCGCTGTCGGCGCTCGACGTGCAGAGCGGAGCGTCGCGCGTGCGTGGCGATATCGCGGTGACGGTGCGCCCGGCCGATCTGCTGCTGCATGGCGTTGATCTGCAGTTCATGCCGTTGCGCAGCGAGCTCGCGCGCCGGTTGAGCTACGAGGCGCTGCCGCCGGAGGTGCGCGGCGTGTTCACCGGCCGGCTCGTGGCGCGCGAGGGCGGGGCGCTCACGGCCTTCCGCGTGGACACGCTCGACGCGCGCTTCCTCGACGAAACCATACGTGATGGTGACGCCATTTCGAAGCTGCGCCTGAGCGGCATGCTCGGCTTCGGTGTGCGTCCCCGCGCCTGGAATCTCACCGCCAGCCGAGCGCAGATCGACTTGCGGTCGGTGCGGCGTCTCGTGCCCACCGCCCCCGCGATCGACGGCGTGGTGAGCGGGTCGGTGGTGGTGCGTAGCGCCGATCTCTCGGCGGCCGATCTGCGCGCTCTCGCGCTCTCGTGGCGTGACGCGGCGGGGAACGTGAGCGTTGTGCGCGGTGACGCTCGGGTGCGATACGCCGGGCGCACGCCGGAGGTGCACGCGGCACTCGTGTTCGATCCGCTCGCGATGCCCGCGCTCGCGCGTCTGGACACCACGCTGCTGCTGCGCTCGCACGTGGCCGGTACGGTGGCGCTCGATGGTACACTCGACTCGCTCACCTGGCGTGGGCGCCTGTTGGCGATGGACGGGGCTGCGCCACGGCTCGCGCTTGATTCGGCAGGGGTGCCCGCTGGGGCGTCGGTGTTGCTCGACGGCACCGCCTCGCTCCTGCCGCATGAGTGGCGCGGCACGGCCGCTGGTGCGCTGTCGGCCTTCGATGCCCGCGCATGGCTCGGTCGCGCGTCCGTCCCATCAACGGCGATCGACGGCACCATCCGGCTGTCGGCGCGCGGCCCCCTCGACACGCTCGGCGCTTCGGCCGGGGATTCATCCGCGGTGCGGGCCATCGAGGGGAGTGCCGACATCGCGCTGACGCAGCGTGAGAGCATGGGGCGTCCGGCCTTTGCACTCGTCGCCAGCGCCGCGCTGGGGCGCGAGCGATTGGTGGTCGATTCGGCGCTCGGGCGGATAGGCGGCGTGCAGATCGACTCCCACGGTGCCTTGGCCCGTGATACGCTGGCGGTGGACACGCTGCAGGTCTCCCTGCGCGCCGATTCGCTGCCGGCCGTGCGCGAACAGCTGCAGCGCCTCGCCGACATGATGCAGCCGGTGGATTCGTCGCTGGCGCAGTCGCTGCGCACGTTCGCCGCCGATACGCTGACTGGCGATGCGTCACTATCCGGCTACCTCTACGGGAGCCTCGGGAAGGCCGATGCCACGGCCGCCCTTGGCGCGCGTGCCGTGCAGGTGGGCGCGATCCACGTGGGCCGCGTGTTCGGCTCCGCGCATGCTACCGACGTGCTCCGTCGCCCCTCGTTCGAAGGCACGGCCAACGCCGATGACGTCACGGGGCTGGGAGCGGTGCGCATACGGTCGGCGACCTTCCGGGTGACCGACGCGAGTCCCGACAGCGGTGCCCTCGTGCTCGACGTGAGTTCGGATGAGGATGCCCATCTCGTCGCGCGCGGGGCGTACACCGCGAAGGGCAGCGCCACGACCGTGCGGGTGGACTCGCTGCGCCTGGCCTACGACAGTGTCGCCTGGCGCTCGGTGCAGCCGGCGGTCGTGGTCGCCGATAGCACCGGTCTTCGTCTGGCCCCCATCGAGCTGCGCTCGAGCGCCGGGGGCGCGCTGGTCGTGCAGGCCGACGTGCCGCGTCGTGGTGCCGTGCAGGGCGAGCTGCGCGTGGCGCGCTTCCCCTTTGGTGAAGTGAGCGCGCTGTTGGCCGGAACACCGCCGGTGGCGGGTACAATGAGCGGCCGAGCCACGCTCGGCGGGGTGCGAGCGGCGCCACTCATCGCATGGGATGTCGTGGCCGATTCGGTGGGGATGAACGGGTTCCGCCTGCCGCCCATCACCAGCACCGGGAGTTACGCCGACAAGCGGCTCACCGCCCAGGCCACCGTGCGCGATACGCTCGGCGGGCGCCTGCAGGTGAGCGGGCAGTTGCCGGTCGACCTCACGCTCGCTGCGGTGAATACGCGGTTGCTCTCCGACGCGGTGCAGGGGCGCGTGGACGTTGATGCCCTCCGGCTCGACGGGCTTCCGCTCAGTGTGGTCGGGATCTCGCGCCTGCGCGGCGTGCTGAACGGGGCGTTTACGCTGGGCGGTACCTTCGAGCGGCCTTCGGCCAACGGGCAGGTGGTTCTCGCGGACGCCGGTGCACGCATCGACGATCTCGGAATCGAGCCGGTCGACGGGCGCCTTGCGTTGCGCGCCAACGCCGATTCGCTCGTGCTCGAGTCACTTGCGGTACGAAGCGGCGGCGCGGGCGATACCGTTGGGGCGTCGGGCGTGCTGCGCTTTGCCGCCGGCGAGACGCCGGCGAGTGTGGATGTGCGGCTCACGGCCCGCGACTTCATCGTGTCACGACAGCGCGACGGCACCGATCTGGACATCGGTGGCGCGCTGCGTCTCTCCGGGGCGCTCGCGCGGCCGCAGGTGAGCGGCACGCTGTACGTACCGCGCGCGAACCTCGTGGTGGATCCGCTCGGGGCTCGCACGGCGCTCGATCTCTCCAGTGAGGCGGCGAGGGCACTGCTGGGGGCCGATGAAGTACCGGTTGCTGAAACCGCGGCGCAGTCCCTGTCGCGCCTCGGGTCGAGCGTTACCGTGGCCAATGCGCGCGTCGAACTCGGTAACGAAGTCTGGGTGCAAACACCCGAGTCGCGCGTGAATCTCGCCGGTGGGCTCGATGTGACCTTGAACGGCGATCGGCTGGCGCTCGACGGGGAAATCCGCGCCAACCGCGGACAGTATCGTCTGGAGCTGGGCGTGGTGAATCGCAGCTTCAGTGTGGACTCGGGGCGTGTGCGCTTCTTCGGCAACAACGCCATCGCCCCCACACTCGACATCACCGCCACCAACGTCGTGCGCGTGGCCGGCGGCAGCGAGATCCCCGTG
>Ga0315900_10009799_pt1 | contig 12094 bp, 10 predicted proteins | sample LakEriMetagenome_FD_203521 | JGI IMG/M metagenome (GOLD analysis project Ga0315900, IMG submission 203521) | Freshwater fungal communities from buoy surface, Lake Erie, Ohio, United States - Buoy 12 MA114 | ecosystem: Environmental > Aquatic > Freshwater > Lake > Lake biofilm | place: USA: Lake...
CCTTGGCGTCTTCGACCATCGACTGGGCCAGACGCTCAGCGTCGGCCAGGCGCTTGGCCGCGTCGTCGCGCGCAGCCGACAGCTGCTCTTCGACGCGCTTGTTGGCCACAGCCAAATCGGCCTTGGCCTTGTCGGCAGCCGACAAGCCTTCGGCGATCTTCTTGGCGCGCTCGTCCAGGGCGGCCGTGATCGGCGGCCAGACGAACTTCATCGTGAACCAGACCAGGATCGCGAATACGATCATCTGGACGATGAGGGTACCGGTGATGCTCACTTGTTTGCCTCAATCGGTTTGGGGAACCTCAGCTTGGGGCACACCACGAGGGCGCGCCCCAGCCTCTCAACTCGACTGAAGTCGATTTACTTGGCGATGGCGGCCAGCTGACCCAGAAACGGGTTGGCGGTGGCGAACCACAGGGCGATACCGGTGCCGATGATGAAGGCCGCGTCGATCAGGCCGGCCAGCAGGAACATCTTGGTCTGCAGTTCGCCCATCAGCTCGGGCTGGCGTGCAGCAGATTCCAGGTACTTGCTGCCCATGATGCCGATGCCGATACAGGCACCCACGGCACCCAGACCGATGATCAGGCCAGCGGCCAGGGCAACAAAGCTGATGACTTCCATGATGACTCCTAAAGAGAGTGGTTGAGAGAAAAAAGAAAAGAAAACGTCGAACCGAACGTCAGGCGGGATCAGTGCGCGTCATGGGCCTGACCGATGTAGACCAGCGTCAACATCATGAAGACGAAGGCCTGCAGCGTGATGATCAGAATGTGGAAGATGGCCCAGGCCGAGCCCGCGATGATGTGGCCGATGGCCAGGCCGATGCCGGTGCCCAGGCCCACCGTGGCGATGGCGCCGCCCATGAGCGCGATCAGCATGAAGATCAGTTCGCCGGCGTACATATTGCCGAACAGTCGCATGCCGTGCGAAACCGTCTTGGCCACGAACTCGATGATCTGCATGGCGAAGTTGAAGGGCCACAGCACCGGGTGCGAACCGAAGGGAGCCGAAAACAGCTCATGGATCCAACCGCCCAGGCCCTTGATCTTCACGTTGTAGAACAGGCACACCAGCAACACGCCGGCCGACAGACCCATGGTGATGGACAGGTCGGCGGTGGGCACCACGCGCATGTAGTCGGGCATGCCCAGGGCGGGACCGACCACGTGCCAAATGGCCGGGATCAGGTCGACCGGCAACAAGTCCATGGCGTTGAGCAGGAAGATCCACACGAAGACCGTGAGCGCCAGCGGGGAGACCAACTTGCGGCTTTCGGCACTGTGCACGATGCCCTTGGCCTGGTTCTCCACCATTTCGACCAGCAGCTCCACCGCCGCTTGGAAGCGGCCCGGCACGCCGGAGGTGGCCTTGGCGGCCGCCGCGCGCAGGATCAGGATGGTCACCAGACCCAACAGGATGGAAAAGAAAAGGGAGTCGTAATTGAAGACCGACAGATCAAACGGACCTTCGGGCTTCTTGTTCTGCAGATGCGCCAGGTGGTGGACGATGTATTCGCCTGCGGTGGGGGCTTGACCTTCAGCTGCCATCTCGTCTTGCTCTCAACTGTTCAAACGTTCAACCGGTTTCGGCTTTTGGCCGCGCCACGACAGCGCCACCCAATACACCTTGATACACACCAGCACAGCCAGCAACAGCGCAGGCCAGACCAGCGGCTCGACGATTCGAGGTGCCAACATGAGCAGCACCACCGACACGCCGATCTTCACAAACTCCCACAACATGAAGCTGACGGCAGAGACGCCAGCATTCGCACTGGAGAGCCTGGAGGTCATTCCACGGGCCATGAGCACCGCCGGGATCACCACCACGCCGGCGCCATACAGCGCCGACCAGAACACGGACACGCTCCCCATCACCGCGCCGGCCAGGCAGGCCACGGTGAAGCCGACAGCCACTTGGGTGGCCACAACCCTCCACGGGGACACCGGGGGGTTCAGGTCTCGCAGGGCCTTCGCTTCTTGAGCAGACAGCCTCTTGAAACCGCGGCGTGCGGACTCATCTTCGTCGTCATCCCACCCAGCCCGCGGAGGCTGAGGCGCCACGGCGCGCGAGCCCAGTTCGCGAACTCCGGTGCGTGCACCTTGTGCAGCGTTTTCCGGGGAATGACCCCTCGGCGAACCCTGCGGGTACATCAAGTTTCAGTCTCCGATCAGCAAAGCCCCCAGAGTATACGTGGAAACCCGTGCAGCGCGGCCACAATCCCAGGACGCGCCTACGGTTGTCTGGCGAAACTGAGATGATGCGGGCATGAAAAGCATTCAGAGCGGCTTCCTGTTCCTGCTGTGGGTCGTGATGCTGGCGATAGGGCCGATGGTCAGCGCCAAAGCGGCGTCCGTGGTCACCACCGAGCAGGTCAAGGCCGAGTTGCTGGTCCACGCGCCGGAGGGTTTGCGCCCAGGCGCAAAGGCATGGCTCGGCCTGAAGATCGTGCACAAGAAGGGTTGGCACACCTATTGGCTGAACCCGGGCGACTCGGGCCTGCCCACCCAACTGCAGTGGCAACTTCCAGCAGGACTCAAGGCCGGCGAGATCGAATGGCCGGTGCCCCAGCGACTGCCCATCGGGCCACTGATGAACCACGGCTACGAGGGCACGCTGCTGTTGGCGGTGCCCCTGACGGTGGAGCGGGCGCTGCCCGAGGCGCCACTGAAGGTCCAGCTGCGGGCGGATTGGCTGGTCTGCGAAGACGTGTGCATTCCCGAGGGCGGCGACTTCAGCCTCACCCTGCCGGCCGGCGCGGCCCGCTCGTCGCTGGTCAAGGACTCGGCACTGTTCGACCAGGCGCGCGCGCGCTTGCCCGTGGACTGGCCGGGCGCAAGGGCCACCGCCCAGGTCGACCAGCAGGGTCTGAGCTTGGAACTGAGGGGCTTGCCGCCCGCCTGGCAAGGCCGCAAGCTGGCGATCTTTCCCATGGCTGCACATGTGTTGTCGCCCTCGATGGAGCCGCGCGCCCAGTGGGCGACGGACGGCGCGTGGGTCGGCACCCTGAGCTTTTCGCCGCAGCGCATGGAGGGGCCGCCCGAGATGGGTTTCGTGGTGGCGCTGGAACAGCAAAGCACCAAGGGTGCGGGCGTCACGGCCGTCGGCGAGTCCTCTCCGGTGGGAATCGTGCTGACGGCAGCCGTGGCCGGCACCTGGCCCTCCGCCGATGTTGGCAACCCTGCCGGGACGGGCGCCCCCGGCGCCGGACCCACCGTCGGTGGCCTCGGTGCCACCGGCAGCGGACCGGCTGCAGCCACGCCCAAGGCCGATTCGGGATGGTGGACCGCTGCCGTGCTCGCCCTTCTGGGCGGCCTGATCCTGAACCTCATGCCCTGCGTGTTTCCCGTGTTGTCGCTCAAGGTGTTCGGCTTTGCCGCAGACGCGCACAACCGGCGAGCACTGGCCTTGGGCGGCGTGGCCTACAGCCTGGGGGTCGTGTTGAGCTTCGTGGCGCTGGCGGCCGTGCTGCTGGCCTTGAGGGCTTCCGGAGAGCAACTGGGCTGGGGTTTCCAACTGCAGTCTCCGCCCTTCGTGGCTGCGCTTGCGCTGCTGTTCACGCTGATGGGGATGAACCTGCTCGGGCAATTCGAATTCGCCATGATGGTGCCCAGCCGTTGGGCCGCCGCACGCGCGCGCCACCCGGTGGTGGACCATTTCCTCACCGGCGTCTTGGCCGTGGTGGTGGCGTCGCCCTGCACCGCCCCGTTCATGGGTGCGTCCCTGGGCGTGGCCGTGACCCTGCCCACGCTGCCGGCCTTGGGCATCTTCGTGGCCTTGGGGCTGGGCATGGCCGCTCCGTACCTGCTGCTGAGCCTGATGCCTGGCTGGGCGGCGCGGCTGCCCCGGCCCGGCGCCTGGATGCTCAAGGTCAAGCACGCGATGGCCCTGCCCATGCTGGCCACCGTCGTGTGGCTGCTGTGGGTTCTTGGCCATCAGGCCGGCGTGGACGCCGTGGCGGCGCTGCTGGGCTTGCTGCTGCTGTTGGCCTTTGGCATCGGTGCCTGGGGTTGGGCGGCCGGCCTGTCTGCCGGCGGCCGACTGGCCAGCCGCGCCGTGGTGTTGGCCGTGGTGTTGGGCACAGCTGCCTGGGCCTGGCCGCTGCTGCAAGCGCAGCCTGATACGAAAGCCGCCTCTGCAGACGCACGGTCGGACTGGGCCCCCTGGTCACCGCAGGCCATGGCCCAGGAACTGGAGCAAGGCCGCACGGTGTTCGTCGACTACACCGCCGCCTGGTGCGTGACCTGTCAGGCCAACAAGCGCACCACCCTGCGGCGCGATGAGGTGATGCAGGCCCTGCGAGCGCGCGGTATCGTGACGATGGAGGCCGACTGGACCCGGCAGGATGAGACCATCACCCGGGAACTGACCCGCCTGGGGCGCACCGGCGTACCGGTCTATGCCTTCTACCGAAGCGGCGCGGACCCCGTCCTGCTGCCCGAGGTGCTGACACCGGCCCTGATGCTCAAGGCGATCGACGACTTGCCGCGCTGAGCTGGGGCCGAGGTGAGGCTAGCGGGGGCCGGGATCGGCGCTGGAACGGCGGTCGTTCAGGGCGGCAACACGCAGTGCAACGGCAGGCCGGGCACTTCCACACGGGCCTGCAGCACCTGACCCGCCCAGGGCTGTGCGGCCAACTCCTCGTCGGGACGCTTGTCGCGCGCGGTGGTGACGTAGAGCGTGCGCCCGTCGTCGCCACCGAAGCAGGGCATGGTGGGGCAGCGGACCGGCAATTCCACGCTTTGCAGCAACTCTCCTTGGGGCGACAGGCGCACGAGCCGCTGCCCCTCGAACATCGCAGCCCAGTAACAGCCCTCGACATCCACGGCAGCGCCATCGGGGCGACCGCCGTAGGCCTCCAGGGGCTGGCCAGCCTTGCGCGTGTCGAAAGCGGCCATCAGGGACCAGGGGCCCACCTCGCCGGTGGCTGCGGACAGCTCGGCCGTCCACACCGTGTGGCTGGTGGTGTCGCTGCGGTAGACGCGACGCCCATCGGGGCTGAAGGCCAAGCCGTTGCTGACCGTCACGCCGTCGGCCACGGGCACCAGGCGTGCGGCGCCCCGCAACAGATCCAGGCGGTATACGTGCGCCAGGGCCGGCTGGCGGGGCTCGTAGATCGTGCCCACCCAGAAGCGGCCCAAGGGGTCGACCTTGCCGTCGTTGAAACGCTCCAAGGCCGTGTCGTAGGGCGCCTCCACCAGTGGGCGCACGGCGCCATCGGCTGGGTCGAAGTGGACGATGCCCGTGCGCAGGGCCAGCAGCAGCGTGCCGTCGGCCACGGGGGCGCAGCAGGCCGTGTCGGTGCCCAATGCCCAATGGTCGTGCGCCTGCCGGGCCGGGTCCCAGCGGTGCAAGGTGCCCGCCGGAATGTCGCACCAATACAGCTGGCGCGTCGCCGGATGCCACATCGGGGACTCGCCCAGGCGGTTGGGCGCCACCGGCAGGGGCGTCCACCTCATCGGAGCGCCACCTTCAGGTAGTGGGCCCCGGGCAAAGGGTTGAAGTAGAAGGGCGGGATTTCCTCGAAACCCAGGCTGTCGTACAGGCCTCGCGCGGCCTCCATGTCGTCCAAGGTGTCCAGCAGCAGGCAGGAGTAGCCGACGCGCAGGCCATGGTCGATCAGCGCCTGGGCCAACAGGCGCCCCAGTCCGAACCGGCGATAGGCGGGCCGCACATACAAGCGCCGCATCTCACAGGCATCGGGGTAGTCGGCATCGGGAAGGGGCAGCAAGCCGCCGCAACCGGCCAACTGGCCGTCCACCCAGGCCAGCATCATCACACCGCCGGGCGCGCCATAACGCTCCGGCAATTGCGCCAGTTCCTGGTTGATCTCCTGAAAAGTGAGGTCCACCCCCAGGCTTTCCACGTACTCGGACACGATCTGCGCACAGGCGGCCCATTCGGCGGGCGACTGCGCAGGCAGGACTTCAACGGCCAGGGCACTCATTGCGGCAGCATTCTCACCCCGAATGGAACGGGAAGACCCCCTTCGGCCGTCCTGGTTCGCACCCGCCAGCGCGCACCCAGGACGGGCGCACAAGAAAAAACCCAGCCAAAGCTGGGTTTCTTGTGCTCAAGCCCACCGATCAGGTGTGGCTTGAATGGCCTTGCGGGCCCGTGGATCAGTAGCCGCCACGGCCACCGCCGCCACCACCACCATAGCCACCGCCGCCGCCACCACCGCCGTAGCCGCCACGGCCACCGCCGCCGCCGCCACCGCCGTAGCCGCCGCCACCGCCGCCGCCACCGTAGCCGCCTCGGCCACCGCCACCGCCACCGCCTCCGCCGTAGGGGCTGCGGCCACCGCCGCCACCGCCACCGCCGTAGCCACCGCGGCCACCGCCGCCGAAGCCACCCGGGCGCTCTTCACGAGGACGGGCCTCATTGACCACGATGGCGCGGCCTTCAAGGGCCTGGCCATTCATGCCGTTGATGGCGGCCTGCGCCTCTGCGTCCGAACCCATTTCCACGAAGCCGAAGCCCTTGGAACGACCGGTTTCACGGTCCATCATCACCTTGGCGGAAGTCACCGTGCCAAACGGCGCAAAGGCGGTCTGCAGAGACTCGTCACGAACGCTGTAGGCCAGATTGCCCACATACAACTTGTTTCCCATGGGGAAGCCCTTTCATCACTGGAACCTGGTAGAGCTTCAACCCGTCGTGAACCATTCAAGCGAAGGCGCCGCATCAAACCCAGACTCATGCATTATCAGGCACCCCCTGGGCGCACCATTGAGGCTTGCGGGTATTTGTTGTTTATTCGACTCAATGAAAACCCACCCATTTGTCGCCTGTGGGTTTGCCGGTGAATGGCCAAAATGCGCGCCATGAGCAGCAGCGACAGCTCCTTTGACTACGTGATCGTTGGCGCAGGCACCGCCGGTTGCCTGCTGGCCAACCGACTGAGTGCCAACCCCCAGGTCAAAGTGCTGCTGCTCGAAGCCGGCCGCAAGGACGACTACCTGTGGGTGCATGTGCCGGTGGGCTACCTGTACTGCATCGGCAACCCCCGCACCGACTGGCTCTACCAAACCGAGGCCGAGCCCGGCCTGAACGGGCGCCAACTGCGCTACCCGCGCGGCAGGGTGCTGGGCGGCTGTTCCAGCATCAACGGCATGATCTACATGCGCGGCCAGCGGCGCGACTACGACCACTGGGCCGAGGTGACCGGCGACCCCACCTGGCGCTGGGACGGGTGTCTGCCGCACTTCCTGGCCCATGAAGACCATTGGGGTGGTGCGCGTGAGGGCCATGCCGCGCCCGGCCATGACCCCACCGGCGTACGGTCGGGCGGCGAGTGGCGGGTGGAGCGCCAGCGGCTGAAGTGGCCCATCCTGGACGCTTTCTCCCAGGCGGCGCAGCAGGCCGGCATCCCCGCCACCGAGGACTTCAACCTCGGCAGCAATGAAGGCGTGGGCTACTTTGAGGTGAACCAGCGCAGCGGCCTGCGCTGGAACACGGCCCGGGGCTTCCTGAAGCCGGCGGCCAACCGACCGAACCTGGAAATCTGGACGGGTGCGCAGGTCGAACGCGTGCTGCTGGAGGCTGGGCCGGATGGCGCAGCCGGCTCGGGTCAGCCCTTTCGCGCCACGGGCGTGGTGCTGCGCCCAGAAGGCCGTGGCGAGGCCGTCACGGTGAAGGCCGCCCGCGAAGTGCTGCTGTGCGCGGGCGCCGTTTCCAGCCCGGTGCTGTTGCAGCGATCGGGCATCGGCCCGGCCGAGCTGCTGCGCAGCCATGGCCTGACGGTTCGCCTGGACGCACCCGGTGTGGGCGGCAACCTGCAGGACCACCTGCAGATCCGTGCCGTCTTCAGTGTGAAGCACACACGCACGCTGAACACGCTGGCCAACAGCCTGTGGGGCAAGGCGATGATTGGCCTGGAATACCTGTTGCGTCGCACGGGGCCCATGAGCATGGCGCCTTCGCAACTGGGCGCCTTCACCCGATCCAGCGCCGCGCATGCGTGGCCCAATGTGCAGTACCACGTGCAACCCCTGTCGCTGGACGCCTTCGGGCAGCCGCTGCACACCTTCGACGCGATCACCGCCAGCGTGTGCAACCTCAACCCCACCAGCCGGGGGCGGGTGGACTTGCGCTGCGCCGACCCAGCAGCAGCGCCCCTCATCCGGCCCAACTACCTGGCCACCGACGAGGACCGTCAGGTGGCGGCCGACAGCCTGCGCCTGACGCGGCGCATCGCGCAACAACCGGCGCTGGCGCCCTTCGAACCCCAGGAAGTCAAGCCCGGCGTGCAGTACCAAAGTGACGACGACCTTGCGCGCCTGGCCGGGGACATCGGCACCACCATCTTCCACCCGGTGGGCACCTGCCGCATGGGCCGAAGCGATGACCCACTGGCCGTGGTGGATGCGCGGCTACGGGTCAAGGGTGTGGCAGGGCTGCGCGTGGTGGACGCCAGCGTGATGCCCACCATCACCAGCGGCAACACCAACAGCCCAACTTTGATGATCGCCGAACGGGCGGCGGCCTGGATCGCACAGGGGGGCTGAGGCGGCCAGGGAAAACCCGGTGACCCGCCATCCAGGGCTTGATTACATTCCAATCCGACTCGCCCGCCCGGGTTTCTCGATGAAGCTCAGGCGGCCGGAGGTCGAGGAGACACAATAGAGATGCCGTCCACCCACCCGGTGGCGGCACCGGCAGCCCGATCCGGGCGGCCAATCGGCAAGAGGCGTCGGCACACCCGGCGCCTTTTGTCTTTTGGTGCCGACCCATGCAACCCCACGCACGCACGACCCCGCCATGCCCGACCTGATGCTCGTGGCGCTGGCCTCGCTCATGGCCGGCTTCGTCGACGCCATCATCGGCGGGGGCGGACTCGTCCTCCTGCCGGCGATGTTCAGCGTGTACCCGCAGCTGGCGCCGGCCCAGCTTCTGGGCACCAACAAGGCCGCCGCCGTGTGGGGCACCGCACTGGCCACCCTGCAGTACGCCCGGCGGGTGCAGATGCCCTGGGGCGCCGTGCTGCCGGCCTTGCCTGCGGCCTTGGCCGGCAGTGCCCTGGGCGCTTGGGTGGTCACGCAGATCGACCCGAGTGGCCTGAAGAAGGCCTTGCCGGTGTTGCTGGCCCTGGTGCTGGGCTACACCCTGATGCGCAAGGACCTGGGGCAGCAGCACGCCCCACGATGGGCCGGCCGACGACAGGCTGCCGCGGCCGCCGGCATCGGCCTGGTGGTGGGCTTCTACGACGGCGTCTTTGGCCCAGGCACGGGCAGCTTCTTCGTATTCGCGATGGTGCGCCTGCTGGGTTGGGACTTCCTTCATGCCTCGGCAGGGGCCAAGCTGCTGAACACGGCCACCAACAGCTCGGCCCTGGTGCTGTTCGCCCTGGCCGGTCATGTGTGGTGGCACCTGGCCGCCGTGCTGGCCGTGGCCAACATGGCCGGCAGCCTGCTGGGCACGCGCCTGGCCCTGCGCCATGGCTCGGCGCTGATTCGCCGCTTCTTCATCGGCGTGGTCTCGCTGCTGATCCTCAAGACGGGCTACGATGCCTGGATCGCGTGATGCCCCTCTACGGAAAGCCCCTCGATGAACGCACCTGAACGCCTCACCTTACTCGAGCCCGCCAGCCTTCAAGGCTTCGCCGATGAACGATGGGACCAGGCCATCGTGCCGGCCCTTTGCGACTACATCGCCATTCCCGCCAAGAGCCCGATGTTCGACGCGCAATGGGCGCAGCAGGGGCTGCTCGAAAAGGTCGCGCGTGACGCCGCGGCCTGGGTGGAATCGCGCAAGGTCGACGGCCTGAAGCTGGAGATCATCCGCATCGAAGGCCGCACGCCGGTGATCTTCTTCGAGGTGCCCGCCCGCGGCCAAAACGCCAGTGGGCAGACCGTGCTGATGTATGGCCACTTGGACAAGCAGCCCGAGTTCAACGGCTGGCGCAGCGACCTCGGGCCCTGGACGCCCAAGCTGGAAGACGGCAAGCTCTACGGCCGAGGCGGTGCGGACGACGGCTACGCGGTGTACGCGGCCATCACGGCGCTGGAAGCGCTCGACCGCCAGGGCGCCGCGCGTCCGCGCGTGGTGGGCCTGATCGAGACCTGCGAGGAAAGCGGCTCGTACGACCTGCCGGCCTACATCGAGGCACTCAAGCCCAGGCTGGGCGATGTGAGCCTGGTGGTGTGCATGGACTCGGGCGCGGGCAACTACGAACAGTTGTGGCTGACCACCAGCCTGCGCGGCATGGTCTCGGGCGTGCTCAAGGTGGAGATCCTCAGCGAGGGCATCCACTCAGGCGACGCCAGTGGCCTGGTTCCGTCCTCGTTTCGCATCCTGCGCCAGGTGCTTGACCGCCTCGAAGACGCCCGTACCGGCCATCTGCTGCCCGAGGGCTTCCACTGCGACATCCCCGCCGAGCGCGTCGCGCAGGCCCAAGCCACCGCCGGCATCCTGGGCGATGAGGTGTGGAAGCGCTTCCCATGGGCCTGCGGCGCAGACGGCACAGCCGCCCTGCCCACCACCACCGACCCGGTGCAGGCCCTGCTCAACCGTACCTGGCGGCCTACGCTCAGCGTGGTGGGTGCCGATGGCTTCCCTGAACTCAAGAACGCCGGCAATGTGTTGCGGCCCTACACCGCCTTCAAGCTCAGCCTGCGCCTGCCCCCCCTGGTGGACGGCAACGCGGCGGCCCTGCGGCTGAAGGCCTTGCTGGAAGACAACGCCCCCTACAACGCCCGCGTGACCTTCACCCCCGATGGCCGCGCCGGTGCCTTCGGAGCCTCGGGCTGGAACGCGCCGGAGATCGCACCCTGGCTCATGAAGGCGCTGGGCGGCGCCTCTCGCGCGCACTACGGTGCGCCGGTGGGCTTCATCGGCCAGGGTGGAACGATTCCGCTCATGAGCATGCTGCAAAAGGGCTTTCCCCAGGCGCAGATGATGGTGTGCGGGGTGCTTGGGCCCAAGAGCAACGCCCATGGCCCCAATGAATTCCTGCACGTGCCCTATGCCAAGCGCCTGACGGCGTCGGTGGCGCAAGTGATCGCAGCGCACCCCTGAGGCGGATCGCCGCGTCCGCCGCTCAGGGCCACGTCCCTCAGCGCAGCGTGTAGCCCTGCTCCAGGGCGAAGCCCGACAGCGGTTCGATCAGCGGCAGCAGAGGTGCCAGCTCGCGGTAGCGCAGCACCACCTTGGTGGCATAGGCGAAGAAGCGCGGCAGATCCTTGGCATAGTGGGCCTTGCCGTCTCGGTGCTTGAGGCGGCAGAAGATGCCCAAGACCTTGAGGTGGCGCTGCAGGCCCATCCACTCGAGGGCGCGCCAGAACTCACCGAAATCATCCTGCACCGGCAGGCCGGCGGCACGTGCTTGCTGCCAGTAGCGCACGGCCCAGTCGATCTCGCGTTCCTCATCCCAGCTGATGAAGGCATCGCGCAGCATCGAGGCCACGTCATAGGTGATGGGGCCGCGCACGGCGTCCTGGAAATCGAGGATGCCCAAGCGGTCACCGCACACCATCAGGTTGCGTGGCATCCAGTCGCGGTGCACGGCCACAGTGGGTTGGGCCAAGGCGCTGTCGATCAGGCGCTGCGTGACGCGGTCCCAGGCCTGGCGCTGGCCCTCGCTCCATACCTGCCCGAATTCACGGCCGGCGCACCATTCGGGGAAAAGCTCCAACTCGCGGCGCAAGAGCGCCTGGTCGTAGGCGGGCCAGCCACTCGGGTCCATCGCCGACTGCCACTGAACCAGGGCCTGCCCGACGCGGCGCATCATTGCGTCGGCACCGTCGGCTGGCGCGGCCGATGCAGTAGGGGCGGCTGGTGCCGGCGCGGCCGTCTGGGCAGCCTGTGCCCGCTGCAACAGCGGCAGCAGCAGCCCCTGCCCCAGGTCGCTGAGCAGCAGGAAGCCTTGCGCCTCGTCGGCGGCCAGCACCTGCGGGCCGTGCAGACCGGCGGCCTGCATCTGATGGGCCAGCCGCACGAAGGGTCGCACATCTTCCAACGGCGGCGGCGCATCCATCACGATGGCGCTGCCGGACGCGCCCTGACGAAGGCGCAGGTAGCGTCGGAAGCTGGCATCGGCCGATGCCGGCTGCAGCGTATGGGGGTGCAGGTCAAAGGCGCCGACCAGCGC
>Ga0315900_10009800_pt1 | contig 12094 bp, 7 predicted proteins | sample LakEriMetagenome_FD_203521 | JGI IMG/M metagenome (GOLD analysis project Ga0315900, IMG submission 203521) | Freshwater fungal communities from buoy surface, Lake Erie, Ohio, United States - Buoy 12 MA114 | ecosystem: Environmental > Aquatic > Freshwater > Lake > Lake biofilm | place: USA: Lake...
TATAATTGAATGCAGGTGTGATAGGTTTTGAATATTGAACCCTGAATGTGTTATTATAATTGATGGAAAGACCGCCATACCAGTTGTTTTTTATTTGTCGATAGATCCGAGATTCCGCAAAAGTGCGCTGGTAGCTGAATTCCCAGTAGTCCTTTTCCGATACGGTATTCATTCCAATTCCCCAGACTCGCTCTTCAAATGCGCTATAGCCGGCTCGACCTCTTAGCACCCATTTTTCTCCCCGCGTAAATACCTGCCAGGCCCCCAATAGGTCTAATTGCCGAAGGGTTGAGTACGTAACTTGTCCGTACACAAAAGAGGCTCGTGCTTCATTTTTTTCTCTGGCTGACTTGTCCTTAGCATTGAAAAAATAATCGAGCGACATTCCGAAGCGCACGCCTGTTTCAGGACTAGAACTAACGATGGGTATGGGTATGACGGAAAAGTTGATAGCCGAAAGCGAGTCGGGATTCATGAGATTGCGGAGTGTTTTCCTCGGTTCGGGCCGGGTGGTATCTAAAGTGGCGTTGCTGGTTTGTGGTATAGCCAGCCAGCAGCCTATGAACAAGGCAGCCAATAAGAATGGCCGGTGAACAAAAAACCTTTGCCAGCAGTCGGAGGAATGGGGGGGCACCGGATGCATTTGATTGCAAGTTGGGCTTTTTTCGTGTAAAATGACGTGGCGCAAACATTTTTAACCATTTATACTTAACAGTAGTTTCATCGGCGAATTATATAGCAAGCTGCCCAGGGTATGGTTTTTGTATCCTTGTTTTTGTCTCATCCATCTGGTAAGAAAGCAAAGGGCTGCCATTTTAATTTTGTTAGCAGGGGTCGTTTTGTTGCAGCTTTTTGCTTTATGCTGAATACCCCGAAGATTTTTTTCTGCTTCAATCTATAAGAGCATCATTTTTACAGTGCTGATCAGTGTCTATTCATTCCCGCGCTGTTGAATTTTTCCCTTGAAGTGTTTTGGTGCGGACAATTTTATGGGTAAAACGGACTTTGATTTTGGCGCCACATCTTTCATCGCTTAGCCAATCTTAATCATAGAAACATATAATAGTTAGTATAAAAGAATTTGATAACTTTAAACGATAGAAGTACGTATCAAAAAGAAATAATTTTAAAGCCTTTAATTTCCACCCAACATTTTTATCATGAACAAAAAACTAACACTACTTTTTTGTTGGTGCTTGCTCCTAGCTTCGCAGTGGAGTTTTGCGCAAACACGTTCTGTCACCGGTAGGGTGACCGATGCCGGAGGACAGCCGGTATCTTATGCCAGCATTTCTGTCAAGGGAGCAAAAAAGGGAGTAAGTGCCAATGAAAATGGTGACTTCTCTATTGCGCTACCTGCTACAGGTAAAAACACGCTCATTGTTTCAGCAGTAGGTTATGAAGACCAGGAGGTGGAAGTAGGTTCTGCTGCTGTCTTGGCCATCAAGCTAAAAAGTGGCACAGCAATGAGTGAAGTAATTGTAACAGCTTTTGGTGTGAAGCAACAAAAGAAGGCCTTGGGATACGCTGCAACTGAAATCAGCAACAAAGAATTAATGGAAAGTCGTCAGCCCAATTTGGTAAATGCCTTACAGGGAAGGGTGGCAGGTGTGCAGGTCAACTCTACCGGGGGTGGTCCCGGCCAAGGTGCTCGAATTGTAATCCGGGGACCAAAGAGTGCGTTGGGAAGCAATCAGCCTTTATTTGTTATTGATGGTGTGATAGTTGATAACAGCACCGTTGTGGAAGGAACCGGTGCGGCCCTGCGAGGCATGAGTAACCGGATGTCAGACATCAATCCAGATGATATTGAGAGCATGAGTATATTGAGAGGGGGTGCTGCTACGGCCTTGTATGGTTTCCGAGGAAGTAATGGTGTGATCGTAATCACTACCAAAAGCGCTAAAACCGGAAAAATGAAGGTGAGTTATAATGCCAGTCTGGGAACAGAAAGCGTAAATAAGTTTCCAGAAGTACAAACCACCTATACGCAAGGATATAATAATACATATAACCGCAACGACTTCTTCCCCTCTTTCGGGCCCACCATTGCTGCAGCGAAATTGCTTGATCCTACACATCCGGATCAATTATTTCACCACTATGCCAGGGCTTATGAGGCTGGCTCTCAGTTCCGCAATACTATTAACGTGAGTGGCGGCACTGAAAAAGCGCTGATCAATAGTTCGGTGAGTTATTTCACCCACAATGGGGTGTTGCCCAATACCAACTATACCAACCTGAATGCCAGGTTGAATGCCACTTTGAAGCTGAGCGATAAACTGAAGATCAATCCATCGGTGAATTATATCAACAGCGGTGGTCTTCGTTACAATGCCGACCGCTATAATGAAAGCCTTACTTATTGGAGTCCAAGGTGGGATGTGCAGGATTACAAAAATGCAGATGGTACACACAAGACCTATGGCAACAACAATCCCATTTTTGGCGCATACTATAATTTATTTAAGGATGATGTTGACAGGGTTATTTCTAACATAGCCGTGAACTATACACCTGCTCGCTGGCTTGACATCACTTATCGGCTGGGCTATGATTTCACATCTGATAACAGAAGAGCTACAGCGCCTGCACAAGTGCCACGTGCCGGCGTTATCAACTTCGCCGACAACGCCCTGGGCTTTGTGGGAGAGTATCGTGTATTGAATAAAATTTTGAACAGCAATTTGCTGATCACGACGAAATTTAAGTTAGGTGATAAGCTTGGTATTACTGCCAGAGCAGGTCATGACTTGGTAGACCAAACATTTAATTTTCAGCAAACAGAAGGACGAGAGTTGGATGTTCCAACCTTGCTCTCACTGAACAATGCCCGTCTGCTCACGCAGAATAGCCGGCAGACGGCACTCAGAACGATGGGGGTGTTTGCAGACGCCACGTTCAGTTATGATAATTTTCTATACCTCACTGTTACTGGAAGAAACGACTGGGCCAGTTCAGTTGCCAGTGGCAACCAGAGCTTTTTCTATCCAAGTGTGAGCCTGGGTTATGTGTTCAGCCAGCACTTCAAGCTGCCTGAATATATATCGTATGGAAAGTTCCGGGCTTCATTTGCCAGAATTGGTATTGCGCCCGTAACGCCGTACCTAACCAATACTTATTACAACAACGCATTTGGTCAGCCGGTGAATAATGTTATCGGGTGGACGCGGGATGATGTGCGCGGGGCTACTGACTTGCGTCCGGAGTTCACCGATAACCGCGAGGTGGGTTTGGAAATGCAGTTTCTGAATAATCGTATCGGATTCGATATGAGTTACTATAAAATAAACAGTAAAGATGTGGTTAATCCGGTGCTGGTTGCTAATTCTACCGGATTCAATTCTTTTATTTTGAATTCCGGTGAAATTGAAAATAGGGGTATCGAGTTGGTGATCAATGGTTCTCCTGTGAAGGAAAAAGACTTCACCTGGGATGCCAGTTTGAATTTCACCAGCAACCGTAACCGCGTAGTTAGTCTGGCCCCCGGATTGAATGATATCGTGATTGGAAGTCAGTTTGGTTATCTGAACAGCGGTGCTACCCAGCGCTGGGTAGTGGGTCAGCCGGTAGGCGGCTTATATGGTATCACCTATCAGCGTTTTTATGGTACTGCACCTGATGATAGGATCACCTTGCGGAGAGACCTGCCCCTGCTGATTGCCTCCACTGGCTCTGGTGCCGGATTCCCCATTCGGGATGTTACCAACCAGCGATTGATTGGTAATTCACAGCCACGAGCCATATGGGGTTTCAATAACAGCTTCACCTATAAAAACTTCAACCTATCATTTCTCTTTGATATGCGTAGCGGATTTGAACGCTTCAATCAACTGGGGAATTTCATGAGTGCTTTTGGTATTGCCAAATACACGGAAGACAGAAACGACCTCCGCTTATTTGATGGCGTGGTTGCAGGGGGAGCTCCCAATCTGCAAACAGTTTGGTTGGGTCAGCAGGTCGGTCCGGATGGAAGGAACTATGGCGATGGATTCTATCGTAACATACACCGCGGTGTTACAGAAAACTTCATCGAAGATGCTGGATGGGTAAGATTGCGCACATTGAGTATGTCATACACGCTGCCTTCAAAAATGCTGGGAAAGAAGAAGTTCATCAAAGATGCCTCCATCACTGCCACAGGGAATAATTTGTTGCTTTGGACAAATTTCTCCGGGTTTGATCCGGAGAATAGCTCTACCAGTGCTGACAGCAATGCAGATGGATTTGCCGGATTTACCTATCCCGGGGTAAGAAGCTTTTTTATCTCATTCAATGTTAACTTTTAAAACCGCTACATACTAAGATTATGAAAAAGATATTCAATATACAGCAGGCGGCTTTTGGGGCATTGATACTACTGACAGTTGCCACCACAGGTTGCAAGAAATATTTAGACATTAATAACGACCCCAACCGTCCAACGGAAGCACCCATCAATGGATTGCTGGCGGCGACTACACAAAATACCGGACTGAATGTTTTTCGTGCTGCCAACGCCGGCCCCAACTATTACGTGCAATATTTTGCTTCCCCCAATGCTTCTAGTCCCACCGATATTTATGATCGGGTTGATTACAGTGGTTTGTGGAGAAGCCTGTACGATAATATGACCGATCTTTATGATTTGCAGCAGTTGGCTATTCGCTCGAATAGTTCGGCACACTTGGGCATGGCCAAAGTAATGATGGCGATCAACCTGAGCATGACCACCAATCTCTGGGGTAATGTTCCCTATACGGAAGCCTTTAAGGGCGATAACCTGCGTCCCAAGTTTGATGATGCCCAGCAACTGCATACAACCTGTATCAATTTGTTGGATGAAGGCATTGCCGAGTTGAGAAAGACGCCTACGGTAGCTGTAACGCCGGCTGCAGATTTTCTGCATGGCAATTCAGCCGCCAGCGCCACTGTTTGGAATAGTACCAACCGCATTTGGTGGATTCGTACCGCATTTACTATCAAGGCAAGACTATTGAATCAACTATCAAAAACAAGTGGATATAGTGCTGCTTTAGTTCTATCGGCTGTAGACAGCGCCTATACCAACAATGCAATGGAGTCCCGCGTAACGATTTTCACTTTGCGGAATCCCTGGGCAACTGTGGCGCGCAACCAGGCTTCATTGGTACTGGATGGCTGGCTGAGTACTCAGTTCATTACGAATACTATGATGGCCAACACGCCTAATCAGGATCCACGTTTACCACGTATCACGAATCTTACCCGGTTTGGTGATTACAGAGGTACCCGCAATGGAGCAGGGCGGGTAGGAACAGGAACCACCAATGATGAGTGTTACCTGGTACTTGCCGGCTACTATAGCGGCGATGCTTCACCGCTGTTCGTTGCAACCCTTGAAGAGGTCGAGTTCATAGAGGCAGAGGCTGCCTTGCGTGCAGGGGATAGAACAAGAGCATATAACGCCTATCTGGCCGGCATTCGTGCAAATATGGATAAGGTTGGTGTAGCCGCAGCAGCGCGGGATGCCTATCTGGCACGACCAACAATTGGTGTAGGTAGTGTGGCATTGCAGTTGTCGGATATTTTCCGGGAAAAATACATTGCCATGTTCCTATCTCCGGTAACATTCGATGATGCCCGCCGCTTTAATTACGCCTATACCGGCTTTCAATTACCGCTGAATGCAATATTGACATCTCCGATTCGCCGACTGGACTACCCCTCCAGCGAGCAACAACGCAATGGTGGCAATACGCCCGCTGTTGGCGCATTAACCGACCGGCTCTGGTGGGATAGATAAATAGCTGATCATTTTTATTGATACGAAAAAGACGGACTTTTTGCTCCGTCTTTTTTTATTCGAATTGTGATAGAAAGGCGGGGTGCTGCAGTTGATGTTCACATAAAAATTGTAGGATAAAAAAAATTACTTGAACTTTACTGTCTCCCATTTTATTCAATGGGTTGTAATGACCGAAAAATTATCAAGTATGGAAGACATGATTCCCAATGAAGGATTACCCAAGGTAGCGGCAGCACAGCCTTGTTGTGTGCAGCTCGAAGCCGGTAAGAACTATGCCTGGTGTACCTGTGGCCTCAGTGAAAAGCAACCCTTTTGTGATGGTCGGCACAAAAAAGTAGAAGGGATGCCTTACCGGAGTCAGGTATTCACCGTTGAACAGAACACAGAAGCTTGGTTGTGTCAGTGTAAGAAGACCAAAAACCCGCCTTATTGCGATGGGAGCCACAACAAATAGCCGATAAGCTGGAAGGCGAAATAGGAGGGGCTCATCCTTACGACTCCCTGCACTAAAATGATAGGCGTTCTTCTTTGGAGAATGCCCAACGGTTTTAAATTTGGTAAGCGTGTAGTATGCAACTCCCTTTTCATGGCAATGGCTACTATCTAAATTTTTTAATCTTCACCTGCATATGAAAAACGTACTGCTGTTTTTCTCCTTCTTTCTGTTTTCTCTTGTCAGTAGCTCGCAAGACAACACAAAAGTACTCAATGATAAAGTAGTGATTGGGAAAGTCGATAGCATACAATCTACTATACTCAATGAAACCAGAAAGGTATGGATCTATATGCCCAATGGGTTAGATGAAAAATCCACCAATCGGTATCCCGTAGTTTATTTATTGGATGGCCCCGCACATTTTTATTCAGTGGTGGGTCTCATTCAGCAGTTCAGCCAGGTGAATGGTAATACGGTTTGTCCGGAGATGATTGTAGTAGCCATTGCGAATACAGACAGAACACGTGACCTAACGCCTACTTATGTGAAGGGCGACCCTCCCTATGTAGATAGTAACTTTACTAAAACATCTGGTGGCGGCGAAAAATTCATCTCCTTCCTGAAAAAAGAGTTGATTCCCTATATCGATGCGAATTATCCAACCCAGCCCTTTAAAATGCTGATTGGACATTCATTTGGTGGATTGATGGCAATGCACATGCTGGCGAACCATACCGATATGTTCAATGCTTATATCAGCATTGACCCCAGTATGTGGTGGGATAATATGAATTATCTCCAACAAGCTAAGGCGGTGCTTCAAAAAAAACAATTCACCCATACAACTTTGTATCTCGGTTATGCTAATACGATGGAGGAGGGAATGGACATCAGTAAGGTGCAGCAAGATAATTCTCCCATGACACGTCATATTCGTGCAATTCTATCGGTAGATACCCTGTTGAGAAGCAGAAACGACAATGGACTTAGTTATGCCAGTAAATTCTATCAGGAGGATGGGCATACGACAGTTCCTGTTATTACAGAGCACGACGCTCTTCGCTATATTTTCCGAAACTTTCGATTCAAACTGGAAAGTAAAGATTATGTTGACTCTACGGCCGATCTTGCCGGCAAGTTCGAGCAACACTACATAGAGGCGTCCAAATTTTTTGGTTATTCGGTCTTCCCTGCCGAAAAGCTGATTGAGGGTTGGGGTGCTGAATTCGAGCAGATCAAGCATTATGGCAAGGCAGAGAAATTTTATTTGTTGAATACCCGTCATTATCCCGAAAGCCCGAATACACATGCGGCATTGGCTGATTTTTACGTAAAGCGCGGCGATAAGGCAAAAGCTATAGCAAGTTTTAAAAAGTCGCTGCAGCTCAAACAAGACCCTGCCACGCAAAAAAAGCTCGACGCGTTAATAAAATAAATAAACAGCGCTTACTTATTCGCTTTCGGATAAAAACGATCTGATCGAATTTTCTATTCTTTCACAACCGGTGAGCGGTGGCTTTTTGGTTATTTCAATTCGAATGGATTGCTCTGTTATGGCGTAGTTTCCCTGTACTGAAAAAAGCGCAATGGGAATTTTGATTGTTCCACTTTCTGCATTGCCATCCATCTCCCCCCTTTCATTTTCAATGGCCGCTTTCATTTTTTCAAACAAAGCATCTCGGCTTCCAGTAAAACTGAATTCGAAACTACATTTTGCCATAATGTGAAGTAAGGTTTAAAAATTTTCCGAAGCCGACTGGATATCCCATGCCAGCCATTTTTAAAGTTAATGACATTTTTTAGCAAAAATTGAATCATCAACATTGCACAAAAGATGCTGCACAGAGCTGCTTGTATTTCCCAATTATAAATTCTGTGATTTCATGGTACAAGCACAGCTTTAGATGCCAGCCAGTGATTTTTCAAAGTGCTGCGGGAGAAGTTACGAATGACATTTTTTGATGAAATTTCACGATTTAACAACATTTTTTATTGCCTATCACTGTTTATTATATAATAAATTTGTAAAATACATTTAAGTCTAAACTTTTGCTGTATGGTCAACAAACTTCGCCCCTTCCTGCTGCTCTTGGCATGCACCTTTTATAGCTGGTCTACTTTTGCTCAGAAAGATATAAAAGATGCTTTAGAGGAGTACCTAATGGCGCGGCAACCCGAGAAGGCCTATGTTCAAAGTAATCAATACCACTATAGCGTTGGTGAAAGAATCTTCTATAAAGTATACCTAGTTGCCGGTGATAGTCTTAGTGCATATACAAGAAATGTTTACGCAGAATGGTATGACCAGGATGGCAAATACATTCAGCGGCAGGTATTACCTGCGGCGATGGGATTAACTGCCGGTGACTTTCTCATTCCTGACAAATACATCGGGCAACGTATTTATTTGAAACTTTTTACTGCATTCATGCAGCAGCCCACATCGGTTCCTTTTTTGGTCACTTCCTTTGTTGTCGATCAACCCGGTCAAATGTTGATGGCGCCCGATACTGGAACCGAAGGGGTACAAGTAATGGTTCATCCGGAAGGTGGCGTTTGGGTGAAGGGGATTTCCTCGGTACTAACCATCCGCACCAAGAATGGCAATGACCTTCCCATCGGCATGAACTGTCGCATCATCGACGAAAATGGCCAAATGGTGAACCTGGTTTCTACTGCTCCGTTGGGATATGCCCAGGTGGAAGTTACGCCTGAAAGTACGGGACCTTACTATATTCAAGTGGAATTACCCAATGGAATATGGGCACAACAAGCACTTCCTGCAATTCAGGCACAAGGTGTGGCATTTCGATTTGATCCGCTGGATTTCTCATTCATCCTGCAAAGAACACCGGACGCACCCCCCAGCCAGCAAAAAGTCACCCTCTTGGTAATGCACCAAAATAAACGTGTATTGGAAACCAGTTTTTCGCTTGAACAAAAAACTCGGCTGAAAGGAAGGTTTTCTATCGACAGCTTTTCTACTGGTTTTCATCGATTGATTTGGTTAGACGATCAACAACAGATACTCGGGCAAAGAGTCATTTATCTTCATCGCCCGAAGTCGGAAAGCATATTACTGAACACCGATACGATATCATTCGACAAAAAAGGTCAGAACGTATTCACCCTGCAGTCCCTCGACACCCTATTTAGCAGCCTGTCCGTTGCTATCACAGACGCTGGGTATGAAGAAATCAATCCGGATAATAGTGTCTATCAGCTCATGGGCAGCGATATATTTCTTACTTATCCTACCCAAACCAATCAGGCAATTCGTTGGCTGACAGACAATCAATTCCGACTATTTGATCAATGGTTGCAGGCACAACGTATCTGGTATCCGGCCATGAACGACTTGTTGACAGATACGATCGCATCTGCCTTTCCGAGGGCTGAGACGGGGTATATTCATATCAGAGGTAAAGTAGATAACCTATCTGAGAAGAAAACGAAAAAAGCAGGGTCCATGAACCTGATTATTAGTTCGGGCGATAATGAAAAAGAATTGGTGCAAGCAGAGCTTGATGCAGATGGCTCTTTCTATTTGGAAGACTTGTTTTATTATGACAGCGTGAGTGTTTATCTGCAACCCAATGGAATAACTGTCACAGATGAGAATAAAATGGCACTTCAAAACAACTTGATAGCGAGTAATCCCACACGAAGGTTATCTGTACCTAGATTGCAGTTACTCCCATCTGCAGACTCACTCGCACAGGTGCAACAAAAATATGCTGCCGATAAGCGCATCCTGGATTCAATGGCTGCCAGTGGTACTTTGCAGGAAGTAGTTGTAACGACACGAGTTAAAAAGCGCATCGAGGAAATAGATGAGAAATATACTACCGGTGTTTTTTCTTCAGATGGAGTTAAATTCGATATTGTAAGTGACAATTTTGCAATTGCGCAACCCAATGTCTTTTCCTATCTGCAGGGACGTGTGGCGGGACTCCAAATCTCTACCCAGACATATGGGGCACCCTCTTTACGTTGGCGCGGCGATCCTGTAGCGGTATTTCTGAATGAGGTGCAGCTTACTGACCCCAGTGCGCTGAATAATATTCCCATGTCGGATGTAGCTTATATCAAAGTATTCAGACCGCCCTTTTTCGGCGCCTACTTGGGTGGGTCCGGAGGAGCCATAGCCGTTTATACCAGAAGGGGTGACGAGGGAGGCATGTATGATGTGACAGGTTTGAAGCGAATCAAACTCGAGGGGTATAGTCGTCCTACCAACTGGGAAAATAACTTGACAGATCCTGACAGCAAGAAAAAACCGGTGCGCGATATACGCAAAACGCTGTATTGGAGCCCATCTATACAACTTGATAAAGACGTAAATACCTATACCATCCGTTTTAAAAACAATGATGTGACTACCCGTTTCAGACTCATAGCAGAGGGCGTGAATAAAGCGGGCAAACTAATCAGGCTGGAAAAAATTATTCAGCAGCCATAATCTTTTTGGGTTGTCTGACGATACTTTTTGTGGGGAGTAATGCTTACGTTAAAACTCGCTGGGTTTTTTCCTAACTTCCCCCTATGTTCATTCGGGGCGTTCTATTGATACCGGTGATAGGTTATAAGATTGATTTTTAATTGAGGTAACTGGAACTCAGTCCCAAACTCATTCAAAAGTTGTTTTAATCAGTAGATTTTTGCACGAATTCTGCAAAAAAATGATGGGGATATTTATCAGTAACCGTCGCGCAGTTGGACTATCATTCAGCCACTTGCACAACTTTTTTAAAGTTCCCATGCTGAAAAATTGTAGTTTTAAAGCTTTCCGCATTTAATAATTAAACAATTTTCTGATTTTTTAATTATATTACAAATAACCAAAACTCGCTTCTATGAGATTTTCTTTCCCCCTATTAACCGTGTTTTTCCTATTATGCTCGGTTGGATTATATGCTCAGCGTACTGTTCAGGGAACGGTAACTTCTATGTCCAATGGTGAGCCGCTGGTAGGCGCTGTTGTTCAGATTGTCGGCACCAAGCAGCCGGTTCTGACCAATGAAAAGGGCGCTTTCAGCATCGCTGTCCCCGCCGGAAATGCTATTCTTCGCATCACTTACGTAGGCTATCAGACAGTTCAATTCACTGTTGGCACACAGTCTGTGGTTAACGTTCGGATGGAACTGGGCTCTGAACTAGACAATGTAGTAGTAGTTGGTTCTCGTAACCAAAGTCGAACCAAGACCGAATCGCCCGTGCCGGTGGATGTTATTCCGATCGCACAGGTAATTAATGACATCGGTCAAGTAGACCTGAACCAGATCTTGACTTTTATCGCTCCTTCATTTCAGTCTTCCCGTCAGGCCATTGCCGATGGTACTGACCACATTGATCCTGCTCAACTGCGCGGTCTTGGTCCAGACCAGGTGCTGGTTTTAATCAATGGTAAGCGTCGCCATCAATCTGCGCTGGTTAATGCCAATGGAACTGTTAACAGAGGTACGGTAGGTACTGACCTGAATGCGATTCCTGCCAATGCCATCGAGCGGATTGAGATTCTTCGTGATGGTGCTGCAGCACAATATGGTTCTGACGCCATCGCTGGTGTAATCAATATCGTTTTGAAGCAGCAAACCGGAACCCTGGTGGGTAATGTATCAGTTGGTCAGCACATGACCACTTTTGATCGCGACTTTATAATTAACAACGGCAATTTTCCTAAGTCAAAAGTGACAGATGGAAGAACTGCTCAGGTAGCTTTGAACTATGGTTTGAAAGTTGGTAAGAAAGGGTTTCTGAACTTGACCGGTGAATATACCAGCCGTGGAGAGACCAACCGGGGTGGTACTTACACGGGGGCAGTATTCCCCACAGTGAATGGTCAAGTGCGTGATGACTCTATTATGAATGCCAGGTCGCTCAACCGGAAT
>Ga0315900_10009801_pt1 | contig 12094 bp, 11 predicted proteins | sample LakEriMetagenome_FD_203521 | JGI IMG/M metagenome (GOLD analysis project Ga0315900, IMG submission 203521) | Freshwater fungal communities from buoy surface, Lake Erie, Ohio, United States - Buoy 12 MA114 | ecosystem: Environmental > Aquatic > Freshwater > Lake > Lake biofilm | place: USA: Lake...
TCTGTTATTGAAACTGTCTCTGCGGAGAGAAAATCCGCGTTGGTCAGGGAGTTGAAGCCCACAAATGCAGAGAGAACAAGGATGAGTGAGAGAGCGACTCGTGAAGACTTTTGTACGCCTCTCTCAAATTTCCTGAAGGTGACAGAAAGGAGATCCAATGCAGTCAATCCTCGTTCTTCATCGACAACTCGTTCTGCGAGGATGCGCTTCAACCCGGCTCGAGCTCGAGCAACTGTGTGGCGAACGGTCTTCTCGGTTATTCCGAGCTCCCTCGCAATATCTGAAGTCGAGCGACCTTCAAACTCCCACATGATTAGGGCTGCGCGCTCTGCCGGGGAGAGAAGTGAGATCGCCTCACGGACAATCGCAGCATCATCAGCCGCCGCGACAGCATCAGCGTGGTCCGCATCATGATGCCAGGTAGTTTCTAATTCGCTCGTCGAGTCATCTAAGACTACGAGACGTGGTCGACGTTGTTCTCGGCGATGCATATCGATAACAAGGTTCTCAATAACCCGATGAAAATAGGACCGGGCGTGATCCGGACTTTCAAGTTCCGGGCAGGCCAACAGAACTCGAACCAAAGCATCTTGGACGATTTCTTCAGCCTCAGCCGAGGAGTGCACCACCCGACGAGCATGGGAAAGGAACTCAGACCGATTTTGCACAAAGAAGGTCCCAAGATCGGCCGCGGACCAGAGTCCGGGCGACTTACTTGACGGGGTCATTAGACTTCATCCTTGCTGTTCGGTTAGTGAGGCGCCTTACCCCCCACAACGAACGGAATCATCTAGTGTCGCTAAAATCGGACAAACCGGGCATCAGATTACTTTGCGCGTTGAATAGTAAGGTTGAATGGATCTAACTCTCTTAGGCGCGCATAGGCCCGGTCACGATCTTCGGGTGATGTACTCGCGAGGGCCTGTCGAATTTGCCACCCCATGAAGTCTCGCGGGTACCGAGCGAGGAGTTCGTTGACAATCTCACCGACTAGAGCCTCATTGCTGGCCTTGATAGCCGTATCCAGGGCCAACTCCATGTGATAAGCCGTAGCCCCTATAGCCTTTGCTCGCGTGAACTGGTCGACCGGGTTTCCGGTCTGAAGCGCATCCTTGAACTTGGCATCTGCGTTGAAGGGTAAAAAGGACAGCAGGAAACCAACACCGACGCCCACAATCCCCAAAAGTGCGAGTGAGGCAGGGAGTTGAGGACCACCTACTTTTATCTTTCGCTCAGCGCGGGCAGTCGGACCGTCACGTGTGGCGATCTCATAACCAATAAGTGCTCCCGTGAAGAGCCATCCCCAAATCCCCACTCCAATTTGATTGATGCTGATGGCTGCCTGAATCAGGTAGGCAATCCAAGTCGAGAACAAGGCCACGAAGTAAGGGTTGAAAGATTCGTTACGCCGAATTAGGCGCCAGGCAGCGCGTAAGGCGTAGGCCAATAGAACGAAATAAGCAGCAATCAATGGGAGGCCGCCTGACGCGGAGATGTCCAAGTAGATGTTGTGGGCAGTATTCGTTATTCGATCAGGAGTGGTTCGCAAGGTGGCTATCTCGCCTCGCACTTGCCGATACCAATCCCCATAGGAGTCGAGTCCGACGCCGAAAATTGGATTCTTGAGAGTCATCGCCCAACCGGCATACCAATAATCAAATCGGAAGAGAATGGTCTCACCAAAGACAAAGCGGGCCAAAGGGCCGATGTTATTGAGCGCAAGGGCGGTGAGGGCAAAACCCATCAAACCCAATAATAGGTACGGGATCTGCAGAATTCTGAGCGGCTTGTACGCACGAAGAAGAAAGAACCCAACGAAGCCCATGCCGGCGACATAAATCATAAAACCCTGTATCGATCCAGTCTCGAGAATGATGAAGAGGTCAATCACAACCATCACAAGGAGTAAGGCTCGGATATAGACACTCTGTTTCGGAGCAAGCGCCAGAACACTTGCACAAATTGAGGCCAATCCAAAGAATGCCGACGAGAAGTTGACATTCCCCAAGGTGGCAAATGGAGCCATAAGACTCCAAGAGATTGGGTCTCGTCCGGCAACCTGGAACATTGCATAAATGGTCGTAGGAACTGCAGTCAAAACCAGAACGTCCACCAATTTGTGGTAAAAAGACTTCTCTTGAACCATCGCAGCCGCGAGCAAGAGAATTACGAGACACAAATAGCCCAAATACCCGTTGTTTCGTCCGAACACTCCCCAGAACTGCTGATTCATGGGAGCACCACTGACAAACAGCACTAGAGACATCCAGGAAATGAACGTGAGCGCTGCCAATCGTATTCCGAGCGGCAAGCGTTCAAGATGTTCCCTTATGCCAGGGATAAGAAGGAACAATAGACCAAATGCACAACTCGCCACGAAAACCATTTTGCTCAGATTGATTGGATCGAAACTAGAAAAAGGCGATATGGCCAATGTGGTTGCCGGTCCTACAATCAACAGAACACTACTTGTTCGCTTCATGACTGCAAGATGACTCATGTGCAAAGAATACTGTATGAATCGTGAAACTACCTAGGTCTGGCTCCATCCGATTCCTGGCAAAAAGAAAATCGCATGCAGACTTACGCAAACTGCACACTAGTACTGGGGATACTTAGAGGGACTAAGGAACGAAGAGGCCCTACCATGCTTTATGAGATCGAATCACAACTTAGGACGAGAGCACCTGAAAGTAGCAACGATACCGCGAGTGAGGATGTCGAGAGACGAAATGTTTCCACTATGCGAATTGAGTCAAGAGGAACAAAGAAGGAACATGAATTCGCGGAAACTAGGCAGACAAGAAGAAGACGTTGATTTCATTGAAGAATTCTTACAATTCTTCCCTGGTCTAGAGAAGCCAGAGAGAGCAAGGGTGTTGGGCGCGGAATCTAAACACGAAAAGAGTACTCTGAAAGTGTCTTCAAGCTCAGATAGGAGTCGGAATGTCACGTCTTGATGAGGTGCTGAAAGATTCAGGACAACACTTAGCCATCGCGCTACATCACAACACCCCACATGATGCTGCAACGGTCCTTGAGATTTGTATAACAGCAGCTAACTTAGGTAGAAAAATTTCCATTCTAGATCTCACGCGAGTTACTCCTAGGGGCGCGATTTATTTCCCTGAAAACCTGATTAGGAATTATCTATGGTCCTCACCGTACTCACCGCTAGAACGGCTGAAGCAGATTTCTCAACCCTTAGGTTTCAATTTCATAATTGCTGATAACTTCCTAGCTGAAGAGGGGAAAGGTGTTCTAGCCAACTTACTCAATCACGTTCCCGAGACACTTGATGAGTTAGTAGCATGGGATCAATACTCTGGCTATCTTGGTCCATCACTCGCCTCCTACCTCACTTCTTTGGTTTCACCTGATGAAGAGTTGAAACCCCAACAGTACAAATCTCAGTTGATTACAGCACTCAGTAGTTTCTTGATTGCAAAAGAGTTCATGGACAAGACACTTACGAGTCTAAATATTGATGAACTTTCAGTTTTCAATGGTCGTTTCCCATCAATGGCTGCAATAAGTATGGTGGCTGAACAAAGAGGTGTACAACGTTATTGGCATGAGATTGGTCGAACACCAGCCTATATCTTTTTTGAGAGATTCCGACCCCACGATCGGGTAGAGATGCAAACCGCAATGCAAGAGTTCCAACAAGAATTTGATGATAAGCAATTGCAGGGCTTATTTGATGAGTTTGTTTTTGAACGCGGTACTAACGAAAAGCTCAATCCCTTCTTGAAGTATCAAGGTTCAAGTCAGTACTTTTCACCAAAGATAGACTCAAAATTGGCAACAGTCTTCACAAGTTCTCCCGATGAAACCGTGGGAATCGGTCAACATTGGTCCGACATTGAGTGGTCAAATCAGTATGAAGCCCTAGGCAAAGCAGTGACTCAACTTCATGATAACGGCTTCCGCGTATTGGTACGGTTGCATCCAAATCTGGTAACAAAGTCTTGGGGTGAGTTCATGCGTGCTGTGAGATTCTTTAGAGAATTGCCCTGTGAGGTGGTTCTACCCACCGACAACATAAAATCATACGATTTACTCAATTTCACTCAAATCTGTATTGTTTGGCGTTCTACGATAGGCCTTGAAGCGTGTGCGCGAGGAATTCCCACATTTTGTCTTGGAAGAAACCGGTACGATATGACCGCAAATGTAAAGTTGTTGCTTTCTCGTCAAGCTCTCGAAGAAGAGTCGTTTTCAAGTTTTCCCATTGACACTCGGTCTTGTATTCCCGGCATTCTTTCACAAAAGTACGCAGCTCGCCGCTCGACTACCAGTAACTACAACGATTTTATTCGAGAGTTTGATGCATGGACTTCGCTCGAGGCAAAACTCCTTGTTTTGAATAGGCTTTTCTTACCTTTAAGTCTTCTTCCGAAGATGGCTTCATCGCCTCGTTACTTTTTCAGAATGCTGTTGTTCGTCTTGCCCCGATCATGGGTGACTTTCATCTTGCGCAATTTTTTTCGTTTGCCCACGCTATCTCATTATCAGAGACCATGATGTACCAGTCGAAGCAGAGGAAACCACTTCGCATCGCCGTTGTGACTGCTGTGAATTCGAGTAGGGACTATCGTGCCTGTGTTCCACTGTTTATAGAGCAGTGGCATGCAATAGGTGGAAGCCACGAGCACGATTGGTTTCCATGTGTTGTTGAAGTATCCAATGATGAGTTTGTGTTGAGGCATGAAGGAAAGACGCTAATCTGGAAGAACCCAAATCAAGAAATGGCATCAAGTTGGATTTCTCAAGTTATCAGGCTCTTGGTCCCGGCCTATTTGGACTGTGACTTAGTGATGACAAGTGATGTTGACATGCTGCCACTGAATCTAAGGGTACTTGATCATGCAATTTCGGGACTAGTTGACGGTGGAGCCGACTTTGCTGTTTGTCGTGACGTGCTCAAAAAAAATCAATTTCCTATGTGTTATAACATCGCTTCACCAACAACTTGGAAATCTATCTTCCCTGACCCCTTGGAGCAAGAACTTTCGTCGGCTTGGAATCAAGTGGTTCAGAATTTTGATGGACGAAGAGGCAAGCAAGGTTGGTACTTTGACCAGGAAAGAATCTATGATCGATTGATAAATACTAGTCGCAATCGATTGGAAGTTTTGCGCCTCAAGGACTCAGAGACGGGCCATCATCGTTTGGAACCCACTCGTAGGAACCTATACCTATCACCAATTGTTCTTGTAGGAATACTTGGAGGAAAGTACTCTGACTATCATTTACATCGGCCAATAGACCGACACCGTTTCTTCATATGGCTTGTAATACGTTTGAGCCGATTTCGTTTTTGGTTCAAAAAATTTTGACTCATCACTGATTCTTCATGATGAACCAAATGTTTTCCCCTACCAATACTGAATCTCTTCTTTGTCCACTTGCTGACATGGACCTATAGAGTCCCTGAATGCAGTTTGAACCTGGCATCATCCAGTCGTGAGGTTCAACAACGATGACAGGAAATTGTGAAATTGCATCCCAGTCAGGATCCGGGATACTAGCTTCTGCTCCTTCAATGTCTAGCTTGCAGATAAATGGTGTGTATTTCTCAAACGTCTCGAGTAATCTTGCCAACGAGATTCCTGGAATCAATCCGATGGTAGGCGAGGATTGGAGAGTGGAGGTTCGGAACGCCCACTCTCCACTTGCACTCTCTTCAATAGTGTAAAAGGCTTCAGGATCTCCAATTGCGCCCAAGACACATTCGACTTGATCTAAACCTTTCATGTTACTAGTCAAGTATTTATAGTTCACACGAGCTGCTTCGATCGCAATCACTTTACACTGAGGAAACTGTTGGAGAAACTTCAAGGCAGTTATTCCCGTGTACGCTCCTCCATCCAGTACCAAAGGTGTCCGCCCTAGGCTCAAAATTTCATTATATATCTCATCAAGAACTTCTAAATGTGTCTTGGGAAAGTAAGTCGGCCATGTTTGAGCAAGAACATATAGATCAGTTGATTTTGCTCTAAAGTAAAAATGCAGCAAGTTGTTTCTTATTCTTAGAGGAACACTTGAACCTTTGGCAAAGATAAGCGGCACCAATAACAATGTCTTTAGGAACGGGATACCAAGGGACATCAATGCTCTGCAAACACGAGCAATACCAAATATCCAAATGAGTAGCCTCATTAGCGAACCTCTTTTAACTTCCCTACGTAAGTTCATTTGATCTCTACCGCCTCATGCGCATCAACCCGCCAGCGCAGGAAACTCTTCCAGAGGACCTTTGGAGACATGATCGCGAGTGGTAAAGCCCAAAATATTGAGCTTGAGTAATTCCTCTGCGAGGCGCTCAATCGACTCTTGTGGTGGAAAAAGGAAACAGTACGCAACCTCATGCTCCATCCCTTTTGGTTCTTCAATTGAACTACACGTTCATTTAAAACATCTGAGTTCTTGGACTTATAGCTCCGGTGATGAACCAATCTTCTCACTAACACCTCACCTCTTGCGTCGATGGTATAACCAGCCTCAAGTGCTCTCAAGGCTAGATCGATATCTTCGCAACGTTGGAGTTGTTCATCAAAGCCACCTAGTTGAAGTATTGCTTTCCTTTTGAATGCTAAGACCGAACTCGGAACAGCGAAAAGTTGAGACTTTGGTTTCATTATTCCTAAAAGAACCTGGAGTTTGAATTCTTCAAGACTACGTTTGTCCAGTTGAAATGAGTCATTGACCACCTGCAAGACTTGTCCATTATCTCTGACTCTGATTGAGCCCACGTAGCTGAAATCAAATCCTTGACCCAATTGGTGACAATGAATCAAGGCTCTTTGTGTATGTGAAACATCGTCATCATCAAAGAAAACACCATTGGGAGTTGACATTTCATGTATACCAAGATTTCGCGGCGCCGAGGCACCACCCGTATTTTTTGTTAGGAAGAAAACTCGTAACTGAGGACAAAGACGCGACATTTCTTCCAAAATTGAACGTGTTCCATCCGTAGAAGCATCGTCAATAACCAACACTTCTGCAGGAGGAATTGATTGAGATAGGATACTTTCTATCGCACTCCTAATGGTACTTTCCGCATTGTATGAGGTTAGGATTGCGCTCCACTTGCACTCTGTCATCTTTCTCTTCTAAAATCTCTGAATTGGGATCTTGCGCGTTGAAGTGACCGACCCTTGATGATCTTCAAACCCTTTTCGATTTTCCCAGCATAAAACTCAATCTTTCTTAGCAATAACTGGTCACTGCCTCCCCACGAGAAACCTGAGGCGTGTCGAGCTGCGATCATTGCGCGACAGTTCCCCGGAAAACTTGTTTCTGTAGATCGACTATGCAGACCCAAGTTCTTCCACAAGAGGCTGTGAATGGACTGATCATGTCTATGAGCCTTGAATTCAGGATAGGCACTCAATTGAGTCTCGCCTGTAAGGTGAAAGCCATCTTTGATTTTGTGAATCTTTTTCAATTCTGCACAATATTCAAGGGCGGTTCTGCCAGGCAATAAAACAAATCCACCCTCGATCTGAGGGGTATATCGCCAATGACTGGTTGAATCCAGCAATTCTAAAGTTTCTCTCTTTGTCCATTCAATCTCCAAATGCTGCTGCAATGACCAAGCTAGGCCACCCTCATCCTTCGCCTCTATCAACCATTGGCGAATTCGGCTAAAGGCGACGCTGTCCTGCAAAACTACGTGTCCTGCATCCAGGTAGTGAATTAGATGACTCGGATATTGTTGAGCAATAAATTGGATAATTGGTCTCTTCCAAGTCCAATACCCAATACCTTTCACATCTCCAATGCTCAACCACGAATGTATCCTCGCATAATTCTCAGGATCGATTGATTTTACATCCTGAAGGTCAAATCTAAACGTCCTCTCATAAAGTCCTATACTTGTCGCTTCTTCAACAAGTCGAACTGCTGCGCGTTTGTATCGTAGGTCTCCATCACCGAAGGTGACAAGAATTGAAGGCGGTGCTTTCACGATTACTGAATCACCCTTCTCAGAGCACTATGAATAGGGTTCATGTCGGGCTGACGCTTTAGAAGTGGCTCGTTTCGCATCACTAGAATCTCCTCTTCTGAGAGACTACCAAGTAGATCGATGATCTCTCGAGATCTCAAACCAGTTACATCAAGAAAAGCTCTAGGATTTATCAGTCCGCTGACGTCATTACCTGTCCAAATAGGAATACAGCCCGCGAGATATGATTCGAAAAGTTTCTCTGTCAGATACCCAGGGTAAATATCATTTTCTGGACATACTTGAAATCCAAAGTTCCTTGAAATCAATTGCTTGTTGGTTACAAAATTTCCCCAGGCCGCTCCAAAATAGCTGACAGGGAGTGCTTGTCTTACTGCTTCAATCAGTCTAGTCCGCGCTGGATCAACATAGGAGGAAAATACGCATGCATTCCGGAGTCGGGGTGCCAAGTCTCTTTGTTTGGTGAACAAAGAAAACTCCCAACGTGTTGGTTTTGGAACTTGAAATGGCCAATTGAAGTTCAAGTACCACACTGGGAAGTATTGGACATTTAGATCCTCATCACTTTGATCGTAACCAAGGCATAAATCAAATTCCGTGTGCGGAGATCTCAAGTTTTCTCCACTGTACCAAATTCTTATCGCTTGTGACTCTCGAAGCCGGGAGACATACCCATACTTTGATTTGTTCAAGTAGTTAGTCCATTTTTCTTGGTCAAACTTGCCTTGCATATAACAAAGAGCCTTGTCAATTGAGTTACGAAATTGAAAAACAGAGTGAAATTCAATGGACGATTCTTGACGCGATTGCTTTGGAACAACTTGTACTTCTCGAGAGGTAGTGAACTTCAGGAGATCCATGAAGATAGAACTGCCTGGATCAAAGCCCTTCCAAAATCCAGAGAAAGATACCGTTACCATGCTGGTTTCACCTAGATTATGACGCTCTCATAACACATAACTTCAAGTCTACATCCCAAACCGAATGATGACTCTTCTGGAAGCTTTCCCACTATGCCGCCAAAAGATTTGGATATCCGATACAGGGGTGTCAATCTTAGAATTGTTATAGTGTCAGTGTCGCATGTGTAATATGGTTCCCACATGCTTTGATAGAGTGAATTCAAGGAGTTCTGAAATCAAATGAATTGTGTTCAGTTTTGATTCGTGTTCCCCGTGGTGGATGGTGATAGCGTGCTTGATGTGGTTGTAGTTGTTACACCCAATAGTGATAGGTCCGAGCCACTCATGAGCTCTCTGTCTCGTCAGGAGAAAATTAGAGTCCATGCCTTAAACGCGGTGATGTTGAGGTCAAGTGCAGAAGTAGCCACAAGCACATATAAGTTTGACCAGGAGTTCTCTCACTATGTGTATTCAAGGTTATTGAGACCGGGTGAAATAGGTTGTTCTATATCAAATACTCTAGCCAGGAAGTCTATTGCCAGATTAGAGAATGGTGGACTAATCCTGGAAGATGATGCGCGTGTTGTAGACATGAAAAAATTGGTTTCTACTTCGATGGACTTTTTGAATCAGTTTCAAGGGACGAGTGCAGTGTTGAGTTTCTACTGGACTGAAAATCCAAACTATGTTTCTGGATTGCACTCTTCAATGAAAATGCTCCGTCACTTTGGTCACCCACCCTACACAGTTGCGTATGCGTTGACTAAAGAAGCAGCTAATCGGCTTGTCGAATCAAATACTCCTGCTCGATTTCTAGCTGATTGGCCCATCTGTAAAGTCAAGTTTTTTGTCTCGCTCGAGGATATTGTCAGGCACGGTGACGATCAGACGACTAGCGTTATCAATGTTGAACTCACAGATTTGGAACAAAACCGTCTAGGTATCTTGAGGAGAGCTGCAATTTATTCAGGTATCTACTTCTTTTGCAATAGGCATGCCAGATTTGCGTTCCGTGATTTCATACAATTTTTGTGGAAGCCCCGCATCTTGTTTCACTTGAATCAGATATGGTTGTGGTCTGCATTTCGATTGCATAAGGAGAGGAAATGAACTGTTTGACTTCCTCTCCATCCATACCAAATTCTCAAGTTATGTGGGCCCTGTCGGGCTCGAACCGACGACCCACGGATTAAAAGTCCGTTGCTCTACCGACTGAGCTAAAGGCCCATAGGGCCGTAGTCTAGGCCAATGAACTCCCGTCAAGCTCTAGCAATCGTGCTTCCCAAGCTTTTCACCTCTTCATACTCAATTCCCTTCAATTCTCATACAATGTTGAACGTAGATCCCCTGAAGAAGAGAAGGCCGCTGCCATAGATAAGAGAATCGCAGTGATTGTCGACCGACTGGACTCTGGCTTAGGAATTGCCGCCAAGAGTAGGGCGAGCACCTCTCAAGGAATCGACGTTTTTGCTGCTATGAAGTTCTCGAGCCCTCGGAGACTTCTTCACGAGATTGCTGAGAGTTCCTATGACCTAATTCTCTTTGCGTGGCGTCGTATTGCTTGGGAAGTGTTTCTCCTAAAGGATGAAGCGCGAATAATGAATTCACTCTCGGGGTCCCCCGCAGTTGCCATTTTGGTCGCAGACCATCTTGGAACACAACCTGAGTTTTTGGAAAAGGAAACAGAGCTCGTCAATGCAATTGATTATGTCCTCGTAACCAACCAGAGTCTCGGAGAGATCTACTCTGAACTCTTCCCTTCAAAGTACAAGGGAATTCTTCATGACTTTCCTAGTGATGAGCTGATTTCAATCGCCCACAGTCATGGGATTGGTAACGAAGATCGCCAAGGACTGGTTTGGATAGGTAACTCAAATTGGGGCAAGAATCTCGGAATATCTGATCATAAAGGTTACAAAAGCGTAGTCTTACCGATCATGGCGACTCTTGGCGAGAGTAAGGTGAAGATCTATGACTCAAATCGCAAGTTGACACCCTTTACTTCTGTTCTTGAAGCATTGAGCAAGTGTCGATATCTAATTCAGGCCTCAGTAAGTGAAGGCACAGGCCTTCCGTTGCTGGAGGCTATAGGCACCGGAGCAATACCAATTACGACCGATGTTGGAGTAGCTCGAGAAGTTATTCCAAAGGACCTTCAATTCCTAATAGTTGACCGAAACCCTGAGGCATTTCTTGATTGTATGGCTCTACTTGAGAAGTCTGACAGGCAACGAGTGTCAGAGACCCTACAGAAGGCCTACCATCAATACTTGGCAAAGATCCGGGTAGAACCAGTTTTTTTCTCAACAAAGCAAGGTTCAAGGAAGATCGATGGTTCCTGGAGAGAAAGACTGCTCATAAAGATAAAGTGGCTTTTTCGCCATCTAAAATACCGCGGACGAAGCTAATGGTCGAAGAGTAACTTTGTCAGAGAAACCAATCTTCAAATGCATCCGGAACTAATTAGTCGGTGAACTTGGATTCTTGATCAATCGCATATCTTGTCAACTCCGTCCGGATTCCCCAAAGTTCTGGAAAAAAACTAAAGGAATTGAGTTTGGCAAGTACTTCGACGGGCGTTCCCTGTGTTCCACTGACACCAGAACCAATACTTCGCTCCACAACCTTGAAGTGCCTGGATCGCCATAGAGACACTCGTTCGTCAAGCTCCAACATCCACTCGGCCAATTGAAATAGATCCTCCTGGCTTCTGTCATCCAAGAAGAGCGCAAGGAGGTCAATGTCTTTGGCCTGCAAGAGGCGATGGAATTCTTTGCCAAGGTCAGGAATCAATTTCCTAAGTCGATTGAATCCCGGGGAATCGAAGCCAGATCCATGCCCTAACGCTCGACGTACCTGTTGGTAATCCCAAGGGGACATCTTCTCCAACATGTCTAATGCATTGTGTGTTTGGTGAATACATAGAACGGCCCTGCTCAAAAGGCGCTGTGGTTCGCGCAAATTGTCCTTACGTAACTTTTCAATCGCCTCAGCTACTTCGGAACTAGCCAACTTCAACCAAAGTTCTGACGTTTGATGCACAATCGTGAAGAGGAGTTCGTCTCGATGTTCCCATTGGTCCGAGTCTTTTTGCAAACTCAGTAACTCATCCGTCCGAAGATAATTCTCGTAGTCACTCTTGCCAGAACCGGCAAGAACGGGTGGTTTCGCGTAACTCACAGGAAGAGACTAACTGACGTAATCCGACGCAAAA
>Ga0315900_10009802_pt1 | contig 12093 bp, 24 predicted proteins | sample LakEriMetagenome_FD_203521 | JGI IMG/M metagenome (GOLD analysis project Ga0315900, IMG submission 203521) | Freshwater fungal communities from buoy surface, Lake Erie, Ohio, United States - Buoy 12 MA114 | ecosystem: Environmental > Aquatic > Freshwater > Lake > Lake biofilm | place: USA: Lake...
TATAGGGTACTAAGAACTTATGGTCCAGAGGCTGCATGGGCCGAAGTAAAAAAATGCGATGTGGTTTGTTCAAACTGCCACAAGATTAGAACATACCAAAGGGAGCAGGAAAATGAATCTTGAGCAAGAAATTAGAGCTATCTTGTTTGACATAGGAAAAGAAATTAAACTGTTAAAAATAGATGACGACAATATTGTTATTGATATTGATTATGAAAGGTATGTCAATAGACTTAAGCAGCTCTTAGAGTCTTCAGCTTATGACCAACAGTAACATCTGTTGGCTTACCATCTCTATATAGGGTTATAACAGCCACAGGATCGTCTTCAGAGGCATTTAAAGTAAAATCGCTGTTTGGTACGTTATAGGTTCCACTTCTGATTATTCGTCTTATTTTACCTGTTGCCCTGCCACCAGACGAGTTCCAAGATACCATAGAGCCTACACCAATAGCTTTAAATATACTAGTTAGGGACTCTGATGTTGTCCAATCTTTGCCAAAATCAGCAAACAAAGCTTTGTCTTTCATTCTATTTACAATACCCCGTGACCAGCTAAATCCTGCATCTCCACCCCATGCATCCCACATAATACGACCATTAGACGGATTGCTTGTGTTATAAAAGTCTTTACCCTTCTTATCTACTTCATGGCGAGAAAAGAATGAGAACATTCTACGCACAACACTTAATGACATTGATCTGCCTGCAACTATATCTCTTGCACGACCCCAGCCTACTGGAGTTCCTGCCCCAGTTGCCTTACCTTCTTCTTTCCAACGTAAAGCTCTACGTGCTGCTGCTTTCATTCCAGCATTTGGAGTAAATGTTTCTGCCTTAAGCATCATTTCCATGTAATCATCTTCATCATCCATGCTATCATCGTCTGGCATCATGTGACCTTCAAGCGATTCAAGCTTTGTGGCATTTTTATACATCATTCCAATACTGTACGGAGTCTCTTCCCAAGAGCCATTGTTTTCTTGTTCATACAGACGAACAGACATTGCTGGATTTTCTGGTGGCATAGATTCAAGAGCGTATTCACTTCCAGGTGTACCAAGCGTTCCACCTTCCCACATAATGTGTTCTACACGACCGTGTGCTATGCCATCCACGGTCATGCCCATTACATAATCTCCTTCTTTAATTTCGTCCATTTTTACTTCCAATTTTCTGGTATGAGATCTGTTCTTCCAAGTGCACGTGCACGTCTCATAATGTGTTCTTTTGTTGCACGTGGATTATCTGTTCTTCCAAAAGCCTGAATTGCATTGCGTAAATCTTCAACTGTTACAATTGGATACGATCCATCTGGCATTGCCTCGCCAGATTGTGCTAGCCTTCTGCGTGTTTCTGCACTTCTTTCACGCTTAAAAATTTCACTAAGTCTTTCTGGCCTAGCATTAATTGAGTTATTAAAAATTGATCTATCCATTTTGATATTTCCCTCAGACTGATTAATTGCATATATCTGTCTAGCAGCTGCTTCTTTAGTTTTGTGGCAGCCCATTACTGTACCATCGTCTTTTAGGGCGGGGTAGCCTGAACACCCATACGATCCCTTGGCTCCAACATGATATGGCATAGCAAGCCTTCTAAACTTTAAGATTCAGCTTCTTCGGAAAAAAGATCTATCACTTCTTGGACAGTAGCACTTCCATGAATTTTGCCAAGTATCTTTCCATCCTTAATAGCTACAAGTGTCGGAGCATCTGTAATAGAGTTTTGTTCTAACCAATTATTAAATTCTCTTTTGTCTCCATTAAAATTTAAATCAAAAACAGTAATTCTTTCATCCTGCTTAACTGCTTCTTTTAGCATAGCAGCATTTTCTTCACATACTGAACAATCGTCTTTATAGATGTTTAGTAGTCGAAAGTACTCAGTGGTCATAAGCCCTCTCCTATAAAATAAAACTAAGAACTTTTAAATAGTTCAATATATTATAGCATGGAATATTATATTGCTCAAAATCCCCATACAGAACCTGTATTAGGCCAGGGGTCAAAATGGGTAACTAATCCATCCTAAGATAGCGGCCTTGTCCTGTATGGGGACTGTTTAATTATATACTACTTGATTTCAATCTGCCTTGGCTTTAGCTCATCTGGCATATTGCGTTTTAGATCAATGTACAGAATACCGTCAAATGCTGAAGCATCCGTTATCTCAAAGTATTCTGGCAGGGAGAATGAGCGAATAAATTTACGAGTGGCAATTCCCTTGTAAATATATTCATCATCCTTTCCTAGCTTCTCACCCTTGATCGTTAGAACTCCTCTTTCTACTGAAAGCTCTAGCTCTCCACGACTAAATCCAGCAACAGCGAACTCCATTATAAAGTGATCGCTGTCTACTTTCTTTACGTTATAGGGTGGATAGTTTGTTTTTTGCATTGGTACACCAAATAACTTATCGAATTCCCGACTAAGTTGTGCAAATGGATCTACATAAGATACCATCATATTATCATCTCCTTTTATTAAGCGAGTTATTGCCCCCTAAATGGCAGGCATATATATTATAGCAAAAGAAAAAGCGGTCTGCAAGATTATGCAGACCGCCAATTTCTAAATAGACTACTTCTTTGTGGTAGCCTTCTTTGTTGCTGGCTTCTTGTCGCCAGTAGCCTTTTTGGCTGCTGGCTTCTTTGCTGCCTCTACAGCTGCATCTTCAAGCTTCTTTGTAACTGAAGATGTTACGGCCTTTGCTACTAGACCAAAAGCTGGATCCTTCTTATTAACCCAACGTAGTAGTGTTGGAACAGCAGAAGCCCACAGTGCATTTGCTACAAGTAGCCATTCAGCCCCACCAAACTCTAGTGGAGACGCAATGCCAGTGCTTCCCATTACGATTGTAATTGCACCTAGCACAGATCCCAAAAGGTTCCTTAGATAGGACTCAATCATTGCCTTATTCATATTTCTCCTTATTTATATTTACCACAATACCTCTGAAGCAATCATTCCAAAATGCATTGGGCACATTGGCAGAGATCTTTTTTCAATTGTTTTATATATGCTAGAAACAAGCTCATTACATTTGGATATGCAACAAACTGCTGGCATCTTATTGGTCAATGCCTGCAGGCTTTTTTCTATATCTATCTCTTGCTTCAAAGGTAACATTTTTCTTTTACTATTCTACCACATCCATGTTTTTGGAGGGTAGAAACTCAAGTAGCCTTTTATAGGCCTTGTCTATGTCATTTTCTTTGTCAGACTCCATAGCTTTATATAATTTTTCAATAGCTAACTGAACATCTTCAATATATTCATAGGCACTGTTTCTAGAATCTGAAAGAAACTTAATAAAATCATTTTCTATTGCAGGCCCGTTATTTACCAAAATGGATAGCCTATCGACTTCCTCTGACAACACACTTTTATCTACAAAAAATTGTGTAACAAGCGACAAAAGTTTTGTATTCTTTAGTTTTAACACAATCAAAAAGATAGACAAAATCACTACTAACAATACTAGTGACGCAATTATTATAATTTCTGTCAAATTTTCTATCATGCTGCTTCCTTATGCGTTACCCAATAATATTTACACGTATCACAGCAGGGCTGGTTGTATTTGCTAATAGTTGCAGATTCAAATTCAAAATAAAATTCTGGATCTTTATAAAACAGGTTTGCTTTATGGGTCGTAGTTACAAACTTCATAATTTCTGAGTTCTGATACCATTTTGGAAAACCGCTACCCCAGCTCTTGATGTTATTGGCTCTCAGGGTTACCAGATTGTCTGTATTCTTATCTGTTTTGATTCCTCTATAGTTTGCTTCACGGAGCATAGAAGAAACATAGTCATATAAGGCTACCTCAAATCCCTTCCACATTTTTACTGCAGGATGATTTCTCCAGCCAGCACGTGGATCATCACTAGACAATACTTTTAATATTTGGTAGCATTCTAGGATTTGCTTATTCAATCGCTTTGAGTCTAGCATCTTTGCAACAGTGTCAAAGTCCTTAGATGGCAAAAATGTTTGCATTACTCTACCCCACCCTCTCGCACTAATAGCACGATAGCTCCATTATCTTCCAAGGCCTTTTTAACCTTTATCATATATTCTACCGCATGACGCTTATCTGAGTCAAGTAGAGACATGAACTGTTTTTCGCTGGCCTTTACAGTAAGAAAGTGATTGTGGTCAATAATCTGTAACGTAAATCCTTTTGGCCCAGTCCCATCAAGAGAATGAAAGGCTCGCTTCATATCGTCTGTATACATTATTTATTATCCATCGTTAGATATTTCCAGGTTTCTGCCCACTTAGCCTTATCTCTATGCCTATTAAATTCTTTAGAGATTTTTCCGCCTTCTAAATATACCCCTCCCCAGACACCCCACTCTTTTTGTGAGATGCCAACCGCAAAACATTGTCTTGCAACTGGGCAAGTTGAGCATAGCTGATCTATTGCAGGCCTTAAGTTTGTGTTTTCTTCATACTTATCAAAGAATAGATTCCAGTCATAATCTTTACAGGCAGCTTTTTCTTTCCATTTTTGAGATTGCATTTGCTACCTCATAAACTTATTTGGAATCTCCCAACCCTCAGTGGACAGAGCAAATATCTTTTGAATGTGCCACCTACCTTTGATATAGGCACCATCTGGCTTAGACCAGGCAGTAGGATTTGGCAAAGACTGGACTACGTCCCAGCCACGCCATGAAAGAGTTTTATTAGATTCAACAATCTCTTCCATCTGTTCAAGCGAAGTAATTAACATTACCACTCCTTACTTATTTTTATCTTTGATCTCATCATATCTCCAGACACGAACATCAATCTCTTTATTATCTAAAAAGTTTGCAAGGCCAGAGAGTGTTTCTTTCTTTGAGCAAAAGTAAATAAACATTTCAATCTTTTCAAAATTATTTCTAAACCAAGACTCTGGCATATAAATTAATTTAATTGATATACCCCTTGATTTAAAATCAGAAACATTTAAAAACTCTAATGCCATCTCATTTATTCTTTTTGGTCCAGCACTAAAAACAGTCAGTTTTTTATCTGTTATTGACATTAGTCGTAAAGGCATGGCCATGCCATGAATAAAAGAGGAGTAGTCATTATAGGTTTTTGAACCCTGGATCCCCACTATCATTATGCTTGCCTTCCGTTAATTTTTGAACAATAAAAAACATCTTGTCTAATTCTACCTTATTCATACCCATTGTGTCAACTATTTTTGTTGTAGAATTATCGATTTGTCCATTAATTACATTGGCTTGATAAAACTGATTATCTTTAATCCAATAGGCAAGATTATCTGAAAAAACTACCCGCATTACTGTTTTGGCCAGAAAAGCCCTAGCCTGAGTTTCTTTTGGCTCTGGAGACGCTAGCTGTTTAGCTATATTATTGACAACTAAGCTATAAATATAGCTTTGTGTATACTGTAGTTTGTTAATTTTATATTTTTCAATGATTTTTGACTTTATAAATAGAGCACGAGTTATTGAAAGCAATATAAGTGTAAAAATAATACCTAAAAAAAATTCCATAATAACCCTAGCAATATTATACTATTGAATCTTGAGTGCCTCTATAATAGTCATCAATGCATGCCTATAAATTTTAGGCAATTGACTAACCTCAGATTCATTTAGTGCCTTTGGCAATAGGGTTACCCTTGGACTTTCTGACTCTATATCCATTGCAATAAAACCATGTTCCCAAAGATAAACAATTAGTCCATAAAATTCTTCATTAAGCTGTTGTTGTAATCCAGGAACTGTGTTTCTTGCCTCTTCTGTAAATGAATACAAAAATTCTTGAGTATCTGGATCAAGTCCAGCTACCTCAACATACCCATTTAGAATTAAATATTCTAAATAGTCTTCAGAATCACTATGATTGAACATTGCGTTTTGCAAGCAGGGCATCAAAATCTTTGATCTTGGTATCTCCAAGGTATCCCCAAGCATATCCCTTTTCAATCATTTCATGGTTTATAGAATTACCATCGCCATCAAGATATAGCCAGCCTAATATTCTTCCATATTTTTCTGAGCTATCGAGCTTCTCAGTCTTAATAACAACATTCTTTGCTGACTTAATCCTAGTCTCAAGATACTTCTTTGACTCTAGGCCCAGGGCCTTTTCCTTCTTATCGCTTGTGCGGGATTCTGGGGTATCAATACCAGCCAGCCTCACTCTAGACGCAAACATAATGTCAAAGCCTAGATCAATAATGACATCGATTGTGTCGCCATCAACAACTTTTACAACTTCTTTTACGAAATACTCATACATTTTTTCTTCCCTATTTAATTTGGCTCCAGATTTTTTATGCCAGAAGCAAATTACTATTTTAATAAATACTTCTATGCTAAGAATTGTTGCAGCCATGTCTATTTTACCAGCAACTAAGAAAAATATCAAGAATATCTTTAAACTTTAACCAAATCTATATTAAAAAAAATATAATTATTTTAATAATTATAAGATAACTCCCTCATCCCTTAGTCTATTAATAAAATTATGTATGGTTTGTCTCTCCTGCTTGTCTGAAAAGTATGCTTGTCCAACAAGAATGTCTGTTACCCCCATTTGATCTAGCTGCAAAATTTTATTTTTTAAGGTTTCGTAGGATCCATATAATATGCTGCTTTGCTTCATTCCATCTGGTACAAGGTTTTGAAAATCTTTTTTAGCCTCATCGTCAGTTTCTCTAACTAAAATAGATAGCTGAACAAAAATACTATTTAAATTAAATTTTTTATATTCTTTTTCCCATTTTTGTAAAAATACATCATATGCGGTGGCAAAGGATAGGTTTAATTTTTTTGCCATTTTTACTATTTCAATGTTGCCACCAGAAATTAATGATTCTGGAAATTTTATTTCTGGATACATTTCAGTAACTTTAGGGTCCGTGCACATAGCAATAAACTTTTCCATATATGCTCTTCTAACATCTATGTCTGCAAAATTATGACCATTATTGATTATGCCATTAAAGTTTTCATCATTTGCAATATGCCCATGAACCCAGTTAATCATAATCCTATTTGGCACCATATCTTCAAAACTGGCTAAAAGCATCATTAAATATTGTGGACTTAAAAGATATGGCCTAATTGCAAGCATGTATTTAATTTTATGTTTTAGGTCAAATGATTTAGCAATTTTTGGTATATAGTCTGGCATTTTAGAATGAACCGTAAACAGGCATGAATAATATCCAGCATCATTCAGCTCTTCAATGATATCATTTAATTCAAATTGTTTAGGCTCATGGGCATTTCTCCACATCCAGCTTGCCCTTATCATTAATTTTCTCCAACTAGCCTGTTCTCTACAAGTCGTTCTCGTTCATCAATAATTTGATAGGCAAATTTAGATAATTTGTCATAGCCTACTGCATTATTAACGATACTATTATAGTGATGAGAACAAAATAATAGCTCTCCGTTTACGCCAACAGCTTTTACAAAAGCCTGGGCTGAGCAATATGCGTCACATCTATCTAAGGCTGTAAGTGTCCACTCAACCTTATCTTTAAGAACTTGCAAGTCTACTTTCCTTTGTCAGTTGAATAAAAGCCACCACCATTAAAGGTAACTCCTATAGAAGAGTATACTCTATTTAATGGTTTTTGACAAGCAAAGCATTCTGGAATTCTTTCTTTATCTGCAATGCCCCTAGAAATTGTAACTATCGCATCGCATGATCCACACTTATAGTCGTAAATAGGCATTATGGTAGTTTGATAACCTGTCCAACTTTAATCTGATTTGCACTCTTAAGTTTATTTAAACTAACAAGCTTTTGAACTGTGGTTTTATACTTAGATGCAATTCCACTAAGTGTATCCCCAGATACTACTTTATGTGCCTTTGCAGGGGCCTTTGAAGGCTTCTGGGGGGCATTTGTAGCTGGCTTAGTAGCCTTTGGTGTAGGCTTAGAAACTGGATTTACAGCAGGTTTTGCCTTGACTTCAATTGGCTTGGCAGTGGCTCCTGGAGTATTGGGAGAGCTGGCCTTGTTTGATGGAGCTGACCCAACATTGGCATAATCTGCAGCTCCCTCAAGAGCAATTAAAGACTTCATAAACTCAATTGGCTCAACAAAGCCCTTGCCGTCATCGGACCATCCGTGCGTCTTTCCCTTCCAAATTTCCCAGTGCAAATGAATACCAGTGCTCATACCACTTGTCCCCATCGTTCCAAGCAAATCTCCAGCCTTAACCTTATCGCCCTGCTTTACCTTCATTGAACCCTTAACAAGGTGAGCATACAAAGAGCTATAAAACTGACCATTAATGTTGTGTGTAATCTTCACATAATATCCAAAACCGCTTGGCTCACCGTTGTCCTGCTTAGTTTTAGATGGCCCCGCATAAGTAACAGTTCCAGCATATGGGGCATAGATACCACGATCTTTTCCAGCGGTATAGATAATGTCAGTCCCGTTGTGGTGCTTACGTGTTTTCTTTACTGGGTGTATTCTCCAGCCCATATAGCTAGTTACCTTCCAGTGCTTCCCTAGCAATCCAGAAAGAGGCATTTGTGCTTTTGCCATAAAATCTCCTTTTAGTCTATTATAGCATTATTAGAGCCACCTGTGGGATTCGAACCCACGACCCTCCGCTTACAAGGCGGATGCTCTGGCCAACTGAGCTAAGGCGGCATACATATTAAATGTTATTTAAATCTTTATATTTTTTAACATACTCAATAATCTTTGGTCTTTCTTGCTCATATCCAGAATTTAAAAGAATTTCATTTATTCCTTCAGATTCTAGGCTTTGTATAAAATTAGCAAACTCTTCAAAAGTAAAATATTCTGTGTCTGTTGTAATCCTCTCTCTGTCCCAATACTCTCCGCCACCATAAATATGTATTAGCTTGTTTTTAGGAAATTCAAGATCAATTTCTTCTTGTGTTGCTCTTAAAATTGGTCCAATGGCCAACATAATTTTTTGGTCTTTAATTTCTAATTCTGCACCAGGCCTGGTTTGTCCTTCAACATCTCTGTTAAAAAAATATTTGTTTTTATAAACTTCATATGGCAAGATAATTTTTTGGTTTAATTCACTTGCTTTATTATAAGCAAATATATTTGTACAACTAACATAAAAGTCAGGAATTTTAATCTTTGTATTATTTTTCATCTCTGATAACTCTTGGATGTAGTTTATTAAATAATTAGTTCTGTCTTTGGTCGAAGAGTGATCGGTAATATCTCCAATGATGCCATTAAAATCTGACTCGTGTGGTTTAATGTGTCCAGAAATTAAATTTATTTGAAGTCTATTATCCTGTATTTCGCTAATAGATTGATTAATCATACATAAATATTGTGCAGAAATTGTGTGTGGCCTTATTGCAACCATGTATTTAATTTTTTGATTATGATTTAAAGTTTTTGCTATTCTTACAAAAAAATCTCCTTGATAAGGATTGTATGTAAACAATACCCCATCAAAATTATTGCTTTCTAAGTAATCAATATTTGATGATGTGCTATCTAACACTCCACCAAAATAATAAAATTTCATTTTATAACTATACCATTCGTTGTTTTGTTTGAGCAGTCCCAACGGGATTCGAACCCGTGTTACCGCCGTGAAAGGGCGGTGTCCTAGGCCTCTAGACGATGGGACCTCAGCGACTCCGATGGGACTTGAACCCACGACCCCCACCGTGACAGGGTGGTGCTCTAACCTACTGAGCTACGGAGCCAATATTAAATTGCGTTTAATATCTTAGTTGTAATTTTGTAAACATCATTTACTGTATTTATAAATAGTTGTTGGTCATTGGCAGATTTAATAAAACTATTTAGTTTTGCCTTGTAATTATCACGATATTGCTTAATGTCAAGATCAAAGCCATAGAATGACATCTGGGCTTCTGATAACCCATATGACTGTTGAAGAATTCTTTTTAGAATTTGACCGCCAGAAATATCTCCAAGATATCTAATGTAGTGATGTGCCAAAAGCTCTACTGGACTAGCATTGCCAATCATAATCATATATTCATTAACATGATCTGTTAGCTTACTATTAAAGGTAATTACCTTTTTTAAGTTTCCAAGATCTGCAGAAATTCTCCAAGATCTTTCTAGCTTCTCATCAAAAAACATGCTAATAAGATCATCATCTAGATTGTCCCTAACAGTTATTTCAAGAGTATCGTACACATACATTAAAATAGTTAAATACTTTACATATGAATCGATTGGCAAATTACCTCTAAATAGGGTTTGCATAAATTCAGTTTGTTCTGCATCAGAGTGGTTTTGCTCTGTTTGCTTTTTTAATTCTTCAGTAAACAATTCTTTCCTTTTATATTGAAGAAGGGGTATAGGCCCATTCTTTTCCCATACCTATACCCCTCCGCTCCCCCTCGTGGATTCGAACCACGAACCTTAGAGTTAACAGCTCTCTGCTCTGCCGTTGAGCTAAGGGGGATGGCCTTATCTGTTAGTAGCAGCTGCTATAGCAGTTGCAACAGAAGTTGTGTTTCCAAGCATAACTGGATTTGGATCAGTTAATGTGATTGGAAAGGAGTCGTGCAGACCTTGCAGAGCACTACGCTGGCTCTTAAGAACTGCACTCGTGTAAACTCCAGCAGTAACAACTATATCAGATAGCCTGGTGCTACCTGCAAAATCAGAGGAACCTACTGCAATAGCATCTGCAATACATGCTGGGTAGTCAATTCTGTCACCACTTGCATAGTTACCAGATGCAGCATAAAACTTAATGCCATTAGCCTTTAAGCTAGCAAGAGCATTAACAATATTCTGGTGTGTGGTTGCTACTCTTACACCTGGAGAAGATGGTGTGCAACGTGTTCCATCTCCTGCATTGTAAGAAAACGATACAGTCTTAATATTAAACTTTGACGCATTTGCAGATACCCAGTTTAATGCAGCTACAAGCTGAATACCAGTTACCTGACCAGTTTTAGTTGTTCCAGCCTCAAGCAGGATTAGGTGGGCTGATGGGTTATTGGCTCTGATAACGTCTGCCATCATGGTGCCGTGATTAAATGCCTTGAACTCAGATGCAATTCTGAGCCTTGGCGTTGAGTTACAGATTACCTGTGGAGTAATGCAGACCTCAGTTACTTGGCCAGTAATTAGCTGTGATTCAAAATTAGCATCAATTACGACAATTGATCCACCTGTATTTGCTTGTGCTGGTACGATTCCAATAAAGCCAATTAGCATAGCAATGAGAAGTGCTATCTTTTTCATATTTTAATACCCTTCGATTTATTAGTCTATTAATTTAATTACGTGTAGGCATGGGTCTCCCCCATCTTCCCACTCTTTTTCTTCTTCTTCTGTCATGTATGGGTCGCCGTCGTGAGTGTTGCAAAATGGCTCAGTTACCCAGCCTTTATTAATACCCATTTCTAACCAAGCCCAAAATTGAAGCTTATCTAGATCAATATTAGTATTGTCACTCATGTGAGAAACCCCTCTGCATTACGTATCAATTATACAAAACACAAAGGGGTTTGTCAAATATATTTTACTGCTCTTCTTGGCCCTCTTCAAATTCTGGTTCAGCTTCTTCTATAGCTGCTGGCTCTTCGGTCTTATTATTTTGACCAATTAAAATACCTGCCAAAGTACCAGTAATAAATGTTGCAATGCTTCCAAGCACATTAAAGAACATCTTGTCATTCTCAGACTGTGCACCTATTGGCTGAGTAACAAACAAAAGACCATAAAGTATTCCTATTGCTGTGCCCAAAAGAATAAGGCCCAAAATTATTCCAAGAGTAAACTTTAGTCTTGCATCAAGCTCTGCTGATGTATATCTTTTTCCCATTATTCCTCAATCTCAACTGTTTCAGACTCTGTTGCTTCTTCAACAACTTCTTCTATCTCTATTGTATCAGATTCTGTGGCTAATGGGTCATATCCAAGCAAATCAGTTGTGCAAGTTCCAGCAGCCTCACAGGCTGGAGGAATACATTCTTTAGTTCCCCAGTTAGCTGGGTCCTGGCAGGGGTATCTATAGTGACCATCATAACCACAACCAGAAAGGGTAATGGCTAAAACAGATACACCAATAAGGGTAATAGTCTTTTTAATCATGCCTATATTA
>Ga0315900_10009805_pt1 | contig 12090 bp, 9 predicted proteins | sample LakEriMetagenome_FD_203521 | JGI IMG/M metagenome (GOLD analysis project Ga0315900, IMG submission 203521) | Freshwater fungal communities from buoy surface, Lake Erie, Ohio, United States - Buoy 12 MA114 | ecosystem: Environmental > Aquatic > Freshwater > Lake > Lake biofilm | place: USA: Lake...
GTACGCCGTGATGTTCGAGCGCCGCCCGACAGGCCGTGAGGGCCGTGCTGCGGACGCCATCCGGCGTGGATCCCTGCGGCGGCGGATCGGAGAGGACGATTTCGGCGGCCACAAGTTCACCCGTGATGCCGCTGGGTAGGCCATACACGCGGGCCTCGGCGACTCCCGGTACACCACGCAGCACCTCCTCGACCCGCCCCGGCAGCACCTTCGCCCCGCCCACCACGATCACGTCGCTGCGCCGGCCGGTGAACTCGTAGCGGTCGCCGCGCCGCTCCACGAGGTCGCCGGTGCCGATCTCGGCGCTGTCGCGCGACAGTTGCACGAGCAGTTCACCGTCGCGGCGGGTTGAGAGCCTGACGCCGCCGGGGAGCGCCTTTCCGAGCCAGGTCGCTGGAAATCCAGGCCTGCCGTCCGCCACCCGGAACACTTCGCCCAGTTCCGTCGTGGCATAGACCTGGGTGATGCGGGCGGCGGGGAAGGTGGCCCGGGCCTGATCCAAAAGCGGGCCGTCGGCCGCCTCACCACCGAGCGTGATTCTGTCGATCGCCACCCGTTCGAGCATGCTGCGTTCGGCCGACGTCGTGAGCCGTCGGAGCAGCGTGGGCGTGGCAGGGAGGATGGCCACACGCTCGTCAACGAGGGACCGGGCCACGGTGTCGGGGTCTCGGGACGCCGGCACCACCAGTCGGCCTCCGGTGAGCAGTGCCTGCACCCAGACCTGGATGCCGGCCCAGCGGGTGGCGTCGTAGACCAGCAACCAGGCCAGACCATGCCACTGTTCGGCCAGCCGGGCTGCCGCCAGCAGGGAGTCCCAGGAGTGCTCGACGAGTTTGGGCGGGCCGCTGGTGCCCGACGTGGCCACCACGACGGGAGGCGGCACGGTCTCGAACTCACGACGCGTCCGGCCCCCGGGCGGGGGCGGGGGCAGTTCCAACGTGTCGTCGAGTTCCACCCAGTCGCGGAGCGCCCCCACAAGGTCGCGAGAATCCTCGGCGAGGAACGCCACCGGCACGTGCTGCCGGCCACAGGCGGCGGCGATCACCAGCAGCGATTCGACACGCGAGGCCCGAGCCACGACGCCTGCCGGACGGGCGGCATCCAACTGCGACTCCAGCCGCGTCACTGCGGCCGCCAACGCGGCGTACTCGGTCGTCGAGCGGCCGCTGCCACCAGCCCCTGAAACGACGGCAACGCGTGCAGGTTCCAACCCCGCGATTCCCGCGATTGCGGCCGCGAGCCTGTCTTCCGCCGGGGCGTCGGACAAGGAGTCGAACGTCGTCTGGCTCATGGTGCGTCGAGTGCCTGAGAGTAGATCGTGATCAAGTCGGAGACGGTGCGCACGGCAGGCGTGGCCGTGGCGGCAGATCGAAAAGGGTCGCAGCCCAGAGATCGTTCCAGCAGCACGATCGTCTGTGCCAGATCGAGTGAATCGAGGCCCAGATCGGCTGCCAGGAGCATGGCTGGCTCCACCGAACGACCGTTGCGGCCGGTGTCGCGCAGCACCGCACTGATGGCGGTCACGACGGCGGCAGCAACCGCGGGCGTCACGGCTGGAACTCCTGCATGGTGGCGGAACCGGTCCCAGCGATACCGCGGCCGGTGAGTCCCTGCCAGACTACCTGAAACACCGTGACGCAGACGATCCACAGATCGGTGGACAGCCCTTGGCCGCCGCTCAGGCGGCCGACATATTCGACGTCGTATTCCAATCGGCGTGGCCAGTCGACGGCGTTGCGTCCATGAATCTGCGCCCAGCCAGTCAGGCCCGGCCGGACGAGCAGCCGGGCCGCCTGGCGTTCGTTGTAGCGCGGCAGGTAGCGCAGGGGCAGCGGCCGCGGGCCCACCATGCTCATGTCGCCGCGCAGCACGCCGAACAACTGCGGCAGTTCGTCGAGGCTTGTGCGCCGCAGGAACGCACCGAATGCACCGAGTCGTTCCGCGTCCGGCAGGGGCCGGCCGGTGGCATCGGTGGCCTGGCGCATGGAGCGGAATTTCAAGATCCGGATCGGTCGGCCGCCGCGGCCGGCGCGCTCCTCGGCATAGAGCACCGGCGGCCCGAGGACGAGACGCACGGCGAGCCACACGACCACCATCACGGGTGCCAGCAGCACCACGAGCAGGGTCGCCGCCAAGACGTCGCAGGCCCGCTTGCCGGGGCCGGCATACCAGCCGCGGGGTGATTCAGGATGACGGGGCACGCTGGCGCTCCGCCTTGACCGAATCGGATGCGAGGATCAGGAGTAGTGCGGCGCCGACGCAGATGCCCGCCAGCGCGACGGTGTCGGCGGTGGAACGCAGCACGTCATCGAGGAGCGGGGCCACCGCCACGGCCCCCGCCAGGGCGGTGAGGCCGCCGTAGAGCGTCGCCACGCCGCGGTGCGACCAGCCCGCCGAGACGAGTCGCTGGTAGATGTGGCCGCGGTGAGCAACCAGCACGTTCTCAAAGTGCCAGATCCTCTTCAGCAGCGTCCAGCCCGTGTCGAACAGGAACGGCCAGGCCGCGCAGGCCGCCACCTGAAGCAAGGCCGCACGCCCGGCGCCTGCCGGCGGTACCAGCGGCAGGACGGCGACCAGAAACCCACACCACGTGCTGCCCACGTCGCCCATGAAGACCCGGGCCGGATGCCAGTTGCAGGAGAGAAACCCCAGCGCCGCGGCCGACAGGGCAGTGGAGACGACCGCCACGGCGGGCATCCCCAACGTGGCGGCGGCCACGGCCAGTGCTGTCGCAATAGCCGCAGTGACGATGCCGGCGATGCCGTCGATGCCATCCATGAAGTTAAAGGCGTTCGTGAGGCCGGCGATCCAGACAATCGTGCAAGGCCAGGCTGCAGCACCCAGCTGCATCGTGCCCAGGGAGGGCACGGTGATCTCGCGAACCGGTCCCAGGGTGGCCGTGGCCGCCGCGGCCGCCGCCACGTGCACGGCGAGCCGACCCAAGGCAGGCAGGGGACGAAAATCATCCCGCAGGCTGACGATGGCCACGCCGGCGGCAGGCAACAGTCCGCCGGCGAGCCGCACCGCCGCGTCGCGGTCGACGGCACACACGCCGAGAGCCGCCACCAGCACGACGGCCACGATGACCAGGCCGCCGCCGCGCGGCATGCCACGATCGCCGCCCTCTGCCGAGGCAGGCACGACGGCTCCGTGGCGGCGCAGCCAGGGGATGATCCGCGCCGTGAGCCAGGCGGCAGCGGCCACGGCCGCTGCCCAGCCCAGCACCCATCCCGCCAGGGCCCCGGCCGACGCGTCCGACTGCACGACGACGGGGATCGGGTCCATGGTTCAGCCCGCCGCGGGCGCGCCGTCTCCCGACGGGACGAGCGGCACCTTTGCGCAGCGGCGTTCGACCGCCCATGTCAACAGCACCGCCAGCGCGAGGATTGAGCAGGGCATCCAGCGCTGCACGGCCGATGGCACGTCGGGGTTCAACATCAGCAGGCCCGCGAGTCCGCCGATCGCCGCCAGGGCACCATACAGAAGCGTCGTTCGCGAGTGGCTCACGCCGCTGCGGACCAGCCGGTGAAACAGGAATTCGCGGTGCGGCACAAGGGGGTTCTTGCCGTTTCCGATGCGGCGCAGCACCGACAGCAGGGGGTCGTAGATGTAGGGCCACAGGCACATGGCGATCGGGAGCAGCGACCGGCTGCGGTCCGGTTCGTTGAAGAGCAGCGGTAGGGCCGCCAGAAACGTGCCCAGGTAGCCGCTTCCCGCGTCGCCCATGAACACCCGGGCTGGTTGCCAGTTGAAGACGAGGAATCCGCCCGCGGCTGCCGCCACGAAGGCGGCCAGGAGCATCGCGCCCAAGCTGCGGGTCTGGAACCCGATCATCGCGACCAGCACGCCCGCGACCACGGCGCCGAGGGCGGCCATGCCGTCGGCACCGTCCATGAAATTGAAGGCGTTGATCATGCCCACGATCCACAGCACGGTCAGCGGCCAGCCCAGCCAGCCGAATTCCCAGACCGGCAGTCCGGGGATCGCAATGCCGGGCAGCGGGCCGAGCAGGGCCGTCATCGCCGTGGCCACGGTGAGTTGGATGGCGAGGCGCAGCGAGGCGCGGAGCGGCCGCGTGTCGTCCACGATCCCCACGGCGCCGATCGCGAGGCTGGGCAGGAGAGCGCCCAGCAGAATCTCGCGCCACATCCCGGGCCAGCGCAGCACGACCACGACGGCCGCCAGCGATGCCGTGGCGGCGATGGCGATGCCGGCCCCGCGGGCCGTGGGGAGCGCATGGGCGCTGCGTCGGTTCGGCAGGTCGACGAGACGGAAGCGGGCGGCCAGGATGATCATCACGTCGACGAGCACAGCGGTGATCACGAAGACGAGCAGGGCCGCGGCGGGCCAGAACACGGACTCCAACGCGTCGAACGTGGGGAACTTGGGCACGCCGGAGTCGCGTCCGTTCATCGGCTACCGCCCTCGATCGTGAGCAGGTGGCGAATGTCATCGGCCACGCGTCGGGCCACGTCGGCACCCACGTGGCCCCCCATCGGCAGCGCCAGCAGCGTGTCGGCCAGCCGGTCGGTGACGGGGAGACGGCCGTCCGTGGGAAAAAAGCGGCGGAACGCCTCCATGCGGTGGCAGGCGGGCGAATAGTAAGCCCGTGTGTCGATGCCGCGGGCGGCGAGACCCTGACGCAGCGTGTCGCGGTCGATGCCGCAGCGATCCGGGTCGATCGACACGCAGAAGTCCTTCCAACTGCTCGTGCAACCGTCCGGGATGGCCTGGAACCGAAGGCCGGTTGCCTCCAGGGATGCCACGTAGGCGGCTGCGGCGGCACGGCGGCGGGCCGACACCTCGTCGAGCCGGGCCAGTGAAGCCCGCGCGACGAGCGCCGAGATTTCGGGCAGCCGGCCGTTCAGTCCGGCCTCGGTGCAGCCGTACGCCCCGTCGTTGCCGTACTCGCGGCCGGTGCGCAGCATGTCGGCGAGGCAGGTGCACGAGGTGGCGACGAGCCCACCCTCGCCGGCCACCACGAGTTTCGTCGGTGAGAGGCTGAACACCTGGGCGAGGCCGCCAGCGCCGACCTGTCGGCCGTCGCGCGCCGCGCCCATGCCATGGGCGGCATCGACGACCAGGGGCACGCCGGCCTCGCCGGCGACGGCCCGCAGGGCATCCATGTCACACGGGCACCCGAACGTGTGGCAGGCGAGGACGGCCGCGGTGCGCCGCGTGACCGCCGCGGCGACCGCCGACGGATCGACCGTGAACGTGGCCGGATCGACGTCGACGAACACCGGCCGCAGCCCCGCCCAGACGATGGCGGCCGGAGCGGCGAGGAAGATGAAACTGGGAACGATCACCTCGTCGCGGACGTGATCGCCGCCGGCGTGGGCTTCCCGGAGCGGGCAGGATGCCGCTGCCTCACAGTGCCGCCGCCGGGTCGCGAGCGCGGCCAGCGAACGCATCACCAACATCAAGCCCGTCGTGCAACTGGAGACGCCGACGACGTGCTCCGTACCCACGACCGCCCGGGCCTCCTGCTCCAGCAACCGCAACTCCTCGCCCTTGGTGAGCGTGCCGCCGCGCATGATCGCCTCGATGCCCGGGGCCACCGACGCGAATGCCGGCAGGTCGGGCCGCATGAAGGGAACGGCCCATTCGCCACGATCCCGCGCGGTCGAAGCGTTGGGGTCGGCAGCGGCTTTCATGCGGGCGGCTCCACGAGCGGGGGGCTGGCGGCGCTGCGGGGTGAAACCCCGCCGTGCGGTGGGCCCTCGCGGCCGGCGCTGTCGCCCGCCGCGATCTCCATCAGCACGCGGGCCGCCGTGTCAGCATCGACCGCGATCGCATCCTTGAGGTCGGCGAGCCAGCCCCGGACCTCGTCGACGGGTCGCGCCGGCCGTTCGACACGCACGACCAACGCGTTGGGCGTGGCCTCGCGGTGTTCGTCCTCGAAAAACAACTCCTCGTCCAGCTTTTCCCCCGGCCGCAGGCCGCAGAAGTTGATGGTGACCCGCTCCGCGGGCACGTTCATCACGAAGGCCAGGTTCTGCACCACGTCAACGATCCGCAGCGGTTCGCCCATCTCCAGCACGTACGTGGCGCCGCGGCCCGGCAGGGCTCCGGCCAGCAGCACCAATTGGGCGGCTTCATCGATGGTCATGAAGTAACGGCGCACCTCCGGGTGCGTGATGGTGATGGGCAAGCCACGTGACAGTTGCTCCTCGAAGATCGGCACCGCGCTGCCGCTCGATCCCAGCACGTTGCCGAATCGGACGGCTACGAATCGGGTGGCCGCGTTCGCTCCGAACGATTGCAGGAACCGTTCGGCTACGAGCTTTGAAGCTCCCATCACGCTCGACGGGTGGACGGCTTTGTCGGTGGAGAGCGCGATAAAGGTCCCCACGCCATGGGCGTCACAGAGTTCGGCCAGCGCGGCGGTGGCCAACGTATTGTTCTCGATCGCCTCGACGGGGTGCGACTCCATGAGCGGCAGATGCTTGTAGGCGGCCGCATGGATCACGATGTGCGGCTTGTGCTCCGTGAGCACGCGGTCGATGCGGTCGGGATTCGTGACGTCGCAGAGCACGGGTTGCAGTGTCACGGCACCGTTGCGGGCGGAGAGTTCGCGGTGGAGTGCGAACAGGGCGGGTTCGGAGCGATCGAGCATCACGATCCGACCCGGCTGGAAACGCAGCGCCTGACGGCAGATCTCGCTGCCAATCGACCCGCCGGCCCCCGTCACCAGCACGGTCTTTCCGCGCAGGAATGGCAGTACGTGCGAGTCGCGGTCGTCGAGGTGGGCCTGGGCCCGCGAGAGCAGGTCGCGCAGGCCGACGCCGCGCACACGGATGCGGCGGCCCGTCGCCCAGTCGCTTCCGGCGGCTTCCGGAGGAGACCGCTCGGCGATACAGACGCGCACGCCGATCGCTGCGCAGGCGTCGTGCAGGGCGCGGAGCCGCGTTCCGAACAGGGCGCCCTCCCGAACCACGACCTCGGCCGCCCGCAGTCGCTCCGCGCAGGCCGGCGCCATCGCCACCGGACCCAGGACCCGCGCCCGGCCTACCTGTTGGCCGTAATGCGCCGGGTCGTCGTCGAGAAGGCCGGCCACGAAGAACTTGCCGCCGGCGATCCGTCCCAGGTCGAGGGCCAGTTCGCGGCCCGCGTCGGAGGCGTCGACGACCAGCACGGCCCGCTCGTTCCCCATGGCCGTGGCGGGCATCAACTCCTCGTAGACGCTGCGTGCGACCGCTTGCATGCCGCCCACGCCGAGCAGGGTGAAGGCCCAGTCGAGGAGCAGCACCGATCGCGGAATCGGCACGTGGCCGGGCAGAAAGCCGCCGAAGTAATTGAACGCCACCAGCAGCAGCAGGGCCACCGTCGCGGCACGCAGCAGTTTGTTGAGATCGGCGAAGCGGGCGGCTCGCCAGGGGCGGTGACAGAGTCCGCGGCTGTAGAAGACGCACATCTTCAGTGCCACCACGAACAGGATCGTGTTGAGGATGGCCCGCGAGTCCGAGGGCTTGAGTAGCAGTTCGCCGCGCACGAAGAAGGCGCCCAGGTAGGTGGCCTCGAAGATCACCGCCAACAGCGCAAGGACCACGAGGGATTCGCGGGTCGGCCGCAGGGATTTCCACCGGGCGGAGAGCCACGCGGCGGCGGCGGTGGTGACTTTCGAGATCATGCGATCCGGGAGGGACGGTTCAGAGGCGTTCCAGGTCGACATCCTCGAGTTCGATGGAGGCGCCCTGGTTCAGGAAACGCACGGCCACCAGCAGGCGTTCCTCGCCGCAGCGCTTGACCACGACTCCCTCGAGTCCACGGAGGGCCCCGCTTCGTACACGGACCAATTGGCCGGGTTCCAGCCGGGCCTCGGGCGTGAGCGGCTTGTCGGTGTCGACCAACCGCTTGATTGCCCGCAGGTCATCGACAAGCATTCGCTCGTCCGGGATGGAAAGCCAGCGGGCCACGGTGTTGGTGGCGAGGGCTGATCGGCGCTGACCGTCGTCGACCGGCGCGAAGACGTAGCCCGGGAACAGCGGCACCTGGGAACTGCGGGTGCGTCCGCCTGCCGTACGGAGTCGCCTGCGGACGAGAGGTGCGTAGAACGGGATGCCCAGGGACTCCAACTTCCGCATGAGATCCTTTTCCCGGCGGGCAAGCGTGTAGAACGCCACCCAGTGCGCTGGCCCGGGCAGGGCCGCCTCGTCCGGGTCCAGCAGGCTGGCCGGAAAGATGTCGCGCTGCTGGGGCAGGATGGGCATGGCAGGGAATTCGGACGGGAAGCCAAGGCAGCTGGGCGACGCGCAGACTCCGTTCTCGTGGGTGGCACCCCCGCAGGATGCCCCCGACATGCCGACCAGACCACGGAACTACTCATCCAGATTGATTTTACGTCCGGTTTTTTTCGCTGTCTCCCTGCCCATGCAGCGACCCGCTGAATCCCCCAGACCGCCCCGGTCGCCAGCGGAAAGAAGGGCAAATTTTGCCGGCCGATTGTGCCGATGATTCCGATCGCAGCGAGTGTACCGGTTGCAAGGAGTTTGCCATGACGAGCGATGCGTTCCCGAACATGGTTGGCAGCTTGGCCCGCGCCGTGTGCTCCCGGTGTACGTTCGGTGTGGCCTCGTGCCTCGGCTTGGTCGCCTGCCTCATGGCCTTCACGGGCTGCCAGACGTTTGGCCGCCCGCAGCGGGCCACCACGCAGCAGGTGATGCTCGACGCCCAGTGCCCGACCGACGGGGAGCGCATGCCGGCCAAGGAGCTGGCCAAGATCACGCTCCCGGCGTACGTCATCGAGCCACCGGACATCCTCCTCATCGATGCCCTCCGCGTGGTTCCCAAGCCGCCCTTCCGCATCCAGTCGTTCGACTCGCTGCAGGTGATCGTGGAGGGAACGCTGCTGGAACAACCGATCAACGGTCTGTACGTCGTCGAGCCGGGCGGCATGCTCGACCTTGGCCCCTCCTACGGCAAGGTGATGGTGGGCGGCCAGTCGCTGGAAGAAGCTCAGGATGCCGTCTTCCGGCATCTCAAGCGGGTGCTCCGTGACCCGCAAGTGTCGCTCACGCTGGCTCAGGCCGCCGGCCAGCAGCAGATCGCGGGCGAGCATCTCGTCGGCCCGGACGGCACCATCAACCTTGGCACGTACGGCAGCGTATACATCACGGGCATGACGCTGGAGGAGGCGAAGGGCGCGATCGAAAAGCACCTCGGCCAGTTCCTCGACGCGCCGCTCGTGAGCGTCGACGTGTTCTCCTACAACTCCAAGGTTTACTACGTGATCACCGAGGGTGCCGGCCTGGGTGACAATGTGGGCCGCTTTCCCATCACGGGCAACGAAACCGTGCTCGACGCGGTGGCACAAATCAACGGCCTGTCGCGGGTTTCGAGCAAGGACATCTGGATCGCCAGGCCGGCGCCGTCGGGCGTGGGCTGCGACCAGATCCTGCCCGTCGACATCGAGGCCATCATGAAGGGCGGTTCCACCGCCACGAACTACCAGGTTCTGCCCGGCGACCGCGTGTTCATCGCCCAGGACCAGTGGATCGCCTTCAACAGCGTTCTCGACAAGGTCACGGCTCCGTTCGAGCGGATCTTCGGCTTCGCCCTGCTCGGCTCGAGCACCGTGCAGCAATTCAACCGGTTCCCCTACGGCTTCAATCCGAACTTCGGGGCCTGCTGGGTGGCCCGCGAGGTGTATGGAGTGGAGAACCCGCAGTGGCTGTTGTTCCGGGCCTGGTTGCTGACCGAAGCCCCCGCCTGGCTGCGTGAGGCCTACCTGGCCCACGGCGAGGAATTCGCGGCCTGGATCCACGACAAGCCGGTCATGAAGGCCCTCGTCAAGTCCCTCATGGATCAGGTGGTGGAGCGGTACGAGGCCGAGATGCCCACGCTGTCGGGGAACTGATGGATTCACCGCCCCGCGTGCGGGTAGGATGCACCGGGGGTGCGTGACGATCAACGTTCAGGACACCAAGACGACGAGGAGGATGGCGATGGGATGCACGAAGCCACGAGTGACCGGCGCGGTGCCGACGGCTGCTCTCGTCCTGCTGTCGCTGGCCGTGACCGGCGCCGGCGAGGCCCGGGCCCAGGGGGCGAAGGCCGGCGCGACCATGCCCTTCTCCCAGAGTTATCGGCGGCCGTCCGTCAGTCCGTACATGATGCTGCAGCAGCAGGGCTATAACCCGATGCAGACCCAAAACATCTATCAGACGCAGGTGCTGCCGTTGGTGCAGCAGCAACAGCAGCAGATCGCGCTGCTCGACCAGAGCCGCAAGTTGGGCCGCCTGCAGGGGCAGGTGCAGCAGATCCAGCGAGACACCACGTCACGACAGGTAGACGAGTCGATCCGGCCCACGGGTCACCGGGCCACCTACCTGAACTACTCGCACTTCTACCCAGCCAGTCGGTAGCAGCCCGCGCGGCGGGCCCGGGCCTGCGGAAAGCCCGCGGGCCCGGAGCGACCAGGATATGGGCTGCTCACTTGGAGGCAGCGAGCTCGGCCTTCTTGCGCTCCTCGACGATTTCCTTTTGGATGTTTCCCGGAGTGGGCTTGTACTTGCTGAACTCCATCGTGAACACCCCCTGCCCCTGCGTCATGCTGCGCAGGTCGGTGGAGTAGCCGAAGGTTTCCGCCAGCGGCACCTCCGCCACGATCGTCGACGTGTTGCTCACCGTCTCCGTGGAGATGATCAGGCCGCGGCGCTTGTTGAGTTCCCCGGTGACAGCGCCCTGGAAGTCGGCCGGCACCTCCACCTCCATCTTCATGATCGGCTCGAGGAGCACGGGCTTGGTGTTGAGGAAGGCCTCGCGGAAGCCGGCCCGGGCACAGACCTGAAAGGCCATATCACTCGAGTCGACGTCGTGGTAGGAGCCGTCCTCCAGCGTGGCCTTCACGCCCACGATGGGAAATCCGGCGATCGGGCCCTTGTTGAGCACCGCCAGGAAGCCCTTCTCGACCGAGGGGATGTATTCGCGGGGCACGCGGCCACCGACGACCGCGTCCTCGAAGACGAAGTTCTCGGTGGCATCCTCGGGCAGCGGTTCGAGGTGACCGATGATGTGGGCATACTGGCCCGAGCCGCCCGTCTGCTTCTTGTGCTTGTAGTCGTAGGCCGTGCCCTTCGTGGGTGCCTCGCGGTAGCTGACCTTCGGGGCGCCCACGGTGACTTCCACCTTGTACTCCCGCTTGATTCGCTCCACGTAGATGTCGAGGTGCAGTTCGCCCATGCCGGCAATCAGCGTCTCGCCCGTCTCCTCGTCGGTGGCCACGCGGAACGTGGGGTCCTCGCGGGTGAAACGCTGCAGCGCCTTGCCGAGTTTGTCGAGACCATCCCGCTGGGTGGGCGTGATCGCCATCTTGATCACCGGTTCGGGCACGAACATGCTCTCCAGCGTGCAGTACTTCGCGTCGGCGGAGTAGGTGTCGCCGGAGGCGGCATCGACTCCCATCACGGCCACGATGTCGCCGGCTTCCGCGGAGTCGATTTCCTCGCGCTTGTCGGCGTGCATGCGCACGATGCGGCTGAACCGCTGTTTCTGGCTCGTGCGCTGGTTGATGTAGGCCTCGCCCTTCTTGAGCGTGCCCTGGTAGATGCGCATGAACGTGAGTTGGCCATAGGGATCGTCGACGATCTTGAAGGCCATCGCCACCAGCGGCTTGGCGGGGTTGGGCTCGAGGTCGAACTTTTCGTCGGGGTTCGACCAGTTCTTCGCGATCACCTTCCGCTCCAGCGGATTCGGCAGGTAGCGAACCACGGCGTCGAGCAGGAGCTGCACGCCCTTGTTCTTGTAGGCGCTGCCACAGAACACCGGCGTGATGCTCTGGTTGTGGACGGCCGCCTTGACCACGGCGTGGATCTCGTCCTCCGTGGGAATCTCCTCCGAGAGCAGTTTCTCCATCAGGGAGTCGGAGTACATGGCCAGGCCTTCCAGCATCACGTGCCGGGCCTCCGCCGCCTTCTCCTTGTAGTCGGCCGGGATGTCCTCGATCCGCACGTTCTCGCCGTTGTCGCCGTCGAAGTAGGCGGCCTTCATTCTCACGAGGTCGATCACGCCCTGTAGTTTGTCCTCCTTGCCGATCGGGATCTGCATGGGTATCGCGTCGCAGCCCAGTTTGTCCTTGAGTTGGCCCAC
>Ga0315900_10009807_pt1 | contig 12089 bp, 11 predicted proteins | sample LakEriMetagenome_FD_203521 | JGI IMG/M metagenome (GOLD analysis project Ga0315900, IMG submission 203521) | Freshwater fungal communities from buoy surface, Lake Erie, Ohio, United States - Buoy 12 MA114 | ecosystem: Environmental > Aquatic > Freshwater > Lake > Lake biofilm | place: USA: Lake...
ATCTGGAAGCATATCAGGGCGGACCAGTTGATCTGTCCGTTAGATGTACATGTATCCCGGGTAGCAAAGCGGTTTGGATTGATATCAAGGCCGCAGGCCGACTGGCAATCTGCTGTTGAGCTGACGCGCAACTTGAAACAGATGGACCCGGAAGACCCTGTGAAATATGATTTCGCCCTTTTCTCCCTGGGCGCTATGGAGAAATATTAGCAGTTCTAAAATCAGGGTTTAAAAAAATCGAGTGCTGTCGGATTTCTCATCGTATCCCTGCTCGCCGCTTTCTCGGGCGGAGTACCCATAAGGATCTTCTTCACCGGTGTTTCCATTTTCTTCCCGCTGATGGTGTAGGGTATTTCCGGCACGGCGATGATCTCATCGGGAACATGCCTTGGGCTATACTGCTCGCGGAGTTGTTTTTTGATCTTCGATTTGACTTCGTCGTTCAGGGCGGAACCGGGACGCATCACCACATACAAGGGCATATAATACTGGCCACCCGATCTTTCGACGCAGACTACCAGACTGTCCTGCACCTCTTCAATATGTTCCACGCAACTGTACACCTCTGCAGTACCGATTCGCACGCCGTCGCGGTTCAGGGTGGCGTCTGACCTGCCGTATATGATCACGGAGCCCCTGCTGGTGATCTCGATCCAATCACCATGCCGCCATATATTGGAATAATGTTCAAAATAGCTGCTTTGATATTTCGAATGGCCGGGATCATTCCAGAAATAAACAGGCATACTGGGCATGGGCTCCAAGATCACCATTTCTCCAAGGGTATCCCGAACGGGTTTCGCATGCTCGTCAAAAGCTTCGAGATAGCAGCCAAGCAACCTGCACTGGATCTCGCCGGCATATACGGGTTTTTGCGGGCAGCCACCCACAAAACCACTGCATATATCAGTTCCACCGGAAAATGAAATGAGCCACACGTCTTTCTTCACATGTTTGTATACCCATTCAAACGCCTCGCCGGGAAGAGGAGATCCGGTTGAGCCGATGGTCCGCAGCATTGGGAATCGATCATTGGGAAACTCCATACCGGATTTCATACAGGCTATAAAAAATGCGGCGCCGCCGCCAAAATGCCGGATGTTTTCCTCCGCGGCAAAATCCCACAAAGCATTCATACCCGGATAACCGGCGGAACCATCATACAGCATCAGCGTAGCACCGGCCAGCATGGAAGCAAGAGAAAAATTCCACATCATCCAACCGGTAGTGGAATACCAGAAAAACTTCTCGCCCGGTCTGACGTCCCAGTGAAGCAAGAGCACCTTGAGGTGTTCCAGCAGGTTGCCACCCACCGAATGGGTGATGGCCTTTGGCTTTCCTGTAGTTCCCGATGAATAGAGTATCCATATCGGATGATCAAAAGGCAGGGGTTCAAAAACAAGTGCCTTAGGCGGGATCTCCATGATCTCATGCCAGCTGGTGGTATGCGACATATTTGACACGGGGTTCACATAGGGCAGGAAAACAACCTGCTCTACTGAGGGCAGAGCATCCCGCAGTGAATGCCACGCGTCCATCTTCATGTATCCTTTACCATTGTATGTATAGCCATCGGTCACAAAAAGTATCCGGGGTTCGATCTGCAGGAACCGTTCCACTACCGAAGGGTTCCCGAAATCCGGGGAGCAACTGCTCCATACTGCGCCAATGGACTGCGCAGCCAGGAAGGCGATGACTGACTCAGGAATATTTGGCATCACCGATGCCACCCGATCGCCTTTTCTGATACCAATGGTGCCCAGCCACTGGGCCATGGATGATACAGCATGTTCAAGTTCGGTCCAGCCCAACACCCCTGATCTGCCCGATTCATTTCGGGAAATGATGGCCGGATAATCTTTGCTGGCATGCCTGAAAATGTGTTCGGCATAATTGAGGGTAGCGCCCGTAAACCATTGGGTACCAATCATGGAGCTTTGTTTCTCCAGCACTGATCGATAGGGGGTATGGGAAATGATCCCCGCATACTCCCAAAGGCTTTTCCAGAATGCTGCTATGTCACGAACACTCCATTCCCATAGTTGATCATAGTTGTCAAACCTGAGGTTGTACACACGGCCGAGCCAACGCATGTAATCGGTGAGCCTGCATTCCTCCAACAGGCTGGTGCCCGGCTGCCACAAGGGATCCTGAAGTTTTTTCATATCCGTCAAAAAGGTAAATTTATAGAGAATGTTTCCTGATCACCAGAATATTATCGGCCAGCTTAGCCAGGAATGGGGCCTTACCATCCAACCCAAGATCACGGAAGACGATCTGGTAGCCCTGCTTGGAACGCGGATCAATGAACTCATCAGGAACGATCTCAGCCATCTCATCACCATCCTGTACCGGATCGATGTGGATGAAAAAAAGATCCGGGGAATGCTGGCCTCCCATCCCGGATCGGATGCAGGCCTCATCATTGCCCATCTCGTAGTTGAAAGGCAAAAGCAGAAGGTCAGGACCCGGGCATTATTCAAACAGCAGGAAAACGATATTAACGAAGAGGAACGGTGGTGACTACATGGATTCTTCCCATATATTAAAATCGGGAAGTCCGTTTTCCCTCAACAGCATGAAATGTTTTTTTAAGGCAACCAGCAGGGGAAGCCTCCTGTATGGCAGATCGTGCTGTTCTGCGTACCGCTGCAACAACTGGGTGATCTCCGGATAATATGCATTATTGACATTGGGGAACAGGTGATGCACCACGTGGTAGTTGAAATTACCGAGTACGATCCGCACGAACCAGCTGGTTTCTTCCACATCGTTGGTGGTCAGCAGCATATGCATGAACCAATTCTCCGGGAGCTCGCTTTCCTCGTCCGTCACCGGAAACTCAGATTCGGTATTGGCATGAGGCGGCAATAAAACCATCAGTGAAAACAGGCTGGCCGCAAATACCATGATCACAAACCCTCCAATGGCCTGACCCCAGCTAATGTTCAGCCATATTTTAGGCAGGAAGATGGTATAAAAGAAAAAGAATCCCTTGAACAAAAAGAGTTTGACGTATTCCGAGGCCGGGATCTCAACCAGCTTACGAACCGTTGTTTTGCTTTTGCTGAAGAAATCACGGAAGTCCCGCACAATAAGCCAGTTAAACAGGAACAGCGGGTAAACGAAAGGCATATACAGATGCTGGTATTTATGAAACCACTTATGTGTGGCACTTGGAAAGATCCTGAACATGGTAGATTGGTCGATATCCGTATCCCAACCATTCACATTGGGATAGTTGTGATGAAACCGGATGTGCCGCATTCTCCAAATAAAGCTGTTGGCCCCGACCAGGTCAAAGAGGTATACGAAAACATTATTAAGCCTGCGGCTTTTAAAGATCGTACCATGGACAGCGTCATGGACAACATTAAGAAAAATGACCACGATCATCAGGCCCATCAGGAGGTAAGCAGCAAAATAAACAGCAGGATTATCTTTCCCCCAGATCAGGGCAGACAGCCAGAGTACCAGGTAAACAACAGGAATCAACAAGGCCTTGACCTTGATCTCCCATTTGCGTTTTGGTTCAAGTTCTTCTACGATCTCCTTGACCTCGGCACGTAGTTGTTGGAATACCAATGTGTTTGTTCCCCTGCCGAAGCGGGGCTTGCTCAATTCAATTTTTTCCATTCTTCCCAGCTTTACACTACCCCCGGAAAACGGATGACCTTATGTCTTACCGCTTTTCAGGTGTTAAAACGATAACAAAATTCGATTTTCAAAAGTTCAACAACCGGGGCTGAATCAGACGACCATCCATCAAATTTTTTAAAAATGAAACAAATTTAACCCGTCTTCGGTTTTTCACAATTTTAAAGGATACATTTTTCATACCAATTATCTTCACACTATGAAACTTGTTTCTTACCTGAATAATGGTCACGACCAGCTGGCGTTGTTATACGATGGCTATCTCTATGATATGGAAACCCTGCACCCCGATATGCCGGGCAGCATGTCCATGTTCCTCAACTATTGGGAAGACAGCTTTCCCGTTGCAAAAGCTGCTGAGGATGCCATTCGAAATGGACGGATCAGCCAGGTCAGGGGGATTCCTTTCGAGGAAGCACAACTGCTCTCACCCGTACCCTCGCCCACCAGTTGCCGTGATGGGTATGCCTTCAGGCAGCACGTGGAATCGGCCAGGAGAAACAGGGGTGCTGCCATGATCCCGGAATTTGACCAGTACCCCATCTTCTATTTCACCAATCACCTGAGCACCCAGGGGCCGGGCGATGTGTATTGCATGCCCGATCATTTTGAGAAACTGGACTTTGAACTGGAAGCGGCCATTGTGATCTGCAAGCAGGGCCGGAATATCCGGGCGGAACAGGCGGACGAATACATTGGCGGCCTGATGATCATGAACGATTTTTCTGCCAGGAAACTGCAGATGGAAGAAATGCTGCTTAATCTGGGACCCGCAAAGGGCAAGGACTTTGCTACATCGCTTGGGCCATGGCTGGTCACCCTTGATGAACTGGAAACTGCTGAGATCCCGCCTAAACAGGGCCATGTGGGCAAGTCATGGAACCTGACCATGGCATGCCGGGTGAACGGTGTAGAAGTCAGTAAAGGCAACGTCGGGGATATGGATTGGACCTTTGCCGAGATCATTGAGCGGGCGTCTTATGGAGTGACCCTTTACCCGGGGGATGTGATCGGCAGCGGTACGGTGGGTACGGGATGCTTCCTGGAGTTGAACGGAACGGGTAAACTGAACAATCCGGAATATGCAGAGCAATGGTTGAAAGAAGGAGATCATATTGAGTTGGAAATAGAAAACCTCGGGATTCTCAGAAATACGATCGTGAAGGAGGAAGATGACTTCTCCCTGCTGGCAAAAAAGAAATAAGTCCGCACTTAATTTTACACATGGAGATCAACCTGAAAGAACTGAGTCCGCAGTTAAGGCAAAACTGGCTTCAACATGCCATAGCCCCCAGGCCCATTTGCTTTGCGTCCACCGTGAATCCAGATGGCCAGGTGAACCTGAGCCCATTCAGTTTCTTTAACCTGTTTTCCACCACACCCCCAATAGTGGTTTTCTCCCCTTCCCGAAGGGTCAGGGACAATACCACCAAACACACCCTCGACAATGTATTAAGGGTGCCCGAGGTAGTGATCAATGTTGTTGACTACAGCATGGTAGAGCAGATGTCGTTATCCAGTTGCGAATACCCGGAAGGCGTGAACGAGTTTATCAAAGCCGGCTTTACCATGGAACCTTCGAAACTGGTGGCACCTCCCCGGGTAAAGGAAAGCAAGGTGCAGATGGAGTGCCGCGTACTCGAAGTGAAACCCCTTGGCGAAACAGGCGGCTCCGGCAACCTGGTCATCTGCGAAGTATTGCTGATCCATGTGAACGACGGTATCCTAAATGAAGAAAAAACCATGATCGACCAGCATAAACTGCACCATGTGGCAAGGCTGGGAGGGGATTGGTATTGCAAAGTTGACGAGAGCAATCTTTTCATGGTTGAAAAACCCAATACGAAACTGGGCATCGGCATCGATAACCTGCCGGATACCATTCGTAACAGCCGCGTCCTCACAGGCAACCACCTGGGTAAACTGGCCAATCTGGAAGCCATTCCGGAGGCCCGGCCGGGATATTATGACCCTCACCTGAAAAACATCGTACAGTATTTTTCCTCCAATCCCGAGGATATGGAAGCCGAATTACATCGATATGCGGGTGAACTGCTGGACGATGGGAAGGTTAGCGAAGCCTGGCAGATCCTGCTCGCGGTCGTCTAAAAGACGCCCCGGACAGGGCAATGACCAGACGGTATTCGACACTGGTCTAATGCTGTTTCGCATATCAGCGCATATTGTTTAATATGTTTTTTTGTCGCATTCCCAATCTTTACCCAATCTCTCTGCCCTGCATGGATTTCACTATTTTTGCCCCTCAATTTTATTGGAAGACATGCAGATCCAACATTTGTCAGAACAGGAAATCATCAGAAGGGAAAAACTTCAGGAACTTGCAGCCATGGGCATCAATGCCTATCCGGCTCCTCTCTACCCGGTTAATACCACAGCGGCATATATAAAAGAGCACTATAAAGGCGAAGAAAATAAAGCGGATTTCACCAACGTATGCATTGCAGGGCGGATCATGTCGGTTCGCGATATGGGAAAGGCCAGCTTCGCGGTACTGCAGGACAGCACGGGCAAGATACAGATCTATGTCCGCCGTGATGACATTGCCCCCGGGGAAGACAAAAGCCTGTACGATAAAGTATGGAAATCCCTGACAGATATTGGCGACATCGTAGGCATCAAGGGCTATGTGTTCACCACCAAAACAGGTGAAACTTCTGTTCATGCCCAGGAACTGGTGATGCTGACCAAATCACTGAAACCCTTGCCTGTAGTTAAAGAGAAGGAAGGCGAAACTTTTGACGCTGTTACGGACCCTGAATTCAGGTATCGCCAGCGCTATGCAGACCTGGTGATCAATCCGGATGTCAGGGATACATTCATGAAACGTACCCGCATGATCAATGCCATGCGCGATTTCCTCAACGGACATGGAGCTGTTGAAGTAGACACCCCGGTATTGCAGAGCATTCCCGGTGGCGCTGCAGCCCGTCCTTTCACCACCCACCACAATGCGCTTGACATCCCCATGTACCTCCGCATTGCCAATGAGCTCTACCTGAAAAGGCTCATCGTAGGCGGATTCGACTGGGTATACGAATTCTCCCGCAACTTCAGGAATGAAGGGATGGACAGAACCCATAACCCTGAATTCACCGTACTGGAATTCTATGTTGCATACAAAGACTATCTGTGGATGATGGAAACCACCGAGCAAATGCTTGAACGTGCGGCGATCGCCGTGAACGGAACCACCATCAGCAACGTCGATGGCAAACAGATCGATTTCAAAGCCCCGTACAAGCGCATCACCATGTATGATGCGATCAAAGAGCACACCGGATTCGATATCAGCGAGATGGACGAGGAAGGACTTCGCAATGTCTGTCGTCAACTTCATATCCAGGTAGATAATACCATGGGTAAGGGCAAACTGATCGATGAACTGTTCTCTGAAAAATGCGAGCACCATTATATCCAGCCTACTTTCATCATCGACTATCCCGTGGAAATGAGTCCGCTTACCAAAAAGCACAGGAGTAAAGCCGGACTTGTAGAACGTTTTGAACTGATGGTCAATGGCAAGGAAATTGCCAATGCCTACTCGGAACTGAACGATCCCATTGACCAGCGCGAACGCTTTGAAGAGCAGGTTAAACTGATGGAAAGGGGCGATGACGAGGCCATGTTCATCGATTATGATTTTCTACGTGCATTGGAATACGGTATGCCCCCTACCGCAGGCATTGGCTTTGGCATAGACAGGATCTGCATGATGCTTACCAATTCACCCAGCATACAGGACGTTCTGCTATTCCCGATGATGAAGCCGGAAGCTCCCTAATCCCGGTAATTCAACGCCGGGAGCCGGTCCCCAAGCAAAGCCTTATACTGATAGTTGCCTTTCTTTTGCGCCAGTTCCTTCTTTGCAGCAGCGATGAGGTTGGGATTGTGCAACAGTTCTATAGCCATATTGCTCAGGCCCTTTGCTGCCACCATCATCCCCTTGATCCCGATATCAGTTCCCCCGCAAGCCACGGCCTGCCAACTGTGTGTAGGCGTACCAGGGATCCATGTTGCCGCCCTCAAACCTACTGTTGGCACATTATAACTGACATCGCCCACATCGGTAGAACCCGGGGGTTGAAAGCCTTTCATCAACGGCAACACTTTGGAAGATGCCATAATATCCGGAGCTTTTTCAAAACTGGCCTGGATCTTCCTGCCGAACTCCAGGTCCTGGGGAGACAACGTGACCCCGCCCACTTTCTCTATCTCGCGTTGCATGGCTACATTCAACGTATCCAACAGCAGCAGATCGTGCGTTCCGCCGATGATCTCAAACTTCATGGTGGTGCCCGTGCCTGTGGCTGCGCCTTCGGCCGCCCTGGTCACACGATCAAACAAACTCAGCACTTCATCCTTGTTGGGATGCCTTACATAATAATACACCTCCGCAAAATCAGGTACAACATTAGGAGCCTTCCCGCCACTGGTCACCACGTAATGGATCCGGGCGTCTGAAGGGATATGCTCCCGCATCATGTTCACCATCATATTCATCGCCTCAACGCCGTCCAGTGCCGACCTTCCTTTCTCGGGCGACATGGACGCGTGGGAAGAAACGCCGTAAAACCTGAACTTGGCCGACTTATTCGCGATATTCACATTGAACTCAACGGAATTGTAATCACTAGGATGCCAGTGAAGGGCCACATCCACATCCCTGAAAAGCCCGGCCCGGGTCAGGTAAACCTTTCCGCTGCCGCCCTCTTCAGCAGGACAACCAAACACTTTTATCGTACCCTTCCATCCGTTGGCTTCTACCTGCTTCTTAACCGCAACAGCAGCAGCTACTGACGCTGTTCCAAACAGGTGATGACCGCATGCATGCCCCGCGGTTCTACCAGCCATGGCCTTTCTTTCCGGAACCGCATCCTGTATAATACCCGGGAGCGCATCGTACTCTGCCAGGATCCCGATCACTGGTTCACCGCTGCCATAACTGGCCACAAATGCGGTTGGTATTCCCGCCACCCCGGCTTCCACGGTAAATCCGTTCGCCCGCAGTTCATCTTGTAACAAGGCCGCTGATTTCACTTCCTTATACCCTACCTCCGCATAATCCCAGATCTTCAGTGCGATCCCCTTATAATGATCATACTGACTCTGGATATCTGCAGCGGCAGCAGATTTATTTTTTGCAAGGGGTTCAGAAGTCGCGGCTTTTCGCTTCTGCCCATAAACCAGGGCAGGAAACAGTAAGAAAAAGAACAGGTATCTCATGCCCTAATTTAATCTTTCTTTACATTCCGGCCCTTAGGACATGAAGAAGGACGACCGGCCAGGCCTTTTTAATTCAAACCAACTCAGCAAAAAAAATTAAATTACCCCAAAATCTTTTTTATGTCGCCCAGAACAACCACCCTGACGTTAATGCTTGCTTTTATCTCTGTTCTAACAGGTAACGCATTTGGCCAATCACCACGTGCGGCAGCACTTAAGGCCAATGAAGCAAAGCTGATCTATCCATTGATCAAGGGCAGCACCAATACCGGAGTGATGCCGGTTGAAAACCCCACTTTACCCTTTGAACACAAAGGCGTTTCAAAGCTCGTTTTCGATCTGCACCAGGATAACAAGGAGGCAGAAAAAGGAACGATCAATGAAGGCATAGAAGAGATCGTACGCATCCTGAACCTCCATGTGGCCGCAGGCGTTCCAAAGGATAAGATCGATGCCGTGGTTGTATTTCACGGACCTGCAGCAGCGAGCTTCCTGAATGATGAATTGTACAATAAACGATTCAAGGTAAACAATCCCAACCTTGCCCTTATCCAGGCATTAAAAGATAAAAAGGTCCGGTTTGTGGTTTGTGGCCAAACCCTGGGCTTCAGGGGTTATGATATCTCCGTATTCCCGGAAGGCACATTGAAAGCCTATTCCGCCCGCACTGCAGTGTCTGACTTCCAGCAGAACGGATACGCATTCTTCGATATCTCTGGAGAATAAACAGATCAGGGATGTTCGAAAACGCCATTGAAGAAGTGTCGAAGTTTACGAGGCCGATGCATTCCATCATACGCAGCTATGGTGGACTCATCTCCCCGGCCAGCGCAACCTTCTTTTTTGTAAATGATGAAGGAGTGGCCATCACCTGCAAGCACGTGGCGCAGGTGATCCTCAATGCGGACAACATCAATAAGCACTACCGGCATTTTAAACAGGAGTTGGAAAAGGTTCCAAAAGACGGGAAATACAAGGCAACGCTGAAAGGCCTGGAGCTTAAATATCACTACAACGTCGAAGCATCCATTCAGATGAAGCATAACTTCATGAACTGTTTTGACTCCATCAATGAGATCGTCTGCCATATCCATCCCACCCTTGACCTCGCCATCCTGGTATTCAAAGGTTTTAATGCCATTCATTATGCCTCACATGCAAAGTTTCTCAAGAACAGTCGCCATATCCGGCAAGGCAATATGTTGTGCCGCCTGGGTTTTCCATTTCCTGAATTCTCAAACTTCCGCCACAATAAAGAAACAGACGATATTGAATGGACAACAGCCGGCAACCAGAACTCTCCCATCTTCCCAATAGATGGCATCGTCACCCGTTTTGTGGCCGACCAGGGAGCAGGGGTCACCGGAATTGAGATGAGTACCCCGGGTTTGAGGGGCCAAAGTGGTGGCCCGTTATTCGACAAGGAAGGCAGGATCTATGGCATGCAGTTCGCCACCCGGCATCTGCACCTGGGATTCGACATGAAGGACCACGAGATCCTGATGGATGGAATGAAGACAAAGATCGCGAACCATCCCTTCCTGCATGTTGGGATTTGCGTGCACCTGGACCCCATCAAGGAGTTCCTGCGCCATCATAACATTACATTCACTGAGGCCGACCAGGATGTTCAATAGCCCCTGTCATCAAGGATCTTTCTCGCCAGGGCATGGTCAAAAATGCCCCATTCTTCAGGTTTACTGACGATGTCAAACAGTTCCGCGTCGGTGAACTTGAACAGATAATAGTCCGCATCTGTATTGCCAACCAACTCGCTATAATATGCCTCAAGCACTTCACGCCCGCGGGAAAAATCTTCGGGCCTTAACCTTAGATTGATATCCGGATCCACTTTATTGAAAGCGAAACTGGGGTCAAAATACTTCCGGGTCTGGATGATCTCAAAAGGAATGCCTTCGCGCTCCAGGACCTTACCCATTTCTTCGGCAACCTGCCGGTGGTGAAGCAACTGAAAAAGTTCAAACCCTGATCCCATCCTCATTTACCGCCATGGGCTGTTTTATAATGTTCCAGCAGCGCATCGCCACCAAAATCATGCAGCTTATCACGCATGATGGTGTGCACATGGTTGGCATTATTCTGGGTATTCTCGAGTTCAATGAGCATGGTTGGTCCATCGATCCTGTAGAAGTAGACGCGCCCGGGCTCCTGTTTGGTGTGCCCGCCCCAGGCAAACAACATTTTGTCTATTCCGGCATTCTCGATTTCCTTCAGCAGGTCCTTCGCATAAACACCATCATATCTGCTGAGGTAGACATTCAACAACTCCCGAAACAGCTGCTGTTGCTTTTTGTCCAGCTCGCCAAAACGGATCCCTTTGGGCTCGTAGCTAAGTGCCTTACGTGAATTCCAGATGGCAACATGATCGATGGCGGTATCCGTGATCACCGCTTTTTTCAGTTGTTGCGCATTTAGCGCGTTGACCAGCCTGAACCCCGCAACAGACTCCTCCTTCAGTACTTCAATGGTCTTTCCGTCGCGCTCAAACTTGCCGGGATTGGTGCCCATGAAGGAGGGCAGGCCCGATTGTATCCTGTTGCGGTAGCTGGAGAAATTGTATGACACGTGATGGCCTTCAAAGCGCCAGCCCCAAGGCTGGGAATCATGTGGCTCACCGAAAAATATAAAGCAGTAATTGCCAGGGCTCCTTGGCCAGTCACTATCCCTTTTCTCGATCTCTCGCAGCACGTTTTCAAGGCCGATGATCCCTTCTGTCTGGTCAAATGCTTTCTTGCTGATCCAGTGACGTAAAAGTTCAAACCCGATCTTCTTTTGTTCTTCCGTAAGATCTTTCAGCCAGATCCCTTTACGATCCTGTTTCGGAACAAAGTTCCAGGTATACCGTTCATCACTGGTAAAGGCATAGAAGGCTTTTGCCCTCTGCTCCTGGTTCAATGAATTGACGAATTTTCTGGCCAGGTCGGCATGGGCATCCTGGGCGAAGGCACTGGTGGTGATAAATGCCAACAGTAAAAACAAGTTGAAAGATTTCATAGAAATAAGATATGGAATTATTTAGAAATAAAACGAAAGCGAGGTTGTTATCGCTGAATTGGCCTGAACCCCGGAACCGTTCTTCAGGAATACCTCCTCATGCCCGAACAAGCCCCTCATCTCTATCCGCCACAACAGCTTCCGCAAAAGCTGATAGTCTGCATTTGCGCTGA
>Ga0315900_10009809_pt1 | contig 12088 bp, 5 predicted proteins | sample LakEriMetagenome_FD_203521 | JGI IMG/M metagenome (GOLD analysis project Ga0315900, IMG submission 203521) | Freshwater fungal communities from buoy surface, Lake Erie, Ohio, United States - Buoy 12 MA114 | ecosystem: Environmental > Aquatic > Freshwater > Lake > Lake biofilm | place: USA: Lake...
GTGACCGTCTGTATCCAGACATTCGTGATTCGACCCTGATGATGTATCCGTGGTCGTTCTCAATGAAGAAGATTGCGCTGTCTCGGCTGATCACTACGCCGACAAGTTTCTGGAAATACGAGTATCTGTTACCAGGCGACCGGTTAGGCAATCCGCACGCTGTGCGCGATAGTGCCGCGATTGGCAACTTCATCAGCGCCGATTGGGAAATCCAAGGCGACAAGCTACTGACCAATCTGGAAGCAGTCTATATCGACTACCAGTACCAGACACCAGAGTACGCAATGCCGCAATACTTTGTGCAGTTGCTGAAATACATGGTGGCCTGGCACATTGCTGAACCGATTACCGAACAAGGCGAGAAGACACTGCGCTGGCGGCAGATTGCTGTGGGTGATCCGGCAGAGAATGGTCGCGGTGGCTATGCCCGGCAGGCGATGGTTATTGATGGCAAGAACCAGCCGGTGCGTGTGATTGAGGATTACACACTTGTTGCGGTGAGGAACTGATGGCAAGGTTTGTTGATTTCACGACAAACTTCAGCACGGGTGAACTCGACCCGCTGCTGCGTGCGCGTGTTGATCTGCAGCAGTACGGTAACGCGCTGGCCAAGGCGACCAACGTCCTGATCCAGCCACAAGGTGGCCTGCGTCGCCGCCCAGGCACAAAGCACATCCTTGAGCTGCCCAATACCAGCACGGCATCTGCTGGCAATGGTGTGCGCCTAGTGCCGTTTCAGTTTTCGGTGGATGACAGCTATATGCTGTGCTTCACCCACAATCGTATGTACGTCATCAAGAATGGTGTCGTGCAGGCCAACATCAATGGAAGTGGCAACAGCTACCTGACCACCACCATTGGCTCGAGCATTGTTGACGATATGTGCTGGACGCAGTCGGCTGACACGCTGATTGTCGTGCATCCAGACCTGCAGCCGGTACAGATCCAGCGTACTAGCGACACAGCCTGGACGGCCACCACGGTCACGTTTGACAGCATTCCGAAATACGCATTCAACATCCAATTCGATACGAACATTGGATCGACGCTAACTCCGTCTGCGGTGTCTGGCAACATCACGCTGACAGCGTCAGCGACAAACCATGACACCGGCGCAGCCCAAGCTGGCACTAGCACTACGATTACGCTGAAATCAACAGCCAGCGCCACCGATGACATCTACAACGGTATGTATGTCACCATTACCGGCGGCACTGGAGCTGGGCAAATACGCATTATTCAAGACTATGTAGGCAGTACTAAGGTGGCGACCGTTGATGATCCATTCACCACAGCGCCAACCAGTGCCAGCAACTATCAAATAACCACCTGGACAACCGAATCGGTCAACCAGTACATCAATGCCAGCCCACAGGGTCGCGCTCGGATCACTCGGTATGTATCGTCTACTGTGGTCGAAGCGGTTACTGAATACCCATTCTTTAACACCACGGTTATTGATGCTGGGCGCTGGGAGCTTGAGCATAACTATGAGGATGTGTGGTCAAGCGCTCGAGGCTGGCCACGGTCGGTGACTTTCCACGAAGGTCGGTTGTATTTCGGTGGGAGTAAGTCGCGGCCATCCACAGTGTGGGGCAGCAAGATCGGGCTATTCTTTGACTTTGTGCCATTTGAATCGCTGGATGATGACGCGGTTGAGGCGACGCTAGACACCAACGAGCTGAACGTCATCACCGACATTATCAGCTCGAGAGACTTTCAGGTATTTACTACCGGTGGTGAATTCTTTGTGCCGCAGCAGGGTACTGAGCCAATCACACCGCTGACCTTCACCTTCAAGAACGTCAGCCGAAATGGGATTAAGCCTGGCACTAGGGTGCAGTCTGTTGAGTCTGGCTCGGTCTACATCCAGCGCCAGGGCAAGTCGTTGAACGAGTTTCTGTTTAGCGACACTCAGCTCACCTACATCACGCAACGGATCTCGCTGCTGTCTGGCCACCTGCTGAAGGGGCCACAGCGGATTGCTTTGCGTCGCGCATCTAGTACAGAAGAGGCCGATCTGTTGCTGATGACCAACAGCAATGATGGCAGCATGGCAGTCTTTTCGATTATGCGCAGCCAGCAGATCACCTCACCATCTGAGTACACCACCGATGGTGAATTCATTGATGTGGGCGTGGATGTGACGCAGATCTACTGCGTGGCCAAGCGGGTATTCAATGGCACAACAAGGTACTTTGTTGAGCGTTTTCAGGATGATCTGTATACAGATTGCGCATTTACTGGTGCCGCTGCAGCTAGCGCATCTGGCCTGCCGCATATTGGCAAGGCGTTGGATGTAATCACGGACGGCGTGCCGCAGTCGGATGAGACTGTTAGCGGTGGCGGCTCGGTGACGTTTGATCGGGCATCGACCGTTAGCTACGAGGTTGGTCTGCCGATCACGGTCTACGTCAAGACCATGCCTGTTGAGATCAAGCTGCAGACCGGCAGCCGGGTATCGTTCAAGAAGCGCATTGTCGAGATTGCTGCGGTACTGGAGGAGACACAAAACATTGTGATCAACAATCAGCCGGTGGCGTTTAGGCTGTTGGACAATCCGCTACTGGATGATCCAGAGCCAACCTTCACCGGCATCAAGCGGGTCAATGGTGTGCTGGGTTATAGCCGAGAGCAGTCGATTGAGGTATCGCAGAACTTGCCATTGAAAATGAACTTACTAGGCCTTGACTACCGCGTGGCCGTTTACTCGGGAACATAGACATGGCTGACCCATCACAAATAGTCGCCGGTGCAGGTTTAATCGCATCGTATGGTGCTGCACAGGCGCAAGAAGCTGCAGGCATCCAGCAGCAGACCGGCTACCTACTGCAGGCACGCGACAACCTCACGGTTGCTGAAGTGCGTGCAGATATGTCGGATCAGTATGCTCAGATCCAAGCTGGCCGGATGCTGAAGAAGGCTGAGATTGAAGCGCGTAATTATCAGATTGCTGGCAATACCTTGTTGCGAAATGCGCGTGTCACCAATGCTGCATTAAGGGCTAGAGCTGCTGCCAGCGGTGTAGCGTTTGGTGAGGGCAGTACTGCAGCGGTTCAGCTTGAGAATACTCGAAGCGTTTTGTTTGATGTCAATATTGCAGAACTTAATGCTTTGACAGCTAAAGCTCTTGGCTATGAAGATGCGGCTGCAATGATTCAGTCAACCGACTACCAAAACTTTTTGAATGTGTTTGCGGCGCAGCGCCAGGCTGGCCAATACGAGCAAGCAGGCAGAGCGGCGCGTCAGGCTGGTAGCCTGCTGGCTGGTGCTACGTTGACCCGTGGTGCGGTTGAGTTTGGCCAGACCTACTTCAGAACAAAACCTTAAGGCGGCGCTATGGTAACGAGACTTGAATCTGGCCGAATCCAACTAAACGCACCTAGTGGTGCGCCGATGGAGCGCGTGGTGCCGCAGCAGGTGGATTTTATGGCTGCAGCTAAAGAAGAAGCGCGTGGTCTTGGGGTGCGGGCGGACATTATTGATCGTATGTCGCAATTTCTTTTTGGCAGTGCCAAAGAATTGGCTGCTCAAGAAGCGGTGCAATATGTGGCAGACAATCCACCAGATCGAGATCAGCTTTTGCGTGCTGCTGGTTTTGATCCGGCAACTGGTGAATTTAGTGGAGCAGCAAAAGATGGCAAAAGAAATGCGCCAATACCAATAACGGCTTTTGATAAAGAGTATCAAAAAGCTAGGGGTAAACAAATTGCAATTCTTTTAAAAACAGAAGGTGCAAATGAAATAGCAAAGCTGCTTACGCGTCTTGACGAAGAAGGGACGCAGAATCTTTCTTCTGCCCAAATTTCCACAAAGCTAGCAAATATGATTGCTGGTTATTCTGCGGCAGCAAGAAGAGAAAGCCCAGAGGCTGCGATTGAGGTTGAAGCGTCACTTGCTGCGTCTGGACATACCGCGATTGAAAAAGCTAGGCAGCTAGAACTTAAGTCAACAATAGAAAAGCGCCTAATTAAACTTGATCAATTAGTTGCAGACGAACTATTAGAGCTTCAGGAAAGTTTTAGTACGGCTCCACAGGCCGCCGTGTTTAAGATTACCAAGACAACAGAAACAATAATGAATGCTGCGGTTGCAACTGGCGATAGAACAGTTATCGCCGAAACAAGAAAGAAGGTTGAAAAAGCAGTTTTAGAAGCTCAAGTAAACGCCGTACTCAAAAGCATTGTTACAGACAAAGATTTAATGGCTGACTTTGTTGGCACAAGAGAAAAGATATACAAAGGCGATCTTGGAAAACTAAGTCTAGTAATGCAAAACCTTAATTTTTATCATCCTGACGTAGTGACAAATTTGGTTAATACTTTCCAGCAGCAGGCTGTTGATCTTCGCAATGCAAATGATTACAAAAAAGAACAAGAAGCAAAAGCTAGGGATCAGTTATTTGTTAACAAGTATGCTGAGTGGGTAAAGGCATCACCAGTAAGAAAGCGTGAACTTGAAAGAGATATGGTGCCGCTTGCCAGAAGCACTGCAGACATAGACAAAATTACAAAACCGCAGGGCGGTGAAAACAAAGGCAACCCGCTTTTGGTATCTGCTTTGCGTGATGAGATTGCTAACAATCGAATAACCTCTCCATATCAATTGCATCCATACTTTTCGCGTGGCTCAATTAACGCAGAACAATTGTCATCACTGCAAACTTCTATTTATAGTGGTGACGCAAAGAGTCGTACCGATGCATCACGAACATTGAGATCTTTTGCCGGTGTTGGCGACCAGATTGTCGGCACCTTTGAAAAAGACAAAATGGAATTCATAAAGCTGGAAAAACTAGAGGATCGGTATGAAAAGGCTTTGGCAGCAGAGCGCGAACGAATTGCATTGCTGCCACCGGACAAAAGGGTTGGCATTAATTATGAAGGCATTGCGCAGAAGGTAATTGAAGATTATCGTAAAAACGATGTCGCTACAGACAGAAAGACTACCGCGCAACAAAGGCTGGATAAGATTGCCGCACGCATTAAGAAAGACTTTAAGATCAATGTTGAGATTAAGGCAAGCACAAGCATTGAAGATCTGAAAGCGCTTAAAGGAACAAAGCCTGGCGATTTCTTTAGCTCAAAAATGTTTACTGAAGATGAACTCTCGGTTATCGAGAAACAGCTCAAGATTCTGAAAGAATGATATGTACTCACAGATAGAGCAGGAATATCTTGATAATTTGCTGGCTGCCAAATATCCGGCAGAGCCAAGCATCGACGGTATGCAATTGGCTGCCGCAGATACAACTCGATTGCCAGAGGTGGTGGTTACTGGCGAAGCGGAGCCTGATGGCCCTGGCGGCCCTGCTGGTGAGCCGCAGCCGCGCTTTGGCCGAGGTGGTGTAACCAAGGCGCGATCTGAGGCTGCTGGTGGGTTAGAGGTGCCAGCGATGGGATTGGCCGATATGTTGGCCGGTGCGTTGCGCGGTACAGTTGCTCAATCGCTTGGCCTGCCTGGTGATCTTGAAAGCCTAGTGCGCCTACTGACAGGCGGCGAACAAGTGCTGCCGACTACTGAGCGCGTCAGCGAAATGCTGCCACCTGTGGTGCCGCCAGGTGCGCCAGACATGGTTGGCTATAGCGCAGCCGAGCGTCGAAAGACAGCAGATGTTGCAGGCAAGCTCGGTGAGTTCAACCCGATTGTTGGTGCGCCAGAAGCGGTAAAGATTGGCGTTAAGGGTGCCAAGGCTGTGGGTGAGGCTCTAGCACCAGCAGCCGGAAAGATGGCAGAAGAATACCTGCGCAAGACCGGTGGCTTGGTTAATGCCGTGCCAGTAGAAGATTACATTTTCGTTGCCGCTGATACTGCGGCTAGAGTTGATGGCGGTGCAGTAAAACTATCGAACAAAGTCAGTGAAGGCAAAAAGCTGCAGTTAGATCCTAAGTACAGAGTATCTGTAGAGGGCGCATACGAACCGCAAGGTGGTGGGCAAAATATTATTAATGATGTCAACCCAAGAAACATTCAGGACATTTCATTCCGCTTGGATAACCTAGCGGAAACATTCCCTGATCCGCTTGAGTCGCCTGAAAAATTCTCATCCATGTTGGCTACGGTATACAACTCAACTGAAGTGCCGATACCACCGCGCTGGCTTATTGAGAATGTTAACGACATGGACAAATGGTCTAAGTGGTTCTCGACCATGAGCAAAAATCAGATTGATGAGGCTGATAGAGGGTTTGCTGTAGTTGAGAAATTCCGTGGCATTTACCGTAATAACATAGCAAAAGCAGATACTACTGGCCGCTTGATGATGTGGTCGATGATGTCGCGTATGGCTTCTGCGTATCCGCATGAATCAGGCTTTTTGGATTTGGCTGAAGCAATGGGGCCAATTATCAATAAAGCTGTGCGCGGTGAATATACAGAAGCAGACGTTGCGGAAGGCTTGCGGATTGTGCAGGAATCAATTCCAAAAGGCAGCCCAGGCAGACAAGTTATATCTAATGCAAACGCTTTTGTAGATACCTTCTTGGTAAAGATGTCTGAAAAAATACCGGACGGTAGAACAAAACTGCAGGCTTTGCATGACATGATTATTGATCCAAATATGACAGGGCCGCAGATCCGCAGAGCGTTTTACGGATTGGCAGAAGGCGTTGGAATTAAAAACAAAGTATTGTCTTTTGCGCTGCTGGTGTCTGGGCGCGAGGATGTCATGGTGCTGGATCGCATCCAGATCAACCGGCTGTTTGCTGGTGGCGACAAAATTTATGATGATGTTGCTGACATTTTTGATGGCGGGCCTGGTCTTGCTATTTACGAAGGCCTTGAGCGATCTTTGGCTAAAAAGATTCAAGAGCTTTACCGCCGTGTTGGCCGAGAAGATAAAGCAAGTGTTGGTCGTTACCATTGGGAAAGCTGGGTTTTGTCATCCGGCCAAGAGGTCGCGCATCCAACTTTGGAAACGATTGTCAAATCGGCTAAAGGAGAAGCTGATGCTTTTGTCGGCGTGCCGGTTATGGAAGGGCGAACTCATCAAACCGCATATGGCGTGACTTACGAACGCACTCCTGGTGGTGGTAATCGTTTTGTTTTTGCAACATCCAAAGGCGACAAATATCAATTTAACAAAAACGAATTAGACGCTATGTTTAATGACGTAATGGAAGGTAAAAATAGGGCTGTTCCCAAAGACTTCCCAGGAGTAAAATATTTTAGTAGAGACACATTGCCGGACGGCAGTCCTAACCCGTACTTTGGCAAGCCTTGGTACACCTGGCCTGGAGTAGACCGTGAACGAATCGACCAAGCAGCAAAAACTTATGGCACCCCTATCAATGCCAAAGGAGGAAGCGGAGATATGGGCAGAGCTGTCAAGGGTAACGCTCCCGATGGATCCAAGCGAACCGCAGCAAACGAAAGAAACAAACCAGGCGTAACTCGGGGCCGCACAGCTCCAAAGACAGGAGCTGAATAAATGGCTATCCCACCTCTTGAGCAGCGTCTAAGCCAGATCATTGACACGCCTACCAGGCAGGAACTGCCTGAGACAGAGGCGCTGCCGCCAGATATTTTGCCTGTTGAAGAATACGAGTCGGTGCAGGTGGCTGGGCTTGGATCTATTCCATCTGCGCTTAAGGGTGTTTTTCAAACAAGCAATGTTAGCAAAGTAAAGAAAGCAGGAACGGCTGCCGACATGGTTGGCGAGGCGGTAAAGGTTGCGCCGCCAGTTACTGAAGCTGCTGCGCCTGCAGTCAAGCCACCGGCAAAGCCACCGGCAAAACCAAAAGCAGCAACATTACAAACGCCAAAAGCTGCGACAAAGCCACCGGAAGCACAGACGCTGCAGGCCGAGGCCGCTGCCGCCAAGGGTGTTGGCAAGCCACCAGAGCAGCCGTTTAACCTTGATCTGTACGATGACAACAGCGTGGCTCAGTACACTGAGGCTGTGCTGAAAAACGCTGGGATTGATTACCAAAGAATTACCCTAGCAGAGATTGAGGAGCGCGTTGTGCGCGAAGGCATGGGGCCGGAGTACACAGCGCAGATCCGTGCAATTGCTGACCGCTACCAAGACTTGCCATTTGAGGTGCGTCGCGCTTCTGTGGCTTTCCCGCTGCACGTTAAAGAACTAAACACAATCACAGAATCGTTACTCAAAGAGCCTACCAATAAAGATTTGAAACGTAGGTTTCTTGAGCAATGGGCTGTGACCGTTCATGTCGGCCAAGCTGCTAAAGATATTCAGGTTGCACCAGCGCAGGCTTTGGCGGTGTTAAACCAAAGCAGAACTACATTGTCTGAGGCTGATGTCGGTTCAATTCGGTCATTGTTGGATGACCCCAATATTGACGAAAACATCAAGCAGGCAGCAGAAGGATTGGCAACGCTGGTCGATAACTCGGCCAAGGCAAAGCTGATTGAAAAGCTGTCGAGGGTTGGATTTGTAAAAGACCTTTGGCTATCAACCTGGGTCAATGGCCTACTGTCGTGGACTGCGACACCGGCCATCAACATGGTCAGCAATACATCGTTTGCTTTGCTGCAGCCATTTACTCGAGCAACCGCAGGCGCTATTGGTGGCGCACGACAAATGCTGCCAGGAGCAAACCCCGACCGGGTATATATGGGTGAGTCATTGGCGGGTGTGGCTGGTTATGTGCAGTCCAGTAAAGATGCTATGCGCTTGGGCTGGGAGGCTCTTAAAACTGGCAAGAGTCTTGATGAGCGTATTGGTATTGCTGGCGGTACAAAACTAGAAACCCGTGGCAGTGCTGCTGGATTGGATGCTGGCGAATATGGATTTGAAGGCAAGACCGCAGCGGCGCTGACACTATGGTCTAAGTTTGTTGCTGTACCTGGTCGAGTAATTCAAGCGCAGGATGAAGGATTCAAGGCGCTGGCTTATCGGTTTGAGCTGAATGCCCAGGCTTACCGAGATGGTGTGCGCTATGAGAATCAATTGCTGGTTGATGGAGTTGATGAGGAAACAGCTAGCAAAGCAGCGATGCAGCGCGTTATTGACAACATCAATGAGCCATTTGAATACATTGAATTAGAAGCGCAAGACTTTGCCAGGATGCTGACCTATACCAGAGACTTGGAAGGGTTTGCAGCTCGAGTGCAGGATGTTTCTAATTCCAATTTGCTGGCAAAAACTCAGATGCCATTTGTGCGCACGCCGACATGGTTGATTTCTGAGGGGCTGCAGCATAGCTGGTTTGCACCGCTGTCTGCGCAGTGGCGTAAAGACATGGCAGCCGGTGGCGCTAAACGTGATTTGGCGCTGGCTAAGTTTGGGCTCGGCTCTATTGCAATGAGTGCGCTTACCTCACTTGCTGTGGACGGCAGGATTACTGGCGGCGGCCCAGGCAATGCAGATCTGCGCAAGGTCTATATGCGCGATGGATGGCGTGGAAATTCTTTTGTGTTTAATGCTGGCGAATGGGATGATGAATTCAAGACATACCTTGAAGGCTTCCCGCGCATGGATCCTTCTGTCGGCAAGAACGGAAAACTATACGTTAGTCTGCGCGGATTTGATCCGATTGCTGCGCCATTTGCGATGGCCGCATCTTATGTCGAATATGCCAGATATGAAGATGACCAAGACCTGACTGCGCAAGTTGGGCTGGGTGCGTTGTTTGGTCTGTATGAATACATTGGGCAGTCGCCATTTATGCAAACCCTGGGCGGCATGGTTGGCGCTTTGGGTAATCAGATGGGCAACCCCAAGCAGGCAATGAAAGATGTCATCAACATAATGACGGCTAACATCAGCGACTATGTAATTGGCGGCTCGCCTGTCGGCGCATGGAGTTCGTTCCAGGCTGGTATCGAGCGCTACATTGATGGCACCAGAAGCGACATTACAGCACCACCTGATTTGCCAACCGGTGTCAAAGGATTCTACGAGGGTTTTCTGCGCAAGATTGCTCGGACACCTGGGCTATCTAGCAAAGTTCCAACAAGGCTAAACCGCTGGGCAGAGCCTGACTATGAGGTTGACCCAGCTCGGCCTTGGCTTGGCTTTACCGGCATTCGCACCTCTGAATCCAAGATGCAGGAAGTGGACAGAATGCTGATTTCCCTGGGCATCCCTTTGGCCTGGCCGCCACGCTCCATAACCCAAACAGGCGCAGGCGGCGTGGGCGCATCTGTAAAACTTAACACCGAGGAATACAACGAGCTGCTACGGATCTATGCCCAGGATGTGCAGATCGGTGGCAAGAATGTGCAGCAGGCTTTAGTTGACCAGGCTAAATCAAAAGACTTTGAAAGCCTAGACAAGTTTTACCAGCAGAATTTGATCAAGATGCTGGATGACCAATTTATGGAAATTGCCCGCGCCAAACTGTTGCAAGAAAGCCAATACGCTGATGTACTTCAGGAGCGTTTGCAGGTTGAGCAAGAGAAAAAATTGTTGCGTGGGTCGTATAAACAGTAAGTATAATTTTGACAAGGAAGGGTTAAACCATGGGCGTGCCAATTAGTAATGTGACAAGGCGGGTGGTCTATGCCGCAAGCGGCACCGGCCCGTATAACTTTACGTTTGAGATCCTGGCTGCTGGTGACATTGCGGTGTACCGCGATGACACGCTGCTGACGCTGACTACCAATTACACAGTCACCATCAACAGCAACGGCACAGGCTTTGTGACGCTGACTGCTACGCCGACAGGTGCGACGCAGATTGCTATTGTCGGCAACCGTACCATTTCGCGCACGACTGACTTTGTGACCGGCGGCGACTTCTTCGCCAACACGCTGAATGATGAGCTGGATCAGCAGACCATCTTCAACCAACAGAATGCCGAAGGCCTGCAGCGTGCGTTGATTGCACCGCAGACAGACCCGACCACAATTGACATGACGCTACCGAGGGCGGTAGATCGTGCCAACAAAACGCTGGCATTCGATGCCAACGGTGACCCAACGCTAGGCATTAGCGCTGCCGATGTAGCCAATGCGGTGACCTATGCCACCAACGCTGCCAACAGCGCGACAGCCGCAGCTTCGTCTGCCTCGGCTGCATCCAGCTCGGCCTCGAGTGCCAGCAGCTCGGCCAGCACAGCAACGACCCAGGCATCCAACGCTAGCACCTCGGCTACCAATGCCGCTAACAGCGCAAGCGCTGCATCTACGTCGGCTACCAATGCTGCGAGTTCTGCTAGCACGGCGGCAACACAGGCCAGCAATGCGTCAACGTCTGCGACTAACGCTGCCAGCTCCGCATCTGCTGCCAGTACGTCAGCATCGAATGCTGCGACCAGCGCGACCAATGCGTCTAACAGCGCATCTGCTGCTGCAACCAGCGCATCCAATGCGGCGACAAGTGAAACAAATGCAGCGAACTCTGCTTCTGCTGCGGCTGCCTCTGCGGCTTCAGCGGCCAATACCTTCGACAGCTTCGATGACCGCTACCTCGGCACCAAGGCAAGCAACCCAACGCTCGACAACGACGGCAACGCCCTGGTAGCTGGTGCGCTGTACTTCAGCACATCTGAAAACATCATGAAGGTGTACGACGGTGCGAGCTGGATTGCTGCAACGTCAGCAGGTAATGTCAGCTTCTTGCGCTACCGGTATGTTGCCACCTCCGGCCAAACCACCTTCTCGGGTAGCGACTCCAATGCTGCGACCTTGAGCTACACGGTCAACAACATCGTGGTGTTCTTGAACGGTGTTTCGCTGGATCAGACCGAGTACACAGCAACCAGCGGCACCAGTGTTGTGCTGGGTACTGGCGCTGCGTTGAATGATGAGTTGGTGATAGTCGCCTTCAAGTCGTTTGTGACTGCTGACATGGTGCCTGCGTCAACCGGTGGCACCTACGCTGGTGCGGTGCGCTTTGCTGCTGGCTCGGCCTCGGTGCCGTCGATCTCGGTGAGTGGCGATACCAACACGGGCATATTCTTCCCTGCTGCGGATACGGTAGCTATTGGTACAGGTGGTACGGAAGCGTTGCGGGTGAATAGTTCGCAAACATTAACTTTTGTTAGGTCTACTTTAGCGTCTTATCAATGGACTGCATGGAATCCCTCCGACATACTTGGAACGACAACTACTGCCCCATCTACAGGAACGACTGACGATAGCAACTACGTCACAATGTCGAATTCATCCGGCACATTGA
>Ga0315900_10009810_pt1 | contig 12088 bp, 15 predicted proteins | sample LakEriMetagenome_FD_203521 | JGI IMG/M metagenome (GOLD analysis project Ga0315900, IMG submission 203521) | Freshwater fungal communities from buoy surface, Lake Erie, Ohio, United States - Buoy 12 MA114 | ecosystem: Environmental > Aquatic > Freshwater > Lake > Lake biofilm | place: USA: Lake...
ATTACGTGTATATTATTGCCCTTGCTCATCGTCTTGCTCTTTAGATTCTACCTGCGCACCGTCATGCAAAGCAACACCTCCCGATAAAGCTGCAATTGTTGTAAGCGTTGCAATTCCCAAAGGTGCTGTAACTACACCCGCCAAAAGTAGCGCGCTCGCAGCCGTGCCAATTACGGTCATTAACTGACCTCTACGCTTATTCGCTGCGGGTGTTTTTGCCGTGAATCTTCTAAGCAATTTTCTGATTTTTCCTTTTTCCATCTTTACAGATTTTAGTTTCCTTCGGCAAGATAGCAATAATCTGCGTAGGTATAGGCATTGTGTAGTTGTTAAAATCTTCCACCGCGTACTTTTGAGTGTAGCAATTGTATAAACGTTGCTCTACTTTTTCAAGGCGTTTTTCCAAACTGCTACGGTCAATTAATACAAGAACTAATACGGCTGCTATTGCTCCGTGCTTCTTTGTGAACTCAATGATTTTTTGCGGTGTCATGATTTTAATTAAGTGATTCTATGATTGTGTTTAGATAAGTAACGGTAACATCTGTATTATCCGTGTCGTTTTCCACGTAGATTTCAATATAGTCGTTGGTTGCTAACGATACAATAGTTTGAACCGCTACCGATTCCGCGCGGTTGTTTGCGTTTGTAGTAACGTACATTTCTGAATCTGGCAATACAGAACCGTTTTTAGCCACGTAAAATCCGATTTGCTTGTTTGCTGTTGCCGATGTAACAGATGCCACGGCAGATACTTTAAAAGCGCGTGTTAATGCACCTACGTAGGTAGCGCGATTGTTTGAATGTGTAAAGCGTTGGTTAATACTCGCAGCCGTTGTAGTACCCGCAATTTTAACCGCTACACCTTGCGTTACAATATCGGTCAAAGTGGCGTTATTCTGCATATAGTAGTTTGCAAGTTCAGCACTATTTGAGATACCGCGACAGTTTACAAACAATGATTTGTTATCATTGAATTGCACCCCCGCGTTATAAGTACCACCACCGCTAAAATTTACAGTGTCTAATATGTAACCCTCAACAGGAATGCTCGCACTGCTTGAAACGTTAAGCGATGTTTCACCACTCAATGAAACGAATGAACTGTAAATAACTCTGAAACGTCTAGTTATCGTTGCCGTGCTTGGTATTGTGATTGAAGTGGATGATGCGCGCCCGTCAAATAAACATTGTGTAAATCCAACCGTTCCAAATGTTCCATCAAAAGTTAATCCCGACGAATTAAGCAACGCGGAATCGGTCATGATAAAGTTGTTATAATTGGCAATAGTACCAACAACCGCGCAATCTGTGAAGTTAACACCGAACCAATCTATTGCTGTGGTTGCTGAACTACTTCCATCCAAATCCAAAGCGTGCTGTGCTTCGATTGTTATGTTACGAATCGGCAAAGAATAAACTGATGTGATTAACGGATCTGTCAAACCCGTTGATTTGATACGACAGTTCTCTGATGAACCACCGATAATAGTTGTGTTTTCACCACACACCAAGCGGTCACCTAGCAAGTCGATTGTATTCGTTATGAAGTAAGTGTAATTGTCAACTAACGTAATGACACCACTAACGGGATTTGGTAAGTCCGAAACGCTGTTAACTATTACTAACTCCTTCGCTGCGCTACCTCCCGCAGCCGTACTAAAACCCGTGTTATCGCGAATCCATTCTGCGAAGTCTGCATAAACAACCCCGCTTTCATCTTGAATCTCAGAATCCAAAAGTGGCTGTGGCAAAATATCGCGGTTATTTACGGATAAATACCAACGGTTATTTGCACCTTTTACGGCTACCACTTGAGAGGCTACAACCTCAATTAAATCTGAAACCCCAACATCAACGATTAGGTAATTTCCGTCTTTGTAAATCTTCGCGCTCATTAGTCAGGTGTTTGTGTTGCTGTTTCTTGTGGGTTGTCACGTTGCAAATCTACGTTTATCATATCCATTAACGATATGATTTGTGGTAACTGTGAAAGTGCTTGAAATGAACGCATATAGGATTTAACTTGAATTGAATCCGTTATCCTTTCTTCATTAATCTCTAGCCACTCGTTGTACATTATCTGAACCATATCACCGTCAATGTTTACGTTGATTCCTTTAATGGCTCTTTTTCTGATCAAATCGCCTGAATTTATTAGTTTCTCTGCCATGTTATTCTTTATTATTCAATTACTAAATATCCCGCAAAGGTAGTCGATGCGGGTGCGTTAACCCACGCGGGGTTAATCATTTTTATCTCTACATAGTCACCTGATACAACAGGTATGTTGATATTTGAGTTAGTCCAAACGCGCTCATTTGCAGATACTCCAACAGTTTGTATAAGATAGTCCGTTGTATCATTTAAACGCACGTACAACGACCAGTTATCAGCATCACCCGCAGTGGTTGAACGTGAATAGATTTCAGCTATACGGATAACGCCCGAACGTCTTACATAGATTTTTCGCGATGCTCCTGTATTGTTGGGTTGCAATGCCAAATGACCAAAAAAGCGCGTAGTACTTGCAGCGGGGTTAAATTGCGCTGCTTGCACGTTAAGGCTATACGCTTCGCCCTGCCAATACGTGCCGTTGTACCACTCTTTGCGGTTTGTTGTCGTGTTGTAGATTTCCAAGCCTGTTGCGGGCGTGCCAATCGCATCGCGTTGTGCGGTTGTCATTCGTGGACTTAGAAAACCTTGCGTAGTACTGTTAGCCTGTAAAACCGCGCTTGCGTTTCTAGACGAGCCGATGTTGTAAGTTTCAGCAACTACACCACCATTTCCCCAAACACCCGTCGCACCGCTAGACGTACCGTATACACCTATATTGCTTGCGCTGTCTCCCCAAACACCCCAACCGCTGCCAAAGTTTGAAGCATAAACAGCAGCCGAACCGCTTGCAGATGCCACAACTCCATACGCTGCAACAGCTTGAAAAGTACCCGCGTTTGCGCCTCCTGTTGAGTTTACAAAAAATGGTCGCTTAGTGTCTGTGGATTGGATTGTAAGCCAACAAGGTACGATGCCGTCAGGAACGATATTCATTCCCGTTGAACCGTCCACTTCAAATTGTCCGTTGTCGAATTTTAAAAGGTAACTATTTAGGTTGTGTGTTCTGTTTGCACTTAGCGTTAAGTTGGTGTTGGCCATATTCGTATCGCTACCTAACTGAGCACCTGTAACGCGCTTTGAAACGTAACCACCTAGTCCATCTGGTTCGGATATTTCCACCAAATCAGTAGCACCAATGGTGGAGCCTTTAGCTGGTAACTCACTTATTTTTTTTGTTGACATTTTCTAATTCTTTAAGGTAAATCTTAATTTTCTCCGCGTTCTTTTGGCGCGGTTTATTCTGTCTTACAGCACCCATCCGATAAAATAATTGTCTGAATCTGGCGATACGTCACCGTTTGAATTTTCGTTGTATTCAGGGAATAAGTTTTGATTGTAACAAATGTAGTCGTTCAAACGCTCGGTGTAATTTTGCGCGGTTTGTCGTTCTTTTTCTACCAAGAAATCAACCTCGTTTTTATCAACGCTTTCACTGTTTTCTGCACCGTGTTTGTAAACACCTTTGTTTGCCACCGTATAAGCCGCCCAAGGTAAATATTCAACCATTGCCCAATGAATCAAAACGGGTTTGATATAGTCAGTAACCAAGGTCAAATAGTCTCCCGCTAAAGTTGCGTTTTCAATATCGCTTTTGATCTTGTTTAGTAAGCGCGTTCCGATAATATTCTGCAAATGTATGTCCTGTGCAATTTTGATATATTGCACAAACTTATCGGTGTCTACGTTCCCGTTTAAGGATGTGAACTTTACTAAGTCGTTTCTGTTGATTAAAAGTGCCTCTGCCATTTTATCCGATGTTTTTCTTTACCCAGTTAGGATGATGCCCGTTATAAGGCATATCTTTTGGTGCAATTTTGCTTTGTGCATTTCCTGTTGGTCTTGGTCTGTAAGTTGCAGGAATTGAATCCACTTCTTTGGCTGAACTCAAAGATTTAAATTCAGTGTCTTTTTTAAGGCGATACAAAGCCTCTGACCAATAGTGTGAACAGTTTACCCCGCCCTTGAATTTAAACAAGTCATACGGCTGTTTTTCGTGTCCTAATTCTTTATTAACTCCTGCACGGCTTGCACGGTCAATATCCTCTAAGCGATAAACAACCCCGCTGTTTGTGCGGCTCATCATTTGCTTGCAGAATTCACGGCTGTTTGCGGATGAATGACGCTCCGAATATTGGTAGCGCACTTTGTAAACTGACTTGTCTAAGTAACTATCGCGGCTTGGTTGTGCTTTGATTACTTCTGCAAGTTTCGCTAAGAACGTCTTTTTTGGTTTAATCAAACGATTTGCCCATTCTTCAATTGGCTCATTGTCCTCTTTATATTCGCGCGTGTCTACCAATTCCCACTCATCGTCTATGCTTTCGCCTTCAAGACTTTCTAAAATACCGTTGAATTCATCGTCGTTTAAATCTTCTTCATGTGACAAACAAACTGACATCTCAACAGGTTGTGCAATTGAGTTACCTCCACTATTAGCTTCAAGACCAACCAAAGCGCGTATTTCGTTTGGTGTCATTGATTCGAGAACCTTGTTCGCAACCAATGGAGAAAGCGAGTTGATAGCTTCGATTACCTTAGAATTAGAATCGTCTTTTGTAATATCACCAGCAGCATCGAGCGGGTTCAATGAATCGAAGTACAACTCCAAAGAATTAACACCGTTGTAGGATAGAATTGTGTCGTAAGCATCAATTAAAACCTGTTGCTTAGGATTAATCACCATGTTTTCAAACAGGATTGCAGCGTTACGCATTTCGTCCGCATTTGAAGCAAATCCATTTGCCGAACCAACCCCAAATAAAAGTGGGCTAGTAACGTTGTGCGAAAGCATGATTTTGCGCAGGCATTCTTCGCTTAGGTACTCGTAATGTTTAGGTGCATCATTCAAAGGAATATCGTCAACCGTTGTGCGCATTTCTGCATTTTGGTTGAATGATACGATAACCTTTTGACCTTTTGAACCTGTGAGCTTGTTCAATACCTTACGGCTAGTTACATTCTGTTGTTCTTCGCTTGGTATTCCGTTATTGAAGTTCACAACCTTTGTACCGCTGAATCCGTTTTGAACCTCGTTAATAAGGTAATCTGAGATTTCTTCTTCTAGTAATGCATAAGGCAAAGCACCTTGGTAATCTACTAAAGAATAGTATTTCATACCCACGGTGTACTTACGCACGAACATAACTTCAAGCCCTTCGCTAGATGTTCCGAACGCTGGTACTGGTTTAGGTGGGAACTTTTTAGTGTCGTTCCAATTATCTGAATAATAGTACCTTTTTACCTCACCGTTTTCATCACACTTTTCAGATCTCCAAAGTTGCACAGGTGAATGATAAACGCTTACAATTTTTTTACGGTCTTTGCTGTAAATGACCTGAATCATTGCACCGCCTAACAGGTACAAATCGTCAACCATTTTGCGGACTTCCTCTTTTGGAAATAGCGTTACCATTTGCGCGTATTCGTTCGGGTGCTTAGATGCGTTTAATGCGCCCAATCCGCGCCCGTAAATCAAACGACAAATGTTATTAATAATTGCATTGTTCGTCGCACTACCTGTGTACCTGTCAATCAAGTACTGATAGTAGTTATTTTCGGCTCCGTATTCAACCCACTCATCTTTTTTACTTTCCTGAATTACAGGTGAAGTGTAAGATGAAAGTTGCAATACGTGAACATTTGTATTATTATCACTCATAGAAAACAAATTCGTTGTTAGTGCTTGTTGCTGTATATTGACCATTGTTAATTGTAAACGATGTTAACGGTTGGTTAGTGCAAAATACTTTGTCATAAAAAACCAAATCAGTACCGTTGTAAACCTTCACAATATAAAAGCGATTTTCAACCGTTGGGAATACCGCATCGAATGAATAGTAGTAATTGCCGCTTACGCTTGGTATCTGAATATTTGAAATTGATAACACGGTTAACTCCCCGCTCATTTCATCCAATACCGTTGCACCGTCAAAACTTGTGCCTTGTGGCATAAATCTGAACGTTTGCGCGTTGTTTGTTTCGTTTAGTATTGTCATATTTTTATAATAACAGATTTGCGTTTTTGTATTAATAAAAAAGGGTAGCCGTAGCCACCCCTTCTAACTCAACAAATGGAAACCTATTAAGAAGTAACGATTGTTGCACCAGCACCAAACACTGATGAGATAGCACCCGCTAAGGTTGCTTCACTAGCACAATCTAAGAAGTTTGCTGGAATGTTTTCCATTGCTGTGAATGTCAAGTTGTAACCGTTAAAGTCACCCATTGCAGTACCACTTGAAATTGTACCCGCTGTCATGTCAGAACCGCGCTCCAATCCCATCAAAAAGAATTGGTTAGTACGTGTCTTAACAACGATGTGTGGACGTCCATAAGCCAACAATTTCACTGTTTTATGTGTAGCAACGTCTTGTTTCTTTAACTGAATAGTAAGTACCTGTTCAACGAATGTAGTTCCGTTATCGCGCGAAGTTTGGATTGTTTGCTCAAATGAGTTAGCTCCTTTCAATTCGTACTTATACAAAGAAGTAACAGAAGCAACATCTGTGATTAAGTCTGTATTAGTTACGTCATACGTTATGTCCGCTTCTGGATCGTATGCTCCGTAGTTAATGAAGTAGATAGCATCTAATCCCGAAACACTGTCTTTGCAGGATTCTGCTCTACCGTTTGCAATATCGCAAGCCATATCTTTTAAATTTAAATGTTATAAAAAAGGGAGGGAGAAATTAACCGCCCTCCCCGCTTATTTTTACGCTAGTTATTAGTTAGCCCCGTTAGTGATTCCGTAAGTTACGATGTCACCTGCAAAACCGTACTGAACACCAGCGGTTAGACGCATAATTACGCGGCAATTCTGAGATCCGTCGATTTCTGACATATCAATGATTTTCACTTCTTGGTGATCCGAAAGCAAAGAAGTTCCAAACCACAAGTTATCTTTTGTAGTCAACATTGCAGTGTTAGATGCAAGACCGTTTGCCATTTCAACAGGAATACCGTCGAAAGACAAACCGCTTCCCATTGAGTACCATTGTGTCCCTTGGTTGTTTGTACCGTTAGCACCTACTCCAGAAGCAGCGAAACCGCCCAAAGCACGCACATACGCTTTGTAAATGTTTTGTGATACGTACAAAGTCAAACCTTCTTTACCGTACAAACGAGACGGCAAAGCATCAACGATTTTACCAAGTTCTGCAACTACGTTTGTAGAAAGTACACCACCACCTACTGCTGCAATTTCTTGTGCAGCTGGCAAGTTAGCGTCTAATGCAATCAATGTAGCGAAACCGTCAAATTCACCAGCGTTAGCATTAACACCAGTCCAGATGTTTGTTTCATTTTTAGCCGCTACTTTTTCAGCAACGTAAGCCAACAAGAAATCAGCAAAAGATTTTGGTAGTTGATCGAAAGCAGAATAACCCATTTCAATGCTATTCCAATCGCTGACAAAGTCTTGCTTGCACAATTCCAAATTAACTTGGAACTCTTCAGGTTGCAATACGCGCTCTGCAATTGTGATAGTTGAAGTAGCAGTAAAGTCACAAGTAGCGTTTTTCAAGATATCGTCAGTTGACAAAGTCTTTACAACTTGCTTGTACTTAATGTTTGGTTTAACCGTGATAAGGTTTTTAGAAATAGTTGGAGCAGAAAGCAATGCAGCAGCAATGTATTTGCCTGCCGATTCTCCCGCATAACTTGTAGTGATAGATGTAACCGTAGCCATTTTTATTTGTTTAAGATTGAATAAATTGATTGTGTAATTGAAGGCGCGCCTTTCGCACCCCATGTGAAGCCCTCTGACTTCGTTTCGTTTTCAGGGTTGTGAACAATAGGAGCAGCAGCAGGCTCATCGCTTTCCGTAGAAAGTTGAACAGGCTTTTGCTCTTTAAGTTCTTGAATTTGTGATTTTAAAGATTCGATTTCGGCTTTCAAAGTTTCCACTTCTTCAGCACTGAAATACGTTTCTTTAACCACAGATTCAACAGTTTTCTTAGGAGCGGCTTGCTCCATTTCAGTTGGCATAGCTTCTGGTGATTCAACCTCAACCTCTACTTCTTGTTCAGGTGCTTCCGCTTCTTTGATTTCGGCAATGATTCCTTCCTGCTCGACAATCAAGATGCGCCCATCTTCAAGGGTGTACTCTCCAACAGGTAAAGCAACAGTACCACCGTCTGTAGCGATAGCAACTTGCATACCTGCCTCGAAAGATTCCGCTTCGATTGTTGTTACACCATCTTGCAAAACCATTTGGGCTAACTTGACCTCAACAGCCTTTAGCCCTACTGCTTTCAAAATGTTGTTAATTTGTTCTTTCATACAATTAAAATTTAGGATTTGTAAAATGTATGTTTTTTAGTTGCTTGTACGAATCAATACACGCTCGGTATTTGTGTTCGTAACGTTCGACACTCTTTGCCCTGTCGTTGAACCGATCCCTTGGTTTTGCGTTTCGCCTTTACAGTTTTCAATGCTGTAAGTGCCATCTGCTCCAAGACATCCACGCTTACCACCTTCGGGGCTTGTGCTTTTCTTTTTAGCCATATTATTTGTTGTTTTGAATTACTTCTTCTAGTTGCTTAATGATGTCGTTTTCGTCCGATGCTTTGAACAGCTTCTCTAATCCCGAAAACATAGCCTCGATTGAAAATCCTGAATAGTCACCAGCTTTTACTTTGTTCCATTCGTCATCATTGTACAACTTCATTTTAACCGCCCAACCGTCCTTGATTGGTTCGATTCCGTACATATTGATCTTGTCGTTTTTGACATCTTCTGTCATCCAAGATTCTATAACACTCACACCGCTCACAGGCTTTTCATGTTCGCTTGTAACGTTGTTAAGGTTCAGTCGCTTCATAAATAGTTCAGCCGCTAGTTTTACCGTGTCACCTGTGAAGTAGATGTTAAACTCCTTATCTTGCATTTTACGATAAATGCGTTTATCAGGGATTAAAGCATATCCTACCACCTCGCGTTTTTCCTCGTCCGTTACTTTTAACTCGATTTTATGTTCTGAAAGCGCAATGAAGTTCTCCTGAATAGCTGGATTTTTCACAAGGCTAATTGCAAAAACACCATCCTTTTCAAAATCTTCAATCGTCAATTCAACTTCTGGTAAATTCTTCATGATATTTTTCTTTTAAAAGTTGGTTATTACTGTTTTGTATGTTATCCAAATGTGGCATTCTTGACAATGTTTCGATCAAGTGCTTGTTGGCTCGTTACGTCGTTACTCACTACATAAGCCTTTACAGGTTGCTGAACGTCGAATTGTTTAAGCGGGTTTTCGCTACCTTGACCAACTAAGTTGAAAGATGGCGTAATACTTCCCGCTCCCGTTGAACCGCCACCGCCACCACTCGATGCGCTTGCTGACATAGCACCACCGCCCCCGTCGAACTTTTGCGCTGCAATCTTTTTAACGTTTGCTAAACCAGCCGTAACAGCAGCAGCAGCCGCAGCAATACCTAGAGCTGGCCCAACTACTGGAACACCCGCCAAAGATTGGTATGCGCTTGTTGCACTTTTGTAAGTGTCAATCAAAGCGGTGGAAATACTAACAGCCTTTTGTATTTTAAACGCGCGCTCTTGAGATTTGCGCGATTTACCCGCAAATAATTCAGAAAGGTTTGCAATAGTGTTTAGAACGTTGTACGCTGCCTGAATGCTTTGTTCTTCCCTTGCTTTGCGCGCATCGTCTAACGCTTTTTCTTCCTCAGCTTTTTTACGCTTTGCAGCCATGTACACATCAATCCCCGCTTGATTGATTTTCTGCATATCGTCGTTCTGCTTAATCTCAATCGTTTTAGTCTCTGTATTGCGGTTTTTGAGCGCGTCAATATCTGCACGCATTTCTTCATTCTCTTTGCGTAGTGCTTCTTGGCGAATGTTAAACAGCGCATCTTGTCGGGCTTGCTCTAGAATAGCCGTGTCTTGTCCGTACTTCTTTGCTAGTTTGATTAGTTCAGCATACTTTTCTTCCGTGCGTTTTATCTCTAATTCGTCCGCTGTTAGTTTGCTATCTGCATAATCCTGTTCTGCTTGTCGTATTTTCTCTAGTGCTTCACGTCGTGCTTCTGCTGCTTTGTTGGCTGCTTCACGTTGCTTTTCAGCCATTTCTTGTGCCGATTCTCCCGCGATATCATTTTGGTTTTCAATTTGCTCGGCTTGCTTTAAAAGTTCGCCCGCTATCTTTTCATTAAACTTGGCGTTTTTTTCGTATTCCTTTTGTACTTCTTTAGTTCGTTGTTTATTCTTTTTAACGATTCCCGTCATTGCTTCATCAACGTTACCCATTGATATTTGAAACGATGCCGTTATCTTATCCATGAAAGTAGTGTTATCCTCTTGAGATGCCGTGTACTTTTTCGACATTTCCTCGGCACTCTTGGCAAATAAAGCGTTAGCCTGTGCTTTTAATGCTTGTGCTTTTACGTAAGCCTGCCATTTAGACGCGTATAACCTTTCCGCTTCGTCTAATGACTTAGCTTTTCCAAGTGAATCCCCTAACGTATCGTTGTAGGTTTTTAACGCTTCCTCTTTTGAAATTACACCAGAACGCGCTAGATCAAAAGCACTCTTGACCTTTTGCGTTTTCTGAATAGCATCCTGCGCGCCTTTTCGATAATCTTCTAAAGTTTCGTTTAGTGCTTCTTGTCTTTTGTTTGTAAGCCCAACCGCCTCTGAAATACTCTCCCAGTTAGCCGCAAGCGTTCCAAGTGCTGCAATAAAAATACCGATACCTGTTGCAAGTAACGCGCCTTTTATACCTTTGAAAGTTTCCATAGCAACAGCACCCAACGCTTTGAATGAGCGCCCTGCATCCTCCAATCCCTGCAACCCTTGAGCCAATGCCATTGCAGATTGAACCTTGAGCATGGCTTCCTCTACTTTGCCACCCTCAACACCAACCAAACCTAAAGCACCTTGTACAGCACTGAAACCAGATGCCGTCGCTGTCAATGATGAACCTAAAGCAGTGAATGCTCCACCACCTTGTAAGTTCTTAATTGCTTCGCCTGTATCATCGATGATATCTTTTAATTCCGCTGCACGTTTAGCCGCTGCAATAGCTTGTGAAGAAGATTCACCGTAAGCGGCTGCCATTTGTTGCAACTCCTTTTTAGCCTCTGCAAATTGTTGTTTAACAGATTTCAGGTTGTCTTTAACCTCTAATTCGATTACTCTTTTATCAGCCATTACGCGTACTTTTTAGCGTGCATTTTACGCACCTTTTGTTTGTAGATTTCCTTTGCAGTCGTGTTGTATTTGTGGCTCCCTTTTGCAAAGTCGATGTGTGCGCTCTTTCCGTGCCAATCATCCAAAGCGAGTATTTCTAAAAGAATATTAATCATATTGTGAGATTATAATATAACAAGTATAAGTGTCCCCGTTTGTATAGGTGTATGTAACAGGGATTAAGTAGTTCAGGTTATCCCCTTCTTCGTTTCTGTGCTGCTCACCTTCTTCCTGGATTCGTGCCGTTCCATCTTCTGTAACACGCAAATAAATTGGTAAAGCGTTGGCTGGCACTGTGATTGTACAAACCCCGTCCGCTGTGAATGTGTCAGGTGCTGCCGTGCATCCTGTTCCTGTATCGTCTACAAAAACGCTTGAAACTCCGTTAGGTAGTGTTATATTCACATCAACCGTACCCCCTACGTTTTCGGCTCTGAATGTATTATTTCCACAAGCATCCCGTAAATCATTCAACAGCGTAAATTCAACGACACCACTTGTTAGGTCGGATTTCATTTCATTGATTATGTAACGCTTATCACGAATAATTAAACGGTCGTTTAGTTTCAGAGCGGTTAAAATCGAAATAGGCAAAACCGTTTTGACATATGTAAGTCTGTTTTTACGATCGTACAGGTTGTTTAGGTAGTTGAAGTAGTACGTATTAAACAGCCCGTTTGTAATTGGAAATAACAAGAGCGAACTAACGTCATTCCCAAAGTTAAGCGAGTAGTTCAGGTTGTTATAATACAAGTCCTGACCTAGTGGA
>Ga0315900_10009811_pt1 | contig 12087 bp, 10 predicted proteins | sample LakEriMetagenome_FD_203521 | JGI IMG/M metagenome (GOLD analysis project Ga0315900, IMG submission 203521) | Freshwater fungal communities from buoy surface, Lake Erie, Ohio, United States - Buoy 12 MA114 | ecosystem: Environmental > Aquatic > Freshwater > Lake > Lake biofilm | place: USA: Lake...
GGCGTGGACATCATCCAGTTCGACGAGCCGGCCTTCAATGTCTACATGGAGGATGCGGCCGACTGGGGTGTCCGGGCGCTTGAGCGGGCCGCGCAAGGCCTGACCTGCACCACGGCCGTCCACATTTGCTATGGCTACGGCATCGAAGCCAACAACAACTGGAAAAAGACGCTGGGTGAGGAGTGGCGTCAGTACGAAAAGGTGTTCCCAGCGCTGGCCAAAAGCAGCATCCAGCAGGTCAGCCTGGAGTGCATGCACTCGCATGTGCCGATGGAGCTGATGCAGCTGCTCGAGGGCAAGGACGTGATGGTGGGGGTGATCGACGTGGCCAACCCGGCCATCGAAACGCCCGAAGAGATTGCCGATACGATCGGTCGCGCCCTGCAGTTTGTGCCCAAACAGCACCTGATCGCTTGCACCAACTGCGGTCTGGCCCCCATGAGCCGAGCGGTGGCCGAGGCCAAGCTCAAGGCCCTGGCCGAAGGCGCGCGGCTGGCTGCGCAGCGTCACGCCTGATCCGATTGCGGTCTGGCGGGGTTTATGCTCTGCCTTTTGCCGATTCGCCCGTGCCATGCCTGAACGCAACCTGCCGCCGCCCTTGACCCCTGCCGACCGGCTGACCGACACGCTGGCGCAGCAGGGTTTTGCCGTGCTTTCGTCGGCCAGCGTGTGCGCACTGGCCGGGGTGGCGCCGACGGCGCTGGCTGCGCTGGAGTCCAGCTGGGACGAACTGCCCCCCGACCAGTACCTCAAGGACGGTGGCCGCTACCGCCGCCGCCGGCATGCCAGCCTGGTGGTCGACGGGGCGCAGGTGCGGCAGACCCCGCACCGCGCGCACTGGCAGCCCCTGTCCTACAACGCCTTGCACGGCGGCATGAAGCGCTGGTTCGAACCCATGGCCGACGCGGTGCTGGCTCAGGCCGCCTGGCAGCAACTGCTGCGCTGGCTGGGGCAGGTGGCCAGCAGCGTGCAGGGCGCGCAACCCTGGTATGCCGAAGCGCATCAGTTCCGCATCGACACCACCGACGGCATTGGCCGGCCCACGCCCGAGGGGGCGCACCGCGACGGCGTCGACTGGGTGGCCGTTTTCCTCATCGGACGCCACGGCATCAAGGGCGGGGAGACCCGGGTCTTTGATGTCGACAGCCCGCGTGGTCAGCGCTTTACCTTGAGCGAGCCCTGGTCGCTGCTGCTGCTCGATGACCAGCGTGTGATCCACGAAACCACGCCGATCCAGCCCGTCGATGGTCAGGGCTGGCGCGACACGCTGGTGGTCACACTGCGTGCTGGGGGTTTTCTGGACGAGCCAGGGCCTGCGCAGACGGCCTGACCTGCCTCAGACTTCGAAGTTGTCGATCAGGCGCGTACTGCCCAGACGGGCCGCGCCCAGCACCACCAGCGCATCCCCGGGCTGGGGAGCCTGCAGGTCCTGGCGCCGGCGCACCGTCATGTAGTCGGGCTGCCAGCCGCGCTGGCGCAGGCCTTCCATGGCTTTGGCCTCCAGGGCCGGCAGGTGGGCGGCCAGGCCGGAAGCAGCGGCCAGGGCGTCGCGGCCCAGTTCGCGCAAGGCCATGGACAGTTGCACCGCTTCGGCCCGCTCGGCCGCGCTCAGGTAGCCGTTGCGCGAGCTCAGGGCCAGGCCATCGTCTGCGCGGCAGGTGTCGACCCCGATGACCTCGATGGGCAGCGCGAACTGGCGCACCATTTGGCGGATCACCATCAGCTGCTGGTAGTCTTTTTTGCCAAACACCGCCACGCCGCGCGGCTTGCCAGCGAACACGCTCATGAAGAGCTTCATGACCACGGTGGACACGCCAGTGAAAAAACCGGGCCGGAACTGGCCTTCGAGGATGTCGCCCAGGGCCGGATCGGCATGCACCTTGACGGTCTGCGTTTCGGGGTAGAGGTCGCTTTCACGCGGGGTGAACACCACATCGCAGCCTCGGGCCTCGAGCTTGGCGCAATCGGCCTCGAAGGTGCGGGGGTAGCTGTCGAAATCCTCGTGCGGCAGGAACTGCAGCCGGTTGACGAAGATGCTGGCCACCGTCTTGTCGCCACGAGCGCCGGCCTCTTGCACCAGGCGCAGGTGGCCATCGTGCAGATTGCCCATGGTCGGGACGAAAGCGGGTTGCGCGGCGCCCTGCAGGGCCGCGCGGAGTTCTTCGATGGTGCGGACGATCTGCATGCTTCACCAGGCGTGGAGGTGGTTGTCGGGAAAGCTGCCGTCCTTGACGGCGGCCACATAGGCGCGCATGGCCTCGAGCACACTGCCCTGGCCTTGCATGAAGTTGCGCACGAATTTCGGATTTTTTCCGAGATTCACGCCCAGCATGTCGTGCATCACCAGCACCTGGCCGGCCGTGTCCTTGCCGGCCCCGATGCCAATCGTGTGGCAATGCGGCAGTTTGAGGGTGAGGGCGGCAGACAGTGCGGCAGGCACCATCTCGAGCACCAGCATGCTGGCCCCTGCGTCTTGCAAGGCCAGGGCGTCGCGTTCGAGGGCCTGGGCCGACTCGTCGCTGCGGCCCTGCACCCGGTAGCCACCCAGGGCATGCACCGTTTGCGGGGTCAGGCCCAGGTGGGCGCAGACCGGTATGCCACGCTCGACCAGAAAGCGCACGGTCTCGGTGGTCCAGCCGCCGCCTTCGAGCTTGACCATGTGGGCACCGGCCTGCATCAGGGCGGTGGCGCTGTGCAGCGCCTGCTCGCGCGAGGCCTGGTAGCTGCCAAAGGGCAGGTCTCCAATGACCCAAGCCGTGCCTTGCACACGGCGGATGCCGCGCGTCACGCTTTCGGTGTGGTAGCACATGGTCTCCAGGCTCACGCCCACGGTGCTGTTCAGACCCTGGCAGACCATGCCCAGCGAATCGCCGACCAGGATGCACTCGACCCCCGCGGCATCGGCCACGGCGGCAAAGGTGGCGTCGTAGGCGGTGAGCATGGTGATCTTTTCGCCGCGTGCGCGCATGTCGGCCAGGCGCGGCAGGCTCACGGGTTTGCGTTCGGCCACCGGCGAGGCGGGCGGCAGCGTGCCATAGGGGGTGGCGTTGCTCATGGGGGAAATTCCTGTCAATGGGGCGGTGGACGTCCCAGGCGGCGCTCAGTTGGGGGTGTAGGCCAGGCGCACGTAAATCGGGGCGAAGGCTTCGGCCTGGGTGATCTCAATCAGTGTTTCCTTGGCCAGCTCCAGCAGGGCAATGAAGGTCACCACCAGCACCGGCACCCCGAGCGTGGGGTCAAACAGCTGTTCGAACTCGATGAACCTGCGGCCCTGCAGCTTGCGCAAGACGATGCTCATGTGCTCGCGCACGCTCAGTTCCTCGCGGCTGATCCGGTGGTGCTGCACCAGCTGGGCACGCTTGAGGATGTCGCGCCAGGCCGACTGCAGCTCGTCCATGCTGACTTCCGGGAAGCGCGGTTGCAGGCTTTGCTCGATGTAGACCTGGGCCTTGAGGAAATCGCGGCCCTGTTGCGGGATATCGCCCAGCTGGGCCGAGGCCAGTTTGATTTGCTCGTATTCGAGCAGGCGGCGCACCAGTTCGGCGCGTGGGTCTTCGGCCTCTTCGCCCGCAGCCACCTTTTTGGGGGGCAGCAGCATGCGCGATTTGATCTCGATGAGCATGGCCGCCATCAGCAGGTATTCGGCCGCCAGCTCCAGGTTGCGCGAGCGGATTTCGTCGACGTAGCTGAGGTACTGGCGCGTGACCGCCGCCATCGGGATGTCCAGGATGTTGAAGTTCTGCTTGCGGATCAGGTAGAGCAGCAGGTCCAGCGGGCCCTCGAAGGCCTCCAGAAAGACTTCCAGCGCATCGGGCGGGATGTAGAGGTCTGTGGGCAGCGCAAACAGCGGCTCACCGTAGAGCCTGGCGACCGCGACGTGGTCCACCACCTCGGGCATGTCGGCGCCGGCGGGGCCGATGGGCTCGGGCAGCTCGGTGGGCTCGGCGTTCTGGCTCATGCGCAAGGGGCCTGCTGGGGCCTGCGGTCGGGCATCAGCCCTGCGTCTGGTAGACGTAGGGTTTTTGGGCCACGCGGCCGGCCCGGAACTGGGCCTGGGCTTCCCGGTCGATCTGTTTGTCCCAGAGCAGGGCGCGTCCCTGGCGCTGCTGGGCTTCGAGCTGGGGCTGGCTGGCCTTGAGCTGTTTGATGAACTGGGTGGTGTCGGACTCGTAATCCGGGCGGCGGAACAAACCCATGGTGTCTTCCCTGGTGCAAATGGCAAATGGCAAATGGCAAATGGCAAATGGCGCAGCGGTGCCGCGCGAAAGGGGGTATTTTAGCTGTCCGCCCTGTGGTTCAGGCCCACGGCCCGGTTCAATCCGGCGGCCAGGTCGGGTTCCAGCCAGCCCTCCAGCTGCTGCAGCAAACCGCTGCGGCGGGCGATGTCCAGCGGCTGGTGCATCAGCCCGCAGACGATCAGCTGCACCTGCTTCTTGCGGCAGGTGTGGACCAGGTTCATCAGGGCGTCGGCGCCAGAGGAGTCCACATAGATCAGGTTCTTGAGGTCCAGCACCAGCACCGGTTTGTGGGACTGGTCTTCGATGGCTTCGACCAGCTTGACCGCGCCAAAGAACAGGGCGCCGTACAGGCGCCAGGCCTCGATGCGGTGTTCGTGCCCCGCCAGCACCGGGTGGGCGAGGGAGCTGACGCTTTCACTGCGGCTGAGGCTGGAGATGCGGTAGATGAAGGTCAGGCAGGCAGCGAACAGCCCCACCTCGACGGCCACCGTCAGGTCGAAGACCACCGTCAGAAAGAACACCGCCAGCAGCGTGATCCGGTAGGGCAGGCGGTATTGCCGCAGATGCAGGAATTCGCGCCATTCGCCCATGTTCCAGGCCACGAACATCAGGATGGCGGCCAGCGCGGGCAGGGGGATGTGGCGGGCCAGGGGCGCCGCCACCAGCACGACGGTCAGCAGCGTCAGGGCGTGGACCATGCCCGCGATGGGGGTGCGGGCACCGCTCTTGATGTTGGTCACGGTGCGGGCAATCGTGCCCGTGGCCGGCATGCCCCCCAAGAACGGCGTCACGAAGTTGGCAATGCCCTGCGCCATCAGTTCCTGGTTGGGGTTGTGCCGGTCATCGATGAGCCCATCGGCAATGCGCGCGCACAGCAGCGATTCGATGGCGCCCAGCAGGGCCAGCGTCATGGTGGGCATGAACAGGAAACGGGCCGAATCCCAGCTGAACTCGGGCCACTGCAGCGTGGGCAGGCCCGTCGGGATGCCGCCGAACTTGCTGCCGATGGTGTCCACCGGCAGGGACAGCCCCGCCGTGCCCACGGTGGCCAGGACCAGCACGATGATCGAGCCCGGCAAGACCCCCAGCCACCGGTAACGGGTGTGCTCCAGTCGCCGGCCCAGCCGCACCCACCCCACCAGCAGCGAGAGCGAGCCCAGCGCCACCAGCAAGGCCGCCAGGTTGACCGTGTGCAGTTGCGCGCGCAGGCTGCTCACCATGCCAAAGAAGTCGGCAGGCATGCTGGTGATTTGCAGCCCCATGAAGTCCTTGACCTGCGAGAGCATGATCAGCACCGCGATGCCGTTGGTGAAGCCGATCACCACCGCCACCGGGATGAAACGGATGAGGCTGCCCAGGCGGAAAGCCCCCATCAGGAACAGCACCGCCCCCGACATGGCGGTGGCCAAGATCAGGTTGGCCAGTCCGTAGCGTTCCAGGATGCCGTAGACGATGACGATGAAAGCGCCTGCCGGCCCGCCGATCTGCACGCGGCTGCCGCCGAAAAGGGAAATCAGGAAGCCGCCCAGGATGGCGGTGAACAGGCCCGCTTCGGGCGGCAGTCCGGAGGCGATCGCAAACGCCATGGCCAGGGGCAGCGCCACCACCCCCACCGTGATGCCCGCGCCCACATCGCGCGCCAGCGCGGCACGGTCGTAACCCGCCAGGCAGTCGAGCAGTTTGGGCCGGAAGAGGGGGGTGTCCAGCTTCATCGCGTGCCAGTATGCACCACCCGCCTCAGACCCCCCTCTCAGTGGATGCGCATGCCGGGCTTGGCCCCTGGCCAAGGCTGCAGCACATGGATGCCGGGTTCGGCTTTTTCATCCGCATGGCTGGCGGCCAGCACCATGCCTTCGGAAACGCCGAACTTCATCTTGCGCGGGGCCAGATTGGCCACCATCACCGTCAGCTTGCCCACCAGGTCCTCGGGCTTGTACATGCTGGCGATGCCGCTGAACACGTTGCGGGTTCGGCCCTCGCCCACATCCAGCGTCAGGCGCAAGAGCTTGGTCGAGCCCTCGACGGCTTCGCAGTTCACGATGTGGGCAATGCGCAGATCGATTTTGGCGAAATCGGCGATGGAGATGGTGGGGGCCAGCGCCTCTCCTCCGGGAAGAGCGGACAAATCGGGGTCAGATCCCGATTTTTCTGAGCCCGATTTTTCAGGCGGCGCCTCAAACAGCGCATCGAGCATCTTGGGGTCGACGCGCTGCATCAGGTGCTTGTACTCGCCAATCGCATGGCCGGGGCCGAGTGGCTGCTGGGCGTCGCTGAAGGTCATGGGACCGATGTTCAGGAAAGCCTCGACCTGGCTGGCCAGACTGGGCAGCACCGGCTTGAGCAGCACGGTCAGGACCCGGAAGGCTTCGATGCAGGTGGTGCAGACGTCATGCAGACGGCCTTCCATGCCGTCTTTTTTGGCCAGCTCCCAGGGCTTGTTGGCATCCACGTACTCATTGACGCGGTCGGTCAGTGCCATCACCTCGCGCAGGGCTTTGGCGTAGTCGCGCTCGGCCAGCAGCTCGGCGATCGGCGCGATGCCCTCACGCAGGTGCGACAAGAGCGCATCGCCGTCGGCCGAGACCTCGCCCAGCTGGCCGCCAAAACGCTTGGCAATGAAGCCCGCCGAGCGGCTGGCGATGTTGACGTATTTGCCGATCAGGTCCGAATTGACGCGGGCCTGGAAGTCCTCGGGGTTGAAGTCCACGTCCTCGTTGCGGCCGTTGAGCTTGGCGGCGATGTAGTAGCGCAGCCACTCCGGGTTCATGCCCAGGCTGAGGTATTTGAGCGGGTCCAGTCCGGTGCCGCGGCTCTTGCTCATCTTCTCGCCGCTGACGGTCAGGAAGCCGTGCACAAACACCGCGTTGGGCACCTTGCGGCCCGAGAAATGCAGCATGGCCGGCCAGAACAGGGTGTGGAAGGTGATGATGTCCTTGCCGATGAAATGGATCTGCTCGACCTTCGGGTCGGCCATGAAGGCGTCGAAGTCCTTGCCGATCTTGCCGAAGTGGTTTTTCAGCGAGGCCAGGTAGCCCACGGGCGCGTCCAGCCACACATAAAAGTACTTGCCCGGTGCATCGGGGATCTCGATGCCGAAATAGGGCGCGTCGCGGGAGATGTCCCAGTCGCCCATCTTTGGCTTGCCGTCCTCGCCCGGCTCGATCCATTCGGCGATCTTGTTGAGCACCTCGGGCTGCACCGCACCGCTGTTGGTCCATTGGGCCAGAAAGTCCAGGCAGCGCGGGTCCGAGAGCTTGAAGAAAAAGTGTTCAGAGCTGCGCAGCACCGGGGTGGCGCCGGACAGGGCCGAGTAGGGGTTCTTCAATTCGGTCGGGGCATAGACCGCGCCACAGCTTTCGCAGTTGTCGCCGTACTGGTCCTTGGCGCCGCACTTGGGGCATTCGCCCTTGATGAAGCGGTCGGGCAGGAACATGCCCTTGTCCGGGTCATAGAACTGCTCGATGGTGCGGGTCTCGATCAGGCCGGCCTTTTGCAGGTCGAGGTAGACGGCCTTGGCCAATTCGTGGTTTTCGGGGCCGTCGGTGCTGTGCCAGTTGTCAAAGGCGATGTGAAAGCCGTCCAGGTAGGGCTTGCGGCCGGCGGCAATGTTGGCCACGAACTGCTGGGGCGTCACACCCGCCTTTTCGGCGGCGATCATGATCGGCGCGCCGTGGGCGTCGTCGGCGCAGACAAAGTGCACCTCGTGGCCTTGCATGCGCATCACCCGCACCCAGATGTCGGCCTGGATGTACTCCATGATGTGGCCGATGTGGAAGTTGCCGTTGGCGTACGGCAGTGCGGTGGTGACGAAGAGTTGACGCTTGGACATGTCGGGGATGGCTGGAAGCCCGTGAGGCAAGCCCTCGATTTTAGACACTTGGCTGCGCCAGCCCCGCCAGCGGCTTTGGCCTGCGCGGGGCCGCTGCTTAAAGAGGCCAGCCGAAAAAGTGGTGGATCTCTTCGCGCTGGGCCTGGGCATCGGCTTCGCCCAGGGCGATCAGCTCCCGCGTGTAAGCCGCTTCAAACAGCAGGTAACTCACCAGCGCCTGGCCCTGGCCTTGCAAGGCAGTGGGGCTGGCCCCCAGGGTGCGCAGCAGGCTTTGGACGGTTTGAGGCAAGGCCTGTGCATGTTTGGCCGCGATGGCGTCGAGCCGCTGCGAAGGGGCGATCAGCAGCAATTGCACTGGCCGCAGGTGGGTGCTCTGGCGTTTTTCTTCCGGGATCAGCTGCAGGGTTTGGTTGATGCGCTGCAGCCGTTCGACATCCACGGCCAGTGAATCCAGAAAAATGCTGGACAGGGCGTGGCCTGCGATGTGGGCCAAGGAGGGGTAGGCGGGCTCCTCCTCGGTCCGGTGCTGGGGCTCGAGCATGCGGCCTGCACCGATCACCAGGATCTTGCTGGCGCCCAAATGGATGGCGGGCGATATCGGCGCGGTTTGCCGCATCGAGCCATCGCCGAAAAACGCGCTGCCTTGCGGGCCCTCCAGGCGCGTGGCCGGGAAGATGAAGGGGATGGCCGAGCTGGCCAGCAGGTGTTCGTGTGTCAGGCGGCCGTGCTGGGACAGCCGCTGGTTGCGCACCCAGGGGGTCACGCGATGGCAACTGTCGTAGAAAGTCACATGCTCGCCGGTGCTGTAGCTGGACGCCGTGATGGCCAGGGCCTGCAGATGCCCTTGCTCCAGCAGCGCGGGCAGGCGTCCGAGGTCCAGGCGTTCGCGCAAGAGCGTGCTCAGCGGGGTGTTGTCCAGCAGGGAGCGCGGGCGCAGGCGCTTTTGTGCGATCAGCCAGCCCAGGGACAGCAAGGAGACCCAACGCGCGCCCGATCGGATCATGCCCAGCACATCGGAGCGGTACACCTGTTCGACCTGGAAGTTGCCCCAGACATCCAGCAGCTCCTCGATGGCGTCATCGAAGCGGTCTGCGTTGCACGCCAGAAATGCGGCGTTGATGGCCCCGGCGGAGGTGCCTGAGATGACGGGGAAGGGGTTGCCCGCCTCTGCGCAGGCTGCGCGTCGCATGCGGGCAATCGCCGCCATGACGCCCACCTGGTAGGCAGCACGGGCCCCGCCTCCAGAAAGAATCAGACCTGTTGCGTTCATGGGGAACCGATCCTAAACGTGGTTTCAACCACCTGGAATCAGGGGTCACCCGGGCTTGGGTAGACTCGGGCATCTTTTTTGTGGATTGCTCCGCCCATGGCCACCCCAGAACAACTCCTCCAAGCCCTCCAGGCCGTCAAAGACTTCGTCACGACCAAACAGATCAAGAATCTGAGCGTCGAGGGCGGCAATGTGGCCTTCGATGTGGAGTTGGGCTACCCGGCCAAGAGCCAGATCCCGGCGCTGCGCCAGGCCCTGATTGCCGCGGCCAAGGGCGTGGCAGGCGTCGACAATGTGTCAGCCAATGTGACGAGCAAGATCATCGCCCATGCGGCCCAGCGCGGCGTGGCCCTGCTGCCCCAGGTCAAGAACATCATCGCCGTGGCCTCCGGCAAGGGCGGCGTGGGCAAGAGCACCACCGCCGTCAACCTGGCGCTGGCGCTGGCCGCCGAGGGCGCCCGCGTGGGCATCCTGGACGCCGACATCTACGGCCCGAGCCAGCCCATGATGATGGGCATCGAGGGCCGGCCCGAGAGCGAAGATGGCCAGACCATGGAGCCGCTGGAGAACTACGGCGTGCAAGTCATGTCGATTGGCTTCCTGGTCAACCAAGACGAGGCCATGATCTGGCGCGGCCCCATGGCCACCCAGGCGCTCGAGCAGTTGCTGCGCCAGACCAACTGGAAAGAGCTGGACTACCTGATCGTCGACATGCCGCCGGGTACCGGCGACATCCAGCTCACCCTCTCCCAGCGCGTGCCCATGACCGGGGCGGTCATCGTGACCACCCCGCAGGACATCGCCCTGCTGGACGCCCGCAAGGGCGTGGCCATGTTCGAGAAGGTGGGCGTGCCGATTCTGGGTGTGGTCGAGAACATGGCGGTGCATGTGTGCACGAACTGCGGACATGTCGAGCACATCTTCGGCGAAGGCGGCGGCAAGCGTTACGCCGCCGAAAAAGCCATCGATTACCTCGGCGCCCTGCCGCTGAACCTGCAGATCCGCCTGCAGGCCGACAACGGCAAACCCACCGTGGTGTCCGATCCGGATGGGGAGGTGGCCGGCATCTACAAGGCGGTGGCCCGCCAGGTGGCCGTCAAGGTCGCGGCCAAGGCCAAGGATTTTTCGAGCAAGTTCCCGAGCATCAAAATCAGCAAGGACACCTGATCGCCAGGCGCAGGCCGATCGCCCGGCCTTGATGCAGTTCAAGGCCTGAGCACCTACCGACCCAACCACGTCCGGGGCGCGGTGCTGGAGATCCGGCCAACCCCCTCCGCTCAGGCCCGGGCCAGCCCTTTGGCCTGATCCCAAGCGGAAAAGCAGCTGCAGGTCCAGCGCCGCAGCCCTTCGGGGTCGTTCAGCTGCACGCTGCCGCGCCCCAGCGTCACCAGGCCGTGCCCGGCGTAGCGCTGCAGTGTCAGGGTGACCGCCTCGCGCCGCACGCCCAGGCTTTGGGCCATGTCACGGTGGGTGGCGCGTATGGTGCGCTCGCGCGTGGCGTCCATGCCGATCAGCAGCCACACGGCCACCAGGTTCTCGATGGGGTGCTTGCGCAAACAGACCGAAGCCACGCTCATCAGGTGCAGGGTGTCCCGGATCACCTGCATGGCCTGCTGCAGCAGGCTTTCACTGTGCCGGATGCCGGCCATGAAGACCCGCAGCGGCAAGCGATAGCAGTCGCCGGGGTGCCGCACCACCGCACCGGTCAGTGCGGTGCCGCCGACCAGCCCATGCAGCGGTCCACACAGCCGGCGGTCCAGGATGGCCACATCGGCGGCGGTGCCATCGGGCAATTCGCAGCGGATGCCCACCACCGCTCCCACCGGAAAGTAGATGTACCTCAGTTCCTCGCCCCGGTCGTAGAGCCACTGGCCGGTTCGCAGGTCCATGCGTTCGAGAAAAGGCGCCACAGACCGCCAGGCCTCGTCATCGAGGCGAGCGAGCACTTGGTTGTCACGCGGTGTCATGGGGAGGGCCTCCTTGGCTGACAGTATGTTCTTTATCGAACATAAAACGCAAGGGCGGCGGTGGCGCAGCTTTGGCCGACCGATCCTCAGCCTGGAAGCCTGGCACCACCGGCAATAAAAAAGCGCCCGAAGGCGCTTTGGAGGGATGGGGTTCTGGCGGAAGCGGTGTCAACTCAAGGCCTGGTGAGGTCTTGAGCGTTCTAGTGCTCCCTTGGATCGTTTAGGTTTTCTGGATCATGACCGTTTCCACTGAGAAAACGGCAATAAGTATCGAAAAGACTGTGCTGTCCTGGATCAAGGCCTTACCTTCCTTGCCAACACCTCCCAAGGCAAATCACATCTATGGTGTGGGGATTCTTGGGGGGAAATTCAGGACACATTCCATGAAAACTCCGCTCACCGATATTTTTGTCAAGAATTTAGCCAAGCCTGGCCGCTTCACCGACCAGACCGTCACCGGCCTGAATCTTCAGGTGAAACCCAATGGGGGCAAGTACTGGATCTTTCGGTACGTCTACGCAGGTACACGGTATGACCTTAGCCTCGGCGCTTACCCGGGGATCACGCTGCGAGAAGCCAGGATTCGGGCAACCGCTGCACGTGCCCAGTTGAATAAAGGTGACCGTCCAGAGGCCACATGGAGGGTCAAGCGCCAGATCATCCGACCAAGAGCGAATGAAGTGCCTCTAATCTTTAAGGACTTCGCAGCTGAATGTATTGCCACCAAGAGGGCTGAATGGCGTAACCCCAAGCACGCCGAGCAGTGGGTGTCGACGATTGAAA
>Ga0315900_10009813_pt1 | contig 12087 bp, 9 predicted proteins | sample LakEriMetagenome_FD_203521 | JGI IMG/M metagenome (GOLD analysis project Ga0315900, IMG submission 203521) | Freshwater fungal communities from buoy surface, Lake Erie, Ohio, United States - Buoy 12 MA114 | ecosystem: Environmental > Aquatic > Freshwater > Lake > Lake biofilm | place: USA: Lake...
TGGGCATGCTCGCGATCGAGGTTCGCCTCGTCGCGGGCGATCACTGGCAGGCGGTTGACGTGAAAACTCCGCGGATTCGAGACGCCCGTGCGGGTAAGCACCCGCAGGTGCACGTTGCCCGGCGGCACGTCAGCCGGAATCTCGATCGCGGCCCGCATCATCTCCAGCTGCCGTCGACCGTCGCCTTCCGGCTTCCACGCCTCGGACGGCCCCAGGATTTCCAACTTCACGCCCGGTTCGTGGCAGAAAATCTCCTCGGCGTCAGCCAGCCGGAAGCCCCGCAGCATGACCTCCTGCCGCGTCCCGGCCTGGCCGCAGGGTGGCTCGATCGCCAGGAGTATGGGCGCGTCGGCGTGGCCCACGCGGGCGATGCCCACGACGAGGATGGCGACAATGATGCGAAACATGCTGAATACCATCGCGCCCTCTTGATCAGGCGAGGATCTCCTTGATCGGCTCGCCGTCGCTGATCGCGATTGGCCGGGTGCCCTGGGCGAGGAGCCGCTTCTCCGGGGCGATCCCCATGAGGTGGAAGAGCGTGGCGGCGTAGTCCTTCGCATGCACCGCGCCGTCGAGCGGCTCGGCGCCCGTGGCGTCGGACGCGCCGTGGACATACCCGGGCTTGAGGCCGGCTCCGGCGAGGGCGACCGTAAAACACTTCGTCCAATGATCCCGCCCCCCCTCGGCGTTGATCCGGGGCGTGCGGCCAAAATCGCTCGACACGACGACGAGCGTTTCCGCGAGCCTGCCGCTCGACGCGAGGTCGGCGATCAGCGCCGCGAACGCCTGGTCGAATGGTGGCAACTGCCCGCCGATGCCCGGCTTGAGATTGGCATGGTGGTCCCAGGAGCCATACTGCACCGTGACAAACCGCACACCTGCCGCGACGAGCCGGCGGGCGAGCAGAAACCCCTGGCCGGCCGAGTTGCGGCCGAAGGCGTCGCGGACTTGGTCGGGCTCCTGGTCGAGGCTGAAGGCGTCGCGGGCCGCCGGCGACGCGATCATCGCATAGGCGTCTTCATAAAACCGGCCCATGGCGGCCACAGCAGGCTCTCCGCGGACGGCCGTGAATTGGTTTTCAACGGCCGTTCGCAGCTTCTGCCGCTGGGCAAACCGCTCGGCATCAACGCCCTTGGGGAGCGCGAGGTTCCGCACGCGGAAGCCGGGCTGCGCGGGATCGCCGCCAATGGAAAACGGTCCAAACATGTCGCTCAAGTAGCCGGCCGCGCCGAACGTGTCGGGAATGCACACGTATGGGGGCAGGCTGTTGCGGCCACCGAGTTCGTGGGCGACGATGCTGCCCATGCAGGGGTAGGTGATCGCCGGGCTCGGCTGCCAGCCTGTGAGCATCGTCTCGACGCCGCGCTCATGCGCGCTCTCGCTGTGCCACACGCTCCGCAGCAGCGTGAGCCGGTCGGCGATCGCGGCGGTCTTCGTGAGCGTTTCGGAAAACAGCACGCCGGGGATCGCTGTCTTCACGGCCGCGAATTCACCGCGGACGGCCGACTCGGCCTCGGGCTTGGGGTCCCACGACTCGTGGGTGGAGAGCGCGCCGGGGAGGAAGATATGAATGATCGACTTCGCCTTTGCAGGCGGGGAGACGAGGCCCGGATTGAGCGGGTCGTCGGCAGGCGGCGTGGCCGGCAGCGCAGGCTGGGCGGCACCCTCTGCGGCCCGCGACTGAAGCGCCAGGAGCTGCGGCAGCGAAAGCCCCAGACAGCCGGCGCCGAGCCGCAGCAGCTGCCGCCGACCGAGCGGTGCAGACCACTGGCCGGCTCGCACCATCGCATCCTGCATGCCACGACGTTCCATGACTGTCTCCTTCACTTTGCGGCAGGCTGCCGATCGGTCAGTTCGAAGCGAAAGAAATTTTTGCCTTTCGGCTCGACGGTCGCGCGCAGGCCGCCCGACCCGTCCGCGTACCGTGCGGGAAGCCTGTTGACTTCGCCGAGGGGAAGGCCCGAGCTGTCATACCCGGTCACCTCGAGTTTGATGATCTGCACGCGGTGTTCACCGGCGGCGGCCCCGTCACCTGGATTGTACGTCTTGAGGCTGAACCTTCCCTCGCGATTCGTCCGGCCGACCGCCGTCAGGTTGTGCTCCTGTGAATCAAAAGCAACGACCGCGTCGGCGACGGGCGTGCCATTCAGGTCTACCACCCCCGACGCGGTGAACGTCGGCGGCCGCCGCTCCACCCACTTGTCGGCCCGCCGCCCGCAGCCGCAGAAGGCGATCAGCATGATTCCGCCCACGGCCGCCCATGCTCGTCGCTGCAGCGGCTGACGAAACCGACCACAATCACGGGGCTCTGATCGATCGCCCATCACAGCTCATCTCCGCGAACAACCTCGCCGCTCGACCGCGTGCCCAGCGCGCCCCAGACGCCGTAGGGGCTCGCGCCGGCCGTCACGGTCGTCAATTCGCTGGCCAGACTGCCGGCCTCGATCGTGTCGGTGATGAACCGCGTCGCGCCGTCGGCCAACACCACGTTCACGCCGCCCGGGTGCCAGCTTCGCGGCGGCTGAATGCCTTCGTTGAGGCCGTCAGTGGCACATACGGGCCCATTCGGCGGCAGAATCGTATTGAACAAGGTGTAGCCGGCCCGGCCAAACACCGAGGCGTGGCCGGAATGGCGAACCACGGGGACGAGGTTGCCGCTCGTATAACCATTGCCTGTCCAACGGCTCAGGCAGGCGGAAGGGCTTGTCGAATTGTCTACTATCTGGGCGGCCCTGTCGTTGACCGGCGGGCCCTGACCGTTTCCGCACTGCGAGCAGGTGAACCCGGCGGCGGTACCTGAAGCCACGTTTGGGCGAATGCCCTCGGATATCATCAACGTGTTCGAGATACCATCGCGGATCTGCGCTGGCCGGATGCCGCTCTGGAGTCCGAAGAGCCCCCGCTGGTTGCTGGGGAAACTAATGGCGGGGGCCACAGCCGTAGCGGGATCGCTGCCGCTCCAGCCCCCGCTCCACGTCCACCTATCGCCGCCGTTCAGAAGGTAATTCTTGCGGCCGCGGCCCGAGACACCGGGCGCCGAGTCGCTGGCGCAGAGGAACGTGGGCACGTCAGGGTTGTTTCCCGAGCTCCACGAGTTGTTGTTTCGGATTGGGTTGAGGGCATCGAAGTAGGCCTGCTGCTCGATGAACGGCAGCGTGTAGAGGAAGCCATTCCACTGGCCGACATCGTTCCAGGGGGGTCCGGGGCTTGGGGATGTACTTGGGTTTGAGTTTTTCGGCATGACCCCGGCCGGCGCACCGTGCACGCCAAACCCCATCGGCAGGGCTCCATTTAGGCTCATGTGCATGTTCATCGCCAGCCCGAGCTGCCTCAGATTGTTGGCGCAGCTGGCTCGCCGGGCCGACTCCCGCGCCGACTGCAGAGATGGCAACAGCATGCCGACAAGAACACCGATGATCGCGATCACGACGAGCAACTCGACGAGCGTCACCCCCGGCCGCACAGCAGCCGCAGCAGCTCGGCGCGCGGCATTCGCCGGTTCGTTCATCCGTCGCTGGCCTGCATGCGCGATGCCCATCGATGCTCCAAAGGCGGCAGCCCTACTCCGCGAAGATGTCGATTTCCCCGAAAAACGTGCCGAAGCTGAGTTCACTGCCGTCGTGATTGATTCCCTTTGTCGGCTGGACGACAAAGAGCAGGTGGCGAAATCGGCCGAGCGCACCGCGTGCCGAGGAGATCGACGACGCCTGTTGGGCAGGCCGAGCGATGCCGGCCAACCCGAAATAGTCGTCGGAATTCACCCGGGCAATCAGTTTCCAGCCCGCGGCGGCCGGATCATCGCCCACCTCCGGCGGCTCGTCGCCAGCATGGCCATAGAGCACGTAGTTTTGCGCGGCACGCTCGCGATGAGCCTCCCGCAAATCCGCGGGAAATCCTGGATTGCGGCAGAGATGCCAGGAAAAGACGTTGACCTTCTTCACAGTCGCCTGGCGGGCGAGATCGATGAGCACCCCGCCCGTCTCCCCATCGAAAAAGTAGAGCGACTCCCGCGGCGCGTCGGGGCCTGACTGGCCCTTACCGTCGAGAAGCATTTCCGGCGGGCCGCTCGATGTCCGCGTCCGCGGATTTTCGTAAAGCCTCCCTTTTACGCAGCGAATGCCGGCCCGGCCGTGGCTCGTGTCGGCGAAGTCGTCGGCCGACGGCGGCTCGATCGTAGGACACCTGAACTCTGGCGACTCGTCGCCCCGCTCGATCCGCGTCACCACCTGCCGATCGCCGGGCTCCACCTCCATGAGGTCGCCGGCCCGCAGCAGCTGGCCATCGACGGAGTTCGCGAGATGAAACTTCACCTCCCCGCTGGTCACGCCGATCCGGCAGCGACCGTCGGGCAAGGCCTCGGCGATGAACTCCGTACCGAGATCGACGATCCGCCCGGTCCGGGTGCGGACCGTAAACCCCTTCGATTCGGGCGTGTCGGCCGTGACGCGAGCCCGCCCCATCGTGAGCACCGCCGAGAGCAGCGATTCGATCTCGAAGATCGCCGGCCCGGCGAGCCGCACCTGAGCGCCGTTGAGGAGGTCGATCCGCAGGCTACCGTCGGCCAGTTCGATCCGTTCGCCCGCCCGCAAGAGATCCCCCTGACGCACGTTCGTGTGGGCCGCCACCCAGACCACGGCGTCAAGTTCAGCGAACGAGCCGATGACCTCGCGGGCCACGGCGATCGCAGGCTGCCCAGCCGGGTTGGGCAGAGCGCGGTCGGCAGGCCTTGCCAGCCACAGGCTGGCAATGAGGACGATCGCGGCAGCCGCCCCGCCGCGGAGAGCCCACGTCCGCCAGGGCGATGCACCCCGTCGGCCCAAACGGCTGCCGCCCCCGAGGGCTTCGAGCCGCGCCGGATCCACAGGCATGACGTAATCCGGGGTCGTCAGGAGGGCCGCATGCAGTTCGGTTCGCCTGATGTAGGCGTCAAGCGCGGCGTCGTTCTCGGCCAGCAGCCGGCCAAGGGCGTCGAAGCAGCTCGCGTCAGCCGTGCCATGGCAGGCGGCCGCCACGGCATCATTGAATTCCGCTGACGGAAACTTCACGCTGGGGGCTCCGGGCTGGGGGCAGGAAACCAAACCGCACTTCTCCCTTATTACCTCCGGAAACACGGGTTTTTTGGACATTCAGGGCTCCCTGCGGCCAGGACTCTGCCCGGGGCCGCCTGGACCGAATGTCCAAAACGGACGGCTTGCGAAAGGTAAGACGAGGGGAAATTTTTTTCTCATGGCCGAGTCCGTCAAAAATCCCGACTCCGATCCAGCCTGCTGCCGTGGCTCGGCAGCATCGCAGGAGCGGTTTTTGCAGCTCTTCTTAGCGAGCGAGCGGGAGGTCTATCGCTACGTCTCGGCGATCGCACCTGCAAAGGCCGACGTCGAGGAAATCATGCAACAGACGGCCGTCGAACTCTGGCGAAAGTTCGGCGAGTTCGACCTCTCCCGGCCGTTCACGCCGCTGGCCTGCCGGTTTGCGCTCAACGTGGCCAAGGCGTGGCTGGCCCGCAAGCGTCGGTGGCAGGGCATCATTGCCGGAGATCTGGCCGACCGGATCGCCGACCGCCGGGTTGAACTCCTCCCCGAGTTCAATTCCCGGCTCCGCCATCTCGACGCTTGTCTGCAAAAGCTCCCGCCCGAACAGCGGCAACTGATTGACGGCTACTACTTTCGGCAGCAGCCGATCGAGATCGTGGCCGCCGAGGCGCATCGCACCGTCGCCGCCGCCTACAAGGCGCTTCAGCGAATCCGCTTGGCGATCGAAAATTGCATCGAAGAGGCCGAACGAATGGAGGCTGCGTCATGAAGCCATGCGTCCCGCACTGGAAGCCCACGCTCTTCCTGGGAATCGTCGCGTTTTTCTCCGTCGTCCCAGTGGCCGAAGCCCAGTGGATCCAGACCGGCACGGGGCCCTTCGTCTACACCGACACCGCCAACTGGACCGGCGGCACGATCAACGGCAACTTCTCCGGCTTCACGCTCGCCAGCAGCACTACGACGCAGGTCGTGCAGTTCACCGGCAACTACGACCTCGGGTCGTCGATGAACTTCGGCTACAACTCGAATGGCGGCGGCGATATGCGGTTCGTGGGCAGCGGCACCAATCGCACGCTCAACTTCGGCGGCCTCTGGACGGTCAATCTGACGAATAATAACGACCTCTCCGGCATCAGCTTTGGCAGCACGACCGCCGGCCAACAGCTCAACATCGCTCTCACCGCCCCCACCACGTTCAACACGTCGCTAAGCCGCGCCAACGGCAGAGGACTGGTGTTCCTCAACGACATTTCCGGCACGCAAACCATTACCAAGATCGGCACGGGAGGCCTCATTCTCGAAGGCGCTGCCACCACCTCGGGCAGCATCGCCGTTCGCGAGGGCCAGCTCAATCTTTCGGTATTTGCGACCCTGCTCAACGTGCCCGTTGTGAGCCTTGGCGGCTCGACCGATATCACCCGCAGCGGGGAAATGGCCCTCGATAACCGGCAAAACAGTCAGGTCTCGGGGGGCCAGCAGGCAATCAACAATCGCCTTAGTACTTCTGTCACTCTTAACGGGCTTGGGAATGGTCAGCTGAGCCTCCGCGGGAATGACACGGCCGTTATCTCGGGAACGATCGGCACGTTTGCCAACCAGGCCGGCGTCAATCGCCTGTCCGTCGTGCTTCAGGGCGGAACGGCAAGCGCCGCGACTGATCGCTCCACGACGCTCACGGTGACGAATCTCGCCCGCTCGGCTGGCACCACGCTTGGCGTGCAGGGCGGGTCCCAAAACAATGCCACCACGACCTTCTGGAATCTCGGGCAGGGGTCGGGCACGAGTTTCCCCCAACTCTTGGCGACGCAGATCGGCGGATCCACATCGTCGCTGGCAAACGTCAACGGCATCGTGCCGTGGGCCTATGTCGGCAGCGGTGTCACGCCGTCGGCGTTTGCCACGTACGGCACGAACGGCTTCAAGCCCTACGGGTTCGATGCATCGGGCTCGATCAACACCAACGGGGGCACCGAAGCGTATGCCACCACGATCGCTGCGGGGGCGTCCACGAGCAACGTGCGGATCACGGCCGGCGAGTCGGTGAGCGGCACCACGACTATCAATTCGCTCACGGTCGCCTCCGCAGTGACCGTGTCTCGCGGCGCCCCCACCGACACGATCCGGCTCACGAGCGGGGGCCTGATGGCGACGGTGAACAACCCGACGATCCAGCCGCGAATCGACTTCAATGGCCGAGAAGGCGTCGTCATGTCCAACGGCCAGCTCACGCTGACCGGCGGTCTCACCAACGACGGAGGCAACGGCGTGACGTTCATGGCCGGGTCGCTCCAGGGCGTGGGCCAAGGCATTCTGCTCGACGCAGCCAGCGGCTACACCGGACCGACCAGGATCAACTTTGGCGTCGTCACCAATCGCACGGTCAACGGCATCCCGCAGACATCCGATGTCCGCGTCGATTCGGGCGGCGTGCTCGACCTCTGGGACGGTCTCGCCGGCGGCACGATCATCGGCGCGCTATCCGGCGCCGGCCGCGTGACCGCCCGGAACAGCGGCGGCGTCTCCTCAACGCTCGTCACCGGCTCGGGCAACGGCTCCGGCGATTTCGGCGGCACGATCAACAACGGCTCCGCCGGCAGCATCGCGTTCACGAAGGTGGGCACCGGCACGCAGACGCTCTCGGGCTCCAATACCTACTCGGGGCCCACGACGGTGTCAGGCGGGGTGTTGCTCATGGCCCAGACCACCTCGCTCTATGGCGGCACGACTGCCAACTGGACGGCCACGAACATCCGCACGGGCAGCGGCGCGACGCTCGCATTCAACGTGGGCGGCACCGGAGAATTTTCGACGGCCAACGTGACAACGCTGCTCACGAACCTCGCCGCCAGCACCAGTTCCGCCAACGGCATGCAGGCGGGCTCGGCGCTCGGGTTTAACACGACAAACGCCGCTGGCGGCACGTTTACGATCAGTGACGTGGTCGCCGACACGACCGGCGCGACCGGCGGCGCCCGCGGCCTGCGGAAGCTCGGCACGGGCATTCTCGTGCTCGGCACGGCCAACACCTACACGGGCGCCACCTCAGTCGAGGGCGGCACGCTCGCCTTCGGCCTGGTGTCGGCCCTGAATTCGTCAAGCGGGATCGGCATCAACGCCGGCACGATCCTCGACTACACCGGCGCGACCACCGGCACGCTCTCTCGCAACATCACGGTGGCCTCGAGCGGCACCGGCACGATCCGCAACTCCGGCGGCCAGGCGCTCACGCTCTCCGGCACGCTCACGAAAGACGGCCGGGTGCTCCGGCTCACCGGCGGCACGTTCAACGTGACGGGCCAGATCGTGGGGGCGAGCAACAATAGCGACCTGCTCGTGGACGGCACGTCCACCGTCACGCTTTCGGCGGTCAACAGCTACAACGGCCCGACATTCGTCAACCAGGCGAGCACGCTCGTCGTGGGCATCAACAACGCGATTCCCTCGAACTCGGTCGTGACGCTCGGCGATGCCACCACGCGGGGCACGCTCGACCTCGGCTCGTTTACCAATGCGATCGGCGGCCTCGTCTTCTCCGGCTCCGGCGGCACGGTGAGGATGGCGGCCAACCAGACGTCGGCCGTGCAACTCAGCTCCACGTCGGCGCTGACGCTCAGCTCGAATTCGAGCCTCGACCTCACCGGCATGCAGACGTCGGCTGGGCTTTACCGGCTGATCAACGGAACCTCGCTCACCGGCACGTTCGCGAGCGGCAATGTCACCGGCCTCAACTCCAACTACGTGCTTCGCTACGGCACGGTCAACGCCAACGAAATCAGCGCCCAGCGGAAGGCCGATCAGACGTTCACGATGACGACGGGCACGGTGACCAGGGCGCTCGTGAACACGAACGTCGCCGTGAGCGGCTCGCTCACCAATTCGACACCGACTGGCGGCACGAACCTCGCTGTGTCGCTCTCTTCCGGTGGCGGAGGCCTCACGGTGGGCAGCCTGACCTCCGGCACAAGCTCCATCGCCGCGCAGGGGAGCGCCTTGGTGAGTGGTTCGATCCAGGCGGGCTCCACGGTCGGCCTGCAGACCTGGTCGGTGATCAACACCGACAATAACGCGATCACGACGTCGAGCACGGCCTCCGGCTCGCTGCAGGTCGTGAACCAGCGGTCGTTCAGCCTCTCGAGCGGCACGATCAACCTCGGCAACTTCCTGCGGACGGCGAGCGTGACGGGCTCGACGACGATCTCGAGCAGCGGCCTCAACGCCACCACGGCGAATGCCACGCTCGGCGCCTTCAGCGGCACGAGCACGAACGGCTTCTCGCTCGCCACGCTCGACTCGCCGATCTTCGACGGCGGCACGTCGAGCCAGACCGCCCTCTACACGCTCTCCGGCTCGGCCGCCTCGGCCGGGAATATCACGGGCAGTTTCACGTCGACCGTGACGGCCGAGCTCGGCTCGATCGACCCGGTCTCGGTGGCCCTCGTGGGCACGGCGTATGACCCGGCGACGGCGGTGCTCGCCTCGGGCGGCTCGGCGATCGGCAACGCGTGGACGATCAACCTCGGCGAGTTCAACCAGGGAACCGGCACGAGCACCCCCTGGAATTTCGCGATCTCGAACGTGCTCGCTTCAAATCTCTACACCGCCGACCTGGTGCTCGAGTCATTCTCGACGACGCTGAACTCCGGCGCGATCTTCATGGACCTCACGGGCACGTCGTCGTTCCCGACGCTCGCAGCCAGCGGCACCAACCCGTTCACGGCGTGGATGTCGCTCACAAATACGGGCACGTTCACGAACACCTACAACCTGACATTCGCCAGTGCGAAGGGCGGCCAGTCGCTCGGTGGCTCGCAAAATGTCACGCTGACGGTGACGGGCGTGATCGTCGTGCCGGAGCCGGGCTCGCTCGCCCTCGCCGGCATCGGCATCGCCGCCGCGGCCTACGCCCTCCGCCGCCGGAAGTAAGACAGGCTTTAGCCTGTCGAGAAACACACATTCGAGCGTGTGATCGCGGATGCGTGAGCCGAAGGCTGCGGGTATGCTCTGCCCCATGCATGTGATCCACCTCTCGCCGCTCGACAACATCGTTGTCCTCACCCGCAGCGTGAAGCCGGGCGACGCCATCGATCTCGATGGCCGCCCGGTTTCCATGCAGCAGCCCCTCGGCCTGGGCCACAAACTCGCCCTCCGCCGGATCGCCGCCGGCGAGAAGATCCTGAAATACGGCGTGCCCATCGGCTCGGCCACCTGCACGATCGAGCCGGCGGAGCACGTCCACCTCCACAACATGCAGAGCGACTACCTGCCGACCTACACGCTCGACGAGACCCGGCTCTTCACAGGGACGAAGTGAGGCCCGCGCGCATCGAGGCTCCATTCGGGGCTTTGGGCTCACCGCGATCGTCAGAACCGCGGGAAATTCACACGCCGAGCAGGGCGGCGGGCACGACGATCCAGAGCCGTTCGAGCACGTCGCGATACGGCATCGTCGTGGTCTTCGCCGGTTTCTCCCGGTGGCCGGCGGTGGCGGTCTTGCCCGTGCCGCGCGGTCCCTCGACCGCTACGGCAGGGAGTTCGGCGAGCATTCCATCCAGTTCTTCGTCGCCGTCCACCGGGTGTATGACATCGGAATTCACCGCGATAAAATACCGCTGCGCCACGCCCCACGATGCCGTTCCGCCGCGTCCTACGCTGCCAATACGCCACCTTCTCTTTCGCGGACTCTTCAAGGAGGAGCGATGCGCCCGATCCGAACTGACGCTTTTCTGCGGTCCGACGGCCGCAAGGGCATCCGCAACACCGTCGTGGTGGTCTATCTCGTCGAGTGCGCCCACCACGTGGCCCGCGAGATCCAGCTCCCTTTTCGCGAGGCCGACGTCCACTTGATCGGCTTCGGCGGCTGCTATCCCAACAACTATTCGTTTCGGATGCTCGAGGCCCTCTGCACGCACCCCAACGTGGGCGCGGCATTGCTCGTGTCGCTCGGCTGCGAAGGCTTCAACCGCCGCGGCCTCCTTCAGACGGTCCGCGAGAGCGGCCGCCCCGCCGACACGCTCGTGATCCAGGAGACCGGCGGCACGCGGTCGACGATCGAACGGGGCCGGGAGTGGGTGCGCGAGGCGAAGCGGCGGCTGGAGGCAACGCCCCGCGGGCCTCTTGCCGCGCACGAACTCGTGGTCGGCACCGTCTGCGGCGGCAGCGACGGCACGAGCGGCATCACGGCCAACCCCGGCATCGGCCGCGCCTTTGACCGGCTCGTGGCCGACGGGGCCGTGTGCATCTTCGAGGAGACGGGCGAGCTCATCGGCTGCGAGCAGATTATGGCCGCCCGCGCCGCCACGCCCGAGCTCGGCGAGATCCTGTTCGGCTCGGTGGCGAAGGCGGCCCGGTATTACAGCGTGCTCGGCCACGGCAGCTTCGCCCCCGGCAATGCCGACGGCGGCCTGACCACGCAGGAAGAGAAGAGCATGGGGGCGTATTCGAAGAGCGGCTCCGCCAACATCTCCGGCCTCATCAAGCCGGGCGACGTGCCGCGGGCGGGCGGGCTCTACCTACTCGATGTCGTGCCCGACGGCGACGTGCGATTCGGCTTCCCCAACATCAACGATAACGCCGAGATCGCGGAGCTCATCGCCTGCGGGTCGCACGTCACGCTCTTCTCCACCGGCCGCGGGTCTGTCGTGGGCTCGGCGATCTCGCCGGTGATCAAGGTCTGCGCGAATCCCGAGACCTACCGCAACCTCCGCGACGACATGGACATTGACGCCGGCAGGATCCTCGAAGGCCGGGGCACGCTCGACGAGGTGGGCGCGGAGATTCACAATCTCACGCTGGCCGTCGCGGCTGGCGCGAAGACGGCCTCCGAATCGCTCGGCCACCAGGAATTCGTGCTCGGCTACAAGAGTTTCGAGCCGATCGGCCCGGCCTGCCACCCAAGCTATGCGTGACGCCAAGCACCAGGAACTGACTCCATGACAACCCCAACACGCCTCGCCGGTATCCTTCCGCCTCATATGGTGCCGCTCGACGCGCGAGGCCGCATCAACGAGGACGAACTCGCTCGATATGTCTCCTGGCTCATCGACAAGGGCGTGCACGG
>Ga0315900_10009815_pt1 | contig 12086 bp, 8 predicted proteins | sample LakEriMetagenome_FD_203521 | JGI IMG/M metagenome (GOLD analysis project Ga0315900, IMG submission 203521) | Freshwater fungal communities from buoy surface, Lake Erie, Ohio, United States - Buoy 12 MA114 | ecosystem: Environmental > Aquatic > Freshwater > Lake > Lake biofilm | place: USA: Lake...
TCCGAGCGACGTGTCCGCCGCGCGAAGATCGCTCTCGGCCCGCCAGAATTCCTGCCGCGCGGTGATCTCGAGGACGTCCGCCTCGAACTTCGCCTGTTCCCGAAGCGTCACACGGAGAATGTCGCTCCTTCCAAGCCGAAGCTGCTCCCGCTCGGCGCTGGCGACGAGCGAGGCCAGTTCCTCCCGCTTGAGGGCCTGCTTGTGAAACTCGTAGGCCCGCTCGAGCATGGAAAATGCATCCTGCACCTCGGCCTTCACCTGGTCGTGGGCATACGCCAGTTGCCGGTCGAGCTGCATGACCTGGGAGTCGAGCGTCTGGAGCTTGCCCCGCGCATCCCGTCTCTGGGCCGGCATCTGGAAGATGACGGAGGCCTGGAGCACCTGTCGGTCGAGGCCGTTCGGGCCGGACAGCGGGCTCGTGCCGTAACCAGCGTCCTGGTTGCCCTGGAGTTGGCCGTCGATGCCTGGAAGCGTCTGGTTGGCTGCCAGCCTCCGTTCGACGACGAGCTTCTCCTTCTGGAGGGCCAACCGCTGAAACTCCGGCCGCGATCCCAGCGCCCGGGCGAGCGACTGCTCGTAGAGTTCGATCGTCGGCTTCACGGGCATGGGCACCGGTGTCATGCGGCTGCGGCGGGCGAGCAGCGGCCTCCCCGACGGATCGCGGTGATAAAGCGAGAGGTCGATCGCGGCTTGTTGCACGGCACGATCGGCCTGGATGACGATGCCGTTTCGGAGGGCGATGTTCTGCTGGTTGTCGATCCGATCGATGTTCGCGATCACGCCCCCCTGAACCTTCAACTCAATCTGCTTGTCCCGTTCGAGGGCGAGATCGACGAGCCTCTCGCCGGCGCCGTACCGTTCGCCGCTCCCCATCCACGCCCAGTAGGCACGCGCAGCGGACCGCATGTAATCGAGCCTGCTCCGCTCGATCGCCGGCTCGGCGAGCGCCACGTCGATCTGGGCCTGAGTCCGCGTGGCCCGGGCGCGGTCGATTTCCCGATTGCGGGCGAACGGCACGTTGAGTCCGCCGCGGAACTCTCCGGCGTCGGCGGTCTTCTGGGCCAGGTTGTAGGTGGGAAAATCGCCGAAACCGGTGCGAAAGCCGCCGAAGGCGCTGATGCCACCGAAGGCGAACTGCTGGGACAGTCCCAGGTCCGAACGATAGTTTTCGTACGTGCCCGGATTCAGCGCGTTGCCGGCCATGTTCACGTTGGTGTCAAAGGCGCCCATCGCGGTGGTCAGCCTGCCCGACGCGACACCGCGCTCGCGTTCCACCGCCTGGAGAAGGGGAAAGTGTATGAGCACACTGGAGAGCACTTCGGCGAGCGTCAGCGGCTCCGGCCGGTCGTCGAGGGCCAGGCCGGGGATGGTGAGCGCCGCGGACGGCACGAGCGGCGGCACGCTGGTGTCGGGACGCGACGCCGCAGGAGCAAGCGGCGTGGGAAGCGGTTCGGCCCCGGCCGTCCTCGTCGCTTCAGGGAGACGGTCGACCGGTGCCGGGGGGGCGGAAACGGCGACCCCGAACGGCGTCGATGCACCGATCGGCCCGAGGATCGAGTCATCGCCGACGCCGGGCGAAGGGCAGACCGCAAACCAGACGGCGAGTCCAAGCACAACGGCCTTGCAGCTGCGCCGTCGAGGCGACCCAGCGCGTCGTGAGTGCGGGAGTCGGTCCGGGAGACGGGCGCCGAGGCCGGCCGTCAGGCCTTGATCTTCGGGGGCTTGGATTCCTTGTCCTTGCCCTTTTCCGTGGGGTCCGGCGCGAGCACCGGGGGGAAGCCATTGAGCCGCCGCCAGATCTCGTAGCCCAGCGGCACACGGTTGAGAAACACCCACCCCACCGCCTGATTGCCCTGGCGCAGAAACTCCGCGGCGGGCCACGCGTCGCCTTCCAGCCGGGAATCGGGTTCTACGAGCACGCGAAACCTCCCGCTCTGAGTTGCCGCCGAGTCGACCTGCCGCACCTTGCCGCCGAACGTGCCGATCGCCAGTTCCGGCCATCCCGAAAATTGGATGGCCGGCCAGCCCTCGAACTGCAGTCGAACGTGCGGCATCCGCCCGGTCCGGTCGGCATACGCCAGCACCAGCGGTGCATCGAGGCCGTCGAGGTACAGTTCGACGACGCGATCGTTGGTGTCGGGCACGATCGTGCACAGTTCGTCGCCTTCCTTTACGTACTGGCCCCCCTGGCCGAGGTTCGCCGCGACTCGAAAGACGAAGCCGTCGCAGGGAGCGACGACCTTGCGTGCCTTGAACCGCGCGATGCGGTTTTCGATGTCCTGGAGTTCGCGTTCGATCGTGAACAGGTTCTGCTCGGCCTTTCGCAGGTTGCTGCGGGCCACCGAGATCGCCGACAAGCCGTTGGCGTCGGCCTGGAGCAACAGGGCCTCCTGGGTGAGGAGGGTCGCCAGGGCCCGCTGGATCTCGGCGTCGGCCTTGTTGGTGTCGGTTTGGGCGCGGTCCGACCGCATCCGCGCCTCGTCGCGGCTGAGCCGGCTTTCGAGGCCGCCGAACTCGGGGTTGGTGAACAGGTCTTCGAACGTTTCAAAGCGGTTCTTCTCGAAGGTGAGCGCGAAGTCGGCATTGGCCTTCGACTGCTTCGCGACGTCGACAGATCTGCTGGCCGCTTCACGATTCGCCTCCGCGGCTTTGACCGCCGCACTGCGGGCCGATTCCTGGGCCTGGGCCGCCGCTGCGAGTTCACCGACCTCGTTCCGGGCGGCCAGAAGCCGCTCGGCGAGGAAGGCGCGCTGCGCATCGAGCCGGTCCGCCAACTCAGGATCGTTATCTTCGATATCGACTACCGGATCGTTCATCTTCACGCGACTACCCTCGACCACGTGCCAGGTGCGAACTTGGCCCGAAACCCGGGCGGTCAACACCTGCATCCGTTCGGTTGGGGAATATGCGGTGACCGTGCCCCGGCACATGACGGTCTGCTGCCAGGGTACGAAGGCGAGAAGGAATGGCGCGGCCAGGAAAAGCAGGAAGAGCAGGCGACCCAGGGTGTGCACGAACGGCGGGGTCGCGGCTCGGTCGAGCGCGGAGTGCCGCGGGGCTCCGGGGGGGCGTTTTCCGGACTGCGGTGTCATGACCACTCCACCACCCGGTCGCACCGGGTCTTGATGTCGTCGCGGGCCGTGACGATGACGAGCGTCCACGGCGCTGCCCGGTCGAAGAGCGATTCGATCAGCTCCGGGCAGCTGCTCAGTTCGAGCCGGTCCAGCATCCCGTTGATGAGCAGCAGGCGTGGACGGCCCGCGATGGCCCGCGCGATGGAAAGCCGTGAGATGTCGTTGGCGGAGAGCGGCAGGCCGTCCGAGGCGAGCCGGGTGCCCACGCCCTGCGGCAGGCGGGCCACGGTGTCGGCGAGCCCGACCATCTCCAGCGCCCGCCGGATGTTCGCCGCCGACAGCTCCGACCGGCCCACGCGGAGGTTCTCCGCGACGGTGTCGGCGAAGGTCTCGGCCTGCCCGACATAGGCGAGTTGGAGCCTGGTCAGCGGCCGGTCGAGCGACCGCGCGTCGAGCCCGTCGAACTCGAGCAAACCTTCGGCAGGCACCCTGAGCAGGGCCAGCGTCTCCATCAAACGCGTCTTGCCGCTGCCGGAAGGTCCGCAGATCGCCAGCCGTTCGCCGGTTTGGATGTCAAGACGTCTCAGCGGTTCAATTCCGGTCGGGCCGCCGGTCGGCCTGCTGATCCGCAGTTCGGCAACCACGCGCATCGCGTTGTCGCTCGTCGACAGCGTCTCGCCCCCTTCCTGTTCGAGCGGCAGTTGGTCGATGACGCCAAGTTTGTCGAGCGATGCCTGCAGGTCGTAGAAGGTCTCGATGTACTTCCCGCTCTTCGAAATGGCGGCCAGCACGAGGGCCACGATCAACTCTCCCGCCACGAGTTGGCCGAGCGTGAGTTGCCGGCTGATCACGAGCCAGCCACCGAGCCCGAGCAGGACGGTCATGGCCACGGTCTCGAGCAGAAGCGCGAACAGCGTCTGCCGCCAGACCACGCGAAAGTGCCGCCGCCGGGCGGTCACGTAGGCGTCGGCCAGATCGTCAGCCCGCTGCTGCGCAAGCTCGCCGCCGCGTCCGAAGCGGAACGTGTGCGGGCACTTGGCCAGCTCCTCGAGCCAGGCAGCCACGTCGAACTTCGCATAGCTCTCGGCGATGCTGGTCTGCACGCCGCCGATACCGAGCACGAAAAGCAGGATGAACACGAGGCTGGCCATGACGGCTGCGAACGTCAGCAGGTAGGGGTGGTAGAAGGCGAGCACCGCCAGGCCGACCACGGTGATCGTCACCACGCTGAGGCCGTCGACGAGCAGTGAAGCGAAGGCCTTCTGCACGGATGAGATCTCGAAGAACCGGTTCACGATGTCGGTTGGATTCCGGCCGTCGAACGATTCGATCTCGGCGCGCGAGAAGTGGTCGGCGAAGGCTTCGGCAGTGCGCACGAACATGCGTCGCTGCAGGCACTCGGCCACGTACAGCTGCATCGCCCGCAGGGCTGCTGCCAGGGCCAGAAAGCCGAACATCACCAGGGCCAGCACGATCACGGGCCAGAGTTGCACGCCGAAGGCCACTGTGTTGACGAGGGCCTCGATGGCGGCGGGCGTGGCGATCGAGAGCACGCCGACGGCGGTCGCGAAGGCCACGATGGTGAGGATGTCGCTGCGATCGAAGCGCAACGCCTCCGTGAGCCGCTGCCACGGCCCTTTGGCGGGGCGTCGGGAATGAATCTGGGGGTCTGTCATGGGAGGGGCCACCACCCCACCCATGATGAAGTCTCGGGGCCGGCCGCCACAACGGCAAATCGACCGCCCCCAGGCTAGGTCCGATCGGACGGGAGCGTCTCCAGCCAGTCGGCAAAGCGGCCGTAGGCGCGCTCGCGGTCGAACGTGGCCGCCGCCAGTCGCCGGGCCCCGTGACGCATGGCCAGGAGGGCCGTCCGGTCGGCGGCCAGCACCGTGATGGCCCGGGCGAGCGAAGCCGCGTTGCCGGCGATGTAGGACACGCCGGCGCCATGCTCGTCGATGAGCCGCTGCAGTTCGCCGGGCAACGAATTTATGAGGGCCAGCCCGGCAGCGGCATAGTCGCAGGCCTTGTAGGGCACGGCCACGAGCGATTCCGGCTTCACGAGGACGAGGCCCACGTCGCAACTCCGCAGCAATTGCACGTAGGCCTGCCGGGCGAGCAGACCGTGTACCTGCAGCCGGCACGAGCCCCCTGGATCGGCGGCGCGGAGCAAGGGTTCCAGCCGTCCCGTGCCTGCGACGTGGAGCGTGACCCGCACGCCCGCGGCGGAGAGATGCCGCGCCGCCGCAGCGAGTGTCTCGACGTCCTGGCCCGACTCGAGCGAACCCGCATAGACGCATTCAAGCGGCGAGTCGGATTCCTGGGCGACGGTGGCCTGCGGCGCGTCGGCGGACGGCACGTGGTTCATGAGCCGCGGCGGAGCGGGAAACTCCTCGAGATAGGCGCCCAGGTGGCAGATGTGTCGCGGGGTTTCCGGCGGCGCGTCGCGGAGCACGACGTCGGCATAGGTGTTGGTGGCGGCCGACGCCGCGTCGGCGGCGGCGACGAGGGCCCGGCGCCGCCGGTGCATGCCACCCAGCAGCCACGGTGCGACCAACCGGCGGAGCACCGCCGGGCCCGGGAGGAGCCGTTCGAACGTGTCCGGCCAGAGATCCATGACATCCAACACGAAGGTGGCATCGAGCGTGCGGGCCAGTCGGGCCGCCGCCTCCGGGCTGTCGAGGGGCGGCAGGCTGGCGAGGATGATGTCGGGACGCTCCATGTGGCCGGCGGCGATCGACTCGTTGGCCAGCCGCTCGAAGGTGCGGCCAAAGTCGCGGTGGCTGCCGAATCGGGCCCACGACACATTCCGGTCGTAGGGCCGCACCGCCACCAATCGCACGCTGAACCCCTCGTCCTCGCGGATGCCGAGAGGGGTCGAGCGAATCGCCTTCCGGCGGTGGCTCCACGTGGCCGACCACCACGTGACGTCGTGGCCCCGGGCGGCGAGGATCCGGGCCAGCGTCCAGTAGCGGAGCGGCGGCATTCCCTCGCCGGGGATATCGTCAAAGGGATTGACCAGCCAGATGGAGAGGGGCCTGGCGGCCAGAGGCTCGGGCGCGGGGCTGGGCATGGCAGGAGACTAACAAAACGTCCGCAGTGGTCGCAGGGAACGCCGTGCCGCCCGGGCTAGAGCGGCATTTGGCTGAAACGGTGGCCATGAACGCCGTGCGCCGGCCTACCGAAAAGGCGCGATGCGGCATCGTTCACAGGTCGCCGCCACATGGGGGGGAGAACGAACTCTTTCATCTTCGTGTGGAAGCCCGGTTTCGTCTGTTTCGGGTGGTCGGGGCTGCTACCATCTCGGTCAGGGGCTGGGAAGTAACTTCAGAAGGCGGTCTTCGTGACGGACACCCGCGGGGAATCCCTCGCGGTGCGGTGGTGCATCATGTGCGGTATCTCCGGGATCATCGGCGCCGACCCACGAAACGTGGAACCGGCCGTACGACGCATGATGCGGGCGATGGTGCATCGTGGTCCCGACGACGAGGGCTATGTGGAACTGCCGCTGGGCAGCCACGACGAGGCCACGGTCGCCGGTTTTGGATTCCGCCGTCTGGCGATCCTCGACCTCTCGCCCGCCGGACACCAGCCGATGGTGAACCCGGCCACCGGTGACTGCCTGGTGTTCAACGGCGAGATCTACAACTTCCGCACCCTGCGCGCCAGGCTCCAGGCACAGGGCGTGTCGTTCACCAGCAGCGGCGACAGCGAGGTGCTGCTCCAGTCGCTCTCCACGTGGGGCGAACGGGCGCTGGACATGCTCGACGGCATGTTCGCCTTCGCCTTCTACGAGGCGCGAAACCGCCGCATCCTCCTCGCCCGCGACCCCTTCGGCGTCAAGCCGTTGTACGTGGCTCACGTCCGCGGCGGGCTCGCGTTCGCCAGTGAAGTCCGTTCCCTGCTGGCATCGGGAATGGTGCCGGACGACCTCGATCCCGCCGGCATGGCCTCCTATCTCGCCTACGGGGCCACGCAGGATCCGCTCACGATGCACCGCGCCATCCGTGCGCTGGGGGCGGGCAGCGCCGCGTGGGTGAGTTGGCCGGTTCTCGCTCCCGTCGTGCGCCGCTACTGGACGTTTCCCTGGCCCCAGCCGGTGCCCGACGAACCAGTTCTGCTGCAGACCTTGCGGACCAAGCTCAGCGACACCGTGGGCGACCAATGCCTGGCGGATGTGCCCACCGGCGTGTTCCTGTCGGGTGGCATCGACAGCGCGGCGGTCGCCGCGCTGGCCAGCCGCCACGTGCAGGACCTGCGCACGCTGTCGATCGGGTTCGAGGCGTCCCGCGGCGCCGACGAACTGGCCGACGCCGCGGCCACGGCCCGCTTCCTGGGCACGAAGCATTACCAGACCGTGCTCGACGACGACTGGATCCAGCAGCAGTGGCGGGAGTGGCTGTGGGCGATGGACCGGCCCAGCATCGACGGCCTGAACACCTTCATCATCAGCGGCGTGGCCACCGATTTGGGGCTCAAAGTGGCGCTCTCCGGCCTGGGGGCCGACGAGATCTACGGCGGCTACCCCACGTTTCGGCAGGGCCCGAAACTGGCCCGGATGCTGGGGGTGCTCGCCCTCGTGCCGCCGGCGCTGCGGTGCGCTGTGGCACGTTGTGCCTTGGCGTGGGCGCCGCGGGGCAGGCGCGACAAGGTGGAGGACCTGGTGGGCGGCGGCACCTCGGTGCCCGAGGTCGTGGCCAGCCTGCGGAGGACGGTCTGCACCCGGGACGTTGCCCGGTTGGGATTTCCAGTCGGTGTCCCGGGGCTGACCGGCCAGTACCTGCCGACCGAAGCGATCGAGGCGGATGTCAGCCGCCGTAGCGACCCCTTCAATGAGGTGTCGCGAGCGGAATGCCGGCTCTACATGGGCAACACGCTGCTCCGCGACGCCGACACCAACGGCATGGCGCACTCGCTCGAAATCCGCGTGCCGTTCCTGGGGCGCGACGTCGCCGATTTCGTTACGGGACTGCCCGGCCTCGCCAAGGTGCCGCGTCGGGCGCCGGCCAAGCACCTCCTCCGCCAGGCGGTGGCGGGCATCCTGCCCGCGGATCTGTTCACGCGGCACAAGCGGGGCTTTACGCTGCCCGTCGGCCAGTGGATGCAGGGGCCGCTGCGCGACCAGTGCGAGGCGGCGGTCGAAACGCTGGCGGCGTGCCCGCTCGTGGATGCCCGCGGCACGCGGGAACTGTGGGCCCAGTACACGGAAAACCCAGCCGCCGTGCAGCCGTCTCGGCCCATGACGCTCGTGGCGTTAGGCAGCTACCTGGCGCGACGGGCCGAGGTGCAGGCTCAGGCGGGGTAGTAGCGGTCGGGCTTGCTGGTGGCCGCATTGCGGCAGTCGACCAGCGGCACGCCCAAGCCGCGGAAATCGACCTCCGCGTACTCGCGGTGGTTGGTGCAGAGGACCAGCACATCATAGGCGGCGCTGACGGGCTGGGACGCCCGGCCGGCGACGTGGTGATGGCTGCGTCCGGCACGGATGACGGGGACGTGCGGGTCGTTGTAGTCGACCACGGCCCTGCGGCGTTCCAGCAACGACATGATCTCGTATGACGGCGACTCGCGGTCGTCGTCGACATTCGGCTTGTAGGCCAGCCCCAGGATCAGGACCCGCGCCCCGTTGACCGGCTTCCCGGCGTCGTTGAGCGCCTCGATCACCCGGTCAACGACGTACTGGGGCATGGCGGTGTTGATCTCGCCGGCCAGTTCGACCAGCCGCGTGCGCATGCCGTACTCGAGCGCCTTCCAGGAGAGATAGAAGGGATCGATGGGGATGCAGTGGCCCCCCAGGCCTGGACCCGGATAGAAAGGCATGTATCCGAACGGCTTGGTGGAGGCGGCCCGGACCACCTCCCAGATGTCGATGCCCATCGCCGCGTAGATCAGTTTCAGTTCGTTGACCAAGGCGATGTTCACGGACCGGAAGATGTTTTCCAGCAGTTTCGTCGCCTCGGCTGCCCGGCAACTCGACACCGGCACGACCTCGCGGACGATGCGGCCGTAGAGTTTCACTGCGGCATCCCGGCAGGAAGGCGTCAGGCCTCCGACTACCTTGGGGATGTCGCGCAGGGCCGTCGCGTTGCCGGGATCCTCGCGCTCGGGCGAGAAGGCGAGATGAAAGTCCGCTCCCGCGCGGAGTCCGCCCGCCTGCTCGAGGATCGGGCGCACGACTTCCTCGGTGGTGCCCGGGTAGGTCGTCGATTCGAGGATCACGAGCTGCCCGCGGCGCAGGTGGGTGGCGATGGATCGGGCGGTCGACTCCACGTGCGTCAGGTCGGGCACCCGGTTGGGTGTCAGCGGCGTGGGCACGCAGATCAGGATCGCATCGACCTCGGCCAGCCGGCCAAAGTCAGTCGTGGCATCGAGCCTGCCGTCCCGTACGGCCGCGGCGATATCGGCGGCCGGCACGTGTTTGATGTACGAACGGCCGGCCAGCAGGTCGCGGGGCTTCGCCGGGTCGGTGTCGACGCCCAGGACCCGGGCGCCGGAGCGGGCGAAGGCCAGGCAGAGGGGCAGGCCCACGTAGCCGAGGCCGATGACGGCGATTCGCGAGCTGTCGGCGGTGTTCATGGGCGGCTGCTGTACGTCACCGGGACTCGCGCCGGTCCGCGGGCGGTTTCGGACCGCCTCCCGATCGATTCGACGCGATCCCGGCCCGGGCTGCAAGGCGTCGCATCAGAACGACGGCCAGCCATCCCGCAAGCCCGCCGGCCACGGCACCTACGACGTCGAACACCCAGTCGAGCGGGTCGTAAACGCGGTTGAACAGGGGCTGCGTGGCCTCGTCGGCGAGGGCCAGCAGGGCCAGCAGGGCCACGGTGAGGACGTGCACGGGGGGCGTGCTCCCGATGCGTGCCGCGCGTAGCAGCGAGATCAGGCAGCCCAGCACGCCGTAGGCGGCGACGTGGTAGATCTTGTCGGGCGTGATCACGCTCGGCCCGGGCGGGGGCATCTTCACCCAGGGCAGGTGCGTGACCACCAGCAACACGGTCGCATAGGCGGCGGTCGCCAGCCGCAGCGCCCAGATCAGCGGCCTCGTCTCACCGCGCATCGGCATGTGACCGTTCCCCGGCACGGACGGCGCGGCAGATGACGTTCTGCGTCCAGATCCGCTGCCGGCTGCCGCACTCGGCGAATCGCACTACGCCGGCGATGAATCTGGCGACACGCCAGACCAGGAGCCGCACACATCCGGCCAGGTTCTTGGACACGGGACCGGTCTCGAAGAAGGCGGCCTCGCGGAAGCCCGTGCGCCGCAGGATCTGCCCCAGGGAGTTGGCGGTGAAGATCGTGAGGTGGGTGAGATCGCCGTGGATGTTCGGTCCCGGCATCAGCGCCTCGCCGTTGGGCGTCTGCAGCAGGAGCAGCCCGCCGGGCCGCAGGGCGTCACGCATCGCGGCGAAGAGCCGCAGGTTCTCGTCCTTGGAGAAGTGTTCCACCACGTCCAGAGCGACGATCAGATCGAGCTGGTCCCGGCAGCTGCGAAGCTCCTCGTACACGTCGCGCACCTCGGCCGCCACCCCACGTTCCCGGGCCAGGGCCACCTGCTCCACGGAAATGTCGACGCCGCGGGCTGCGCCGAAGCCCTTGCCGGCCAAATACTCAAGGAAGTAGCCCGGTCCGCAGCCGATCTCGAGGATCACCGCGTCGCGGGGCAGGTCGTTCACCAGCGGCAGGAGCTTCGCGTCGCACCAGCGGCAGTATTCGCGCAGGGCGCGATCGTCGAGCAGCAGGTCCGACTTGAAGTCGGAGACGTAGCGTTCGTAGAGATCGTCGCGGAAATCGCCCATGGATGTCCGGCCCTGCAAGGACTCGTCGAAGAACCATTTCGTCGCGTCGAAATCGGATGGCAGGAGCAAGGATACCAAGCAGCCCGTGGCGGCCCGAGAGCCGCTGCCTTCGCGGGCCGGAACTGGATATCATGGAGGCATCGTCGCCGGGTGTGCGGGCCTCATGAGTCGAGCAGCGATGCGAGTCCTGTACGTCGGTTCCGGAAGCGGCACCTGCCTGTCCCGGCTCCGCTCCCTGCGCCGCCTGGAGAGCGACGTCCACTTCCTCGACACCGACCCGGCTCCCGAGACCCTCGGTCGCATCGGCCGATTCCTGGGCCGCAGTCTGTTCGTGGGCCCCAGTCATCGGCGGCGAAACCGCGACTTTGTAGCCCGAGTGAACGAGTTCGAGCCGCACGTCGTGTGGGTCGACAAGAGCGTCTGGGTCTGGCCCGCCACGCTGCGGCATGCCCGACGTCGCGGAGCCTTCTTGGTGCATCACTTCACCGACGCGATCCATCCGCGGCACGCCGCCACCTGGTGGTCGTTCCACCTGCTGCGCCGCAGCCTTCCGCTCTACGACCTCAACTTCACCACGAACATCGACGACGTGGAGCACCTGCGGCGTCGCGGCGTGACCGTGGAACTCACCCATCTGGCCTATGACAGCGATCGGTTCGACGCCCAGCCGCTCTCACCCGCCGAGGCCGACGCATGGTCGCGGGACGTGGTGTTCATCGGCCACCAAGAGCCCCGTACCGAGCGATTCATGAGGGCCCTGCTTGACGCCGGTCAGCCGCTCACGGTGTTCGGCTGGGGCTGGGGGCGTTCGGAGCTGGCCCGGCGTTATCCAGCGGCGGTACGCGACGGCCAGATCTCGGACGAGGACTACATCAGGGCCATCAAGGGGGCGCGGATCGCCCTCTGCTGCGTCTCGGAGATGAACTACAACCAGACGGCGGCGCGGAGTTACGAGATTCCAGCCTGCGGCACGTTCCTGCTGGCGATGCGGACGCCGCAGCACGTGGAGAGCTACCGGGAGGGACAGGAGGCCGAGTTCTTTTCCACGCCCGCCGAGTTGGTCGACAAGGTCCGCCGCTATCTGGCCGACGACCCGCTGCGAAAGCGGGTGGCCCTGGCCGGCTGGCGTCGCTGCAGCGGCGACGACTACTCCTGGAACCGCTACATGCGGACCGACTGGGGGAAGGTGTTGGAGCGAGTGGCCGCGCGCGGGTCGGGATGA
>Ga0315900_10009817_pt1 | contig 12084 bp, 13 predicted proteins | sample LakEriMetagenome_FD_203521 | JGI IMG/M metagenome (GOLD analysis project Ga0315900, IMG submission 203521) | Freshwater fungal communities from buoy surface, Lake Erie, Ohio, United States - Buoy 12 MA114 | ecosystem: Environmental > Aquatic > Freshwater > Lake > Lake biofilm | place: USA: Lake...
GGCCATGGCCCGGTAGGTCGTCCACTTGCCGCCCGTGACGGTGACCAGCCCGGTGACGCCCACCTCCACCGTGTGCTCGCGCGACAGGCTGCGCGTCGCGGCCGCCGGCCCGCCTTCAGCAGTGGGCTGGGCGGGCGCGCGAACCAGCGGACGCAGGCCCACCCAGGCCGAGCGCACGTCGGCGCGGGTGGGCGGACGCGACAGGTAGAGTGCCGCCTCGCGCAGGATGAAGTCCACTTCGTGGGCGAACGGACGGGGCTCGGCCACGATGTCACTGCGCGGCGTGTCGGTGGTGCCCAGCAGGGTCTTGCCCAGCCAGGGCACGGCGAACAGCACCCGGCCGTCGGCCGTCTTGGGCACCATCAGGGCCGTGGCGCCGGGCAGGAAAGCGCGGTCGACCACCAGGTGCACGCCCTGGCTGGGCGTGACCAGGGGCGCCGCGCTGCCACCCCTACCCTCGTCCGTAGTCGGGAAGGTCGCCTCGCGGCGCAGCCCGTCCACCCACACCCCGGTGGCATTGACCACGCAGCCGGCCGTGATCTCGAACACCTCGCCCGTCTCGGCGTCGCGTGCGTGGACGCCGCGCACGTGCGCGCCTTCCAGCCTCAAGCCCGTGACCCGCAGGTGATTGACCACCACCGCGCCGTGCGCAGCAGCGGTGCGCGCCAGCGCCACCGCCAGGCGGGCGTCGTCGAACTGTCCGTCCCAGTAGCGGATGCCGCCGAGCAGGCCCCGCTGCAGCACCGTGGGCAGCGCCTGGCGCGTGGCACGGGCCGACAGCGCCTGCGTGGGCCCCAGGCTGCGCTGTCCTGCCAGCCATTCATAGGCCTTCAAGCCAGCGCCATAAAAGGGCAGTTCCCACAGGCGGTAGCCCGGCACCACGAAGGCCAGCGGCTGCGCCAAGTGGGGGGCGTTGGCCAAGATCGCCGCGCGTTCGCGCAAGGCCTCGCGCACCAGGCCCAGGTGGCCCTGCGCCAGGTAGCGTACACCGCCATGCACCAGCTTGGTGGCGCGCGAACTGGTGCCCTGGGCGAAGTCTGCAGCCTCCAGCAGCAGCACCTGCAAGCCACGCACGGCCGCGTCCAGGGCCACGCCCAGGCCCGTGGCCCCGCCGCCCACGACCACCAGGTCCCAGCGCCGGGGTTCGCGCAGCCTAGCCAGGGCCTGCAGGCGCGCCTCAGACATGGGCGAAATTCACCGGCAGCCCGGGCACCTCCACCCGGCAGTGCAGCACCTGGCCGGCCCAGGGCTCGTGTGCCAGTTCCTCGGCAGGGCGGTTCTGGCGCGAGGTGGTGACGAACAGCGTTCGCAGATCGTCACCGCCGAAGCAGGGCATGGTCGGGCAACGCACCGGCAGCGGCAACTCGCTGAGCACTTCGCCGGCCGGCGACAGGCGCAGCAGGCGTGCGCCTTCGAACATCGCCACCCAGTAGCAACCTTCGGCATCCATGGCGGCGCCATCGGGCCGGCCGCCGTAGGCCGCCAGCGGCTGATCGGCCTCGCGGGACGGAAAGCGCGCCCACACCCGCTGCCGTGACAGCGAGCCGTCCTGGCCGTCGAAGTCGAAGGCGTACACAGTGTGGGCCTTGGTATCGCTCCAGTACAGGGTGCGGCCGTCGGGGCTGAAAGCCAGCCCGTTGCTGACGGTCACACCGCCAGCACGGAGCTCCAGCCGAGCGTCGGCAAGACAGTACAGGGCCGCCCGAGCCGGCGCGCGCGGTTCGTAGATCGTGCCGACCCAAAAGCGACCTTGCGGATCGGCCTTGCCGTCGTTGAAGCGTTCGTGCGCCGGGTCGTAGGGCGGCGCCGCCAGGGCGGTACGCTTCCCGCTCGCCGGGTTGAAGCGCCAGAGGCCGTCGCGCATGCCCAGCAGCAACTGGCCGCCCGCCAGCGGGGCCGCGCACGCCACATCGGTGTCAAGGCGCCAGGCGCGGTGCTGGCCTGTGGCCGGGTGGTAGCGGTTCAGGCAGTGCCCAGGGATGTCGCACCACCACAGCGCGCGTTCGTCAGGGTGCCAGAACGGAGACTCGCCTAGCAGCGAGGCCTCCACCGGCAGCGGCTGGATCACAGGAACGCCCACAGACCCTCAGACCCGCGCCACGTCCAGTCGCATCCAGGCCTCGAAGGTCTCGCCGGTGGCCAGGGTGCGCAGGCCGTGCTGCGCCGGCTCCGCCATGTGGATGGCGTTGCTGACATGGCTCACCGGCTCGACGCAGAAGTAGTCTTTCTGCGGTGGCGTGTAGACCACCACGTAGGGCAGCGAGGATGAGATGCCGATCTTGAGCTTCTCGTCGCGCACCCGCGCCGAGCCGGGCCAGCCTTCGAAGCAGTGGTCGAAGTCCAGGTGCGCCACGTCGGCGTCGATGCCGGGCTGGCGCACGCGGCGCGTGGGCAGCTGGGTGCCGGGGTCGGACTCCCAGCGCTCGTTGAGCTCGACGTGCAGGCGGCTGCGGCTGCGCTTGGGAAAGTAGGGGTGCCAGCCCAGGCCCACCGGGGCCGGGTGGGGGGCATCGTTGCGCACCGACATCGTCAGGCGCAGCCCCTCCTCGTCCAGCGCGAAAGTCTGCCGGGCTTCGAAGGCAAAGGGCCAGTGGGCGTCGCCGGCGTGGTCCAGGCGCAGCACGGCCTCGGCGGCGCTGCACGACTCCACCTCCCAGGCGCGCAGCCAGCCCACACCGTGCACGGAGTGCGGGCTGTCGTCGAAGTTGGGCTGGGTGGTGTGGTCCCGGTGCAGCCAGCGAAAACGCCGGTACCCCAGGCGGTTGGAATACGGCACCAGCGGATAGCTGCCCGACTGACGCGGAGCCTCCAGCGCGGCGGGCTCGGTACTGCGCAACACCGGCAGGCCGCCACACCACAGGCCGGCGATGCTGCCGCCCAGATCAGGCCGCAAGGCCAGACGAAGATCGCCGGCACGGAGTTCAGGATGGGTTGGGGTCATGGCCCGATCCTATCCGGGCCCGCAGATGGGTCTCATCGGTGCGCCCCGCCTGCGGCGCCGTCTGCCGACCCGAACTCACTCCAACTCAACCCATGCCGGGAAGACGGAGGTCGACCTTGAGGTAGTGCGCGCCCGGCACCGGGTTGAAGTAGTAGGGCGGCACTTCCTCGAAGCCCAACGTCTCGTACAGGTTGCGCGCGGCCTCCATGTCGTCCAGGGTGTCCAGCAGCATGGTGGAGTACCCCGCTTCGATGGCACGGTCCATCAACTGGCGGGCCAGCAACCGGCCCAGACCGAAACGGCGGAAGGCGCGGCGCACGTACAGCCGCTTCATCTCGCAGGCGTTGGGGTAGTCCACATCGCGCAGCGGGCGGAACGCGCCGCAGCCGGCCAGCACGCCGTCCACGAAGGCCAGCAGCAAGGCGCCGTCGGGTCCGGCGTACTCGCCTGGCAGCGCGGTCAGTTCTTCCTCGAAACCCTGGAAGCACAAGTCCACGCCCAACTGGGCAGCGTACTCACGGAAGATGGCGCGGGTGTCGTCGATCATGGCCGCGCCTTCAGGAACGCGCAGTTCGATCGTCGGGCCCGGTACCGTCATGCGATCACCTTACCCGCCCAGGCGCACGACCGCGTACACGGCCACGGCCGCCAGCAGCGCGAGCACCAAGGCTCCTGAGCGCTGGGGCCAGCCGTCGGCCGACGCGGGGATGTCAGCAGGCAGCAGCTTGTCGCCGGTGATCATGGGGGTGAGCAGGTCCTTGCGCCGCACCCAGCGGTAGAAGAGCACCGCCGCCACGTGCAGCAGGAGGAGCGCGATCAGCACCGACTCACCCACCTCCTTGTGCCAGCCGGTCAGCAGTTGCGCGGTGCTCCCGCTGACAAACCGGTTGAGCGGGCCCACGTTCGCGATCTCGTCGTCGGCAAACAGGCCACTGGCCACCTGGGCCAACAACAGACCCAGCAACGCCCACACCGACAAGGCGCCCAGCGGGCTGTGGCCGACCTCTTCGCACCCCTGCGGGTCGCGCTGTCCCCGCAGGTAGGCCCACACCCGGCCTGGCGCATACAGGAAGCTGGCAAAGCGCGACCAGCGCCCCCCGACGAGACCCCAGACGATACGAAACAGCAGCAGACCCAGAGCCAGATACCCCAGCCGGAAGTGCCAGACCATGGCCGCACCGCCCACCTTGGCCGTGACGATCGACGCCACGACGCTGAGGGCCAGCCCCCAGTGGAAGACACGGGTGGGCAGGTCCCAGACCCGCACGGAAAGATACTCGTTGGACATCTCGGAACTTGTTAGCTTGCTCAACCGCAACGATACCCTGGCGACCTGGGATACACCAAACAGGTCGTCAACTTCGGGCACGACTTGAGCGAGGTCCGTGCGTTGGAGGACGATCGTGTCTACACTAAATTGGTCATACCGGGTTGTCCGGTATGGCGCGGTGACGTCGTTATCCTGACGAAGGAGTGCCCACATGTTCAAGTCCCTGACCATCGCTCTAACGCTGCTGACCGCCCTTAACGCCAGCGCACAGATGCAGTTCAACCGGCCGGAAGACGCGGTCAAGTACCGCCAATCCGGGATGTTCCTGCAGAGCTACCACCTGGGACGGTTGGCGGCGATGGTCAGCGGCCGCATTCCCTACGACCCCAAGGCGGCGCTGGAGCACGCAACCCTGGTGGACATGATCGACCGTTTGCCGTATGGCGCCTTCATCGAAGGTACTGCCGACCGGGGCAACTCTCGCGCCAAGCCCGAGATCTGGACTGAGCGTGCGAAGTTCGATGGGATGGTGACCAAGTTGCATGAGGAGTCGGCGAAACTGGTGGCGGCGGCGCGTGTCGGAACGCTGGACCAATTGCGACCGGCCGTAGGTGCCGTAGGACAGGCCTGCAAGGCCTGCCACGACGTGTACCAACGCAATTGACCTCAGGGGCGTGTCGCCATCGGAGTTCGCGGGGGCGCTCTTTTGGCTTCGGCCGGCCCTGCGGGCCTTCACATCGCTGACGCGATGTGAGCCTGCGCCGAGAAGTCAGCCCTGGCCTGCGGCCTGCTCGGCAAAGCCGAGCACGACCCTTCGGGTCTGGGCTGACTTCTTCTCAATCTTGGTGACGATGACGGGGCCGATGTCGGCGGTGTTGGCGACATGGGTGCCGCCGCAAGGCTGCAGGTCCACGCCTTCGATTTCCAGCACGCGCACTCGGCCCAGGCCGCGCGGGGGCTGGACGCTCATGCTGCGCACCAGGCCCGGGTTGGCGTCCAGTTCCTCTTCGCTGATCCAACGGTGGCGCACGGGGTGCGCTCCTGCCACCAGGCGGGCGATGCCGGCCGTGAGCGCCTCCTTGTCCAGGGGCTCGGTCATGTGGAAATCCAGCCGGGCATAGCCTGAGGTGATGGAGCATCCGTCCACCGGGTGCGGCACCAGGGCGCACAGCAGGTGGGTGGCCGTGTGGAACCGCATGTGGGCGCGCCGGCGCTCGGTGTCGATGCGCGCTGTCACGCGCGCTCCCGGCACCAGGCCGGTGGTGTCAGCGCCCGGCGACAGCAGGTGGGCGATGGCCCCGGGCCGGTCCTTGTGCTTGCGGGTGTCGGCCACCGGCACCTCACGTCCGTCCGCCAGACACAGCACGCCAGCATCTCCGGCCTGTCCGCCGCCCAGCGGATAGAACACCGTGCGGTCCAGCACCACGGCTCGGCTGCCGTCGGGCCACTCGTCCACCGCCAGCACCTGCGCCTCGCACTGCAGCAGGGTGGCGTCTTCGCGGAACAGTTCTTCGGTCATGCGGGTCTCTTGCGGTGATCTGCAGTGATCTGGGGGGGCTTGGGGAGCGATCTGGGGCGGTCTGGCAAGGTCTGATCGGTTGTGCGCCTGGCGATGTGCAGTCTCTGCTCAGGGCGCGTCGCTGTGCAGCGTCACTTCGCCGCGCGGCGTCTGCAACACGGCCGTCAGGGCGGGCGCCCCAGGCGACGGGGCCACCGCTTCAACTGTGACGTGCTGCAGGCGCAGCACGTCACGTGCGCGCTCGGGCACGCCACGCAAGGTCAAGGAGGAGAGCGTGACGCCCGAGTCCGGCATGGCCTGCGCGGGGTGACGTCCCTCCCATTGAATGAGCGTGGGCAGCGCACCATCGCACAGCAGGCGGCCATCCTCGCGCAGCAGCATCTGCCAGGCCAGCGGGCCCTGGGGTGTGTTACGGCCCGCCTTCACGGGTACGCCCGGGTCGAGGCCCAGCTGCAGCAAGGCGGCGCGGCGAAGGTCAAGATCCAGCACGCGCGCCACCGCATGCACCAGGCGCGGACCTTGGCGCAGCCGCGCACGCAAGCCTGGCTCGTCCAGGCCAAACCAGCGCACGCGCTGGGGCGGCGTGGCCTGGGGGTCGACCGCGATGATCTCGAAGTAGGCGTCCGGATACCGGTCCGTAGCGATCTTCAGCAGGCGGTTGTGCGTGCCCATCAGCGGGTGCTGCCCCCCCGGACCGGGCGTGACGCCCAGTATGTCCTCGCACCAGGCCACGCCCTCGGCCAGCGTGGCGGCGGCAACGATGAGGTGGTCAAGCTGGGTGTTCACAAGAAGACGCCGGGGCGCTGATTTCCAGTCAAGGGGGTTGAAGCAGGATGTCTCACAGCGTCACCTCGCCCTCGATGCACACCACCACATCGCCGCCGACCCAGATGTCACCGCCCTGGCGGTCCACATGCACACGCCCGTCGCGCCCCAGGGCCGACCCTTGGCTGGCGACGTAGTGGTAGGGCGCCAGTCCGGCGTCCATCAGCCACTGCGCGATCCCGGCATTCAGGCTGCCCGTGACCGGGTCTTCGTTGATGCCCAGTCCCGGGACGAAGGCGCGCACTTCAAAGGCCGTGTCCTCATCCAGTTCACAAGGCGCCACGACGCCCAGCTTCAGGTCCCGCAGCGCGCCGAAGTCGGGGCGCAGCGCGCGCACTTGTTCGACCGAGCCCAGCAGGACGGCACACCAGCCCGGGCCGTTGTCCACCCACTGATGATCGAGGATGTCGCCTGCGGCCAGCCCCAGACCCGCCACGATGCGGTCCACCAGATCGGCTTCCAGCGGGCCGCTGCGGCGCAGGGGCGGTGCGGCAAACGCCAGGCGCGCGCTCTCGCGCCGGATGGGCACCAGGCCCACGCCACACTCCTGCACCACCAAGCCCGCTGACCGGGGTTGCCCGCCCGCGGCGAGCCAAGCAGCGCAGCTGCCCAGCGTGGGGTGGCCGGCAAAGGGCAGTTCACCGCCGGGCGTGAAGATACGCACGCGATAGTCGGCTCCCGGGTCCGTGGGCGGCAGCAGAAAGGTGGTCTCGGACAGGTTGGTCCAGCGCGCGAACGCGGCCATGGTCGCGTCGTCCAGGCCCTGCGCGTCGTGCACGACCGCCAGCGGGTTGCCCTTCAGGGGTATGGCGGTGAAGACGTCGAGTTGGTGGAAGCGGCGGGGCATGGGTGCTGGGCTCACGGCAACGGTTCCGTCGAATCATGGGGCACACGGGGTACCGATTTCAGCATGCGCTTCAAACCCAGGCCACTGGGGAAGAACGCCGACCGCAAACTCTTGACAGAGGCCGAGCGTCCTGACTATTCCGGTCGTCGTGAACTTCAACCGCTCAGGATCGCCAACGCACGATAAAAAATGCACCTCCACCCGGCGCCTGCGCACAGGTGACCGTCCAGCCATGCACCAGGGCGATCTCGCTCACCAGCGCCAGGCCCAGGCCTGAGCCCGTCCGTGCCTGGCCAGGCGCACGCCAAAAGCGCTCGAACACCTGTAAACGGAGCTCGGGCGGGATGCCGGGACCGCGGTCTTGCACGCTGACGCCAGTGCCGCTCAGCAGGACCTTGACGTCCGCGCCCGGCGGCGAGAAATCAATCGCGTTCTCGACCAGGTTCTTCAGCAGCACGAAAAGCGCCCCGGCGTCGGCGTCGATCAGCACGTCCTGCGCGGGCTCTTCGAGGTGTAGGGTGACGTCGGCGCGGTGCGCCTTGAAGGCCAGATGATCCAGGACCTCGCGGGCCACCTCCGTGGGACGCAGGGGGGTGGGCCGCATCGCCTGTGGATCCGCCACCTGGGCCAGTTGCAGCAGTTGCTGCACCTGCCGCCCCATGGTGTCCAGGTCCTGCAGCAGCCGGGCGCGGTCTTCCTCACTGCCGAGCCCGGTCTCGACGCGGGCACGCGCCAGGGCCAGGGGCGTCTTCAACTCGTGCGCAGCGTTGGCGATGAAGCGCTCCTGCTCCTGGAAAGAGCGCTCCAGCCGCTGCAGCACGCCGTTGAAGGCCTGGACCAGCGGCCGGATCTCCGCCGGCATCGGGTCTTCCGGCAGCCGGGCTGCGAGGTTGCGGCCGCCCACGCTGCGTGCCGCCTGCTCGGCAACACGGATGGGGCGAAGCACCGAACGCACTGCCAAGGCGCCCGCCAGCGCGAAGATCACGACGGACAAGGTGCCCAGCAGCAGCACGGTCTCGGTGATGGCGGGGGTGAGGGCCTCCCGGGCCAGCAGCTCGAACCGGTCACTGCGCGCGAGTTGCAGGACGTAGGGACGCCCGTGGACCTTGCGCTCCCAGGCGGCGACGAAGAAGTCACCCCCGTCGAAGGGCACCACACCAAAGAAGCCGGGCTGTGTCGAGAGGGCCCGATCGGCGAGCAGGGAGCGTCGGTCCGCCTCGTTGCTGGCGACCACCTGCCCGGCACCGTCCAGCACGCGGAACTTCAGGTTGGCGAAGAAGTCGTCGAAGCCCACCGCATCACCGTGGTCCAGCTGCACGCCGACGACCCGCTTCTCGGCATCAAGCACGAGTCCGTCGAAGATGTCTTCGGCCTGACCCTCCATGCTGATGCGGGTGACGAGGTGGCCGAAGCGCTCGGCCAGCACGGCCTGCACCCCCACCACCAGCAAGGCGGTGGAGCCAAATGCCAGCACGAAGCCCAGCGCGAGGCGCAGGGCCAGGCTGGCGGTTTTGCGTGCAGGGGCCGGGGCGGGCTTACCGGGCGCACCGGGCATCACAGGCTCAACCGGCGTGCTCATCTTGCGGCCCGGACGCGCTGGAGGAGGGCTCCAGCGAAAAACCCACGCCCTTGGTATTCACCAGGCGAACCGTGCTGCCCAGGACGTCGAGCTTGCGGCGCAGGCGATGAACGGCCACGTCCAGGGCATTGGCCGTGACCGGCTCGGTCAAGCCCCATGCAACGGCCTCCAGTGCGCTGCGGCGCACCACCTGCCCTCGCGCGCGCACCAAGGCGAGCATGAGTTGAAGTTCGCTGGGTGCCAGGTTGACGCTCGAGCGACCGCAACTCATGCGTGCACCCTCTGGGCTGACCGAGAGCCCGGCCCATTGCGGCGCGCTGGCCACCCAGGCCTGCTGCCGGCGCAGCAAGGCACGCACGCGGGCCACCAGTTCGTCACGCTCGAAGGGCTTGGCCAAGTAGTCATCTGCGCCCGCCTCCAGACCATCCACCCGGTCATGCAGCGCGTCGCGCGCCGTGAGCAGCAGGCAAGGCACCAGCACTTGCCGGGCTCTCAGGCGACGCAACCAGGACAGTGCATCCCCCTCGGGCAGCCCGCGGTCAAGCACCAGGGCGCCGTAGCGCACCTGGGCCAGGCAGGCCTCGGCCTCACTGACGCTGCCGACGGCGTCGGCTGCGATACCGGCGTGCTGCAACTCACGCGCCACCAGTTCACGCATGTGAGCGTGGTCTTCAACCAGAAGGATGCGGTTCATGGCGGGCGGCATCATGCAGCACCCCGCCCAACCCCGGGCTGGTGCTGCGGGATTTTGGCAATATCAGAAGCGATAACCCAGCCGCGCGGTGAGCGTGGTGGCGCGGTAGCGTGCATCGACTGCGGCGCCCCCGCCCGTGGCTGCCATGCGAATGGTGCCTGCGTCAGCCCGGGACACGCCCAGTTCCGCTGTCCATGGGCTGCCGTAGTTCCACCGCAGGCCCGCCATCACCTGACGCGCGCTGCCCGAGCCGGAGTACTCACGTGCCACGCCAGCGGCGGTCAGATCGGTGTCCACCTCCTGCGCGCGCCCGATGCCCAGCCCGACGTAGGGCCGCACGCTGGCCGACCCGAGCTTGAAAGCCGGGAAATCGTAGAACGCGTTGACCGTGAGAAACAGCGAAGCCCAATCCGCATCGCCGGGCCGGGCGTCAAAGCCGGGGCTGCTCACCTGACGAACCGGGTTGTTGCGGTACATCACCGCAGCCTCAACGCGGAAATCCGGGCCGATCTGCCTGCCGATGGCCCCGCCGTAGGCCATGCCCTGACGGGTGGACAGGCGGCCACCTGCGAAATCGGGGTCGGCCGCGCGGGACAGGCCGGCATCCACCGTGACATACCACGGACGCTCCTGCGCGATGGCACTGCCACCGAAAGCGAAGGTCATGACCAGAACAGCACGAGACAACAAAGGGTGACGAAACATGTGAACTCCTGAAGTGAAGCGCCAGGTGACCCGGAGGCCCCGGGCGTGGTTGATGAAGTACCTGGACGTTCATCGTCAAGGTGGCGGACTTACGGGGGGCTTTCCTGGACAGATCGCCTCAGAGGCTTCTTCCGCCAACCCCCTCAGCCGATGCGTACCCGTCCGAGGATGCCGAACCGGGAGATCAATGCGATGTCCGCCCAGCTCGGTACCGCGCCAGCCGCGGGCCCAGCCACAGGGCGAGGCCAGCAGCGGCCACCAGCGGGAACACGACCCACTGGATGACCGACAGGAAGGCGTCGTTTTCGCGCAGCGAGCCGGAGTAGACGAAGGCCCCGATGAAGGGAGAGGCCGCCAGGTGCAGGTTGCGGATGAGTTTGAACGGGATTTGCATGGTGGGTCCTTGTCAAAACGGGAGCAGGGGCAGACCCCTCAAGGCCTGGACGAAGACGATGGCCACGAAACCTGCATAAGCCAGCGCGGCGAAACGGACAGGGGCCAGGGCCCAGGGGCCGAAGAGCCTGGCGCACACCAGGGCCGCCAGCGGGACGGCGTGCATGGCATGGGTGGCGAAGAAATGCGCGGCGCGAAGGTCACCGCCGTCGCGTGACCAACCCAGAAGCCACAGCCCAGCGGCATCGTTCGGCGTACCGCTCGCCCCATGGCTGTCCATGCCCGACAAGGTCTGCGCCGTCACCAGGGTCAGCAGCAGGGTGAGGCCGAGTCCCCAGACCAGCCCGGTGCGCACGGCGGGGGACAGGTCCCCTGCCGGGTGGCGGTGGATGGCCCAAGCCAAGGTCGCGCTGGCCGAGGTCAGCAAGACAGCGGCCACCCCCATGAACGAGTACACCGCCGTCGCCAAGGGCGTGGACTCGTTGTAGTGGGAAGCCGTGCCCAAGGCCGCCGCGCCACCGATCCAGATCAATTCCAGCACCACGGCCAATACGACCAGGCGCTCGTACCAGCGCCACCACGGCTGGGACCTGAGCTCAGCCGATGCGAAGCGGGCAAAGGCGGCCAACGTCAGGAGATAGATGACCAAAGCGGCGTGGAACTTCAACGGCTTGAGCCAGACATTGACACCCTGGAAGAGCCGTTCGTCGAGCAAGAAGGCACCGAAGAGCGGCAGCATCGCAAGGGCCAGCAGAACGGCCAGCCCCGTGTATCTGGGCGAGTCAGCGGCCAGGCGGCGAAGGGTCCAGGGGCCGGGGGCCCGGTGCGCGGGCTTGAGGGCCGCCGAGCGGACGCTGCTGCGATGCGCAGCGCGCAGCAGTTGGAACAACAGGTAGCCCGCCGGCCCGAACAGAAAGGTCGCCAGCAGGCACGGCAGCAGATGCAGGTGCGGGATGCCCTCGCGCCGGGCGGTGCGCAGCTGCCATGCGCCTACCAGCAGGTCGAAGGCGAGGTAGTGCACCCAGCCGGCCAGCAGCAGCCAGCGGCTCTTGAACAGTTGCTCCACCGACGCCAGGCTGTCGAAGCCGCCCTGCCCCGAGCTCCAATGGCTCAGCACGATGGCGGCATAGCCCCCTGAGAGAACCAGCGGAACAGCAACGCCCCCTACCAGCCCCATCGCCCGTGGTGCGAGCGGGCCCAGGGCGAGCGCCAGCCAGCCCAGCAGCGCCATCGAATTGGCGGCCTGGAAGAGAACATCGGGGCTCATGAATCAAGACCTCGTCGGCGTCCTTACGCCACGAATCATGCGTC
>Ga0315900_10009819_pt1 | contig 12083 bp, 8 predicted proteins | sample LakEriMetagenome_FD_203521 | JGI IMG/M metagenome (GOLD analysis project Ga0315900, IMG submission 203521) | Freshwater fungal communities from buoy surface, Lake Erie, Ohio, United States - Buoy 12 MA114 | ecosystem: Environmental > Aquatic > Freshwater > Lake > Lake biofilm | place: USA: Lake...
GCCACGACGCCCACGCGATCGGGGCAGGACAGTCGCAGGACATAGCTGGTTTGACTCAAGATACCCTCACTCCACAGTAGCCAACGGATCGTTTGACGGGCTGCTAACCTAACCGAAGGCCGGAGTACCCTCAACCACAGCAACGAGTAAAGCCGTCGTGTCACCGCAGGATTTCGTCGAAGAAGGCTCAATGGGTCAACTCGGGCAGCGGGTTGGACTGGTTCTCGGTCTAATGTTCGCGATGGGCCTGCAATGGATCGGGCGACCGGAGGGGCTCAGCATCGAGGCGTGGTACGTGGTTTCGCTGGCCGTGCTCATGGTGGTGTGGTGGGTCACCGAGGCGATACCGATCGCCGCAACGGCCCTGCTGCCGCTCGCCGCGCTGCCGCTCATGGGCGTGTCCTCGACCAAGGACGCGGCAGCGCCTTACGCCGACCCGATCATCTTCATGTTCATCGGCGGCTTCATGCTCGCCGCCTGTGTGGAGCGCTGGCGACTGCATGAGCGTATCGCGCTCGGCATCGCCTCGTGGTCGGGTGGGAGACCGGTGTTTCTGGTGGGCTGTTTCATGCTGGCTTCGGCCGCTATTTCCATGTGGATTTCCAACACGGCCACCACGCTGATGCTGGCGCCGATCGCGCTGGGTGCCGCACGGGCGTTCGCTCCCGATGGCAAGGCGGATCTCGCGTTGGGCGGTGCGCTGCTGCTCGGCGTAGCCCATGCGGCGAGCATCGCGGGTATCGGTACGCCTGTCGGCTCGCCGACCAATTTGATTGCCGTCGGTTTTCTCGAGCGCGCAGGTGAACCGATGGCTTTCACCGACTGGATGACGCGTGCCCTACCGCTGATGCTCGTCATGTTGCCGGTGGCTTGGATGGTGTTGTGTGCGCCGCTCTTCCGACGTGGTGCCGGGGATTCGGCTGCCGTGGCTCGTGTCGTCAGTGAGGCGTTGCGCGCGCTCGGCCCGTTGTCGCGGCCCGAGGCGCGCATCGGTGCGGTGTTCGCGCTCGTCGCGCTGGCTTGGATGTTCCGGTTGCAGCTCAACGAACTACCCCTGCTCGGCAACCTCTCCGATGCCGGCATCGCCGTCATCGGCGCCGTGATGCTGTTTCTCGTGCCGTCTGGTCGGAGTCAGGGCGAGAAGCTCATCGATTGGCCGACGGCAGAGCGCATTCCCTGGGGCATCGCCATTTTGTTTGGCGGAGGTCTATCGCTTGCGACTGCCATGGAGACCACCGGACTTGCGCAGTGGATCGGGGCGCAGATTGCCGCGCTCGATGGCGTCTCGACCCTGGGGCTGATCGCGATTCTCGTGATCACGACGATTCTGATCTCCGAGCTCGCGAGCAACGTGGCCACGCTGACGTCCATGTTGCCCGTGGTGGGTGCCGTCGCTCAGGCCACGGGAACCCCGTTGCAGACGTTGGTGTTTCCGGTGGCAATCGCGGCGAGCTTCGCTTTCATGCTGCCGGTGGCGACCGGCCCGAACGCCATCGCGTTTTCTTCGGGGGTCGTGACGCTGAAGCGGATGCTGACCGTCGGCTTCGCGCTCAACCTCGCTGCCGCGATCGGGATTCTGGCGTTACTCTCACCCTGACGGCACGATCATCCGGGTGTCGCGCATTGGCCCGGCGGGAGCTTTGTTGCTCAGGCGGCCGCGCGCGTGAGAGGCGTGCGGATCAGGTAGTCGAACGCGCCGAGCGCAGCCTTAGCGCCATCCCCTGCAGCGATGACGATCTGCTTGTAGGGCACGGTCGTGGCATCCCCCGCCGCGAATACGCCGGGCGCACTCGTGGCGCCGTGGTGATCAACCACGATTTCGCCGAAGCGTGACAGCTCGAGTGTGCCTTTCAACCACTCGGTGTTGGGCACAAGCCCGATTTGTACGAAGACGCCTTGGAGGTCGAGGGTGTGCGACTCGCCGCTGTGGCGATCCTTGTAGACGAGTCCGTTCACGGTCTTCCCGTCACCCAAAATTTCAGTCGTCTGGGCGCCAAGCACGATACTGGCGTTATCGAGGCTCTTGAGTTTGGCCACCAACACCGCATCAGCCTTTAGCTGGTCGGCAAACTCCACGACAGTCACGTGACCGACGACACCGGCCAAATCGATCGCGGCTTCGACGCCCGAGTTGCCGCCGCCGATCACCGCCACGCGTTTACCCTTGAACAAGGGACCGTCGCAGTGCGGGCAGTAGGCCACGCCACGATTACGGTATTCGGTTTCGCCTGGGACGTTGACGTTCCGCCACCGAGCACCGGTCGAGAGAATCACCGAGCGCGAGCGAAGTACGCCGCCGTGGCTGAGAACGACTTCGACGTCATCCCCCGGCATCGCGGGAGGCACGAGGCGCGTCACGGTCTGCAAGCTCATGATGTCGACACCGTAATGGCGAACGTGCGATTCGAGATCGGCTGAAAACTTCGGGCCGTTGGTTTCGAGTATCGAGATGTAGTTCTCGATGCCGAGTGTGTCGTTGGTTTGACCGCCGAAGCGCTCGGTGACGATGCCGGTGCGCAAACCCTTGCGCGCGGCATAGATGGCCGCCGCAGAGCCCGCAGGACCACCACCCACGATGAGAACGTCGAACCGTTCCTTGGCATCGATCTTGGCGCGCTCCTTGTCTGCGCTGCCCGTGTCGAGTTTGGCGACGATCTCCTCGAGCGTCATCCGGCCCGAGCCGAACAGTTCGCCGTTGAGGAACACCAACGGTACGGCCATGATCTGCCGTGAATTGACTTCGTCCTGATAGAGCGCGCCATCGATGACTACGGTTTCGATGGCCGGATTCAACACGGCCATCAACGACAACGCCTGCACCACGTCCGGGCAGTTGTGACAGGACAGGGACATGAATACTTCGAAGCGCAGCGGGCCCTGCAGCGCGCGCACCGTATCGAGCGTTGCCGCATCGACCTTGGGCGGGTGACCGCCGGACCACAGCAGCGCCAGCACCAGTGAGGTGAACTCGTGACCGAGCGGCACGGCAGCGAAGTGCAGTGACGTGTTTGAGCCGGCCCGTCGGATCTGAAAGGACGGTCGGCGCGACTGCTCGCCATCCAGTCTGACCGACACCTTGTCGGTCAGACTGGAGATAGTTTTGAGCAAGCTGCGCAGTTCCTGCGCGCCCTGCGACCCGTCGAGACTCGCCACCAGCTCAACGGGCTGGACCATCTTTGTCAGATAGGCCCGTAACTGGGACTGGAGGGACTCGTTGAGCATGGTGGCGTCTCGAGGGGGTAGGGCGATTAGATCTTGCCAACGAGATCGAGCGACGGCGACAGCGTTTCCGCACCCGGGGTCCACTTGGCCGGGCAAACCTGACCGGGGTTCTTGGCGACGTACTGAGCAGCCTGCACCTTGCGGAGCAGCTCCTTCGCATCACGGCCGATGCCGTTGTCGTGGATCTCGCACAGCTTGATGATGCCGTCCGGGTTGATCACGAACGTGCCGCGCAGCGCGAGACCTTCCTCTTCGATCATCACGTCGAAGTTGCGGGTGATCGTGCCGGTCGGGTCGCCGACGAGCGGGTAGTTCACCTTGCGGATCGTGTCCGAGGTGTCGTGCCAGGCCTTGTGCGTGAAGTGCGTGTCGGTCGACACGCCGTACACCTCGACACCGAGCGACTTGAAGGTGTCGTAATGGTCCGCCAGGTCACCGAGTTCGGTCGGGCAGACGAAGGTGAAGTCGGCCGGGTAGAACACGACCACCGACCACTTGCCCTTCAGGGACTGGTCGGTGACTTCGACGAACTTGCTGTTGTGGTAGGCGGTCGCCTTGAACGGCTTGACCGGGGTATTGATGAGGGACATGTCGACTCCTTGAAATGTGACCCGTCGCATCCTCGCGACGTGGTGCCATCTTCAGGTTACGGAGTCGTTTAATCCAATCGATTGTCTTGATGTGATCGATAGATCGGATAAATCGGGGCAGACTCCCCGCGCGTAGGTGCTCTGGCCGGCAGTCGCTGCGTTGGTCGGCGATGTCGTCGGCACAAGTGAGTGGGCGGCAGCAACGCGCGAGGCATGTCCCTCGATGAGCGCCTTCACGATCTCGTGGCTGCGGCTCGCGGCAAGACCCGGGGCATCGCCCACCACGCTGCCATCGGCGCGGATGAAGCGCAACTCGCCCACCGGAGCATAGTCCCATTTCATCGGACCTTCGTCCGTCAGAGGCTTGTCATGCAGCGCATGTAACGCGACGAGCGCATCGAAATCCGGCGGGTAGAACGGTACGGCGTCGAGTTCATTCTCGTAGCGGGTATGGGTTAACCCCAAGGCCGTATAGGCCTGTGCAAATGCGGCATCTCCGGGACGCGGCGAAGCGAAGGTCGTGACGCGTGCGGGCTTAAGCCCGAGTGCGCACAACTGCCACGCCACGAGTGTGGCGACCGCGCCGCCTTTGCTGTGTCCTGTGACATGTACGTCTAGTCCCGGATGACTCGTGCGCAGCGCATCGATAGCCGCCTTGACCTGCGGCCATAGCCGCGTGAATGCATCGAGGAACCCCGAGTGCACGGTGCCTGCGAACAGCGGTGAGGTCACAGGTTCGAAATGAAAACTTTGCAGCCAGTCGAGTACGACAGGCAGGGAGCAGTCATCGGGGGGCAAGGTACCGCGAAAGGCCACGACGATGGCCGAATCGCACACGCCGACGAGAGCCGCATCGATCCCATCCATGCCGGCGTCGATCACGGTGGGTGGCTGCAGAAAACCCGCATGCGTGAAATAGGGCTCCTGACGATTCAGAACGGGTCCGGGCCCGATGCCGTAGGCACATTCGTCCGCGCAGAGCAGGCGGCAATCGGTTTGCGCGGTCTGGCCGTCGACCATACGACTCAGAGGACGGGCGCCGCGATCGCAGCGGCGGATGCACTCCGTGCCTGATCGATTTCGCCCCTAAGCCGCACCACGTCGCGTAATTGCTGAACGATTGGCGGCATGGCTTCAAGTTGCTGCGTGGCGCTCGCGAGCAAGTTCGATCGGCTTGCCGGGGTGAGCAGGGCGGCTGCCAACAGGGTTCGAGCGTGCAGCCCACGTAGCAACACAGAGTCGCTTCGACGCACAGCGGGCAACTCGAAAAACTGCAGGGCTGGACGCAGGATCTCGGTGCCCTCGGCGGCCTTGCCTTGCCGTGCTAGGGCGAGCGCCAGTCGTACACGGGCTTCATGTGTCCGGCGTTGGTCGCTGAACGTCGGATTGGTCTGTCGCTGGTACTCCTGCAGTTCATCTCGGGCATGACGTTCGGCAACGCCATGGGCGCCGCGGACGGCGGCAGCCTCGGCGGCGGTACCGTGACTTCTAGCCAGCAATTCGTCGACTCCGCTCGGCGCCTCGCTTCCCGCGGCACTGCGCGCAGCGAGACGTCGGCGAATGAGTTCGTTCAACTCGGTTTCGACCCCGTTCCAGCGCCCCTCCAGCGACGCTACCGTCAGCCGTGCGACCGTGACCCGATCTTCCGCGATGCTTCGAAAGCCGGGATCTGCATTGTCCGCCGCGAAGGCCGCCGATGCCGCCGCAGCTCGTTGCAGCAGTCGAGTCGCTTCGGCGGAGCGGCCCTCCGCACTCGCGGCGATGGCGCCTGTGCTCAGATGCTCCACCTGATTGAAGATCGTGAAACCACCCAAGCGCTCGGACTTACCTACCTCGAGGGCTGCAGCGAACCGCGTCCAGGATTCGGGCAAGCGACCAAGTTCGCGCAGTACTCGGCTCTCGTTGTGGCGGTGCGCTCGTAAATTACCGCGTGATTCCTTCGGTTCGAGGTCTAGGAAGGTTTCCATCGCCCTCGCGGCCTCATTGTTGCGCACAGCCGCCTGACTAAATTGCAGCGACGCCTCGGCGATCTCGGCCTGAATGCTCAGGGCTACCGATTTGCCGCGCAGCGCAAGTCGATTACCCGGGACTTGGGTCAGCAGACCATCGGCTACCTGAACGGCGTCCCGCGCAGCCTCGGTCGCTTCCGACGTGCGACCAAGTCGCAGCAGGGTTTCTGCGTGGACCCAACTGGCGCGTACGTAATCGACCCCGATGATGGACTGATCGGGGTCGCGTCCGCCGAGTCTTATCATGAGTTGTCGGGCTTCAGCCAAGGCATCGGACGACTCGGGGAGGCGCAGCAGCCGAAGATAGGCGAAACCAAGATCCGATTGGACGCGGGCATTCAACCGCATCGCTTCCCGCGGTGGGTCTGACACACTGAGTAGCGGCTGCAGATCCGCACCCACTTTCTCGCCGGCGATCAATATGTCACGCATCGCGCCGCGATTGTTCAGGATCGAGATTTCGGCTGCACCCACGAAGGCTCGAGCGAGCCTCGTGGCCTCGGTTTGTGCCTCGCTCTTCGGGAGTTTCGCGATGGCCTGTCGTGCTTCAGTGATGAGACGTTGGGCTTCATCGTTGCGGCTGAGTCGTGCGTAGGCCGTAATCAGTCGCGCGCAGGCGCGGGCGTGGTTGCGCAAGGTATTCGGCGTCTGCGCAGCGGCAGGTAGGCCGCGGTAGTACTCGACCGTGCGCGAGGCGAGACCGATGATGGAGTCGATTCGCCCGATCGGTGCGACCTCCTCGTACAGATCGTCGAGGATGAATCCGGTGAGCTCCTCCGCCTGCGCCCTCGACGATTCGGAAATTGCACGCTGTTCGACGGCCTCGGCTTCGGCCGCCGTGGCGCGTCGAGCGCTGTATATGCCGAACGCAGCACTGCCTGCCGCCAGCAACGCGAGGGCACTCGTGCCGATGGCGATAGTGCGCGCACGGTTGAAAGCGGCCCGGGTCGCTGCCGCGCGGGACTGTTGTGCGACAAGTTCCTGCTCCGCGCGTTCTTTGGCCTCACGATCGACTCGGCTGCGTCGAGCGCCCTGCACGACACCGCACAGCACATCGTGGGTGAGCTCGACGCGGCGAACGTCGAGTCGCTCCTCGATCCGCAGCAGACGCCGATCCACGAGCGTCGCGAGGCAGCGCGCCGCATCGGGTGCGGCCCCGGCTGCCTCCAGCAGTTTCAACATCCGCTCCTCGGCGAGATTCTCCCGATAGCCCGAGTCCGTAAGCAAATAGTCTTCGATGACCGCGCGTACCGACGGCGGCTGGTCCGATAGGGCACGCGTGTAGAAGTCGACGAGGATCGCATCACGCGAGCCCGCAAGTAGTTCCGCACCGATTTCTGCGCGGCCTTGGGCGAGTCGTGAGTTGTTCAGTTCACGGCAAATAAGCGATAGCAGGGAGGGCTCGACCTCCGCATTATCGAGATCCGTCGATCCGGCAACGAACCGGACGATGGACTCGGCAACGCTGCGGCTTACCAGTCGGCCACCGGGCCGCACGACGGCTTCCAGTGCCTGCTCGCCAGTCATCCGCGCCAGACGCAAGCGGTTCTGCGTCACTGACGGCATGGTGCCGCGCAGGCTCTCGTAGTGAGCCAGGTAGTCTTCACGCAAGGCGATGAGCACGCGGTAATCCGCGCGGCTGAAATCGAAGTTCACCGCCACCGAGTCGTCCCGCTCCAGCAGTGCCTCGAGGGTACGCGGGGGCCGATTCTCCACCAGATCGGCGAGTTGCTCGAGAAACTCGGCTGCGCGTCGACGTCCCGCCGAGTCCGTCTGCGCGAGTGAGAACACTTCCTCGAACTGATCGAAGATCAGTAAAGGTATCCGTCGCCGACCGTTGCCATCCTGCAGGAAATCGTCACGGTGGTGCAGGAACTCCCACAGCGACTCTTTGGGCACTGCACTTCCGGTGCGAGTCCACTGACCTATCTCGGCTGCAGCACGCAGCAGGGCCTGCTTTATCTGTTCGGCCGGTGCCTCGGCGGCTGCATAGTCGATGCGCAGGTACACGGGGCAGTAACCGGCGTCCCGCAACCGTGGTGCGACACCGGCATTCAGGATCGAAGTTTTGCCTAGGCCCGACTGACCATAGAGAGTCGTTAGCGCGTTGCGCTGTACCCGTCGGCACAGTTCGGCAATGTCCCCGTCGCGACCGAAAAAATATCCGCGGGTCGCCTCGGAAAATGCGGTAAGTCCCAGCCACGGCTGCTCCGGATCAACAGTATCGACGTTGGCAGAAGGGGCGCTCACGATGAGCTCTCCAAGAGCAGGCTCTTCAGGTAACGGACGAAGTCTGCGGGCGCGTCTCCGCCGAGCGCTGTCGTCACATGCAACGAGCGGAATTTCTCCGGAATCCGCGCCAAGCGCGCATCGACGGCATCAATCATCACCGGCAGGATGAACACAGAGTCGTCGGCCATGTTCCGCGAGCGATCGATAGCGTAACTCCACTCGCGCCTGAAGTAGGCTTCGGTACGCCGTTCGGTCGTCGCCGAGATCACCGGGATAAAATAGGCGCAGCGGCTGATGTTGCGCTGGATGCGCAAATCAAAATCGACGCCGCCTTCCAGTCGATCCATGTCCAGCCAGCAATCGATGCCTTCGGCGTCGAGTTTCGCTTTCAGTCGTTGGACTGCGGGCAGATCCTCCCGCGCATAACTGATGAACACCGCGCGGTCACGCATCTCGCGTTCCGGAGGCGTGAAGCGTTCGGCACCGCCCAGCAACGGTGCGGGGCTCGCGCGATGCCGCGCTGTCCAGCGGCGGTGCAATTCCTCGACGAAGGATTCGGCGCCTGCGTAGAGACGTGTGCGCACGGATACCTGCTGCAGAAAGGTAGCGAGCCGATCATCCTCGCTGCTGTGGTCGTCGGCGAGAATTTCGCCGACGTCACGCGGGTCCGACAACCGGCGGCGTTTGGCAAGCCGCAGGAACAGTCGTGCGAGCCAATTTCCGAACTGGTTGCCGATGATCAGCAGATGGTTGTGTTCCAATTCGTGAAACAGCTTTTCTGGGGTCAGATGCTCGCGTTGCAGCGCACAGACATACTCGAGCAGATCTTCGTCTGACAGCACATAGGTAGGAGAGGCGGAACAACGGCCGAAAAGGTGATAGACGATAGGTCGACGCAAGTCGGCCAGTTCCGTCGGAATATCTGCTACACGGTTGGGGGTGTAGCCGATGACGTCCGTATTGGCGGTGCCGCCGAAGCGTTGCAGGTTGATCGCTTGTTCGAGGAAGGGATCGAAGGTTGTGGTGACGAACAGGTTGAAATCGGTAATGTCGGCCAATTGACGTAGTGCCCGCGGGGGCTCGAAGTCGATCTCGCGGAGGATGGTGCGAACTCGTGCATAGGTGTCCTCACGGCGACCGCGGGTCGCGAGAAACCACGAGACGACATCGTTGAGCGTGAAAGGAGCGGGCATTTCCGCCATGGGCACGCCGAGACGCACCGCCAGCTTCGTGGCCAGCCAGTCGTTGAAGAGCACCGGGCCGTTAGGGGTATCGAGTTTCAGCAGTTCGGGTCCCACGATGGGAATGACCCGCCGCTCCTCGATAAAACTCAGCAGGTCCTCCCACGCGTCCTCATCGAGGCCGGGCGCAGTTCGAACCCATGGCTGAACGTTGCTCACAGTTCCCTCCCCCAGCGACTGTAGCCTACCCGTACGCCTCGTTAAACAGCCTCAGCGTCGGCAGTCCCGTCACGGCTACCTGCGGGGTGCCACCAGTTTGCCGGCATCGACAAGCGCCTCAAAGGTTTTGGCTTGAACGGCTCGATTCTCGCTGACCGAAGTGGACGGCTGCGCTGCGAAGGCATCGGTGGGCCATCCGACCGAGCCTTGATAGATCGGCGCATGGGCTTGCGGGCAGAGTTCACTGAGAAACGCGAACCTCCCTCCGGCACGACGGCGGCGCAACGCCTCGATGTCGATGCTCGCGGTGATGATGCATTCTTCCGTACCCGCTGTCTTGTTCAGCACTCGACCGTTGAAGTCAATGATTTGTGATTCGCCGTGGCACACGTTCGGAGGCAGGTCTGAGTCCACGTTCGGTCCCGAGTTCGCCATCAGCAGGTAGCAGTTGTTCTCCCAGGCTCTGGCTTTGCGTACTGCGGTCCACGCGGCTCCGCCTTCTTCAAAATGCTCCGGTCCGCGCGCCTCACTGGTCACGTGCAGCAGCAGTTCGGCGCCTTGCAGGGCGAGGCAGCGGGCCACCTCGGGGAAATGGATGTCGTAGCAAACCAGAGCGCCGAGTCGACCGAGGGGCGTATCGAGCACGGGAAACAGCGATTCCGGTCCACCGTAGACGCGGCAATATTCGGAGTAGACGTCCTGCGGCGTGGTCTTGGCGGTGACCGAATACATCTTGCGATACCGCAGTGCGATATCGCCGTTCGGGTCGATGATGAATGCCGTGTTGAAGAATCGACCTGGAAACTCCGGTACGACCTCGTAGGCCATGCCGGCGACATACGCTTTGGCGTCGACGGCCGCGCGTTGGAGGGGCTCGACCTCGGGGCCGGGCAGTTGCACGGAAGCCTCGATCCACGCGGCGGTCGATACCCCGAGCTCGAAGCCATGGATACAGAACTCGGGCAGAACGAACAGCTTGCTGCCGAAGGCTGCGGCGCCTCGTCGTACGAGATCCGCACAATGCCGCGCGTTCTCCAACAGTAATTCGCGGCGCACGGAGTGGCCTGCTCGGACCACGGGTTTGACCGTGGACTGGATCACGGATGCGTTGTAGGGTTCCATGGGGTCAGCCTCCACAGTGGGTCCACCGATGCAGCAGCCGATCATGACGCGGACCGATGCTACTTATCCAGCGCTCTCGGCGTGGTACGTGGTGGGCTTGCTAACTCTGGCCTACATCATTTCCTTCATCGATCGGCAGATCCTCAGTCTGCTGATCGAGCCCATCCGTCGTGATCTCGGGCTGTCGGATTTCCAGATGGCGTGGATAGGCCCCCCCGCCTTTGCGACCTGCTTTCTGCTGTTTGGACTGGTCTTCGGTCGATTGGCCGATCGCGTCGGCCGATTGCGACTGATCGCCGTCGGTCTGACCATTTGGTGCGTCATGACGGCCGCCTGTGCGTTCGCAGACTCTGCAGTCGAGATGTTCATCGCCCGTATGGGTGTGGGTGTCGGCGAAGCGGTGCTTACGCCCTGTGCGTTGTCCCTGATCAGCGACATGTTCTCCCGTGAGCGCGTTGGCAAGCCCATCGGCGTGTACTCCTCGGGCGTTGCACTCGGTTCAAGCATGGCGTTCATTTTGGGTAGCGCCATCATCCTGTGGTTGGAAGGGGGTGGGCATGATCCGTTCGCCGGCCTCGGCGTGACGGCTGCATGGCGCGAGACGTTTCTGATTGTCGGTTTGCCGGGACTCGTGTTGCTGCCGCTACTGCTGGTGGCGCGTGAGCCGGAGAGGCGCGAGCGTTTGACGTCTGGGCCGCAGGCCTCATTGCGTCAAACTTGGCAGTATCTGGTCGACAATCGGCGGGTGTTCGTGCCGCTTTTTTTTGGCAAGGCCGCATTCAACTTTATAGCCTATGCCCAGTTCTGGATTGTGCCGATGTTCGAACGTACCTGGGGCTGGAGTCGGGTTCGGACCGGTACGTTGTGGGGTACTACCCTACTTGTATCGGGAATTGTCGGTGTGATGCTCGGCGGCTGGTTGAGTGATCGATGGTACAGGGCGGGGCACCGCGATGCCGCGCTCCGCGCGGTGTGGATCGCACTGCTCGCTACACTGCCGCTGCATGCACTCGCGCCGCTGATGCCTACGGGGGAGCTCGCCATTGCGATGTTCATCCCGTCGTTGGTCGCAGCCGGTGCCGGCAGTGCGGCCGGCTCCATTGCCACGATGCTGGTGACACCGAACGAATATCGCGGACAGATGACAGCCCTGTCATTGCTGATCGCGAGTGGCCTAGGGCAATTTTTTGGACCGACCAGCGTTGCAGGCCTGACGGACTTCGTCTTCGCTGATCCGGGCGCTTTGCGCTACAGTTTGTCGCTTGCCGTGTTTGGCTTCAGCTTGGTTGCGTTTCTGGTGCTGACCCTCGGGCGTCGGCCCTATCGCGAGGCCGTCGCCGAACTTGAAAGTAAAATCACCCGCTGACACCTACGATTTGGAGCCTCGTTTCCCCATGCAACGCACCTTGATCACCGTTCACTTGCTACTGGCGGCTTTTTTTCTGCCGATCGCCCTGATGTTTGCGACGACCGGAGCCCTCTACACCGTGTCGATCAAAGGCAACTAC
>Ga0315900_10009820_pt1 | contig 12081 bp, 6 predicted proteins | sample LakEriMetagenome_FD_203521 | JGI IMG/M metagenome (GOLD analysis project Ga0315900, IMG submission 203521) | Freshwater fungal communities from buoy surface, Lake Erie, Ohio, United States - Buoy 12 MA114 | ecosystem: Environmental > Aquatic > Freshwater > Lake > Lake biofilm | place: USA: Lake...
TCGACCGCCGCGCGGTGGAGATGCAGATGCTCTACGGCATGGCCGACCCGGAGAAGGAGGCCGTCACGGCCGAGGGCTGGCGGCTGCGGGTCTACATGCCCTACGGGCAGCTCGTGCCCGGCATGGCGTATCTCGTCCGGCGGCTGCTGGAGAACTCGTCGAACGACTCCTTCCTGCGGGCGGGGTTCGTGCAGCACGTGCCGCCGGCCACGCTCCTGGCGCCCCCCGGCCCGCCGGCGGCCGCGATCCTCACCGAGGAACATCCCGTGCATGCCGCCGCCTTCACGAACGAGCCGCTGACCGACTTCGCCCTCGAGCCCGCGCGGCGCGGCATGCAGGAGGCGGTGGACCGGGCTCGCGCCCGGTTCGATGGCGGCCCGCCCGAGGTCGTGCCCGTGGTGATCGGCGGCGTGCGCGAGGAACGCGGCGAACGGTTTCCACGGCACGATCCCGCCGACCACGCGCGGCTGGTCGCGCAGGTTTCGGCGGCCACGCCGGGGGATGCCGACCGCGCCGTGGCCGCCTGCCATGCGGCGCTGCCGGGCTGGCGCGACGCGGGCGTGGAACGGCGGGCGGCGGTGCTGCGGGCGGCGGCGGCGGAGATGCGCCGGCGGCGGTTCGAACTCGCGGCGCTGCAGGTGTTCGAGGTCGGCAAGCCGTGGCGGGAAGCCGACGCCGACGTGGCCGAGGCCATCGACTTCTGCGAGTATTACGCCCGCGAGGCGGTGCGGCTGGGGCAGCCCCGCCGGGTGGACGTGCCGGGCGAGGAGAACACCACCGGCTTTCTGCCCCGCGGCGTGACCGTGGTGATCGCGCCCTGGAACTTTCCCCTCGCGATCCTCACGGGGATGACGACCGCGGCGCTCGTCACGGGCAACCCGGTGGTCATGAAGCCCGCCGAGCAGTCGTCGCTCACGGCCTTGCGGCTCCATGAAATCCTCCTCGCAGCGGGCGTGCCGCCCGGCGCGCTGGCGCTGCTCCCCGGCCGCGGGGAGCAGGTCGGGCCGCCGCTGGTGAACCATCCCGACGTGGCCACGATCGCCTTCACCGGCTCGCGGGCCGTGGGCCTGGCGATCAACGCCCAGGCCGCCGCGGCGAGCGCCACGCCCGGCGCGCGGCTCGTGAAGCGGGTGATCGCCGAGATGGGGGGCAAGAACGCGATCATCGTCGACGACGACGCCGATCTCGACGAGGCGGTGGCCGCGGTCGTCCGCAGCGGCTTCGGCTTCCAGGGGCAGAAGTGCTCCGCCTGCTCCCGCGCGATCGTCCTGGCGAGCGTGCACGACGCCTTCGTCAGCCGGCTGGCCGGCGCGATCCGCAGCCTGGCGGTCGGACCGGCCGCCGACCCGGGCACGCAGGTCGGCCCGCTCGTCGACCGGGAGGCGTTCGAGCGGGTGCGGTCGTTCGTCGATCTCGGCCGGCGGACCGCCCGCACGCTCGCGGCCGTGGACGTGGGGTCGCGGGCCGACCGCGGCTGGTTCATCGGGCCGCACGCCTTCGGAGACGTCGATCCAGCCGGGCCGCTCGGGCAGGATGAGATCTTCGGGCCGGTGCTCGCCGTGATGGTCGCCCGCGACTTCGAGCACGCGCTCGAGATCGCCAACGGCACCGCCTACGCCCTCACCGCCGGCATCTGTTCCCGCAGTCCGTCGCGGCTGGAGCGGGCGCGGCAGGCGCTGGCGGCGGGCAACGTCTATCTCAACCGCGGGATCACGGGCGCCTTCGTGCACCGGCAGCCGTTCGGCGGCTATCGGATGTCGGGCATCGGCAGCAAGGCGGGAGGGAGCGACTATTTGCTGCAGTTCGTGACGCCGCGAACCGTGACGGAGAACACCGTCCGCCGCGGGTTCGCACCCGAGCGAAAGGCGGGGGATCGGCCCGGCCCTTGACGTTTTCCCGGGCTCGTACGACCCTCACGAAACGCTCACAGTCGGCGGCTAGATAAAAGTCCCCGCGAGCAGCGATCGTCGCCGTCCGGGAAAACCGGTTTTCTTCAGGAAAAGCCCATGCAGCGGATGAGCGGCAGTGGTTTCGTGGCGGCGGTGGTGGCTCTCGCCGCGTGCGTTTCCGCGACGTTCGGTCAGGACGTCGACCCGGCCCTCAAGCCGTACGAGCGGGTGGCCGGCGAGGTCAGCGGGTCGCTGAAGTTCGTCGGGTCCGACACCATGAACAATCTCGTGGCCCTGTGGGCCGAGGGGTTCAAGAAGTTCTACCCCGGCGTGAGCGAGGGGATCGAGGGCAAGGGGTCCGCATCGGCCCCCCCGGCCCTGACCGAGGGCACCTGTACGTTCGGCCCCATGAGCCGCGACTGGAAGCCGGCGGAGATCGACGCCTTCAAGGAGAAGCACGGCTACGCCCCCACGGCGATCCCCGCCGCCATCGACATGCTCGCCGTCTTCGTCCACAAGGACAATCCGCTGGCGGGGCTCTCGCTGCAGCAGGTCGACGCGATCTTCTCCAAGAACCGCAACGGCGGCGCCAACGCCGAGATTCGCACCTGGGGCGACCTCGGCCTCGGCGGCGAGTGGAAGGACAAGCCGATCAGCCTGTATGGCCGCAACGCCTCCAGCGGCACCTACGGCTACTTCAAGGAACACGCGCTCTTCAAGGGCGACTTCAAGCCCACCGTCAAGGAGCAGCCGGGGAGTTCGGCCGTCGTGCAGGCGGTCGCCAACGACAAGTTCGCGATCGGCTACAGCGGCATCGGCTATCGAACGGCCGGCGTGCGGGCCCTGCCGCTGGCGGCGAAGACCGGCGAGACCGCGGTCGCACCCGAGCCCAAGGCTGCGTATGAAGGCGAGTATCCCCTCGCGCGGTTCCTCCTGTTGAGCGTGAACTCCAAGCCCGGCAGCCAGCTCGATCCGCTGCGGCGCGAGTTCATCCGCTATGTGTTGAGCGCCACCGGCCAGGCCGACGTGAAGAAAGACGGCTATCTTCCCGTGACCGGGCAACTGGCCCGTGAGGCCCTCGGCCAACTCGGCATCACCACGCCCTGACCGCCCGCCCGCACTCGCCCCCGCCGAACATGCCCCAGACGGCGACATTCACCGGGCGGTCGCGGCGGCGCCAGACTCATCCCTGGGTGCGGGCTGGCGACACGGTCGCCCGAGCCGTGATCACGTTCGGCGGCATCGGCACGATCGTGGCCGTGCTGCTGGTGGGCGTGTACCTGTTGACGGTGGCCCTGCCTCTGTTCCGGCCCGCCCGGGCCAGTCGGATGGGCACGGACCTGGTGCACGCGGATCCGCTGCACATGGGCATCGACGAGTCCGGGAGCGTGGCCTGGGTGCTCGACGGCGGCGACGGCGTCGCCGGTGCGGAACGCGTAAACGTGCTGGCGACGGCGACGGGCGACCGGCTGCTCTCCGTGCCGCCCCGTGACTGCGGCCTGGATCGCTGGTCGGCGTTGCGCACGGAGCCCGGCGGACTGGTGGCCGCCGTGGGCTTCGCCGACGGCACGTTTCGCACCGGGCGGTTCGGGCTCCAGGCGGAGTTCCTGGCCGCGGCCGACGCGCCGGCGGCGGTGCGGGCGGCGCCGGTGGGGCACGCCGTCGCCGCCGACGGGACGATCTTCGTGCATGGGGCCAACGACCGGTTCGCCCGCGTGCGGCTGGTGACGGAGCTCGGCCCCGCGTCGCCGCCGTTGGGCGGACCGATCACCGAAGTGGACGTGGTGCCGCTCGGCGACGGCGCGCTCGTCGCCGCCCTCGACGACGCGGGCCGCGTGCGGGTCGAGCGGGCCGCGTCGAAGCGCAACATGCTCACCGGCAAGGTGACGGTGAAGACGACCGGGGCGACGATCGAGCCGGTGGCGGGATTCCGGCCGCGGTTCGTGCGGGTCAACGGCCTCGGCGACCAGCTGTTCCTGTTCGCGGCCGACGGCGCGGCGCGGCGGTACCTGATCCGCGACGTCACCAAGCCGGAGCTCATGGAGACCTTCGACGCCGCGGCCGGCGCCGCGGACGTGGCGACGGTGGAGCGGCTCTTCGGCGGCGCGACCCTGGCCGTCGCCGACACCGCCGGAGTGGTGCGGCTGTTCTTCATGGCCCGCCGGGACGATGCGGTGGCGGCCGACGGCCTGGCGACCGTGGCCGCGCGGACGATCGCCGGAGACGGCACGCGGGTGACCGCGATCGCCGCCTCGCCCCGGTCGCGGCTGTTCGCCGTCGCGGTGTCGCGGGACGGGCGCGACGCCGGCGTGCGGCTCCTCCAGGCGACGACGGGCGCCGAAGTGCTGCGGCTCGCAGCCGGCGGCGGCACGCATCCGACCCGGACGCTGTGCATCGCCCCCCGGGAGAACCGTCTCCTCGCCGGCAACGATGAGGCGCTCGCGGCCTGGGCGATCGACGCCGGCCACACCGACGTTGCGGTCGGCACGCTCCTCCGGCCGGTGTGGTACGAGAACTATCCGCAGCCCGTCCACGCCTGGGAGACGACGGGGCACGAGGCCTTCGAGTCGAAGTTCGGCCTCGTGCCGCTGATCTTCGGCACGCTCAAGGCCACCCTCTACTCGATGCTCTTCGCGACGCCGATCGCGCTGCTGGCGGCGATCTATGCCAGCCAGTTCATGCACCCGCGGTGGAAGGCCCGCATCAAGCCCACGATCGAGATGATGGCGAGCCTGCCGAGCGTGGTGCTCGGGTTCGTGGCGGGGATCGTGTTCGCGCCGGCGATCGAGCGCGGCTTGATGCCCGTGATCACCGGCGTGTTCGTCGTGCCGCTCACGCTCCTGGCCGCGGCGCACCTCTGGCAGCTGCTGCCCGTGGGCACCCGCAGCCGTCTGGCGGCCTGGCGGTTTCCGCTGGTAGCCGTGGTCGCGCTGCCTGTCGGCCTGCTGGCCGCGCGGGCCGCGGCTCCGGCGGTTGAGCGAATCTTGTTCGACGGCGACGTGCAGGCCTGGCTCGACGGCCGCGGCGGCAGCGGCTTCGGCGGCTGGATGGTCGCCCTGCTGCCGCTCGCCGCGCTGGCGGCCGCGGCCCTGGTGGGTCGGCTCGTCAATCCGCTGCTGCGGCGGGCCGCGCGGGCATGGTCGCAGCCGCAGGCGGCACTGGCGTCGTTGGGCGTGTTCGCGGCCGGGCTCGTGGTCGCCGTGGCGCTCGCCGCCGCGGCCGCCGTGCTCCTCGACGCCCTGCGGCTCGACACGCGGGGCGGCCTGTTCGGAACCTACGTGCAGCGGAACGCCCTCGTCGTGGCCATCGGCATGAGCTTCGCCATCATTCCGCTGATCTTCACGATCGCCGATGATGCCCTGTCGAGCGTGCCGGAGCACCTCCGCAGCGCCTCGCTCGGCGCGGGGGCCACGCCCTGGCAGACCGCCGTCCGCGTGATCGTGCCGGCGGCCGCGAGCGGCCTGTTCTCGGCGGTGATGATCGGCCTGGGCCGGGCCGTGGGGGAGACGATGATCGTGCTCATGGCGGCCGGCAACACGCCGCTCATCGGCTGGAACGTGTTCAACGGCTTCCAGACGCTCTCGGCCGCCATCGCGACGGAACTGCCCGAGGCGGCCCGGGGCAGCACGCACTATCGGGTGCTGTTTCTCGCGGCACTGGCGCTGTTCGCCCTGACGTTCGTCCTCAATACGGTGGCCGAGCTGGTGCGGCAGCGGTTTCGGAGGCGGGCGCATGATCTCTGAACGCTTCCCCGCCCGGCCGCGGCGGCTGCGCTCCGCCCACTCGAGCCTCGCCGCCCAGGGCGAGCCCTGGGTGTGGGTCACCGCGGGCTCGCTGGCGACCGCGATCGCGATGATCGTCGGCCTGCTCGGCTACATCGCCTGGCGGGGGGCGGGCACCTTCTGGCCGGTGCCGCTCGAGCTGGTGACGCTGCGGGCCGGCGGCGAGACACTCGGCGAGGTGGCCGAGCGGGAGTCTGCCGATGGCGACCAGCCGGCCCGCCGGCTCCTCCGCGTCGCCAACTTCGAGCTCAGCGGCAAGCACTTCGAGTGGTTCGACGAGCCGGCGATCACGGCCACGAGCCGGCCCGAGTGGGCGACGGCCGTGGAGCGACTGGAAGGGGGCCGGTTTCACGGCTTCCCCACGCGGCTGCTGCACGGTGACGAGATCGTGGCCCAGGGGCCGGCGGCCGTCTGGCAGGCCTTCGAGCGCGAGCATCCGCGGGTCAGAGGCCGGTTCCGTCGGGCTCTGCGGCTCGACCGCGGCGATCGCGGGGATCTGCAACGCGACCTGCGGGCCGCCCGCCTGGCGGTGGTGCAGGCGGGCCTCGACGCGCCCGCGGACAAGGCCCGCCAGGCTGCCGCCCGGGAGGCGGAGCAGCGGGTTGCCGCCCGCGTCGCAGCGGCCGCGGAGCGGATCGACGCGGAAACGGCGCGGCTGCGGGGCGAGAACGCCGGCTGGGCGGTCGAGTTCCGCACCGCCGCCGACGAGACGGTCGTCATGCCCCTCGACCAGATCGTCCGCGCCTGGCAGCCGAACCGGCTGTCGCTCGCCGGCAAGTTCGGTGTCTACCTTTCGCGGTGGGGCGAGTTCCTCGGCGACGATCCCCGCGAGGCCAACAGCGCCGGCGGCGTCTTTCCCGCCATCTGGGGCACGGTGGCGATGACGCTCATCATGGCCCTGCTCGTGGCCCCGTTCGGCGTCCTCGCGGCCCTGTACCTCAAGGAATACGCCGGCCGCGGCCCGATCACCACGGCCGTCCGCGTGGCGATCAACAACCTCGCCGGCGTGCCGAGCATCGTCTACGGCGCCTTCGGGCTCGGGTTCTTCTGCTACGGTGTCGGCGCCGGCATCGACGAGCTGTTCTTCAAGGCCAGCCTCGTCGCCGACAGCCAGCCGACCTTCGGCACCGGCGGTCTGCTCTGGGCGGCGCTGACGCTCGCCTTGCTCACGCTCCCGGTGGTGATCGTGGCCACGGAAGAGGCGCTCGCCGCGGTGCCCAACTCGATGCGCGAGGGCTCCTACGCCTGCGGCGCCGGCAAGTGGCAGACGATCCGGCGGATCGTGCTTCCCCGGGCGCTGCCCGGCATCATGACGGGGCTGATCCTGGCGATGGCCCGCGGGGCGGGGGAGGTGGCCCCGCTGATGCTCGTGGGCGTGAAGAAGCTGGCCCTCGACCTGCCGATCGACGGCAGCTTCCCGTTCGTTCATCCCGAGCGGGAGTTCATGCACCTCGCCTACCTGATCTACGACGTCGGCTTCCAGAGCCCCAACGCCCAGGCCGCCCAGCCCATGGTGTTCACGATCACCTTCCTGCTGGTAACGATCATCGCCCTGCTGAACGTGACCGCGATTTGGATCCGCTCCCGGCTGCGGAAACGCTTCGTGGCGCAGCAGTTCTGATCCGTCCCGGGTAGGATGTTTGCGGAGGAGCCCCGCCTATGCAGGCCCGGACCGAACCACACCGCGACGACCCCGCCACCGGACGCCCGGGGGACCAGCGGCATGCCGCCCCCGCCGACCGGCTGTTGGCCGTCGCCGCCGGCCAGGACGTGCCGGCCGAGGTGCATGCCGTCGTGCTCCAGGAGGTGCCCGTCCTGGAGATCGATCGCTTCAACCTGTGGTACGGGGCCAAGCAGGCCCTGCACCGGATCACGATGCCGATCCCGCACAACAAGGTCACGGCCCTCGTCGGCCCCAGCGGCTGCGGCAAGTCGACGCTGCTGCGGAGCGTGAACCGGCTCAACGACCTCGTGCAGAGCGTGCGGATCACCGGCGACATGCGGCTCAACGGCGACTCGATCTACGATCCGCGGATGGACGTCATCGACCTGCGGAAACGGATGGGCATGGTGTTCCAGAAGCCGAATCCGTTCCCCATGAGCATCTACGAGAACGTCGTGTATTCGCTGCGGATCGACGGCGAGAACTCCCGGCCGGTGCTCGACGAGGTGTGCGAATTGAGCCTCCGCGGGGCCGCCCTGTGGGACGAGGTCAAGGATCGGCTCCACGACAGCGCCCTCGGGCTCTCGGGCGGCCAGCAGCAGCGGCTGTGCATCGCCCGGGCCATCGCCGCCGAGCCGGAGGTGCTGCTCCTCGACGAGCCCTGCTCGGCCCTCGACCCGATCGCCACCGGCAAGGTCGAGGACCTGATCCAGGAGCTGCGCGGCCGCTACTCCGTGCTCATCGTGACCCACAACATGCAGCAGGCCAGCCGGACCAGCGACTACACGGCCTTCATGTACCTCGGCCGGCTCATCGAGTACGGCCCGACGACCGACATCTTCACGAAGCCGGTCCTGCGGGAGACGGAGGCCTACGTGACCGGCCGCTTCGGGTGACACCATGACCAAGCACATTGAACGGCAGATCGACGCCCTCAAGGAGCGGATCCTCAAGGTGGGCACCCTCGTCGAGGAGGCGATCTCGAAGTCGATCACCGCCCTCATCAACCGCGACGCCCCTCTCGCCCAGCGGGTGGTCGCCAACGACGAGGAGATCGACCGCATGGAGGTGGAGGTCGAGGAGGAGTGCCTCAAGATCCTGGCCCTCTACCAGCCGGTGGCCGCCGACCTGCGGTTCGTGGTGGCGGTGCTGAAGATCAACAACGACCTGGAGCGGATGGGCGACCTGGCCCGCAACATCGCCAAGCGGGTGGCCCAGCTCTCCAACGGCAGGCCCTACACGCTGCCGCCCGAGATTCGCACGATGGCCATGCAGGCCCAGGAGATGGTCAAGCAGTGCCTCGACGCCGTGGTCAACGGCGATCCGTCGCTGGCCCGGCAGATCCGCGAGGAGGACGACGCCGTCGACGAGGCCCGGCTGCAGATCCGGCAGCGGGTGTTGCGCGGCATCAAGGACGACCCCGATGAGGTGGAGAACCTGCTGCGGATCAACTCGGTGTCGAAGCACATCGAACGGATCGCCGACATGGCGACGAACATCGCCGAGGACGTGATCTACATGGTGGAGGGGGAGATCGTCCGCCACCGCATGTCGGATTGACGCGTCTTCGCGTGGGGAAGGGGTTGCCCGTGCCCCGTCGCCGGACGTTCGCTGCGGGCATCCATGCCCTCCGCTCACTCGGAGGTGTCTGCGCTTTCGCCGGGCACCGATCCGCCGTAGGCGGATTGGTCGGGGCTTCGCTGGCCACCTACGCCGGCTCTCGGGGCACGGGCAACCCCTTCCGGTTCCCGAAACAACCGCGACGACCACGCTGATAACACGGTGGCGGACGTCATTTGGCAGAGCTTTGGGTGCGGGAGAACTCGGCTTCGGACTTCCAGCGGTCCACGGCCTTGGCCGCATCGGCTTCGCGGGCCTTCGCGGCCTCGAACTCGGCGGTCGCATCGTCGGCTGCCTTGCGGGCTGCGACCATCTGCGACTCCGCCGCTGCCAACGCGTCGGCGGCGGCCTTGGCCTTCTCAGCCGCGTTCTGCCCCGTGGCGGCCACCTCCGCGAGCACCTTTTCCGCGGCGCGGAGCCGGGACTCGATCTTCGGCGGATTCGTGTCGATCGTGCCTGCCGGCTTGCCGTCGGCCGCGGTGAACACGGTCAGGCCGCCGGCCCAGTCCCCGGCCAGAATCCGCGTGCCGTCGGCGGTCGCCGCCACGCGGGTGCCGACCTCCGGGAGGGCAGCCATTTCCCGCTCCAGCTGCCCGTCGGCCTTCCAGAGTTTCGCCCGCTTGTCGCGGCCCGTCGTCGCCAGTCGCCCGTCGGCCAGCCAGGTGACCGCCTCCGCGCCGCCCGCGTGCGCCGCCCAGGTCTTCACCTGCTTCGCTTCCTTCGGATCCCAGAGCCGCACCGAGCCGTCGCCCGATGTGCTCGCGAGCACGGCGCCGTCGGGCCGCCACGCGACCGCCGTGATCAGCCCCGTGTGACCCTTGAGCGCGCCGGCGTCGCGGGTGCCACGTGTTTCCCACAGGTGCAGATTGCCCGCCCGGTCGCCGGTGGCGAGGAGGGTCCCGTCGGGTGAGAACTCGAGGGCCGTGATCCAATCAGTGTGGCGGCGGATCTCCCCCGCCACGGCCCCGTCGGCCGTTGCCAGCAGCCGCACCACCTTCGCTGGTCCGCCGAGCGCCACGATCCGCTGGTCGGGCGAGATGTCGGCGGCCAAGACTTCGTCGAACTCGTCGCCCACTTCGGCGACGCGGGCCGCCGTGGCCATGTCCCAGACGACCACCCGGCCGCTCTTCGCCGCCACTCCGCCGGCCGCCAGCAGCAGCTTCCCGCTGCGCGTGAAGCGAACGGCCTTCACGACACCCTCGGGAAACGGCAGCACGCCGAGGAAGTCGAGGCTGCCGGTGTGATAGAGCAGCACCTGCTTCCGGCCGCCGAGGGCGGCCGCCGCGCCGTGAGGCGAGGCGGCCAGGGCCGTGACGGTCGTCGGCCTGCGGCCCTGGGTCACGACATCGAGCGGCAGGCGGGGCGGCATCACGGGCGGCCCCTCGGGGACGGCCACGGCGCCGGCCGCAAGAGCGATGGCGGAGGTTTTCCGAGCCACGGGCTGGCCGCCCGCCTTCTCGATCGCCCCCGCCGCGATCCAGCGGCTGATTCCGTCAAGCGCCGCGTCGGGCAGCTTGTCGGACTCCGGCGGCATCTTCGGCTCGGAGGCATGCGTCACCAGCTGCCAGAGATAGGACCCGTCGGGATCGCCGGCCGCGATCACCGCGCCCGAACTGCCACCGGCCAGCGCCTGCCCGTGGCTGGTGAGGTCGAGCCCACCCTTCTTCTTGTCGGCGTTGTGGCAGCTGCAACACTTCTCGCGGAAGATCGGCAGCACGTCGGCTTCGAACGTCGGTGGTGCGTCGGCGGCCGCGACCGTGGTCATCGTCAGCCAGAGGGCCATTGCCGGCCCAAATCGGCTCGCGGGTGGTGAGCGGTGCGACATGGATGGCGGGGTGGTGTTCATGGCCGGAGTCCTCGGGCTTCCGCCCGGGGCTTGTTGAGAGAGGGATGGGTCATTTCGGCCAAGAAGCACCCGGCGGAAGCCGGGAGACACCGGGCTGCCATCAGTGATTGAAGATGAACTCGGGGGAGTTGAGCAGGGCCCAGAAGACGTCTTCCAGGGCCTGTTTGCGATCGGTGCTGTCGAGGACGGTGAGCAGCGTCTCGATCCGCTCCCGCTCCGTCGGCATGCGGCCGTTGCAGCGCACGAACAGCTCGTCGATGATCTCGCCCGGCGTGCGGCCCTCCGCAAGCCGCCGGCCGACGAGCCCTCCCTGCCGGATTCGCTCATTGGCCACGTCGCCGTTGAGCAGATGGAGCGCCTGCGACAGGCTCGGGTCCATGCGGACGGCGCAGCTGCAAACATCTTCGCGGGTGGCGCGACCGAAGGTGGTGAGGAAGTAGTTCGTCGTCCGGCCGTCGGCCATCTGCACCGCACGGGCGCCCAGTGGCAGCCCGGGGAACTTGTTCTTCGTGTCCGTCACCTGGGCGAGGGTGTCCAGCAGCACCTCCGCCCGCTGGCGGCGGATGGCGGCGTGGGAGAAGTTCGTCTCGTCGAGCCGGTTGGTGTCGTTGGTCGCGCAGGACCGCTGGTAGGTGCGCGACGTGACGATGTCGCGAACGAGGCCGCGGAAGTCCCAGCCGGTGGTGGCGAACCGCCGTCCGAGTTCCTCCAGCAGCGGGCCGTTGACCGGCGGGTTGCTGATGCGGGCGTCGTCGGGCTCGTGCACGATGCCGCGGCCGAAGAAGTGCGTCCAGGCGATGTTGGCGACGTGCTTCGCGAAGAACGGATTGTCGGCGGACGTGATCCAGGCCGCCAGCGCCTCGCGGCGGTCGCGGTTGGCCACCTTCGGCGTCTCGCCGCCGAGGAACTTGGGCACCGCAGGCTTGCCCTTGACCGGATGCTGCATCTCGCCGCCGCCCGAGTCGAACACGATCTGCTCCCGCGGGTCGGCACCCTTCTTGCGGCCGATCTGGGCGAAGAAGGCGGCGAAGCCGTAGTAGTCGTCCATCGTCCAGCGGTCGAATGGGTGGTTGTGGCACTGGGCGCACTGGATGCGCATGCCGAGGAAGGCCTGGGCCACATTCTCCGCGATCTTGAGCGTGTTGCGCTCGAGCTGGAAGTAGTTGGTGGGCGGGTTGTCGAACGTGCCGCCGGTGGCCGTGAGCAGGTCGCGAACCATGCGGTCGATCGGCTCGTTGGCCGCGATCCGCCGGTCGAGCCACTGGTGGTAGAGGATCGCCC
>Ga0315900_10009821_pt1 | contig 12081 bp, 13 predicted proteins | sample LakEriMetagenome_FD_203521 | JGI IMG/M metagenome (GOLD analysis project Ga0315900, IMG submission 203521) | Freshwater fungal communities from buoy surface, Lake Erie, Ohio, United States - Buoy 12 MA114 | ecosystem: Environmental > Aquatic > Freshwater > Lake > Lake biofilm | place: USA: Lake...
GTCCATGGTGGAGCGCGGCAAGGGGGTCATCACCAACATCTCGTCGGTGGCCGGCATCCGCTACACCGGCTACCCCTACACCAGCTACTATGCCGCCAAGGGGGCGGTAAACCAGTTCACCGTCGGCGTGGCGCTGCAATATGCGCGGAACGGCATCCGCTGTAACGCCATCATGCCCGGCCTGATGGACACGCCGCTGATCTACCAGCAGATCACCGGACAGTATGGTTCGCCGGACGACATGGTGAAGGAGCGTCACGAAGCCTCGCCCACGGGGCGGATGGGCACCGGCTGGGATATCGCCAATGCCGCCGTGTTCCTGGCAAGCGACGAGGCTGGCTACATCAATGCCGTCTGTCTGCCGGTCGATGGCGGGCTCACCGCGCGGTGCGCCTGAGGGGCCTGGGCTCCGCGCCGGCTAAAACCCATCTCAGAGGCGGGGGAAGGCGACCACGGCTTCCGCCATGGCCAGGACGGCCCCGGCGCCGTCCTTGACGAAGATGCGCAGCGTGGCCGTCTCGGCCTCGCCTGCCTGATCGCGCTGCACCACACGACCCCCCACCACGATCGGGGTGCCAGTGGGGGCGGGCCGGGCGAAACGCACCGACAGGCGCCGGCAGGTGGCCCCGGGCAGCCAGGCGCCAAGAGCCTGATCGGCCAGCGCCATCAGGAGCATGCCCTGGATGATGGTCCCGTCGAGGCCGATGCTGCGGGCGATCGCTGCGTCGGTGTGAATGGGGTTGTCGTCGCCCGACACATCCGCATAGCCCCGGACACGATCCTGGTGGATCGCGCCGCAGGCATGGTCGGGGAACACATGCCCCGTGTCCGGCCGGGCACTCATTGCACCAGCCGCAGGATGGTGTGGAGCCGCACCAGAGGCCGGCCGGCCCCGTCGGAGACCAGCGTGTCCACGGTGATCCGGTCGGCGTCGCTGCGGCACAACCGGGCATGGACCCTCAGCGGCTCGTCGAGGGGCGGCGTCTCCATCGTCTCGATGGTCTGCGCCTCGTGCACGGGCAGGGCCGAAGGCCGGTCGGGCGCCAGTTCCCTGACGGCGGCGATGATCTGCGGGTCGGACAGCCAGACAATGGGCAGGGTTGTCGGCCAGCGCGCCGCATCGGTCGCCCCGATGGCGACGCTGAAGCGCGCCACGTCGGCCGCCGAGACACGCGCCGTGCAGGTGACCGTCAGGGCCGGTCCCGCGCCGTTCACTCTCCGCGCCCGAAGATCAGGACGGCGTTGATCCCGCCGAAGGCAAAGGAGTTGGTCATGGCGTGCCGGATGGGCTGCTCCCGGCCGACATTGGGCACGCAGTCGATCGGGCAGAGCGGGTCGGCCTGCATGTGATTGATCGTCGGCGGCACCCGACCGTCCTCGATGGCCCGGACGGTGATGACCGCCTCGATCGCGCCGGCGGCGCCGAGCGTATGGCCATGGATCGGCTTGGTGGAACTGACCGGCAGCGAGGCCGTCCTCGGCCCGAAGATGCGCGCCACGGCGTCGCTCTCGGTCGAGTCGTTCAGGGCCGTTCCGGTTCCGTGGGCGTTGACGTAGTCGACGGCATCCGCGCGCAGGCCGGCGTCGTCCAGGGCAGCGGCCATGGCCTCGGCGGCGCCGTCCAGATCCGGGCGCAGCATGTCCTTGGCGTCGCTCGTCGTGCCGTAGCCCAGGAGGCGTGCACGGATGCGTGCGCCGCGGTTCCGGGCCGTTTCCTCATCTTCGAGGACGACAACCGCCGCACCTTCCCCGAGGAGCAGGCCGTTGCGGCCCTTGGAGAAGGGCCGGCACAGATCGGGCGACAGAACACGCATCGCCTCCCACGCCTTCATCCCGGCCGGGGTGACCATGGCTTCGCAGCCGGCGACGATCGCTCGGTCGCACATCCCCGCGCGGACCATCTGCATCGCGATGCCGAGCGCCTGGGCTGACGACGCGCAGGCGCTGGAAATGGCGAAGGTCGGTCCGGTGCATCCGAAGACCATGCCGATGTGGGACGCTGCAGCGCTGATCATGCCGCGCGGCACCGTCAGCGGATCCAGGCGCCGCGTATGGGTGGCGAGCGCCGTCACGCCGTTCTCCAGCGTGGCGAAGTTGCCGATGCCGGTTCCGACGACAACGGCCGTCCGGGAGCCCATGGGCGTCTCGATGTCGAGGCCCGCATCCTTGACCGCTTCCAGCGCCGAGACAATCGCCAAGGAGGCCGCCCGATCGAAGAACGCCGCCTTCCGTCCAGGGAGATAGGCGGTGATGTCGATGTCCGGAGCCTGGGCCGCATGGCGGATGAGAGGCCTGTACTCCTCGTTCAACGCCACCTGACGGACGCCGGACGATCCCTGCCAGGCAGCCGACCAGAGCGCCTCGGCCCCCAGGCCCGCCGCCGTGACGGCGCCCAGGCCAGTGACAACGACATTTCGACGCGCCACGTCAGGCCTTCTTGGCGGCAAGAATACGCTGCTTCAGTACAGCCAGAAGACCGCCGACATCGGTCACCTCGGCCATGCTCTCGTCCATGGGGATATAGACCGAGAACTTCTCCTCAACCGCTGCCAGGATCATCATATAGTCGACGCTTGCGATATTGAGGGAGGCGAGCGTGGTCTGCGGGGTGACCCCCGTCATGTCGACCATGCCTTCCTTGGAGATCACCTCGATGAGGTCGCGGGTCAGTTGATCATCGCCAAAGGGGGAGCTTGTTCCGGACATTCTTGGACCTTCAGGATTCATCGCCGTTGCCTCGCATGATTGCCGGCAGATGTCCAGTCGAGCACCGGATGTGATGCCGGATGCTTCCGAAGCTTGCCCTGTTGCCCTATCTAGTTCCCGGCGCGCGGCAAGGATGTCAGCCTCGCCCGCCGCCCCTGTGACCGAGGCAACGAGGATCTGAGCATGGTCCATCTATCGCGGCGCAACCTGATCGCTGCTCCGGCCCTTGCGGTTGTCGCCTGGGATCAGGCGCATGCCCAGGATCGCCTGCCACCCATCGAAATCCGCCGCTCGGAGATCACGGTCTCGCGTGCGCTCATCGTGGCGCGCCCCGATCTGCCGGTTCCCGACGATCCCGGCATGCTCTTCTATGTCCAGCAGGCGATCGACAAGAACATCCTGGTCTACGCAGCACGCCGCCGGCCGGACGGCCCGCTCGATCCCGACACGCCGGTCGAGGTGTTCTGGCGCCGCTACAATGACGATGGTGGAAACCGTCGCGATATCTCGTTCTTCGAGCGCCTCTTTGCCTTTGGTGTCAGGGCGGAAGCCCTGCCCGAAAGTCGCTATTCGGTTCGGATCGCCGGCTACCCCAGGCGCGCTGCAACAGTCGATATCGGCCCCGACGGCAAGCCGCGTGCCCTCTTCGCCGTCGGACCGCGGACCGTGCGGGTCGTCTATGCCTACGCCATGGCGGAGAAGACCGGGTTCATCCCGAAGGTCCACTATGTCGACATCCACGGTTTCGACGTGGACAGCGGCGAGGCTGTGCGCGAGCGGCTCAACCTGAGCATGGGTTGAGCGCCATCGCCGGTCAGCGAGGGCGGGACCGTCCGAGCCGCACAAGGAGGATCATGCCGCACACGTTCAGAACGAGGGGCACGAACCAGGCGGCGAGGGCTGGCGGCAATTGGCCGTAGTGGCCGAGCCAAACCACCGTATTGTTGAGAATGTGCATGAAGTAACCGGCGAGGCCGACGAGCATTGTCGGCTTGAAGGCTATCCGCTGGGCAAAGAACTGCGCGGCCAGCGCAGAGGCCATGAGGATCATGCCCAGCGGCAGGAATGCCTGCGCCAGGCGGACATGCCACCAGGTTCGGTAGGACGGGTCGTCGACGAGCGGGCGACCCGCGAGGTCCGACAGAACGGACTGTGGCAGGTAGCGAGCCTCGATGCCGAAATTGGACAACCAGAGCGGGTCGAGGGGAAGAGCAACCCGCTCTTCGGTGAAGCCCCGCTCGTTGCGCGTCGTGGCGTCGGGCACCGCGCCTTCCGCGGACGCGACCCAGCGACTTCCATTGCGGAACAGCCAGTATCCGGATTCCCGGTCCGGCTCCGCCGTTGCCGCAGTGATGCGCCCGGTCATCCGGCCTCCGTCCGACAGCTCGAAGACCTGGACGTCGACAAGCCGGGCGTGGCGATAGTCGATCCTTGCCTGGACCATGTGGTTGGGCAGGGTGATCCATCGCCGTCCGGTCGGATGGAGCGAACGGTTGAATCTTGCCCCATAGTCGCCGATTCCGTACTCGATCTGGGTCGCGACGGCGGCCGGTCGCAGGATGATCAGCGCGGTCGCCTGAAGGGCCCCGAGCGCGATCCCTACAATCAGGAGCGGCATGATTGACTGAAGGGGCGATCGTCCACCGTTCCAGATGGCGATGCGCTCGCGCGACTGGGTGAACACGATCTCCGACCACCATATTCCCAGGAAGCAGGCGAGGGGCAAGACGAGGGTGATGGTGTCGCAGGAGCGCAGCGCCAGATACCAGAGCAGGTGTGCGGTAACCCCGATAGGGCCGACAGGACCGGCTTCGCCCACAATCCGCTCGGCGCGCGGGGCCAGGTCCAGAGTGAGCGCGATGATGAGCAGGGCGGTCAGGACCGTGCCGACATGGCCCGCCTGTGAGAGAGCAAGCGTGCGCGTGTAGGTCCCGAAGGGGATGAGGCGAAAATGCCGCTGTGGGTCCCCTGCGCGCTGGTCCTCAAACAGCAGAGTCATGTCCGTCCAAGCCCCGGCCGGGAGATGGCGGACGACCTCAGGGCCACTGCGACGGTCAGACAGCCGCCGAGAAAGAGGCCCCCCGCGAAGAGGAGCGCCAGCAAGCCCGGCAGGCCCGTCGTGGATGCGGATGACAGCACCGTCGTGCCGATAATCTCGGTGGCCATCAGTGCGGCACATGCGACAGGCAGTACGATGGCCTGATTGGCGCGTGTCGTGAACGACAGGGCCAGCAGTGCGATCAGCGGCGCAATCACACACAGCAGCCCGCGGCCAAGCCGTTTGCCGATCTCGATGCGGTGGGCCGGATCGGTCATCGCGGAGGAAAGGAGTTCCGTGATCATGAGTTCCGACAGGTTGCGCCCGCGGGGGTCGAACGGGATGATGTCGTCAATGACGAGGCTCTGCTGGGTGGAATTACCCCGGAGGGAGCTCCTGTAGCCAAGCGCTGGCCGTCCGGTGCCGGCACCATCGGCGGTCGGCTCGAACTGGTCCACGGCGAAGTCGAAAAGCTGCAGCGCCACGCGGCCATCGGCATCGGGCCCGACGAGCCGCGAGCCATTGGCCACCACGATGCGCTCACTGCCGTCGGGGTTGAACTGGCGAACGAAGAGCCGGGGGGTGGGCTCCCTGTCGTCGCGCGGCGACACGACGACCGTCCCGGCGCGGGTCTCGAACAGTTTGGTCGTTGTCGCCTGGCCGCCGATGAGCGACTGGTAGCTGGTGGAGAACATGAGCAGCCGGAAAGCATAGCGCGACAGGGGGTCGACGAATCCGCCGACGAGAAGGGCTGTGAGCTGGCCGACAATGCCGATGCGGATCACCAGGCGGATGAGCCCGTGGGGAGGGATGCCGAGGCTCGACAGCATCAGGAATTCGCGATCCTCCCTGAGGCCCAGCGCGACCCGGTAGACGGCGATGAGGATCGCTGTCGGCAGGGCCAGTTCGAACACCTGGGGAAGCTGCGCCACCATCAGGCCGAGCGACTTGGGAAGGGAGGCCCGGGTGCTCAGCAGATGCTCGAGAAGCCCCGAAATCAGCTTCTCCATCACGAAGATGCTCTCGATCAGCAACAGTACCAGTGCGACCTGGAGAGCGACGTCACGGGAGATGCGCCGCGCCTGCTGGCCGGGGAAGCGCCGCGCGCGTCCCTTCGCATCGAACGGCACGGCCAGCCGCCGGAACAGGGTAGCCATGCCGGTCACCTGGACGGGCCCGCACTGGCCCGGGGACGGGTATCGGTATAGACAACGTCCCGTTCACGTCGGCGGACCGCGGTCCGTTCCGCTCCGTCGAGGGGAAATGCGATTGCAGGCTGCAAGGGCAAGTTCATTGGGCAACCCTAACCGCTTCGGCAGCGCACTGCGAGGGTCCCACACGGCATTGCCCGCCGATCGGCCTCCTCACGCTGCCGGAAGCCGAAGATCGTACATTGCGTCGCGGACCCCGTCGCCGATCCTTGTTTCCGGGGTCCGACGCGGATGACCCCGGAATCCGGTCGTGCCCCGGCGCCCCTGGACGCCGCCTTCCTTGTCCGTCATCCCGCCGCGATCGTCGCTCTGACCGGTGGCGTCGGTCTCATTCCGCTCGCGCCGGGAACATGGGGTGCCATTGCCGGAATCCCGCTGGGGCTCTGGCTGGCGACCATCCCGACCGTGGTTGCGCTCGTGGTGCTGGCAGCCGGCTTCGTGGTGGGCGTATGGGCCTGCGGGGTCACAGCCCGCGAGGCCGGCGTGCATGACCATCAGTCGATCGTGTTCGACGAGACCTGGGCGATGGCCGCCGTCGTCGCGCTCGCGCCGGTCGGGATGGCGGCGGTACTGGCCGGCTTCCTGGCCTTCCGGCTCTTCGACATCGCCAAGCCCTGGCCCATCGGGATCATCGACCGAAAGGTCGGGCACGGAATCGGAATCATGCTGGATGATGCAGTGGCAGCCGCCTTCGCTTTGGCGACTGTGGCGACGCTGGCCCGTTTCGGCTGGATCTAGCCGGTCAGGCGCCGACGAGGGCGCGCATGGCGACAAGTCCGCAGGCCAGCGCGAATCCTATGCCCATTCCATCGAGAAGTTGCATGGCACGTAACCTTCCTGGTTCGACGGTAATTTCGCACCAGATGGTTAAGGAAGCGTGTCGCAATCACGGCGCAACGGTTGCAGGATGGTGTCGGTTCAACGGCCGGGCACAGCCACTGGCGGTGCGTTGCCCGAATGCAACGCCTCAGAGCACGAAATCGGTGCCGAGATAGACAGCCTTCACGCGCGGATCTGACACGATGCCGTCGACGCTGCCCGAGGCGAGGACTAGGCCTCCGTCAAGGATATACGCCCGGTCGACGAGGCTGAGCGTCTCGCGCACGTTGTGGTCGGTCACCAGGACGCCGATGCCGCCCGCCGAGAGCTTGCGGACGAGGAGCCGTATTTCCGTCACCGCGATCGGATCGACGCCCGCGAAGGGCTCGTCCAGCAGGACGAAGGACGGTGCGCTGGCAAGCGTCCGGGCGATTTCCAGTCGCCGGCGCTCGCCTCCTGACAGGGCCCCGGCGCGGGACCGTCGCACGTGGCCAATCCCGAACTCCTCCAGCAGGGAGTCGAGCCGCGCCTTGACGGCGGCGCGCCCCGGGATGAGCGATTCCAGGACGATGAGGATGTTGTCCTCGACGGTCATGCCGCGGAAGATCGAGGCTTCCTGGGGCAGATAACTGAGCCCCAGTCTGGCGCGCAGGAACAGCGGCAGATGCGTGATGTTCTCGCCGTCGAGCAGGACGACGCCGCTGTCGGGCGTCTGCATGCCGACGATCATCGAGAAGGTCGTGGTCTTGCCGGCCCCGTTGGGGCCGAGCAGGCCCACCACCTCACCGCGCCTGAGCGCAAGATCGACACCCCGGACGACCGGGCGGCCCTCATGTGACTTGGCAAGCCGTCGGGCGATCAGCATCGATCTCGATTCCGCAGGGTCGAGGGGCTCCCCGCTCCGGCAGGGCGCCTCAGCTCCGGCCCTCGATGAAGGCGAGGGTGCGGTCGCGGGCTTCCGGGTCCGTGACCTGCTCGGGCGGTGACTTCATGAAGTAGCTGGAGGGGCCGCCGATCGGCCCGCCGATGTTGCGGTCCAGCGCCAGCCGGCAGCAGCGGATGGCGTCGATCACCACGCCGGCGGAATTGGGGGAGTCCCAGACCTCGAGCTTCAGTTCCATGTTGAGCGGCACGCCGCCGAAGCCGGTCCCCTCGAGACGGATATAGGCGATCTTGCGGTCATGGAGGAAGGGAACGAAGTCGCTCGGGCCGATATGAATGCTCTCGGCGGGCAGCGGCACGTCGATCTGGCTGGAGACAGCCTGCGTCTTCGACTTCTTCTTCGAGGTCAGGCGCTCGCGCTCGAGCATGTTGAGGAAGTCGGTATTGCCGCCGACGTTGAGCTGGTAGGTGCGCTCGATCTTGACGCCGCGATCCTCGTACAGACGGGCCAGGACCCGATGGACAATGGTCGCGCCAACCTGGCTCTTGATGTCGTCACCGATGATCGGAAGACCCTTGTCCTCGAAGCGCTTCGCCCATTTCGGGTCGGAAGCGATGAAGACCGGTACGCAGTTGATGTAGCCGCAGCCCGCCTCGAGCGCCCTTTCGGCGTAGAACTCGCTGGCCTTCTGCGATCCCACCGGCAGGTAGGAGATAATGACCTCGGCCTTCGCCGCCTTCAGCGCGGCAGTGACGTCGACCGGCTTGACCTTGGATTCGATCACCACATCGACCAGGTGCTTGCCGATGCCGTCGAGCGTCGGACCGCGCTGAACAGTGACCCCTGTGTTCGGCACCTTGGCGAACTGGATGGTGTTGTTGGGCTTGGCGACGATCGCATCGGACACATCGTGACCGACCTTGCGGTCGTCGATGTCGAAGGCGGCTACGATCTCGATGTCACGGACATGGTAGGGCCCCACCACCACGTGCATGAGACCGGGAACCACTTCGTCCTGCCCGGCGTCCCGGTAAAAGTGAAGACCCTGAACCAGAGCTGATGCGCAATTTCCGACACCGACGATGGCAACACGAATGGCGGACTGTGACACGAACGATCTCCACGAGCTCTCGCCGAAGGGTCCGGCCAAGCGCGGCTCCTTATACTGCATTGTGGCGTCATTTGAAGCGTTTCCGTCACATTCATGACAGGTAGAATGGCCGATCCGGCAGAGCCGGACCGCAAGGGGTTTCGAGGCGAGCGGGGCGATCAGGAACCGTCAGGGCGGAAGGCGGGCCCTGTCCGCCCTGCCTTGCGGGGCCCACGCCAGGACAAGGGTGCGAATGATATCGGGATGCGTGGACAGGTCAGCCTGCGCGCGGCTATGCGTGTGGGCCGCCAGACCTCCCGGAGTGACCCGTCACCGTGAAGATTGCCTTTGTCAGCGACTGGTTTCTGCCGCGCCTTGGCGGCATCGAACTGCAGATGCGCGATCTGGCGCGCGCGCTGACCGACCGTGGACATGAGGTTCACATCGTCTGCGGGGTCTCCGGTGATCCGGTCGTGGATGGCCTGACGGTGCACCGCCTGCCCGGCTTCCGGCTGCCGGGATTTGGTATCGCGGTGACGCCCGGCGTCTTCGCCGCGCTGCGCCGCGTGATCGACGAGGGCGGCTATGACCTCGTCCATGTGCATGCCGGCAATGTCGCGCCGATCGCCCACCACGCCATGCAGCATTGCATCCGCCAACGGATCGCCTGTGTGGCGAGTTTTCATTCGGTCCTGAAGTACTACGACGTTCCGCTCATGCTGCTGGACGCGTTGCACGGCTACAGCCGCTCGGCGATCCGCATGACCGCCGTATCGACCGTCGCCGCCGCCGCCCTTCGGCCGCTGGTGAAGGAAAAGCCGGTCACGGTCATCGCCAACGGCATCGATCTCGCATGGTGGCGACGAGACGGGTCCGCCACCAAGGCGCCGGGTCCGGTCGAATTCATCTCGGTAACCCGGCTGCAGAAGCGAAAGCGCGCCCGCTGGCTGGTCAAGGCCTTTGCCCGGGCGATCCAGGGTTTGCCTGCCGATGCCGCCCGATTGACCATCGTCGGCGACGGCGACGAGATGGGGGCCATGGCGCGCATCATCCGGCGCGGCGGGCTCGCCGGTCAGGTCCATCTCGCCGGCCGGCAGTCGCGCGAGACCATCCGCGATCTGCTGCATCGCTCGGACGTTTTCGTTCTCGCCTCGCGGCTGGAGGCCTTCGGCATCGCCGCGCTCGAGGCGCGGGCAGCCGGCCTCCCGGTGATCACCATGGCCCAGTCGGGCGCGCGCGATTTCCTCACCGCAGGCGAGGATGCGCTGCTGGCCTCCGACGACCGGGAGCTTGCTGGTCATCTCCGGCAGTTTATCTGCGAGGCGCCGCTGCGCCGCAGTCTTTCCGAGGCGGCCTGCAGGCCTCTTCCGGGCGTCGACTGGACGGACATCGCCCCCCTCTACGAGGCGGAATACCGCGCGGCCCGCGCGGCTGTCGGCTGAGGCGCCGAGGTCAGGGCGCGGGCGATGATCGGGTCTCCCGCGGCATCGCCCATGCCGGATAGAGGGCGATCACCAGCGAGGTGAGGAACGCCACGCCGTGCTGCAGGAAAGCCGCGGCCGCGGCGATGGGGAGCGGCACGCCGAGATACTGGTAAGCGAGGATCACTGTCGCCTCGAAGACGCCGAGATTACCCGGCGAGATCGGCGCGAGCGTCGCAAGGCTCAGGGCCGCCACGACGAGAACGGCACCCGCCAGGCTTGGCTCCATGCCCACGGCAATCTGAACCGTGAGGGCGACGGCCACCTCCGACGCCTTCTTGGCGAAGGCGAGCAGGACGACGGCGAGACCGAGCCAGGGCTGGCGCAGCGGCTCCAGGTGATCGACGAAATCAGCCAGGAGCCCGACGATCCGGGCGGGCTTCTCGCCCAGTCCCACGGCGAGGCGTCGCATGGAGGCGCCGCCATGGGCGGCGGCGAGCAGGGCCAGCGTGAAGAGAACCATGACGCCGGAGAGCGACAGGAGCCCGGTGCGCAGCCAGTCGGGAACCGACACCAGGACGGAAGCCAGGGCCAGAATGCCGACCTTGGCGATGCCGGTCAGCATCTGGTCCACGGTGTAGAGCGATGCGGCTGCGGTCGTCGGCAGGCCGCCCCGCACGATGAGGAAGCCAACGGCGGCGACCACTCCCGCCATGGGAAGGGACACGTTGGCCGTTCCCGTCAGGGCGGTGACCTGGGCCATGCGATCGAGGCTGGGCCGATGCGCCGCAGGGGCCAGAAGCCACCATTGCAGGACCCAGAAGGGCCAGCCGGCAACACCGGCGATCAGCGCCACCCCGAGCCATTGCCATTTCGCGCCGGCCATCGCCGCGAGAACCTCCGCCCAGGGAAGGGCATAGGCGGCCAATGCGAAGAAGGCGGCGAGGACCGACCAGCCGATGATCCACCAGAGGCGGCGCGACGGGCCGGGCGGCGAAGCCGAAGTCTCCGGCGAGGTCATGTCCCGCCGCCTCTCGCCTGCGCGCCCATCTCCCGCATGGTCATGAAGGTGGCCCCGCGCGCCTTGAAGAACCCGATGACGGAGGCGAGCGCATCCAGTGCCGGCTGGCCTGTCCGGAAGCGGCAATCGTAGCGCAGCGTCGACTGGCGGAAGTCGACGAATTCCCACGGGTGGATGAACAGCACGACGGGATCTGCGAGACGACCGAGGAAGTACTCGCGCAGCAGCCGCGGAATGCGCAGGGCGCTGGAGGTGATGGAGGCCGGGATGCGAACCAGTCCGGGGGCGTTTTCCTCGCCGGGCACGTCCTTCTTGTAGAGGGCCTGGGAGGAATCGAGGAGGAAACCCTCGTCCTGCAGCAGATCGAGATAGTGGCCGGGAAAGCGCAGATAGGGTGCGCGGAACGAGGTGATCTCGCCGAATGCCCGAAGACGGCGCGTCGATTCCTGGATTTCCCAGCGTGCGCTGTCCCGCGACATCCAGTCGAAGCGCTGGTGGCTGACGCCGTGGCACGCCAGCTCGTGCCCCGCATCGACGACGGACCTGACCGAACCGGGATGCAGGCGGGCAGTCTCGCCGGTCGTGAACCACGTCACGGGGATGTTCTCGCGCCCGAACAGGTCGAGGAGGCGCGGCGCACCTTCGGTCACGCCGCGCCAAGTCCACAGGAATGGCGGGCAGTCGGGTTCCATGTCGACGGTCAGTGCGACGCGCAGCGGGGAGGGAGCGGACATGCCGGAGCTCTTAGAGCATTTCCATGGCAAGTGGGAGGGCCGGAGATTCCGGGCCGGCTGCGCCGCCGCTCACCAGAATGCGCCGAAGGCGGCGATGGCCTCGAGATCATTGGCCCCCGAGCTGTTGGGTCCGAATGTCAGCGCCGCCATGCCCGAGG
>Ga0315900_10009824_pt1 | contig 12078 bp, 8 predicted proteins | sample LakEriMetagenome_FD_203521 | JGI IMG/M metagenome (GOLD analysis project Ga0315900, IMG submission 203521) | Freshwater fungal communities from buoy surface, Lake Erie, Ohio, United States - Buoy 12 MA114 | ecosystem: Environmental > Aquatic > Freshwater > Lake > Lake biofilm | place: USA: Lake...
CCTCACCGCGCGGTCCCCACCGGTAATCGGCGTAGATCTTGATCCAGTCGGCGCCGTGGCCGATCTGATCGCGCACCACGCGCGTCACGCCCTCCACGCCGTCGGCTTCTTCGGCGCCCTGCGGAATACCGATCTCGGCACCAAAGCCCTTGGGACCATACGAACCGGTCGCCACGATCGCCTTGGTCGTCACGAACAGGCGCGGCCCCGGAATGATGCCCTGTTCCACGGCCTCCTTGAGCCCCACATCGGCGTAACCGGCCCCCTCGGTGCCCAGGTCGCGCAGCATGGTGAAGCCGGCATCGAGCGTGGCCTTCAGGTGGTTCACTGCCCGCGCCGTGCGCAGCGCGAGTGATTCGCGCAGCACCTGGTCGTTCCACGGCGTTTCGTCGTACGGGTGCAGCAGCACGTGGCTGTGCAGATCGCTCAGCCCGGGGAGCAGCGTCGTACCGGGTAGCGCAATGCGTCGCGCATTGGCGGGGACCTGCAGGGTGCGCGCCGGGCCCACGGCGGCGATGCGCTGGCCGCTCACCAGTACGGCCCACCCCGGCTGCGGCGCATCACCGGCGCCGTCGAAGACGGCGTCGGGGAGCAGCAGCACGGGGACCTCGGCGCTCACGGAGGCGGGCTGCGCCGACAGCACGGCGGGCGCGCCCGCGGACGCGGTGAGCAGCATGCCCGCGCACGTCATGGGCGCGCACAGCAGGGCGGGGAAGCGGCGGGGCGTACGCATCAGGAGTTGGGCGGAAGGGAGGCAAACTCGCCGGTCGATTGCGACGATTGCACGAGGCCCGCAACGCCACCGGACACCACGAAGGCCATGGCGTCGGCGCTCGCCACGTCGATGGGCTGCACCTGTGACGTGTGCACCACGTACAGCTGTCCCGAGAAATTGTACGAGTGCGGGCAGTACACGGCCACCTGCTCGGTGAGCCCCAGATGCGCCAGACTCTCCTGGGTCACGAACCCCAGCAGGCGCACGCGGTGGTCGGCCGTGAGGCTCACGATCACCGGCTTGTCGAAGCGACGCTTCTCTCCCACGAACGCGTTCAGCAGGTCCTTCGTGGAACCGTACAGCAGTCGCACGAAAGGGAGCCGGGCCATTACGGCCTCCAACGCCGACACTGCCGATCGCGTCAGCAGGTTCGAGCCGAGGAATCCGAAGAGCGTGATGAGCGCCAGCGTGGCCACGAAGCCGGCCCCCGGAATGGGGAGCCCCAACCAGCCATCCACGCTTCGGAACACGATCCAGCACACCCACACCGTCACGGCCAGGGGCGCCAGGAGCACCAACCCCCGGGCGAAGTAGCCGAGTAAACGTCGCATTGATGTCCTCACGCAGCGCGCGCCGCGCCGTTAGTCTTCCGGGGTACAGGAACCTCGGGTGCAAGTTGGGGCCCCGGCGATCCTGCGACCAGCCCACGCACCCGTTTCGCTCCCTCTCCGATGCGATCGATCGTCCTGCGTTCCGTCATGCCCGCCGCCGCGCGTGTCCCCCTCGCGCCACTCCTGTCGGCGCTCGTGCTGACCAGTGTCCCTGCCGCGCTCATCGCGCAGCCCGCCAATCCCTTCACCGCCGTCAGCCGGTGGTCACCGCCGCCACTGCCGGCGGGCAAGAAGCCCATCACGCAGGACACGTACGACGAATGGCGTACCATCTCCGGCGCCTCACTCTCCAACGACGGCAAGTGGGTGGCCTACACCGTGAGCCCGGTGGTGGGGGAGGGCGCGCTCATCGTGCGCGCCACCAGCGGCGGCACGGAATACGCCAACATCGGTCGCGGGTATACCGGGCGCCCGCAGCTGCAGCCTTCGGCCGATTCGGCCGCCCAGTTCAGCGCGGCACCGGCCCAGTTCAGCGCCGACTCGCGCTTCGTGGTGTTCACCATCTATCCGTCGCGCGCTGACGTGGAGCGGGCCCGCGCCCGCCGCGGGGCACCACAGCCGCGCAGTAGCATGGGTATCCTGAGCGTCGCCGACGGCAGTGTGCGACTCGTGCTCAACGTGCGCTCGTTCCGCCTCGCCCGCAACGGCGGCAGGTATCTCGCCTACCAGCTCGAAGACACCACGGCGGCTGCCCGTCCGGCGGGAGCACCCGGGCAGAACGGCGCGCCCGCGCCCGCCGGCCCGCGCCGCGACTACGGCACCACGCTGGTGCTGCGCGATCTGGCCGCCGGCACGGAAACGCGCATCGAGGGCGTCACCAGCTACACCTTCGACGAGAACGAACAGTCGCTCGGCTACACCGTCACGACACGTGACGGGGTCGGCAACGGCGCCTTCGTGCGCGCCCTCGGCACCGGCGTCGTGACGACGCTGATCTCGGGCGCGGCCACGTATCGCGGCTTCACCTTCGATCGCGCCGGCAAGCAGGTGGCGTTCGTCTCCGATGTGAACGACTCCACGCCGCGGCCACGCTTCAGCGTGTATCATGCGGGGCTGCAGCCGGCGAAGGGGAAGCCCGTGGCGGCTCGTCGCCTCGTGGCGCCGACCGATGCGCCCGCCGGGTTGCTCGTGGCCGACCGAGGACAGCTCGCGTTCACGCGCGAGGGCAACGCGCTCATCTTCGCGTTCAGCAACGTTCCCGCCGACTCCATTCCCGCCGATTCGCTCGCCGACAAGGCCATCTACGATCTGTGGCACTGGAAGGACGCGCAGATCATGCCCCAGCAGAAGGTCACGGCCAACCGCGACCGCAACCGCACGTACACGGCGTTGTACACGCTCGCCGCCAACACGTGGACGCAGCTGGCCAACGACTCGCTGCGGGTCATCATCAGCGACAACGGACGCACCGTGCTCGGGCTCAACAGCCTCGAATACGCCATCCCCCAGTTCTGGGGGGAGGGAGCCACCGACGCGTATCTCCTGAACCCGCTCACCGGGGCGCGGATGCTCGTGGCGAAGCAGCTCGACGGGCAGGTGCAGCTGTCGCCCGGGGCCAACTACGTCACCTGGTTCGAGAAGGGGCAGTGGGTGGCGTATGCCACCGCGACCGGCAAGAAGGTCGTGCTCACCGACAAGCTGCCGGTGAAGTTCCAGGACGAGGAGTTCGACTCGCCCGACGTTCCGCCCCCGTACGGTATGGCCGGATGGACGGAGGGTGACAAGCGGGTGCTGGTGTACGATCGCTTCGATGTGTGGGAAGTCGATCCCGCCGGCGTGGTGGCGGCGCGCAATCTCACCGATGGCGAGGGCCGTCGGGCCGGCGTCACCTTCCGGGTCATCGATCTCGACCGCGAGGATCCCTTCCTCGATACCCGCACGCCGCTGCTGCTGCGCGCCGTCGATACGCTCACCAAGTCCAGCGGCTTCTGGCGCGATCAGATTGGTGCGGAGACGCGTCCGGAGAAAATCATCATGGCCGACCGCAACTTCGGCGGCCTCCAGAAGGCGCGCCACGCCGAGCAGTATCTGCTCACGCAGAGCACCTATCGGGAGTTCCCCGATCTCTGGACGGGAAGCAGCATCGCCGCCACGACGAAGATCTCCAATGCCAACCCGCAGGATGCCGAGTATCCGCGCGGTTCGGTGGAACTCGTGTCGTGGCTCAACAGTGATGGGGTGCCGCTGCGCGGCCTCGTGTACAAGCCGGAGAATTTCGACGCCAGTCGACAGTACCCCATGGTGGTGTACTACTATGAGAAGCTTACCGATGGGCTGCACAACTACCAGGCACCCAGCGGCCGCAACACCGTGAATCCGCTGGTCTACAATGCGCTGGGCTACGTGGTGTTCATGCCCGACATCGTGTACACCGACGGCCAGCCCGGGCCGAGTGCCGCCAAGGCCATCATCCCCGGCGTACAGGCGCTCATTCGGCAGGGGTACGTGGACCCCAAGCGCATCGGCATCACCGGGCAGTCGTGGGGTGGCTATCAGTCGGCGTACCTCATTACCGTGACCAACATGTTCGCGGCGGCGGTGCCCAACGCCACCGTGGTGAACATGACGAGTGCCTACGGTGGCATCCGGTGGCAGAGCGGGCTCGCGCGGACGTTCCAGTACGAACACACGCAAAGCCGCATCGGCGGGTCCCTCTGGCAGTACCCCGAGCGCTTCGTGGAAAACTCGCCGCTGTTCCGGCTCGATCGGGTCACTACCCCCGTGCTCTTCATGGCCAACGACAACGACGGCGCGGTGCCCTGGTACCAGGGCATCGAGTTCTACGTGGCGATGCGCCGCCTGCAGAAGGAAGCGTACATGGTCGTGTACAACGGCGACGAGCACAACCCGACCAAGCGCGCCAACCAGAAGGACATTGACAAGAAAATGCAGGAGTTCTTCGCCGTGAAACTCCAGGGGGCGGAACCGCCGTTGTGGATGGTGCGCGGCATCCCGTTCCTGGAGAAGGGACGCGACCAGGTGAAGATGACCCCACAACCCGCTCGTGCGGCGACCCCCGCGGGCGGCTCCGGAGGCAAGTGATGGCGGACGAGATCGACTACCAGATCATTGGCGACGACCTGCAGGCGGTGATCGTGACGCTCGACCCGGGCGAAGCGGTCTTCGCCGAAGCGGGCGCCATGATGTTCATGCGTGAGGGCATCACCATGGCCACCACGCTCGACCCCAACGCCAAGTCGGGGTCGCTCTTCGACAAGCTCATTGGCGCGGGAAAGCGCGTCCTTTCGGGCGACTCGTTCTTCGTGACCCTCTTCGGCAACAGCGGGGCACGCCGCGCCGACGTGGCCTTTGCCGCCCCGTATCCCGGCCGCATCGTGCCACTCAACCTGCGCGATTGGGGCGGCACCGTCATGGCGCAGAAGGACAGCTTTCTGTGCGCGGCGCGCGGCATCGATATTTCCGTGGCGTTCACCCGGAAGATCGGGGCCGGTTTCTTCGGCGGCGAGGGGTTCATCCTCCAGAAGCTGCAGGGGGATGGGCTCGCGTTTCTTCACGCGTCGGGAACGCTGCACGCCATCGACCTGGCCCCCGGGGAGAAGCTCCGGGTGGATACCGGCTGCCTGGTGGCCTTCCAGCCCACCGTCGATTACGACATTCAGACGGTGCCGGGGATCAAGACGGCACTGTTCGGCGGCGAAGGATTGTTCTTCGTGCAGATGACCGGTCCCGGGCGCGTGATTCTGCAGACGCTCCCGTTCTCCCGCCTCGCCGACCGCATCCTTGCGTCGGCTCCCTCCGCCGGCGGTCGACGGGTGGGCGAAGGGTCGGTCCTTGGCGGGCTCGGCGGGCTGCTGGACGGCGACAACTGATCGGCCGTCCGGCCGGTTCCCTACGTCACAATTCTGGCGGTTCGTGCCGGTGGCTCCCTCCACCGCCACGAACCGTCTAGCTTTCCGCCCCTATGGCAACGCGAATCCAGCCCGACGCCGTTCAGGCGCCCGTTATCCCGTGGTCCATCGATGCCGCCCGCGCCCTGTACAACGTGGAGGGGTGGGGCGCGGGATACTTCGACATCAACGACCGGGGACACGTCATCGTGCGCCCCGATCCGCTGCGGCCGCATCTCACGCTCGACCTGCGTGACCTCGCGGCCGACCTCGAGGGTCAGGGCATCCAGCTGCCCGTGCTGCTGCGCTTCTCCGACATCCTGCGCTCGCGCATCGAGACGCTCTCCGAGCGCTTCGCCACGGCCATCAAGGAGTTCGAGTACACCGGGGGGTACACCACCGTCTACCCGATCAAGGTCAACCAGCAGCGGCACGTGGTCGAAGAAATCGTGCAGTTCGGCAAGACGCACGGCGTGGGGCTCGAGTGTGGCTCCAAGCCCGAACTGCAGGCTGTGCTCGGGCTGTCGGAAACCACCGAGCATCTCATCGTCTGCAACGGCTACAAGGATCACGAGTTCATGCGGCTGGCCCTCATGGGGCAGAAGCTCGGGCACCAGGTGTTCATCGTGCTCGAGCAGGTCAGCGAGCTCGACGTCCTGCTGGAAGTGGCGGAAGAGCTCAATGTGAAGCCCACCTGCGGCGTGCGCATCAAGCTGGCCAGCGAAGGGGCCGGTCGCTGGGCGCAGAGCGGCGGCGAGAAGAGCAAGTTCGGCCTCAGCTCGGCCGAACTCATCAAGCTCATCGACAAGCTGGAGTCGGCAGGACGGCTCGATATCCTCAAGCTCATTCACTTCCACCTCGGCAGTCAGATCACCGACATCCGCTTCATCAAGTCGGGACTGGCAGAAGTGGCGCGCTTCTACCTGGAATTGCGCGCCCTGGGCGTGGACATCACGCATGTCGACGTGGGCGGTGGGCTGGGCATCGACTACGACGGTACCAACTCCACCAACAACGCGAGCGTCAATTACACGTTGCAGGAGTACGCCAACGACGTGATCTACACGATCGCCGAGGCGTGCCGGGAGGCGGAGCTACCCATGCCGCACATCATCAGCGAATCGGGGCGGGCGCTCACCGCCCACCACGCGCTGCTGCTGCTCAAGGTCATCGACGTGGAATCGCAGGCCGAACAGCCGGTGCCGCCGCTCGACGATGAGGACTTCTCGCTGCTGCACGAGATGCACGAGGACTGGCGCACCCTCATTGAACGCGAGCCGAAGCCGCGCAAGGTGCTGGAGGTGTTCCACGACGCCTCCTTCGACAAGGAGCGTGCCCGGCAGTACTTCAATTCGGGGGTGCTCAACCTGCGTGGGTTGGCCAAGGCCGAGGTGCTCTGGCTGGCCACCATGAATGCCATCTATCGCATCGCGAAGGCCAATCCCGACACCTACGAGGACATCCTCCCCGAACTCGAGTCGGCGCTCGTCGATCGCTACTTCTGCAATTTCTCGCTGTTCCAGTCGCTCCCCGACAGTTGGGCCATCGATCAGCTCTTCCCGATCATGCCCATCCATCGCCTCACCGAGGAGCCGGTGCGTCGCGGCACCCTGCAGGACGTCACCTGCGACTCCGATGGCAAGATCGACCGCTTCGTGGGCGACAAGAACGGCCGCCCCAGCCTCGAACTGCACGAGTTCCGCGATGGGGAGGACTACATGCTGGGCATCTTCCTCACCGGCGCCTACCAGGAAATCCTCGGCGACCTGCACAACCTGTTCGGCGACACCAACGCCGTCCACGTGCGCATGACTGATCAGGGCAGCTACGAGATCACGGACATGGTCGAGGGCGACACCGTGACCGAGGTGCTCAACTACGTGCAGTTCGGCGCGTCGCAACTCCTCGCCACGTTCCGCCGTAAGGTGAACGCGTCCAGGGGCCTCTCCCGCGACGAGATGAACGGGTTCATCGCCGATTTCGTGGCGGGACTCGAAGGGTATACCTACCTCGAAGGAGAAGCGGCACGATGAGCAACGACACCCCGGCGGCCGTGCCGCACAGCAGCGCGTGGGAAGACCTGCTGGAAGTGCTGTGGGCACCGTCCGCGGTGTTCGAACGCACGCGTACGCGCGGGGTCGGCATCTACATGCTGCTGCTCACCGGGGTCTTCCTGGTGCTCGTGGTGGCCACGAAGAGCCTGCTCCAGCCGTACATGGATGCGAACTACGACCTGCAGGTCATCAAGATGGCCGAGCAGGGCCAGAAGATGCCGGCCGAGGCGGTGGAGCAGGGGCGCACGTTCAGCGGCTATTTCCTGCTGTTCAGCTGGTCGCTCACGGCGATCTTCTCCGGGGTGCTCGGTGGTCTGGTCACGTGGCTGGGGGCCAAGGTGGTCGGGGCCGCGCTGCCGCTCGGACGGGCCGTGTTCGTTGCCACCCTGGCCAGCGTGCCGCGGGTGCTCAGTCTGATCGCGACCGCCGCGCAGGGGGCACTGGTGGATGCCAGTGCGGTCACCTCGCTGTTCTCCGCGTCACTTGGGCCGGCGCGCTTCGTAGATCCCGTGAAGACCAACCCGGGGTTGATGGGGGTGCTGGCCAGCCTCGATCTCTTCACGCTGTGGAACGTGCTCATCACGGCGGTGGGGGTGAGTGTGGTGGCTCGCGTCTCCCGCGGGGCGGGGTGGATGGCATCGCTCGTTGGTCTGGGCATCACCATGCTCTTCGCCCTGATCCCCGGCGTGCTGAGCTGAGCGTAGGGCCAGGGGGCGAGACAAACGGCTGGGACGAACGGCACCGGGCGGGACAACGGCTGCGCCGGGCGGTACGTTGTAGCGTCGGTTTCCCTTCCGCCCGCCCCTCTCGCTGCATCCGATGCAATTCGACGCCAAGCTGCTACTGCTGATCGGCCTCGGTCTCGTGGCCGTCTATCATGTGATCTCGCTCGTGCGAGGACTCCCCAAGCTTGGGTCGCTCAAGCCGACGCCGGGCCTCCTGCTCAGCGGCGTCGTCACGAACTTCTTCGATACCCTGGGCATCGGATCGTTCGCGACAAGTACCACGATCTACCGGGCCACGAAGTGGGTGAAGGATGCCCTCATTCCCGGGACGCTGAACGCCGGACACACGATGGCTGCGCTGACGCAGGCGTTCATCTACACGCAGGTCGTGGAGGTCGAACCCGTCACCCTCATCGGCATGATCGCCGCCGCGGTCGTCGGGGCCTGGGTGGGCGCGGGGTTGGTGGCCAAGTGGCCCACGCAGCGCATCCAGCTGGGCATGGGGCTGTGTCTCGCCGCGGCGGCGATGCTCACGATGGCGCAGGCGGCCGGTGCCCTCCCCGGCGGAGGGGAGGCCATCGGCCTCACCGGCCTCAAGTTGGGCGTGGCCCTGTTCGGCAACTTCGTGCTCGGGGTGCTCATGACCATCGGCATCGGGCTGTACGGCCCATGCCTGCTGCTCGTGAGCGTCCTGGGCATGAATCCCGCCGCCGGTTTCCCCATCATGATGGGGAGCTGTGCCTTCCTCATGCCCTTCGCCAGCGACCGGTTCATCCGCCTCGGCAAGGTGGACCCGCGGGCCGTCATGGCCAACATCATCGGCGGTGTGCCGGCCGTGCTGGTGGCGGCCTACATTGTCAAGTCACTGCCGCTGACTGCGCTGCGCTGGCTGGTGGCCGTGGTGGTGGCGTACACCGCGGTCACGTTGATCATGTCGGCGCGGCGGAAGACAGAGGCCGAAGGGGCACACGCCTGAGCAGCACCGGCCACTCGGCACCCGAGACACGAAACTCCCCCGGACATCGCGCGATGCCGGGGGAGTTTCGTGTGTCGGATATCTGGTTCCGGAAGTCGGTCGGAGTTACTTCCCGTACCGCTTCGCCACTTCCGCCCAGTTCACCACGCTCCAGAACGCGCCAAGGTAGTCCGCGCGGCGATTCTGGTACTTGAGGTAGTAGGCGTGCTCCCACACGTCCACGCCCAGGATGGCGTGCTTGCCTTCCATGAGCGGATTGTCCTGGTTGGGCGTGCTCATGATCGACAGCGCGCCGTTGGTGGACACGAGCCACGCCCAGCCGGAACCGAAGCGGCCCATGCCGGCCGCCTGGAACTGCTCCTTGAACGTCGCAAACGAGCCGAAGGCTGCCGTGATCGCCTCGGCCAGCGCGCCCGTGGGCTCGCCGCCGGCGTTCGGCGCCATCAGCTGCCAGAAGAGCGAGTGATTCCAGTGACCGCCCCCGTTGTTGCGCACGGCGGTGCGCACGCTCTCCGGCACCTCGTTGATCTGGCGGCACAGGTCATCGAGCGACCACGAAGCAATCTCCGGCGCCTTCTCGATGGCCGCGTTGAGATTGGTGACGTACGCCTGATGATGCTTGCCATGATGGATGTTCATGGTCTGCGCATCGATGTGCGGCTCGAGCGCTTCGGGGGCGTACGGAAGCGGCGGCAGCGTATGGGCCATGCGTGGATCTCCGAGTGTTGGGGAACGAGGGAAACGTCAGGCCGAGGCGGCCTTGCTCTTGCGCTCTTTCAGCCAGGCGATGATGCCCGGCAGAATGGAAAGGAATACCACCAGCAGGATGATCTTCTCCACGTGCTTGGCCACGCCCGGCACCGTCTTCGCCAGCACGTAGCCGGTCAGCAGCATGCTCCAGATCCAGAGCAGTCCGCCCACGACATTGTAGGTCACGAACGACCGGTAGTGCATGCGTCCCACGCCGGCTACCACCGGGGCGAACGTCCGCACGATGGGCATGAAGCGCGCGATGATGATGGTCTTGCCACCGTGCTTCTCGTAGAACGCCTGCGCCTTCAGCAGATGATCCTTGTGGAAGAACAGGGAGTCCTCGCGCGTGAAGATGCGCGGGCCGGTGGCCTTCCCCACGCCGTAGCCCACGGTGTCCCCCACGATGGCGGCGATCGTCAGGATGACCCCCAGCAACCACACGTTGAGCCCGAAGTCGGGATTGGCCGCGAGCAGCCCGGCCGTCACCAGCAGGGAATCACCAGGCAGGAAGAAGCCCACCAGCAGGCCGGTCTCGGCGAAAATGATGAGGGTGAGGCCGACGTAGCCGGCCCACTTCACGAGACCTTCGAGGTCGCGAAGCTGGTCGAAGAGCTGGGTAAGGAAGTCCAATCGGGCAGTCCTGGGATCGGTGACGCGACGCCCCCACACGGGCAGGGGCCGCTGCACAAAGCTCGACGGGCTTGCCGTTGGGGTCAACCGCACGCGACCTTGAACGCGTGAACGCGTCACCCACCGGTTCCGCCGAAACGCCGCCGCTGCGGGTGTGTGTCGTTGCCCATACCCACTGGGACCGCGACTGGTACCACGTGGCCCCCCGCTTCCGGCAGCGTCTGGTTGCCCTCGTCGACGCCCTGCTCGCGGACTCGACCGGCCCGTTCCTCCTCGACGGGCAGGCCATCACGCTGCGGGACTACCTGCGCGTACGTCCGGAGGCCGAACCGGCCCTGCGCCACGCCCTCCGGACCCGTCGCCTCGAGGCCGGCCCGTGGTACGTGCTTGCCGACAATCTCATCCCGGGCGGGGAAGCGTTGGTGCGCAACCTCGAGGCTGGGGCGCGGGTGCTGCGCCAGCTGGAGGCCCTCCCGCCGCGGGTGGCCTACTGCCCCGACAGCTTCGGCCACCCGGCTGCCATGCCCATGGTTGCCGCTGAATTCGGGCTGCCGGTGGCGGTCGTCTGGCGCGGCGTGGGTGGCCGCACGCACCCCCGTACCGATCGGTTCCGTTGGCAGGCGCCCAACGGCAGCACCGTACTGGCGCACCATCTGCCCCCCGACGGCTACGAATTCGGTAGCGCCCTTCCGGTGGCGCACGAGGCGGCGACCCGGCGCTGGGCCGAGCTGGAGGCGCTCTGGCGGCAGCGTACGGAGGGCACGGTCGCGCTGTTGCTCAACGGCGCCGATCACCACGCGGCGCAGCCGGATCTGGCGGAGGCGATCACCGCGCTGCAGCAGGCGGCGGGTCCACGTGCCCACGTCGAACGCACGACACTCGAAGAGTGGGCCGCCCGCCTGTCGGCGGCCGCGGTGCCGCCGTCGCTGCCAATCGTTGTCGGTGAGCTGCGTGACTCGTACGGGTATACCTGGACGCTTGCCGGGACCACCGGCACGCGGGCCCATCAGAAACGGCGCAACGCGCGCCTCGAACGGGGGCTGCTGCGCGATGTGGAGCCTTGGCTCGCCTTGCTGCGGCTCCAACCGGAATCCGCCGCGCATGCACCTCGCGCCGCGGCGGTGCTGCCGGACCCGGCGGCGCGACTGACCATGGCCCAGCTTCCGGCGCTGCTGCACTGCGCGTGGGAGGAACTGCTGGCCACGCACCCGCACGACACGTTGTGTGGCTGTTCGGTGGATACGGTGGCGCGCAGCATGGAGCTGCAGCAGGACCTCGTGGCCGAGCAGGGGCAGGGGCTGCGCGAGGCCGCCCTGCAGCAGCTGCTGGGGTACGATCCCGTCGCGGCCCGGCAGCACGTGGCCGACTTCGACTGGCGACGCGTCGTGCTGCGCAATCGGGCGCCGCGCAGCAGGGGAGGCATCGCCGAGGTTACGCTGTTCGAAACGCTGGGCGACGAGCCGGTCGGGCCGGGAAGCGCCGGCGCCACCGTTGCCGAGGCGCCGGGCACAACCACGGGCGCCCTGTTCGCGCCGCCCGCGCCCGTACACCAGCGACTTGGCACGCACCGCACGCGCCTACGGCGCGAGTCGCCGCAGCACTATCCCGACAACGACCTCGTGCGCGCGCACCGCCTGCTGCTCTGGGTGCCGCCGGTACCGGCGCTCGGCATCGACGCCTGGGACGCCGCACGATGGACGGCCCCT
>Ga0315900_10009826_pt1 | contig 12074 bp, 9 predicted proteins | sample LakEriMetagenome_FD_203521 | JGI IMG/M metagenome (GOLD analysis project Ga0315900, IMG submission 203521) | Freshwater fungal communities from buoy surface, Lake Erie, Ohio, United States - Buoy 12 MA114 | ecosystem: Environmental > Aquatic > Freshwater > Lake > Lake biofilm | place: USA: Lake...
GACGCTCGATAGTTTCGATAGCGGCATTTAATCCCGCTAGACGGGTTTCGAGGTCATCGCGCATCCATTTGAGGAATGTTAATTTACGCTCTTGACATTCTTGGCGGGAAGTGCTGCCACAAGTGTTAAAGAAGAAGGGAAACATAGACTAACGGGCCTGCTATAACTCTACGTCTCCTATCTTGACGAAAATTTTCAAAAAAGTCTAACCGTTAAGTCGCCATAATAACCACAGACCTAAACCAAAACCGAAAAAGTTAGGCAGCCAGGCAGCTAGGAAGGGGGAGAGGGTGGCGGTTAGTCCCAAGCTGCCCACTAAGAAGTTTAAAAGATAATAGAGGAAAACAATGGCGACACTGAGACCGAAACTGGTTCCCCGACCGATTCTTTGCGGTAGAGAACCCAAGGCACAACCTATGGTAGCAAAGACGATACAGACAAAGGGAAAGGCGATTTTTTGCTGGATTCGCACTTGAAAAAACCTGACTCTCTTATCATCGCCACTGAGTTTGAGCAGTTGCACATATTTGATCGCCTGTGGTATGTTCATCTCGTAGGGATCGCGGCTTTGACGAGCAAAATCGAAAGCGGAGCGAGATAAAGCGATTTTTTCGGCTTTAAAGGGGATAACTTGGCGATAGGAGGCGTTAGGGGGGGTTAATTCATAGATAATGCCGTTAAAAAAGTCCCAGACGTTATCGACGGCATTCCAACGGGCCGAATCGGCGATAATAATTTGATTTAATTCTTCTTTTAGCCAACGGATAACGGTGACAGTTTTCATTTTTTCGCCGTCAAATTGTTCGGCATAAAATAAACTTCTTAAATTGCGATTAATCGTACCATTTTCTAGGGTTTTTATTTCATAATCGGGATAATAAAAGTCTTTATTTTTCCAAAAATTTGCTTCTTTATTAATTTTCTGCACTAAAATTTCTGTGGCTCGATAATTAGCATTAGGAACCACATATTCGTTCAATAAAAATGTTACCACTGTAACTATTAAACTCAGGCAAAAAGTGGGTATAAAAAGACGGTAAAGAGTGACTCCACAGCTTTGTAGGGCAACGGTTTCGCTATCACTACTTAAACGTCCGTAGGTGATTAAAGTGGCCAGTAAAAGAGAAACTGGCAGGGAATAAGTGACAAATTCTGGCACTTTTAACAGGAGAATTTCTAGGGCCGAGGCAAGGGGTAGATTAGCATCAACTACCTGATTAGCTAAATCGGAAAGATTGCCGATCGCTACTCCCAAAGAGGCAAATAAACCAACACTAAATAAAAATGGGGGTAGTAGTTGGCTGATCAGATAGCGATCAATGAGGGCAATACCTCCATTTACCCAGTAAGAAATCTTTTTCTTAATCATTGATTTTGGTTAACTCACTCCTCTTTCATCCCATTTCCGGCTCTCTTAGGTTTGGTGGGTAAAATGTATTCTAAGATACAGTCCTGCTGGCGAGGGAGTGGAAGGAACCACTCCAGACACAGAGGACACAAAGATCGATCATTATGTAAGTTAAACTTATCACACAGAACCTAGAAGAGCCCCATTTCCTAACCCGCAGCCGTCTTGCCTATCCCTTCGGTCAGCCTATCATATTTTGTCTTTGACGAAAAACACCGCCGGAAGTTGTATGATTGCGGGGAGAGTGGACAGAAGTAAGGATTTGGGTAAGTGTGGATAATTTTTCTGTTCCTATTCCCCGATCATCCCCAGGTGAATTATGCTGCTAAACTGGCAAACTTTTACTATTCATAAACGAGTACCTTTAAGGATTAGTCGCGGCACTACCAGCGAAAATACTAATATCTGGCTGAAAATTAGCGAGGAAAATATCGAAGGGTGGGGAGAGGCATCCCCTTTTGATATTACCAGCGAGGAGAAAAAACCCGATAAAATCCTGCAAGAATTAAACTCGATCGCTCCTATTTTACAATCTTTTCATCCCTGTCAACGCCAAGAAATTGAGAAAATTTTATGGCAAAATCAGATATCTTCGGCTACTCGTGCCGCTATTGATACGGCACTGCACGACTGGTTAGGCAAAAAAGCTAATTTACCTCTTTGGCAAATTTTTGGACTCGATCGCTCTTTAATTCCGCCGGTTTCTGTTACTATCGGTTTAAATTCTCCGGAAAATGTGCAGAAAAGGCTGTTAGATTGGCTAGAAATTGGCGATTTTAGCTTATTAAAAGTCAAATTAGGCTCACCAGACGGTATAGAAGCCGATCAAGCCATAATTCTGGCCATTAAAGAAATTGTCCCCCATTTGCCCCTAACTGTCGATGCTAATGGTGGTTGGACATTTAGGGATGCGGTGAAAATGTGCCAATGGTTAGAGGAAAAAGGCGTTATTTATGTGGAACAACCCCTATCCGTGGGACAAGAACGAGATTTAATTGATTTATACCAAAAATCGCCCCTACCTATCTTCGTCGATGAAAGCTGTTTTTCTAGTCAAGATATCCCGAAACTGGCCGATCGAGTCCACGGCATTAATATTAAACTAATGAAAGCTGGCGGATTAGCCGAAGTGCAGAGAATGATTCATGTTGCCCAAGCTTGCCGACTGCAAATTATGTTCGGATGTTACTCTGACAGCAGTTTAGCCAATACTGCCCTAGCACATCTTGGCCCGCTTGTCAACTATCTTGACCTAGATAGTCATTTAAATTTACGCGATGATCCCTTTACGGGTTTAAGCTTAGAAAAGGGACGTTTACAACCAAATAATTCACCCGGTTTGGGTGTTAGTTTACGGATATAAAGATGACTAATTATTTGACTCCTGACAAGAAAGTAGCGATTCTTCTCCACGAAGGAATCAAAGGAACTCGCGGCAAAACCGGATTAAGTTATCTGCGTTACGGGAAAGCGCAGGTAGTGGCGATTATTGACGCAGAAAACGCCGGCAGCGCCTTAAAAGAAGTGGCCGGAATCGATCGCCCCTTGCCGATTGTTGCTAGTGTTAGGGAAGCTTTAACCTATCATCCCGATACCCTGTTAATTGGCATCGCACCCTCAGGAGGCATTTTACCCCCCCATTGGCTAGAAGAAATCAAAGAGGGGGTAAAGGCGGGGTTATCCCTCGTTAATGGTCTCCATACACCCCTAAAACCCCTTTTTCCTCAGCTTAAACCAGATCAATGGATTTGGGATATCCGTCTGGAACCCCAAGACTTAAAAATTGGGCAAGCGCGGGCGAAAAATTTAACCTGTCAGCGTATTTTAACCGTAGGCACGGATATGAGTGTGGGCAAAATGTCCACTAGCATCGAATTACACCGGGTTGCCCCAGAAAAAGGGCTAAAATCGCAATTTTTAGCCACTGGACAGGGGGGAATTATGATCGCGGGGAAGGGTGTACCCTTGGATGCAGTGCGCGTCGATTATGCTGCTGGTGCGATCGAGGCTTTGGTGTTAGAATCGGCGGAAAATAACGATATTTTGTTTATTGAGGGTCAAGGCTCCCTTTTACACCCTGGTTCGACTGCTACCTTGCCCTTAATGCGTGGCAGTCAACCAACGGGGTTAATTCTCGTCCATCGCGCTGGACAAATTCATATCAATGATTTACCCGATATTCTCATCCCTCCCCTAACAGAAGTGATTAAACTCTACGAAATGACTGCCAGCGCCGGGGGAAGTTTCGGGGAGGTGAAGGTAAAAGGGATTAGTTTAAATACTTTTCATCTTAGTCCGGAGGCGGCAGTTCAAGCTATAGAAACTGTGCAGGAGGAAACGGGGTTATTTTGTACCGATGTTGTCCGTTTTGGTGGTCAAGGGTTATTATCAGTGATCAGCTATCAGTGATTAATTCAATCACAGTTCATCATTCAATCATTCCAACCACCGTCGATGGTGGTGCGTTACGACGGATTGTTAGCTTGAAGTTAAAGCGGAAATTTTGACCGTCTAACGCACCCTACTGGACTAGGTAATAGGTGTAGGGGTAATTCATGAATTACCCCTACAATAACGTTTTTCTGGATGTTGTTAAATTTTCTCTTGACAAAGGCGACTTGACATGATAATATATTCATAATGGAAAATCCCTGCGCCTACAGACCCTCTTTTCACGAATTTTCAAGGTCTAGTTTATTCGCCATAATGAGTTTTAGCACGATGAATATAGATTAACTTCTGTTCATCATTAATGGTGTAAAGTATTCTATCTTGATAACTTAAGCGAATTGAATAGAAACCCGTTAAATCTCCTACTAATTTTTTGCCAGTATAGGGAGAAAAACTCAGGGTGTCTTGGATAATTGATTTCAGTTTTTTCTTAAGTTTAGGGGTTAGCTTATCAACATCTTTTTTAGCTTCTTTGGTAAATCTGACTTCATAAACCATTAATCAATGTCTCCCAACACTTCCTCAAGAGAATAGGTTTCATTTTCATTAATTTGCTGTAGAGATAGTTGTAAGCTTTCTCTTAAATCGGGAATAGATAGTAATTCGATGGTTTCTCGTAAACTTTCATAGTTTTTTTGGGAAATCAAAATTACAGAATCCTCCTGATTCTCAATGGCATAAATTTTGTTATCTTCTGTAACCGATTTAACGAGACTTGGTAAATCGGTTTGAGCATCGGCGATTTTAATTTTTTTGATCATAATTAATCCTTTTTTTGATGATGAAATAATAAAAATTATTGTAGGGATTTAACAATCTTTCCTAATCACAGTCCAGACAGCATCCTCCTATAATTATCCATCATTGTAGTCATCAGTGATTAATTTAATCATAGTCAAAGCAGGAATTTTTGCCATCTAACGCACCCTACGTTTTACTTATCTAAACAATTTTACGAGAACGGATTAAATGTTCTCGAAGGTAATAAGCTCTTGATGAAGCTGTCTCAATAATGGCGTTTAATAGTATAAAACAAGATTCATGGAGTTTTTTGGGTAAAGAACCCGTATTTTCACTTTGTAGAAAACGTTGAATTGCCATTTCTAGATAAAATGCGGTATTACTTGAGAGTAAGCGATTGCTTCCATCCTCTTTTTGATGCTTGGCTAAAATAGGCAGTCCTGATTTACAGAAGATAGCAGGAAAATGATACATTAATGAAGCTAGAGATTCAAATACATCGCAATTTTGTCCCGCATTTTCCACAAATTCTAATATTAAGTCTTTACCAAGAGAAATATCCGCATTTTCATAATCAATTCTCTGCCAATCTAAGTCAGCGTGTAACATTCCACGAATTAATTTACGCTTATCACTTTCCTGTGTGTCAAAATTAGTATTAGCTAATTCGAGGGCAATATCTTGTACTGTTTTTGATAATTGATGCCAAAGTTTCCAGTATATTTCTATTTCTCCTTTTCTTTCAGCCACTACTGCAACATATAATAAAAGGGAATCAATAAAGCTTGGCATTTTTTCACACCCAATTCTCAACAGGTTAATATAGTCTTGAAAGTTGGAATCGTGCAAATGAAATAAATATTCTGCAAAACGCTTGCCAAAATCATAGGGCAACTCGTAGTGCATCTCATATCTATTATTATGTTGATTATCACGGTTATTTTTTTCTTGCTCATATTCAAAGAAAAGATTTAATATTCTAGACAAGAATAGAATATGGCTAGATTCTATTGAGCCATCTGGAATCATTAAGCAAGGGCTTAAAAGATACCAAGAGCTATGAGATTGAAAAGTAATTGCTTCAATATTATTTGATAGCTTACCTTGAAGAAATTGTTTTGTAAATTTATTTTTTTTGGTTAATAATTTATTTAATTCATCGCTTATAATCTTGCCCTCGCTTTTTAAAAAAGATAATCGTCTTTTTAAAGCCCAATTTTCTTGTTTATTTTCAAAATGGGCATACTCAATTGATCCTATGAGACACATTTGAGCAAATTCTGGCTCTCTTTGCCATAAATATTTTCTAATTCCTTCTGCGGTTTGATGTCTGACATTCTGATTAACGTGAGTTAAGGCGATAATAATAACTTCCTTTAATCTTAATCTATCCTCATCTGTTGATATAAAATCAAATAAAAGAGGGAGAATAGATGCGGCTGATGCTGAACCATCGCAGTCTGTTTCATCCCATATTAAAATGTCATTTTCTATATTAGCATTGGCTACAGCGGCTTTAACAATTATCTCAATACACCAGTTAAGATCATATTCATTTAATTCTTGATGGTAATCTCTAATGAAAATTGATGCAGAAGTAACAACTCCACCATAGTTTATTATGGTAGAATCATTTGCTTGCCCAGATTTTAACTGTTCATCCCAATATTTTGCTTCAGACAATGCTTCTTGCCATGTTGAAAAGTAATCAGTTTCAAGGGGTTCGTTTCTCATTTTATTATCTGACCATAATTGCAGGGTATAGAGACGATTCATCTTTTGACTTCTTTCTAAGGCTTCTTGCTGACGTTCTTTCAAATCTGGTTCTAAATCTGGAGATTCGACTATTATTTTATTATTTTCATAATCAGGAGTCAATTTCCAGTTGCGGCTATCAATTCTATGAAGAAGAAAACGCATGATTTCATCTTTTGGTTCAGATTTATATAACTTATCAACAATTGCTAAGGCATCATTTCTCCATTCAGAAAGTTGAAGACTTATAATCAACATTTCTAAATGATTTTTTCGCCAAGGACGTGAGGCTGCAATATGCCTTTCTTCTGCATAAAGTTTAGATAGTGTATCTATTGTAAAAGGAGAATAATGCCAGTTAATTTTAAGGCCTTCATGAAGGGTGGTTCTTACTTTATCTAGATCATAAAGTTTAGCATTTTGTAATAAAGGTAATGCTGCTTTTCCTACTTTTTGAGGAAATCCTGTTGCGACAGAAGCTAATACTGCTGTTGGCATCACAGAATTACTATTTCTTAAAATATAGTCAAATAGCAACTCGATTTGTTGGAATTCAAATGTTTCTGCGCAAGCAATTAACCAGTTTTCAAGTGCCATTAAAGCTGATTGTAATAAGTTAGGAACTACAGAGAAACCACGATACGCTCCCCATAAACGTCCAGAGCAATATTGTTGTATTTTTGAGCCATCATTTAGTTCTATTTCTATCGTTTCAATCAGTGGCTTAGAATAGCCTACCCTTAAGTAACTCGATTGACGGTGATAATCTAAATCTGAATGAGCATATTTATCGGCAGAGATATTAAGTAAGTTAAGAATGAAATCTAGACCTTGTTTACAATGAGAATGTAATAGATATTTGAAGGGGCCTTTAGCTCCACTAGCAGGTGAAAATTTATCCTCATAAAGCCCAAAACATTCGTCAACATCGATGCCTCTATAAGAAAATATACGATGTTCATCATCTTCATTATTTTCTTTTATAAACCATTCATCATAAGCTAACCTAATTAGAGATTCAGGAGCATATTTAGAAAAGAAAGCTGTCTCAATTCCCAGAAAAGCCATTTTACAAAAATCACCAACGTAGTTAAGTTTTCTTTCCTGTCTTTTTTGGTTCGAGATAAAAATATCAGTTGCTAAAAGCGTTATAAACTCTTGACGAATGGCTGGAATTGTTTTAATAATCAGACTCAGGAGTTTTTTCCGATTACCATCATCTCTGTAATCACTTTTTAAGTCATCTAACAAATAAAGTGCGAGTAATCCAGCTTCACAGGCTGTTAGTGGTAGTTCTTCATTAATATTTAAGATAGATGACCACTCATCTAATACGGCTACTATATGAGATAATAAATCGGTTGATAAAAGTTCTCTATTTTCATATAAAAAATGAATCATTACCTCCCAAGCTTTCCCATGAGGCTCTAGAGATGTTGATTGATTATTCTCTTGAATTTTCCAAGGTGTTTTACACGCAATACGGAGAATAAAGCAGAAACGTTTCAGAAGTTCCGCATTTTCCGTAAATAATTGATTTTTTAATTTTCTCAAAAACTTATCTGGATTGTCCCCTTGAAGGACTGCGGAAATTGTTTCATCTTGCCAACATCGTTGAATATTTTTGCTTTTCAGAATATCATAGACAAAATCATCAATATTATCGCCATCTCTTAATTTTTGATGAAGCCATAAACGAAAAGCTCGATTCATAGCAGGTTCATGACCAACTCCATCAAGAAACTTTGGTATATTATCTGAATCTTCTTGATAAATTTCCTCAATGTATTGCTCAATTGCCCAATCTTCTAAAATATCATGGGCGAGACTAACAAGATTTTTAGCATCACGACGGATTAAATTATCTTCTTCTAGTTTATTTAATGCCTCACTATCAAATTCATTTACTGGAATACCAGAAAGCATTTTTTTAGCTCGTTTAACGGCAATTTCTATAAAGATTTTTCTTCGTTTTAAATGAATTCCATCTTTTCTTTCGTCTTCTTTTGCAATGACATTTTGCCAAACTGCAGCACGAAATTCTTTTTCTCCATCTTCGGGAGTAAATTCTTTTCCTGTTTCTAGCACTCTGTAGGCTAAGTCAGCATAAAATGGGCATTTGATTAAGTCTTTTAAGGTATGATTGTTAGACAAGGTTTTTAAAGATTGAATTTGCTCCGATAGTTGTTGTATCTCATCATCATTAAATCCTTTTAGGTTTAAGGTGTCAAAATTAATTTTGTTAGGTTGAAGATAAGTAAAGATTATTTGATTATAAGCATAATTACGTCCAGTGGTAATAATCGTCCATCCTTGTTGTTTTTTAATGAAATGAAGTAAATCAGTGAAAGCAGTTGTCTTGTCTAGTTCAAGAATTTTTTCTAATGATTCTATAATTAAATATTTCTTGGGAATGAGAGCAAAATTTTTCTCTAAATCTTGTAATGAACTCTCTAATCCTATGGCTGAAAATACGGCATCAAGATGGGATTGATTTAAGTCAGTGGTGCGTAAACAAAAAGTAGGAACATCCTGTTTTACCTGATTATAAAATTCTTTAATTAGACTAGATTTTCCTGAACCACGCTCACCCGTAACAAAAACAAAGTTAGATGTTTCAGCAAGGCTAATTAATTGACTTAATATATCAGGTCTTTTGATATGAATGCCATTAATGGTAGATTTTATTTCATTTTCTAAAATGTAATTCCCATGTTCTTCAAGTTTACGGATATCTGATTCTACATTGAAAGAATTAATTACTTTTTGTAAAACCTCTTGTAATTGTTCTTGATTAACGTCATTTAAGAAAATGCCAATATTAGCAATTCCCCCTGTTACTAGGGTTTGAAAAGCTTTTGTATCGTCTTGATTAATTTGAGTTAGACGAGAATCATTTTTTATCGCCTCAATCAATTGTGAATTAGTCTTAATTTCGGCTTCTACCAGTGCGATGAGTTCAGGGGAATCTGCTTGGGGATTATTTTGCAGAATTTCGGCTATAATTTGGCAAAGTTGGGTAATTAAGTCACTCATAAGTAATAGGATAAAATTAACTTCTTAGTTGGAATAGGCAAGAGGTGGTTAGATATGTATAATTAATTGTGTCTAGCTACATAAATCATCGGCCTTAATTTAGTTTTTAGGAGTTTGTGCTTGATTAATATGATTTTCTCCAATGTAAGCTGTTCCTCCTTCAACTTTTGTCTGCCAACCTTTGGCATTATCAGAATTATTTTGAACCATACTACTATTATCTTGAATTTTCCCCGCTTGGATAGTCTGAGCTAAAACTCGTAATTCCTCGGCAAAATCACGATCTTCATCTAACACCACATCGAGATTTTTTGTAATCGTTTCAATCACCGTACTATCTCCATTTTCTACCCTAGCTAATGCGTCATCCACCTTAGCTGATTTTCCTGTTAATCGGGGTTTGATTTTTTCCCACAATATGGGGATTTTAGAAATTGCTTCAGTGGTAAAACGTTTAGCCAGTTCTCCTGTACCAGACTTGATAAATTCCTGTACTGCTAAATTGACGAGTAAACTTGTGGTTAAGGGATCATTCATGATTCAGTCCTCATTTTAACTTTCATAATTTTATTCTGCCCTATTTTCCTTAATCAGTAAACAGTGATCACTTCAATCATAGTCCATGACACAATCACAGCAATGACAGTCAAGACGGCATGGGAGAGGAAAGACCAGTAATGATCCGTGTTATCGTAAAAATGGGGATAGATGGGGGGTTTGGTCTTGCAAAATCGGCAAATAGGGATAAAATCAAAACAAGTTAATTTTTCGGCGACCATATCATGTTAACCCCATCGGATAGTAAATTATCTAAGCAGCAGCAGATTCTCTCGGCTGTTTCCGAAGAGGAACAGCTTAAACAGCAACGGATTCAGGAAGTGCTATTGTTAATAGATAGTTTATTCCAAAGAGAGGAAACGACTTTTAGAATTATCATCGACTGTCTTTACGATGTGGGTTCGTTAAATTTAATTAATAAAAAGTTTCATAGTCGTCACTTAAATTTTATCATGAAAGCGATCGCTCGTTTTTCTAAGCCTATCTTCAGAATTTATGCTCTCTATTGGGTGAAAAAAAATAGCCCCAAATTAATTACTAATTGGTTGGCTAGTAAGGTTAAATTCTAGCCAAGGATAAACCCCAGAGACAGTGATCAGTAAACAGTAAACAGTAAACAGTGACCAATCAGTAACCACTGATAACTGATAGAGCTTTTCTCAGAAAGATGAAGTATAGGCTAATCTGATCCTGTCTCCTGTCTCCCCAAAACGAAGACTTCGTACCTCACTATTAAGATATAGGGACTAAATTTGCACCTGTCTGAGATGACGACGGGGATCGGTGGTACGCTGAGATTTAATTTTCTCGTATAATTCCCGTTCGATCGCCGTTAATTCTTTGGGAGTATCGATGACAATTTTGACTAATTGATCGCCGCGTTGTCCTTTATTGTCGATCCAACCTTTGCCGCGTAAGCGCAGGGATTGACCGGAACGAATACCGGCGGGAACTTTTATCGTCACCATGCCATCGGGGGTAGGAACTTCGATTGCTGTGCCTAAAACCGCCTCATCGGGGGTAATCGGGACTTCACAGGTCAAATTATCGCCTTCAAAAGTAAAGAAAGGATGGGATTCTAATTCCACATCGAGAAATAGATCTCCCCGTTGTTTACTCAAGGGATCGATTAGTCCTTTACCCCGTACCCGGAGACGATTACCGGTTTTAGTTCCTGGGGGGATTTTGATATCGATCATTTCTCCGGCTAAATTAACCCGTTTTTGTACTCCTCGTAAAGCTTCCCCAAAACTCAGACGTAGTTTAGCGGTGGAGACACCAGAAGTGACGGATTGCGGTGGAGTACGAGCGCCGGCAAAGTCGTTAAAATTGCTAAAATCGCCAAATCCTCCCCTCGGAGTACCGTAGGAATGGGAACTGGGGCGAGTACCGCCGGAGCGCCCCATGCGACCGAGCAGTTCATTGATAAAATCATCAAAGGTGTTGTACTGGCTAAAGTCAAAACCGGCCGAACCGAAGTCAACCCCCGGATTACCACCCGGCCAATTTGATCGCCCGGCCTGTTGCCAATATTGTCCAAATTGATCGTATTTTTGGCGTTTTTCGCTATCGGAGAGGACTTCGTAAGCTTCACTAATTTCTTTAAAACGTTCTTCGGCGCTTTTATCGTTAGGATTGCGATCGGGATGATATTTGACGGCTAATTTACGAAAAGCTTTTTTAATTTCTTCAGCGCTGGCAGTTTTACCTACTCCCAGAACGGCATAATAATCTTTATAATCTGCGGCAGGCATCGATACGCTATCTCCTTAGCAATGAGGATTCAGTCGGGATATTCCTAATCTAACTTAATTTTATCGCTGTCAGGCTTGAATCAGTGATCAGTGATCAGTGAACAGTAACCAGTAACCAGTAACCAGTAATCAGTGAAAATAAAGTGCCGAAGTTTTCACTTAACACTATCTACTTAAAACTCCAATAGACCTCTTGCATAATTTTTTTATGGTATCATGGAGGGTTGGGCTTTTTTCTCAATTCTTAGATGGAAGTGGAAAAAAGAATAAAATGTGATCTTAGGTCAGGAAATCATCTATACTTTGGCTATGTTTATTAGCAAAAGTATGGATGATCAAGACTTATCAGATGAACAGTTCAAACGCCCTTT
>Ga0315900_10009828_pt1 | contig 12073 bp, 9 predicted proteins | sample LakEriMetagenome_FD_203521 | JGI IMG/M metagenome (GOLD analysis project Ga0315900, IMG submission 203521) | Freshwater fungal communities from buoy surface, Lake Erie, Ohio, United States - Buoy 12 MA114 | ecosystem: Environmental > Aquatic > Freshwater > Lake > Lake biofilm | place: USA: Lake...
GCGCGCACTGACGCAGCGCGCAAGATCATCCGCGCCCTGAACCCAGATGCGCGGCTGATCGAGACCGACCAGAGCCAAGTTGCCACCGACGCAATCTTCGACACCGGCTTGTTCGATTTCGACCGGGCGCATGAGCACCCCTACTGGGCCAAGGAACTCTACGGCTTTGCCCACCACACGCCCGAATCCGATGAATACGGCATCACGTCCTTCGTCTACCGCGCGAGGCAGCCTTTCGATCCGGCGCGCATCCACGCGCTGCTGAACGGCGATCTGCCCGGTGTGATCCGGGCCAAGGGGCATTTCTGGATAGCGACGCGCCCCGACTGGGCGGCGGAGTTCAGCCTTGCAGGGGCGATGTCGTCTGTCACGCCGCTTGGCCGCTGGTGGAGCACGGTTCCGCGTGACCGCTGGCCCACGCACCCCGATGCGCTCCGCGACCTGCGGGATGCATGGATTGAACCCTGGGGCGACCGCCGGCAGGAGCTTGTGTTCATCGGGACAGGTATGGACGCAACCGCGGTTCGCGCGCGGCTCGACGCCGCCCTCGTGCCAGCCGAGGGCTTCACCCCCGAAACTTGGCGGCATCTGCCCGATCCGTTCCCCGCCTGGGGCGATCGCGCCCGGCCCTGAGACAAGGGCGCTATAGGGCCGCACCCTCGCGATTGGCCCGTGCCGATGGGCAAAGGGCCAGAGCCCCGCCATGCGCGAGGTCCGCGCCATCCTCGCCGAGGTCTGGTAGGCAGGCCGCGCCCGCGTCGGCACGCCGCCACCGCCGCCAATTCGGCCCGCGCGCCCTGATCCTGCCCCTACCCGAGGCCCGGCGCATCGCGCGACACAACTCCGCACCGACAGGATGCCGATCACCGACACGCGACTGCTGCGCGAATGTCAGGGTGCGGAATACGTCGTCATCGTCACCGCCGACGCCTTCGACAGGCAGGGGGGGCCCTACTGGTCGCTCTCTGCCATTGCGCGTCATCAGCGGCACGCGCTGGAACGGATGGGTAGTATTCGGCCTCAAGAATTATCGGGGGTGAGCAGCGGTTGCCGGAGGCGCGCGAAACCCCCAGCGCAGGCGGATGGCCGGGAGAGATGATGAAGCGCCCCAAAAGATCGTAGGTCGTCCGCAAGCTTCGCTGCGCGGTCTACTCCCGGAAATCCTCCGGGAGAGGGCTGAAACAGGAGTTCAACAGCCTCCACGCCCAGCGCGAGGCCTGCGGGGCATTCATCGCGCGCCAGCGGTCCGAGGGTTGGGTGCTGGTTCGTGATCAGCATGACGACGGCGGCATCTCGGGCGGGACGCTGGAACGCCCCGGCCTCAAGCGGTTGATGGCCGACATCGAGGACGGGCTGGTCGACGTGTTGGTGGTCGACAGGATCGACCGCCTCTGCCGGTCGCGCGCGGACTTCGCAAAGCTGATCGAGGAATTCGACAGCAATGGCGTGACCTTCGTCTCGGTGCCGCAGTCCTTCAACACGACCGCGTCGATGGGGAGGCTGACATCGTCGACGCGATCCTCGACGGCCGAACGCCCCCTCTCGGGAAGGATGCGCTTTTGAACCCGATCACGCCGCGCTGGTCCGAGCAGCGCGCGTTTCTTGGCTACGGCTGAGCCTTGCCGAGCCCCCAGTGCAGATTGTCTGATGCCCACAGGAGAGGGGCGTCATGCTGATCCCGGATGTGGTAAGGGAACGGATCGACGCCGAACAGGCAAGACGCGATGACGCGTCTTGCTGTCCGGTGTGCCATGTGGCTGTCCTTCGACGTCGCGGGCGCAAGGTCGTTGCACGTCTTGCACAACGGCAGCCACGGCGGGCACCTGTTGCTTGAAGGGCGAACTGGACCGCCGGTGTTTTCAACATGGGCGGGACGTCTGTTGCGAATTACGTCTCGGTGCTTGAGCGGGTTCGCTGAGGGGTTTGTCCGGGGTTTGGCCTATTCGCCCCAGGGGATCCAGATGGTCTTGACCTCGGTTGCGGCGCGCAGGAAGGGGCGGGGGTCGGGGTTTTGCCAGCCGGGGGTGTGCCATTCGGGTTCGCGGCCGTGGCAGACCCAGGTGCGCTTGAGGTTTCCGGCGGCGGCGCGTTCGACGGTGGCGGCGACATCGGCGCCCGCGAAGCTCCAGACTGCGTCGACATCGAGGTGGCGGGCGAGCGTGTCGGCGAGGTCGGGGGCGGGGCCTGTGACGATGTTGACCACGCCCGCGGGCACGTCCGAGGTGTCGATGACCTGCCCGAGGTCGGTCGCGGCCAGCGGATAGGCGCGCGAGGGGACGATGACGCAGGCGTTGCCCATCGCGATCGCGGGGGCAACGAGCGCCACGAGGCCGAGGAGCGGGCCCGCGTCGGGGGCGAGGATGCCCATGACCCCCACGGGTTCGTTGACGGCGAGCGCGATGCCGCGGATCGGGACGGGTTTGGCCGCGCCGTCGTGCTTGTCGGCCCAGGCGGCCCAGGTGAAGAGGCTGTCGATCGCGGCCGTGACCTCGGCCGCGGCCTCGGGCGCGCCCGCCCCGGTCAGGTCGCGGATGCGGCCGGCGAATTCGGCGGCGCGCGCCGAGAGGTTCTCGGCCAGGAAGTGGATCACCTGCGCCCGCCCCGCCGCCCCGAGCCGCGCCCAGCCCGGTTGGGCGGCGCGCGCGGCCTCGACGGCGTTGCGGATGTCCTTGCGGTTGCCGATGCCCGCATGGCCCAGAAGCCGCCCGCCGCGCGACCACACCGCGCGCGAGGTGCCGCCGTCGGGGCGGACCTGCTTGCCGCCGATCCAGAACTTGGCGGTGCGGTCGATGTCGCTGACCTCGGGGGTGCCGGCCGGGGCGGGCACGGGCGCGACGGGGGCGGCGCGGCGGGGCCGGGCCGCTGGGTGGGTCGCGGGGCGGAGGTATTCCATCAGCCCCTCGCGCCCGCCCTCGCGGCCGAAGCCCGAGTCGCGCACGCCGCCAAAGCCCGCGGCGGCGTCAAAGAGGTTCGTGGCGTTGATCCAGACCACCCCGGCGCGCAGCCGCGGCGCGATGTCGAGCGCGAGGTTCACATTCTCGCTCCAGACGCTCGCGGCGAGGCCGTAGCGGGTGTTGTTGGCGATCTCGACCGCCTCGGCGGGCGTGCGGAAGGTCGTCGAGACGAGGACGGGGCCGAAGATCTCTTCTTGCATCAGCGGATCGGCGGGCGAGAGGCCGGCGATCAGCGTCGGCGGATAGAACGAGCCCGCGGGGATCGGGCAGGCCGCGCGATAGGGGGCGGCGGCGGTGCAGCCGTCGACCATGGCGGCGATGCGGTCGCGCTGGACCGGATCGACGATCGCGCCCATGTCGATTGCCTTGTCGAGCGGGTCGCCCACGCGCAGCCGGTCCATCCGGGCGCGCAGGCGGGTGTGGAAGCGTTCGGCCACCCCCTCCTGGACGATGAGGCGCGAGCCCGCGCAGCAGACCTGCCCGCCGTTGAACCAGATCGCATCGACCAGCCCCTCGATCGCGCTGTCGTGGTCGGCGTCGTCGAAGACGATGTAGGGCGACTTGCCGCCAAGCTCGAGCGTCAGCGCCTTGCCGGTGCCGGCGGTGGCGCGGCGGATGGCGCGGCCGACCTCGGTCGAGCCGGTGAAGGCGACCTTGTCGACGGGGGCCGCGACCAGCGCAGCACCCGTCTCGCCATCGCCCGTGACGATGTTGAGCACCCCGCGCGGCAGGCCCGCCTCGCGCGTCATCTCGGCGAAGAAGAGGGCGCTGAGCGGCGTCCACTCGGCGGGCTTCAGCACGACGGTGTTGCCGGCGGCAAGCGCGGGCGCGACCTTCCAGGCGAGCATGAGGAGCGGGAAGTTCCACGGGATGACCGCCCCGCACACCCCCCAGGGCACCATGCCGGGCGCCTCGGTCGCGAGGATCTGCGCGAGGCCCGCGTGATAGTGGAAGTGGCGCGCCACGAGCGGGATGTCGATGTCGCGCGATTCGCGGATGGGCTTGCCGCAATCGAGGCTCTCGAGGACGGCGAGGGTGCGGGCGTGCTTCTGCACGAGGCGGCCGAGCGCATAGAGGTGGCGCGCCCGCGCCGGCCCGCCGAGTCGCGCCCAGCCCGGCGCCGCGCGACGCGCGGCGGCGACGGCCGCATCGATGTCGGCGGGCGTGCCTTGCGTCACCTCGGCCAGGGTCGCCCCGGTCGCGGGGTTGCGGGTGGCGAAGGTCGCGCCCGGCGCGCCGAAGCGCCCGCCGATGAAATGGCCGAACCGCCCGCCATGGCCCGCGATCCAGCCGAGCGCCGGGGCGGGCGATTCCGGGGCGGGGCCGTAGTCGAGGCTCTCGAAGATGTCGCGCACGGTCATGGCCTAGCCCATCGGATGGCGGTTCGCGGCGGAATAGGCGCCGCCGAGGTGGTGGTCGAGCTGCCGCTCGATGTCGCCCAGAAGCGAGGACGCCCCGAAGCGGAAGAGCGCGGGCGAGAGCCAGGCGCGCCCCAGTTCCTCGCGCATGAGCGCCATGTAGACGAGCGCGTCCTTGGCCTTCGAGATGCCGCCCGCGGGCTTGAAGCCGATCGCGTGGCCCGTCCGCTCGCCATAGGCCCGGATCGCGCGCAGCATGGTGAGCGAGACGGGCAGGGTGGCGTTGACGGGTTCCTTGCCGGTCGAGGTCTTGATGAAATCCGCCCCCGCCATCATCGCCACGAGCGAGGCGCGCGCGACGGTGCGCAGGCTGCCGAGCTCTCCGGTCGCGAGGATCGCCTTCATGTGCGCCGGCCCGCAGGCCGCGCGCATCGCGCGCGTCTCGTCATAGAGCGCCTGCCAGTTGCCGGTCAGCGCGTGCCGGCGCGAGATCACGATGTCGATCTCGGCCGCGCCGGCCGCGACCGAGGCCTCGATCTCCGCGATCCGCGTCTCAAAGGGCGAAAGCCCCGCGGGAAAGCCCGTCGAGACGGCCGCGATCGGGATCGCGCTGCCCGCAAGGGCCGCACGCGCGGGCGCGATCATCTCGTGATAGACGCAGACCGCCCCGACCGTCAGCCCCTCCATCCCGAGCGCCGCGAGCAGATCGGCCCGCACCGGCTGGCGCGCCTTGGCGCAGAGCCGCGCCACCCGCCCGGGCGTATCATCCCCCGACAGCGTCGTGAGGTCGATGAGGCTGACAGCCCGGCAGAGCCACGCCGCCTGCCAGTCCTTCTTCACGCTCCGCCGACCCGGCAGCGCCGCGATCCGGCGCTCGATCGCCGAGGTGTTCGCCTGAACCCCCGATACCCAGTCCAGATCAAGACCCATCCCCGGATTGCGGGAATGAACAGACGCGTCGGAAGAGGCGGCAAAAGGGTGCATCATCGCCCTCCACTGCCGCAGCCGAGCGTCAGGCGCCGCAACCGGCACGCGCACCGCCCGCATCCGGGGAGCCGTAATGTGCGATCACACGCTGGGGTCAGTGACGGGCGTTCCATTACCTAGAGCAGCCTCTGACCGGCCTGAAAGGTGGCGATGGCGCTGTCGATGACCGGAACCCCGATCTCGGCCCGAAGTGCCTCGGCCACGTCGGCGCCGCGAAGGTTCGTGCACATGATCACGACCGCATCGACCCCCGGCGCGGCCGCCTCGCGGATCATCCGGGCGATCGTGTCTGCGCCGATGGTGGCGAAATCGCGGCTCAGCGTCCCGCCGTGACGGCTCGATGCGGCAACCTCGTGCCCGCAGGCGGCGAAGTGCAACGCGATCCGGTCCGCGACATCGTGCGTGTAGGGCGTCACCAGTCCCAGACGACGCGCCCCCATCTCGGAAATCTGGCGGTAGATTTCGAGGACGGCGCTGCCGCCCGCGATCCCTGTCTCGGCCCCGAGCCGGTCGACGAAGCGCAGGTCGTGATCGACCCCGAGCCAGCTTGCGGATGTCCCGCCCCAGACGATCGCCCGCACCCCTGCATCGCACAGAAGCCGCGCCGCCTGCATCCGCGCGTCGAGGTCGAACTGTGCGCGCGAGACGGCGCCGAGTGTCACATCATGGACCGCGAGCCGCGAGAAATGCACAGTTGCCTGCACCAGATTGCGCGCTGCCAGCGGCTCGAGCACGGTGTTCGAGGAGGGGATGAGAATGCCGAGCCTCTGTCGCGCAGTCATACGAGAGACCGGCGCGAGGCGATGCCACCGTCAACGGTGATGATGGTACCGGTGGTGTAGCCAGACCTGGAGGAGGCGAGGAACGCGATAAGGTCCGAGATCTCGTGCCGGTGCGCCGGCCGACCGAGCGGATACCGGGTCTGCAGCGTCCGGTATTCCTCCGGGTTGCCGAGTTCGATCTGGGCGAACTTGCGGAGCATGGCATAGATGCGGTCGGTATCGACCGGGCCCGGGTTCACCCCGATGACGCGGATATTGTCGTCAAGGCTGTAGGCGCCGAGTGCGCGGGTGAAACCCATCAGGCTTGCATTCCCGGAGGCACCGGCGATGTACTTGGGATCGAGCACCTCGCCGCCATTGCCGATGATGTTGATGATGGTGCCGCCTCCGGCCTGCTTCATCTTGCGATAGAAGATCCGGCACATGGCGATATAGCCGAAGACCTTGAGATCCCATCCAGTCTTCCAGCTTTCCTGATCGACGTCCCATAGGTCTCCGCTCGGGATCGCGCCGGCGTTGTTCACGAGGATATCGGGCGCCCCGACGGCCTCGCCCAATTGCTCCGGCGCGCCATCGGCCGTCAGGTCAAGCGGATGGATGTCCACGCGCACGGCGCAGCGCGCCCCGATCCGCGCCTTCAGCGCTTCGAGCCTTGCCGCATTGCGCGCCGTGAGGTGGAGGTTCACGCCTTCGGCCGCCAGAGTTTCCGCAACATGCTCACCGATCCCTTGCGACGCACCGGTGATCAGAGCGGTCTTGCCGGTCAGGTGCAGATCCATCTTTCTTCTCCCTTCGGGACTTTCGCAGACGGCCGGTCGCATGCTGCGACCCGGCGCATGCGCTTCCCCTCACGATTTGACATAGGGCTTGCCATCCGCAGCCGGCGGATGTGCGCGCCCGATGAGGCCCGCGACAACGATGATCGTCGCGATGTAGGGCGCCATGGCGAGGAATTCGGACGGTACCGGCGTGCGCAGGATGACGAGCTTTTGCTGGAGCGAGTCGGCAAACCCGAAGATAAGGGCGGCCGCCAGCACCCCCATCGGGTGCCACCGGCCGAAGATCATCGCGGCAAGCCCGATGAAACCCCTTCCGGCCGTGATGTTCTCGTCGAACTGGCCCACGGCGCCGAGCGTGAACCACGCACCGCCGAAGCCGCCCACCGCGCCCCCCAGCGTCACGTTGAAGTATCGCACGCGGAAGACATCGATCCCGAGCGTGTCCGCGCCGCGCGGATGTTCACCCACGGCGCGGGCGCGCAGGCCCCAATGCGTATGGAACAGGTAGTAGGTCGACGAGGCAAGCGCGAGGAAGGCGCCGTAGACGAAGATGTTCTGTGCAAAGAGGACAGGCCCAAGCAGGGGAATGTCGCTCAGGATCGGGATGGGGATAGGTCTGAAGACGGGCGCCTGGTTCAGATCCCGGTTCTCGACGAGGACCTGGCTGGTCGCGTAGGATGTCAATCCGAGGATCAGAAGGTTGATCACCACCCCCGCGATGATCTGGTCCACACGATAGGTGACGGTCAGCAGCGCGAGAAAAAGTCCGAGCACCGCGCCGACCGCCGTCGCCGCTGCAAGCCCGCCCCAGCCGCCGATCAGCGAACCGACGACAGCGCCGGTGAACGCGCCGGCCATGAGCATCCCCTCGATGCCGATGTTGATGACCCCGACACGCTCGCACAACGTGCCCGACAATCCGGCAAGGGCGATCGGGACCGCGCGCACCACCGTGGCCTGGAGCAGGCCGACAAGGGACATCGACTTGTCCGCCGTCGCCCAAGTCAGGAAGGCCACGATGAAGATCGCAAGCCCGATCCCGAAGATGAGATTCTCCCGCGCCGGACCCGAGGCGATCAGCAGCCTGCCCCCCAGTATGGCGATGAGGATCGCGGCGATGATCACGACGATGCGCGCCGGCACCACCAGAGGTGCGAGGGCGAAATCGGCGCGTGGCGTCGACAGGTTGAAGGTGGCCATCCCCTCGGCGCCGGGACCGAAGAGCGCGATCACGGCTGCGGCAAGCCCGAGCAGGAGCATGCCGAGGATCCGGTTGCGCCGTCTGGACCGGGGATCGATGATGGGTGCGTTGCTCATGTCGCCTGGTCTCCCTTGTCCCTGATCCAGGGCAGGATGCTGTGGATCAGCATCGGTGCCGCGATGCACAGCACGATCAGCGCCTGCACGATCGTGATGAGGTCGATACTGACCGCCGCATCGACCTGCATCTTGCGCCCCCCTGCATGGAGTGCTCCGAAGAGCAGTGCCGCGAACAGCACCCCGACCGGGCTCGACCGCGCGAGAAGGGCCACGGCGATGGCTTCGAACCCGAGCCCGGCCGAGAAATGCGGCGATGCCCGGCCCAGAACGCCGATCGTCTGGCTCGCGCCGGCTAGCCCGGCAAGCCCGCCACCGAGGAGCATCGCGATGACCATCGTGCGCCCCGTCCGGATTCCCGCGAAGGTTGCCGCCGTGAGATTGGCGCCGAGGACACGGAACTCGAACCCGAGTTTCAGATGCTTCATCATCAGGGCGACCGCGACGGTGGCCACGACCGCGATCACGATGCCGATATCGACACGCAGCGTGGGGTCGAGAAATCCAAGGATCCGGGGCAGGGCCGCAGTTTCCGCAACACTCCGCGAGATCGGGTCAGACCTCTCGGGGTTCTGGATCGGTGGGTTGCGCAGCAGATAGTCGGTCAGCCGCAGTGCGATGAGGTTGAGCATGATCGTCGTAATGACCTCGTGCGCGCCCGTCGCAACCTTGAGCCATCCCGAGATGCCGCCCCATATCGCGCCGCCGACGAATGCGGCGAGGAGTGCAAGCGGGATATGGATGATGGCCGGCAGGCCGGTGAATGCAAAGCCCACGACCAGCCCGCACATCCCGCCGATCAGGAGCTGTCCCTCGGCGCCGATGTTGAACAGCCCCGCACGAAAGCCGATCGCGATGCCAAGCCCGGCGAGGGCAAGCGGCGTCGCGGCGACGAGCGTCTCGGAGATCGCCTGCAACGAGCCGACACCCCCAATGAGGAGCGACCAGAACGAGAGGGCGATGGTCGCCGGCGGGATGCCCGTCGCGAGCATGATCAGCGCCGCGACAAGGAGCGCGAGCACGAAGCTCGCCGACACGAGCGCAAGCGCGTTCCGAAGCTCGCGCGCGGATGTCATGGTTGCCACCGTCGTATCTGTCGCGGTCATCCTATGGCACCCCGCATATGATCCATCCCGACAGCCCTCATGCCCGCCATGGCCAAGCCGATCTGCGCCCGATCCGCGGACCGGCTTTCGAATTCGGCAGTGATCTGCCCCTGGAAGATCACCAGGATGCGATCGGAAAGGCCGATGATCTCATCGAGTTCGGTCGAGACCAGCAGCACGGCGACACCGGCATTTCTCTGCTCGATCAGCATCTTGTGGATGTACTCGATCGACCCGACATCGACGCCGCGCGTGGGCTGCGCCGCGATGATGAGTTTCACCGGCCGCGACAGTTCGCGCGCGATCACGAGTTTCTGCAGATTTCCGCCTGACAGGCTGTCGGCGGGGTTGCGGACATCGGGCGTCCGGATGTCGAACCGGCGTGCGAGCGCCCTGGCCTCTGTCAGCACGCGGTCCCAGTGGATCTGGAAACGTCCCGAGAAGCGATCCTCGTAATAGCTGTCGAGCACGAGATTCTCGAAGATCGGCAACGGGCTGGCAACGCCCGCGCCGTTCCGATCCTCGGGGATGTGCGCCAGCCCCCCGCGGTGGCGGTCCCGGGGGGGCATCTCGGTCCAGTCCGACCCGAGAAAGCGCACTTCGCCTGCAAGGGCTGGCGCGAGCCCCGCCACGAGTTCGACAAGTTCGGTCTGTCCATTTCCATGAACACCGGCGATGCCGACGATCTCGCCAGCGCGGACGTTGAAGGAAAGTTCGCGGAGGAGCGTCTCGCCGCCCCTGCTCCGGGCCGAGACCCGGTCGAGGTCAAGGACCACCTCACCCGGCGCGGCAACCGCGCGCTCGAGGTTCAGGCCGATCGGACGGCCGACCATCATTTCGGCGATCTCGCGGGTGGTCGTGGTTTTCGGGTCTGCTTCGCCGACAACTTTGCCATGTCGGATGACGGTGATCCGGTCGGCGATCTCGAGCACTTCGTTGAGTTTGTGGGTGATGAAGAGCACTGCCTTTCCCGACGCGGTCAGGCCGCGGACGATCTTGAAGAACTCCGCAACCTCTTGCGGCGTCAGGACGGCGGTGGGTTCGTCGAAGATGAGCGCGCGCGCATCGCGATAGAGCGTCTTGACGATTTCGACCCGCTGCTGGACCCCGACGGGCAGATCCTCGACCAGCGCGTCGGGGTCGAGCGAAAGTCCGAACTGATTGCTCAGTTCGCTTACCCGGCGCCGTGCGCGGGCGGTGTCGAGTGCACCGAAGCGCCGCCTCGGCTCGGCACCCAGAATGACGTTCTCGGTCACGGTAAAGACGGGGATCAGCATGAAATGCTGGTGGACCATCCCGATCCCGGCAGCGATGGCGTCGGCGGGCCCGTCGAAGTCGACCGCCTTGTCATCGATCAGGATCCGCCCCTCGTCGGCGCGGCTCAGGCCATAGAGGACGTTCATCAGCGTTGTCTTGCCGGCGCCGTTCTCGCCCAGCAGGCAGTGCACCTCGCCGGCGCGCGCCTCGAGCGAGATGCTGTCGTTGGCGACGACCGACCCGTATCGCTTCGTGATGCCATCAAGCGTCAGCTTCATCTCGGTGCCTTCTAAGATGGGGGGGCACGCCACCCGCAGGGCGGACGACGTGACCTTGCGCCAGTGCCTTACGGGGAGACGTCGATGCTGCCGTCGATGATGCCCTTGCGGACCGCATCGATTTCCGCGGCGAGTTCTGCCGGAACATCGTCCGCGAAAGTATGGTAGGGGGCGAGATCCACCCCGCCGTTGGCGAGTGTTCCGACCATGACGCCGCCCTTGAACGATCCGTCGGCCACGCTTGTCACGACGCTGAGGACCGTCTGGTCCATCCGCTTCATGATCGATGTCAGATAGACATGCGCACGGTTCGGGTTCGTCTGCACGAGGTCAGCGTCTACCCCGATGATCTTGAGTTTATCCGTCCCGATCTCGTCCGCCAGAGCCGCGCTGCCCAGTCCGACCGTGCCGGCGACGGGCAGCACGATGTCAGCACCTTCTTCATAGAGGGACTGCGCGAAGGTCCGCCCGTCGTCGACCGAGTCGAAGTTGTTGGTAAAGAGCCCTTCCCGCGCTTCGGGATCCCAGCCGATGACCTTGACCTCGGTGCCCTTTACCGCGTTGTAGTGTTCGACGCCCCGGACATAGCCGTCCATGAAGATGGTGACCGGCGGGATGTTGAGGCCGCCGAACAGCCCGACCGTTCCCGTCTGGGTCATGCCGGCCGAAAGGTAGCCTGCAAGGAACGCCGCCTCGTCTGTCGAAAAGAGCTGTCCGATGACATTGGGCAGGGGCGGATCGTAGGAATAATCGACGATCGAGAACAACTGGTTGGGGTTGGCCTTTGCGAGGGCCTCGGTCGTGTCGCCCATCAGGAAGCCGACGGTGATGATGATGTCGCACGCCCCGCCGAGCAGCGACGTCACGTTCGGTTCATAGTCGGTCTCTGCCTGCGACTCGAGGACACGGCCGGTCGCGCCGAGCTTTTCCTCGGCGAGCTTGACGCCGCGCCAGGCTGTCTCGTTGAAGCTGCGGTCATCGACGCCGCCGGTATCCGTCACCTGGCAGACGCTGGGCCCCGCGAGCGCCTGCGCAGCGCTCAGGATGAATACCGCCGCCCCAAGGACCGCGGACCTTGGTGTTGTGTGGGTCATTTCGTGCATTTCCTCTCTGTTGTGGTTTTTTGGTGTCAGGTCTGGCTTCAGGCGTTCTGTCTTCCCCCGATGAAGGCTGCGGCCGCATCGAGTGCCGTTTCCGAGAGGGTGGTGATGGCGCGTTCGAGATCGTCGCCCCCGATGCGCTCGGCTCCGTCATG
>Ga0315900_10009829_pt1 | contig 12073 bp, 26 predicted proteins | sample LakEriMetagenome_FD_203521 | JGI IMG/M metagenome (GOLD analysis project Ga0315900, IMG submission 203521) | Freshwater fungal communities from buoy surface, Lake Erie, Ohio, United States - Buoy 12 MA114 | ecosystem: Environmental > Aquatic > Freshwater > Lake > Lake biofilm | place: USA: Lake...
ATACCTGGAGGAATATCAGATACCAACTCCGTCACTTGGGGTAGTGATGAAATGAATCCCTTGGAAAAAAGTTTAGCGGAAATTGCAAATTCCGTAATAACAGGAGGAGGTGCAGCAGGAGCAAATACATTAGAGGCACAGACACAAAATGTACAAGAAAATTCCGGAGCAGTAAGGACCGGAATAGCAGCAATTTTTACTGCTCAAGCAATTGGAAAATCCAATATCTTATCAAGAACTCAAGGAGCAGTATTCAATCCAAATATGGAATTGTTATTTTCTGGTCCAACATTAAGACCTTTTAATTTTACATTTAAGTTATCTGCAAGAAGTGTAGCAGATAGAGAACAAATTAGGCAAATAATAAGATTTTTTAAACAAGGGATGGCAGTTCAAAGAACAGCATCTACTTTATTTTTAAAAGCTCCTCATACATTCAAAATACAATATCTACACAAAAATAAAGATCATCCATACATCAATTTAATTAAAGAGTGTGCTCTACAATCTTTTACAGTTAACTACACTCCAGAAGGAAACTATATGACATTCGCTGATGGTTTAATGACATCATACGAAATAACAATGCAATTCCAAGAACTAGAACCAATCTTTAATGATGACTATTCAAAGTTGGATCAAGACAAAGATACCGTAATAGGATACTAAAATGGCAACACCATACTTCAGACAACTACCATCTTTTGAATACGTTAGCAGATTACCAGATGCTAAAATTAGTGATTATATTGAAGTAAAGAACCTATTCAAAAAGGGAACTCTTCGCCCAGATATTTTTCAAGAAGTATCATTCTTTGAGAAATATAAAATTATTGGAGATGCTCGCCCAGATAATGTTGCATTTGAAATATACAATAACTCTTCTTTAGATTGGGTAATTCTTCTCTCAAACAATATTATCAATATCCAAACAGAATGGCCAATGACGCAAGTATCTTTTGATACTTATTTAAGAGAAAAATATGGGGTTGGGTTGAGCACTGAAGAAGAAATATATGCAAGAATCTATAGTGTTCATCACTATGAAACAATTGAAATTAAAAATAGTCAAGGAGTTGTAATCATTCCAGCGGGACTGGAAGTTCCTCAAAACTATGCTTCTGATTGGTCTTATTATGATGCATTCACAGAATCTCAAGTTACTCTTTCAAATGTAACTACCCCAGTTACTAACTATGAATATGAAGAAAAACTTGAGGATGCAAAGAGAAATATCTACGTACTCAAACCAAGATACTTAAATATTGTTCTTGATGATATGGAAGAAATGATGACATATAAAGAAGGTGCCACTCAATATGTGAGCGGCACCTTGAAACGTGCTGATAATATCAGACTTTATTCTTGATCAATCTTCAGCAAGACGCTGGAAGTAGGAAAGAGCATCATCTTCATCATCATCTTGAGAGATTTGAGGAAGTGAAGGAGACTTAGAACGAGCATAAGATTGTTCCAGTTCTTCTACTACACGATCTTGAACTGTAGGAGTTTGAGTAAACTCTTCAAGATCATCTTCTTGTTCAACCACTGCACGAGAACGAGCAGGAGAAGAGTTCTTAAGACCAAGAACAGCGTTCATACGACGCTCAAGTTCTTCATAAGACTTAAACTGGTCTGGAGCAGTGATTGCAGTCAGCGAATACTCTTTCTTCCAGAGTGCTTCCAGAGCATCGTCATCATCCAGTAGAGGAGCAACGCGATCAAATTCTGACTTATCGTAATTCCAATACCCATCTTTCTTTACGATTTTGAGTTTGAAATTAGCGCCCTGCCAGAAGTCAAATGGATTGATAGGAGTCTCATCCTCAAATTCAGGTTGCATAGCTTTCATAATCTTATCAAAGATCTTTTTACCATACTTGAAGAGGAAGACCTTACCTTCGTTATGAGGATTTGTAGGATCTTTTACAACGTAGATATTGCTGTAATAGTTCAGTTTACGCTTTTGCTTACGAACAGTTTCTTTGTTAGATTCAATACCACTGTTCCACAGTTCACGGTTATGTTCACCCAGTGGATCTTTTTGTCCAATAGTAGTCAGAGAGTTTTCAATGTACCAACCACCATGACCTTGGAAAGCGTGTGAATACATTTTTGCCCAAGGAAGTTCTTCACCCTCTGGAGCAGGAAGGAAACGGATAACTGCAAAACCGTTACCAGTTTTATCCATTTCAGGTTTCCAAAGACGCTCATCAGCGCCTCCAGAAGTTGTACTCATCTTCTCTACTTCTTTCACCAGTTTAGAAGTAAGAGAACCAAGAGTGGATTGTTTTTTCAGATCAGAAAAGCTCATTAGATTTCTCCGTATTAGTAGGATTTGGCCTTTGTGTACTTCGTTATTCTACAGGTCGGAACCCGTTTTGTCAATCTGCCGCTTCATCACATCAAGCATTTTGGACATATTGTTCAAAATGATGTTCATATCAGTGCCAGGGGGCATACCCATCATAATAGCAGAACTAACAATACGTTCCTTCATTTTTTTTGCTTCTGGATCATCAGACAGACTCATTCTTGTATAAAGAACTTTCTGCCTTTCCAAAAGAGTTTCCAAAACTTCAACATGCTCAAGCTTCTCTTCTTTTGTCATAGAAGGAAACTTAAAAACATTATTGTAGATCTGTTCTTGAAGTTCTGCGATTTCCGTCATTTCTGCACGGACGACTTCGGAACTAAAGAAACTCATTGATCCTCCAGAATAATTTCTTTCAAGATTTTACGAAAACGAAATACATCAATATTTAGAAACGGATTATATTTTTTAATCCGACGACTTACGGTTTGCCACACCGGGTCTTGAAGTTTCTTATCAAAGTTCTTTGAGTATGCAAAGATCTTATCAAAAAGAACCATTGTTTCCAATGATACTTTACCACTTAAAAACTTTTTAAGTAGAACAGGATGTCCCTTTGAACACCTAAAGACATCCTCAAATTTATTTTCCTCAAATAAAGATTGACTTTCTTCTTTGAAGACATATGAAAGTGATTGAATTTTCTTTTGCCAAGTTTGATATCTTGTTTCTCCCTCTTTCATCATTTCTCCAATCCAGAGTGTTTCTGGATCAGGACAAGAAACAAAATTAGCGACAAAAAATTCTACAACTTCTTGATCAGTTTTCTGTCTTGAAATCTTTTCAAACCAGAAACGATCCTTACGTTTGTAGAAAGACTGAACTGTTGCTCTACTTTTTCCACAGTACTTATGATAATCGTAACTATCTTTTGTGAAGTGGTTTTTTAGAGCAAGGTATTCACGATAAGCATCAAACGGCATCATCAAAAAATCAATTTAGCGCGTGAGGTTTTCTTAAGAAAGTTCAGTTCCATTGCCTCATACTTAATCTTTTCTTTCAAAGGTTTTGAGATGAGTTTTGGGACAGACTCTAAATCAAGATTATTTTGTTCACAGAAGTAGACAATTGCATCAATATAATTCATCTCAACGTTTACTTGCACAAGATTCTCAATCTCTTGCGCAAAACGAGATGGACAAAAGAACTTATTCTCTAATGCTTTCTCTAATTCATTCTCCATCTGACCTAGTATTGTGATGTACAAATTCTTTGATATAACGAACTAGTAGTTTAATATAATCCCCTTTGTTTCTTTTGTCAAATACTTTTACTTCACCGCCAGGAGTAACCATTAGTGTAATGAGTTTTTTAACAACTTGACCAGTAAGTTCGTAATATGCTGCGGCGTAGAATGTCTCTTGGACAAAATAGTTTTCAATCCATTTTTCTGGTTTGATTTTTTCTGAAGTCTTGAAGTCAATGACTGCCAACTCTCCTTCATATTCTGCAATACAGTCAACTCGTCCTGCAAGTCCTAAGTATTCAGAATAGAGAGTTCTTTCAATGGCGTGAATATTATTTATCTTGTCAAGATAAGGTTTAGCATGAATGTACATAAACTTTGTCATGGGTTGATAATCATCCCAGTTTAGTTCTTTATTTTCCAAGTAATCCTGACAAACTTGGTGAAAATCAGTTCCTCTTGCTGTTGCTTTCTTTGTAATTGCATTTGCCTTTTCAACACCAACTCTTTTTCTCCATTCAACAAAGATTTGACGATTGTAAAAAGAAGTCACAGAAGTGATTGAAGGCACCCACTGTCCATCAGGAAGATTGTACAAGCGTATGCTTTCTGTTGTTTTACAGTCTAGTTCAAGATCACCTAAAAAATTACAATGAGTAAACGTCATACACCAATTTCCATTTTTGCTAGAATATACTCTTTAACGAATCCACTACGAACAATATCATCAACACTAAATTCAATGATGTCAATCGATGGCATGATACGTAGAACCTTCATGAAATCAACGATTCCATTTTTTTCATTGGTCTTAACAAGGTCAGATTGAGTAGCATCACCACAGAACATGATTTTACTATTCTCCCCCACACGAGTGATGATACTGTCAAGTTCATGATAATTCAAGTTTTGGAATTCATCTACGATAATGATTGAATTGTCCAGAGTAGTTCCGCGAATAAAAGAAGTACTCCAAAAACTAATCGTACCTTGAGTTTTGAGGTTTCCATAGAGCATTTCAAACGATGCGTCATCTGGCATTTGGAACATATACTTTACCATATTCTTATAAGGAATCTGATAAAGCGATGACTTATCTTCGTGGTCTCCAGGTAGGAAACCAATCTCACGAGTAGCAACAAGAGATCTTACAATATAGATTTTTTCGTAAGGACTTCTCTCATCTAACACATCCTGAAGTGCATTATAAAGAGTAATGAATGTTTTACCTGTACCAGCACATCCGTAAGCAACAATGTGTTGGTTTTTTTCATACGCTTCATATAGTAGTTTCTGATTATCTGTAAGAGGTTCAATCTCTCTCATCAAATCAGAACCAATTGGTTTCTTGCGCTTCATTTGCTTCGCAGTCATTCCAACACCAATTGGTTGATCATCTGTCCTTCTTCTTCTTGCCATATAAAATTAAATAGGTTTTACTTTTGAACCCGGTGCTTTTGATGCTGCTCTGAGAACATCATTCCATCCCGGATGAGACTTTTTCAGTCTATCATAGACCTCACCAATTTCACCAGATGCAGGACAGGTACTTGGATCTGACCAATCTCTATCCCAATCAGGATTATTGTTTTTCCATTGATCCCAATCGTGAACACTCATAGAGACTTCTTTTTGTTCGCCGGTTACTTTATTATAAACTGGATATGTAGCCAAATTCATTCCTCCATAGTATGTAAGGATATTTATTCAATAGTGATGGAAGGCGCATCATTACATTCAGAACATCCTTCACGAGTCCAACCAAGTGCTTCAGATACTGCAGGGAACTGACAAGTAAAGATACAGCGAACAAGTTCTGCAATCTCCATATGTTCCTTTTGTGTGCCGTGTGCAGAACGAAGATCGATGTAATGAATCCACGACCTTACAGAACCAGTCATATAGAGTCTTGTGGGCGTCGCCAAGGGCAGTACGAACCTTGCACACTCCTTTGCCACTCCCTTCTCCAGAAGGCGATTGTAGAGGCGTAGACCCTGCTCAAAATGAACGCGGATGTCCTCTGTCAGAGTCAGTTTCAGATAATCAGGAATGTCGTCGATACTGTTCTGACGATTCTTTGTATCTTGTCTACGAAGTTCAGGAAGAGGAATAGTTTTGTTTAGAAGATTCGTATCAGCATACCGTTGCGAAAATTCCTGATATGTGAACGAACGATGGCGAAGGATTTGAGCTGCCAGTCCACGAGTAGTATTAATTTCAACAGTCATACTGGCTTGTTCGAAGATACTCCAGTGCTGATGCTGAATACAATACTTAAGTAGTCCAGAGAACTTTTCATTCTCCTGATTTGCAGGATTACTTACGCGAGCACAATATGCCATGTGCTTTTCTGCGTCAGGAGTAACACTAATGAGTTTTACTTCTGGTTTCATAAACTCAAAGTCATCGTACATTGTATTCATCTTCCTCGTCATAAAATACTTCGTCGTAATCAGTTAAAAAAGTTTTAATCTCCTCATAGGCAGGATCTTTAACCTCAGTTTCAGTCTCAGGTTCAATCTCTGCCTTTAAACATTCTACCAGAGACTCAAGGTTTCTGACAATTAGCTTAAGCTTTTCTCTATCCATTTTTATCAACCTCGACAAAGGTATTATAGACAAAAAAAAGAGGAGTGTCAAGCACTCCTCTAAATCATTTTGCTGCTACCAGAGTAGCAAGAGATGCCTTACGACGCCTCTCTTCTTTTTGCTTCTGCTCTTTAATGAGTTGAAGTACATTGAGTTTTTTCATCACTTGTGTCCCTCCTTTACGAACTTAACACCACGATAGGTTTCGTTGTATTGTTGGGGTTGATGCATCATCTGTTGTTGATACTCAAGACGCTTTTGAGTATCATACTCTACGCCTCTATACACAATTTTTGCCATTAGGTTTTCTCCTTAGTTTTTTAAGTTAAAGAGCGTTCCTTCAGTCGGCGTTTGCGTTCGCTATTTGCGAATAGCGAATGAACGATCCGTTCCGCGTCGGCTTACTTCCGTCTGATTTTCAGATGAACGTAAGGTCATTATAGACCTGTTAGTATAGTTATGCAAAAACTTTTGTAACTTTTGTTACACTTTAATCTCTTTGTCTCCAATCCTCTGGTTTATCTCCGGTGAAAAAATCAATGATATCATCAGCACCATTAAACCTTGTTCTATGATTAGATGGATCTGGGTCTCCCAAGTCCAATGCATTCATAAAATCATCAAGTCCACCTTCCTGCATATCAGGATTAGATGCTCGGCGTCTTGCTTGTCTTAAAAGTGTTGCGGCAGAACGATTTGCTTTTGCAAGTTTCTCTGCCCAAATCATATCACTTAATTCTACAGGTTCTGCCTTCACAATACTTTCACAGATTGCTTCAAGACGTAGACGATATTGTGTAGAGAGCATATACTTCTCCGGATATAGTGTATTTATTTTATCGCTCAATATAACTTAAAGTATGAGTTTGAGCAAAAAGTTGTTCAATAATCATATCACAACCAATTTTAGGATTACAATCTCCACAGGTATAAACATCCACTGCTGCTTTACCTTCTTCTGGCCATGTATGAATGCTGATATGACTTTCGGACAATAAACAAATTACAGTGACTCCCTGCGGATCAAACTTTTTCGAAATTGTTTGAATCACAGTAGCGCCACTTGCAACTGCTGCGTTTTCTAGTAAGTCTATAAGACAACGCTCGTCGTCCAAAAGGACAAACGAGCATCCATACAAGTTAAGTAGATAATGCTTTCCCATTTTACAGTGGATTTTCCTCCGCTTCCTTTACCAATGAACTCACAATCTCTTCTGTGCCGTCCATTGTTTTAATAGCGAACAGAGATGACTTTTGATATTTTTTAATTTTTTTGTACTGCTTAATCACATGATCAATATTATCCAAATCAATTGTAATTTTTGCGTCTTTACCAACTCTATTTTCGCTGGGAGACCCACCAAATCCTGCACTCATTTTCTCTTCTTTTTCTCAGGTTGTTTATAACCCCAAAGTTTGGGATTCACTCTTCCATATCCAAAATCAATTTTTTGCACTGAACCTGGACCATATTTATCATAGTACATGTCAAAAAGACTTACTCGCTTTGAGCAACGAGTTAGGTCAATATGTTCTTCTTCATCTACAACATACCAAATTAAATATGCATCACTTGGAAATGAAGAATCTTTTGCTTTTTCTAAAGTAGTTTTTTCTAAAACAATTTCGCACCCATACTCATGTGGCAGAACTCTATTAATTTTAGTTTTGTTTTCTGCCATTTTCTTTTTTTCTCCTACTACTGCACTCATGAACGATTACCCCATTGAATATCAGGATATGCTTCCTTGACGTTTTCATGAGTTATTTTGTATTTAGTTTGGAGTTTTTTGTCTTTTGTAAGAACCAACACCTCTGCTTCTTTAGGGTGAAGTCCTTCCAAAATATTGATAAACATAGTTTCTCTTCGCAAAGAACTTAATCCATCATTACCACCTTTTACAAAATTATAAAACATATGGTATTCCTTTCGAATAGAAGATCTACCTTGATCCATAGATCCTAAAGAATTACTTTTAAGTTCACCCATCTTTGATACTGCATCTTCTATTTTTTCACTCAAAGTTCCACTATAAGAAGTCTGTTCGCCAGCACTTGCGTATGGAACGTCACCTTCAGGGAGTAGAGAAATTATAGATTCATCGAAATTCCAGATTAAAACCGTTTTGAGTGAATCATGTTCATATGATTTAAGAATTTCCACTTTTTTTGCATTTGATCTTTGCTTTGATGCTAGTTCTAGAATCTCAAATACAAAAGGGTTTGTTGGAAGAGTCTCAATTTGGTTTTCAGTCTTTGTCCTCTTCGTCTTCGTCGTAGTCATAATCGTAATCGTTTTCAAATCGTACAGATACTATTTCGTCAGGTATCACCTGTCCATTTTCGTCAAAAAACTCTGGATGCAAATATGGAGGTCTTGATTCCAACAAATGTCTGTAGGTTAACCATCCAATTATACCTCCTACCATAAAAAAAAGCAATGTGAACATCGTAACAAATGTTATTACATATGCTGTTTCCATTTTCCTTCTCCAGAGAGTTTATTTTTTCCTAATATCAAAATGAAATTCTATAAAGAAATGAAACTCTCTACGAAAGAGAGAAATCATTTTACCAAACTTCACTTGAAAAGTCTTTGGTCTTTCTGATTTCTTCCTCCTATTCCTAAGTAATAACTCAACACCTCTATTAATTTGAGGTTCTGATTTATTTAGTTTGCTTCTTTCTTCTTCCTGGTCTTTTGTCATGACTATATCTCCAGGCATCCTCAAGAATACCGTGTAGGTAATTTCTTATTTTTCTTGCTTGTGGTTTTGGAATATGACCATATCCCTCACGAAGTTGTTTATGAATTTCATCTGATCCACCCTCAAGATAATCGTCTAAATCCATTACAAGATTACTAATTTCGTTTGCAGTACAACTTTCAATAAACTGTTCTACTTCAACCTTTTTAGTTCCACGAACTTTTAAATAATCATAAAACTTCAAAACAAATTGACCATTAAAGGCATAGTCAATTGCTTTTTCTACATCGCTGTAAACTTCGTGAAGATTATTATTCATTAAACTAAATTTTGCTCCTTTAGATATTGAACAGTATCTGTACATCCACCAATGTGTTTATCATCTACAATTACTTGAGGAAAGGTAGAACCATCTCCAAATTCTGCATAGAATTCTTCGCGAGTAAAATCACTATTCAACTTATAAACTACGTGCTGTAGTTGTGCCAACTCTAGCACTTGTTGAACTTTTGTGCAATATGGGCAACCGTCTTTTGAATAAACTGTGAATTTCATAATTGTTATAAAACTGAAAGTTATTTAGCGTTAACTGGAATTCCCTGTCCCTCAGGCAACCATACTTGTTGCTGAAGTTGCATTGGAGGTAGTTCTTCTTTTCCAGCAGGTAATCCTTGTTGTCCCGGAAGTTGTTTATCTGTTATTGATGTTACTGTAATGATCTGATCCAAAATAAACTTCTGTTTTCTATAACTTCTTTTATCAGGATCAAAACCAATCAACATAAGGGCATCATTTTCTTCGCCACAGTGAGCAATCACTCTACCCGTGGTCTTGTCTGTCACCACCCAATAATCATACATTCTTTTTCTTCTGACTTTTAGTATTATAGGTTTCTTTTGCTGGTCTGTAAAGATTTGGCCAAGTATCTCTAATGATCTCTGCTAGTTTATATGGAGTTGTTGAAGTAATCATTTCAAGATCTATTAGGAACATAATCCATATCTTCAATGAGGGTGTCTAACATTGCTCCATATTCTTTAAATCTTTTGTCTCCAGCAACAAAACATCTTTGACGCATCCAAAGAGCATCCGCAAGAAGTTTAATTTGGTCTTCTGAAAGCGATAAGGTTTTCATAGTTTTAAGTCAACTTTCTTATGTATAAATGTCTCAATATCTAATATTTTTTCTTGGGCGATATGCATAAAGATTAGTTGGTTTTGGCGGTGCCATCCATTCTTCTATTATATCAAATTTATTCTCACAATAAAAATCCTGTTGAACATACCACAACTTCCAGTGTTCATGTCCCTTAGATTGATTACAAGATTTACAGCAACATACTACATTTCTTGTAATATCTAATCCACCTTTTGATTGTGGTATAACATGGTCCAAAGTCAAATCTTCTTCTGAACCACAATAAGCACATTTATGATCCCAACTTTCTTTTATTTGTTTTCTCCATAATCGTTTTGCTTCTGATTGACTTGTTGCGTGTAGATTGAACAAGTATTCTTGAGGCGACTGGAGAGGTCCCATAAGTGCTTGCGACTTATGAATATTTATTTTGTCAGTAATGATAGTGGTCCGTGAGCGATATAAGAGTCATAAACAAACCGAAGAGAATAAAGAATGTTAGGATTGGAAGCATTTTAGATTTTCTACGAGTGTTTGGAGTTCTTTTTTCTATTTCTTGCAGATTGACGCATTTTTTCTATGGTTTCTGGAGAATATTTTCTTCCTTCACAACCGTTAGATTTTCCCTTTTTGGAAGAACTTATTTTATCTTTAATTTCTTCACTATGAGATTTACCTTTCATATGACTTGATTTGCCAACTTTAGCATCTCTCATTTTTTGTTTTGACTCTTCAGTATGCTTTCTACCCACCCAATATGTATTACCTTTATGAATATCACCAATCTTATTTCTTGCTTTTTGTGATTGTGTTCTACCTTTATTTTTTTCTCCTATCTTATTCTTTACTTCTTCGGGTCTAGGTCTTCCTTTTAGAGCATTACTTCTCTTCAGTTTTGTTTCTTCTGTTTGCAAAACACCAGAAGAACCATCACCACCATCAGTTCTATTATGAAGAATACCTGTCCCTAAATCTTTTCTACCAAATATAGCAATCATATACTTTTCGTGATTAAATGCATCTCCTTCACTTAAGTTTTGCTTGAGAAGTATTATTTTACTCTTATCTCTAGGAGGTCTTATATCATTCTTTGATTTCTTATATACTCGGTCTCCCTTACCTTTACCAATATAATAGGGAGTTTTATCCTCACGCAAATATGCGTAAGTGTAAAAAATGTTATTCATACTACTCTAACGGTGACATTAATATTTATACAAAAAATGGAAGGTTTCCCTTCCATTTTACCTAATGTGTCACCGTTAGGCAACTCTATTTATAGAGCATTACCTCGTGGCAATACCTCATCAGGTAGCACCAGGTTCATTTGTGGTTGGTCCACACTAAACATCCAGGCACGAATTCCTTCTGATAAAAGTTGATTTTTTGTGTAGAAAGTTTCATACGAAGGATCTTCAGCTGCTCGAATTTCCTGACTTACAAAATCATATGCTCTAAAGTTCAAAGCAAGTCCAATCATACCAATAGATGCCATCCAAAGTCCTGTTACAGGAACAAAAAGCATTAGGAAGTGTAGAAACCTTTTATTACTAAAAGCAATGCCAAAAATTTGAGACCAATAACGATTAGCAGTTACCATAGAATAAGTTTCTTCTTCTTGTGTTGGTTCAAATGCCTTAAAGGTATTTGCTTTATCACCATCCTGATAAAGAGTATTTTCTACAGTAGCACCATGAATAGCGCAAAGCAAAGCACCACCAAGAATACCTGCTACACCCATCATATGAAACGGATTTAGTAGATAATTATGAAATCCTTGAATAAACAACAAGAACCTGAAGATCGCTGCCACACCAAAAGATGGAGCAAAGAACCAACTGGATTGTCCCAGTGGATACATCAAGAATACTGAAACGAATACTGCAATCGGACCAGAAAACGCAATAGCATTATAAGGTCGAATACCGACCAGTCGTGCAATCTCAAACTGTCGAAGCATAAATCCAATCAGAGCGAAAGATCCGTGGAGCGCCACAAAAGTCCAGAGTCCCCCAAGTTGGAACCACCTGACGATATCCCCTTGAGACTCAGGACCCCAAAGTAGAAGAAGAGAATGA
>Ga0315900_10009830_pt1 | contig 12072 bp, 31 predicted proteins | sample LakEriMetagenome_FD_203521 | JGI IMG/M metagenome (GOLD analysis project Ga0315900, IMG submission 203521) | Freshwater fungal communities from buoy surface, Lake Erie, Ohio, United States - Buoy 12 MA114 | ecosystem: Environmental > Aquatic > Freshwater > Lake > Lake biofilm | place: USA: Lake...
ATCGCCATAGCCATAGCCAGAGCCAGAGCCAGAGCCAGAGCCATAGCCAGAGCCAGAGCCATGAGATTTAAATAAATCGTTCATTGCCCTTTTGTCCAGTTTGGGATAGAAGCTAACACATTCGCTGATTTTTTTGTTACCCAAATGATCTCAATGGCTTCTGTTAAAGTTATCCTACTAACTGGGGCTGTAATTTTGCATTTTTCTGGAAGCACGCTACCAATGTTTGCAATATCAGAAAGGGTGTTTGCTCCTTCCCAATAATAAACTCTTCTTGAATTTACCAATTCGACTTCTTTACCTACTCGTTTAAGTAAGTACCCGATATGAACCCCTGCTGAATATGTTCTTACTACTACATATTCCAACCCACCGTGAAGCGGAGCTTGCTCCTTAACTTGGTCAAGAGGAACATACGTTCTACCTTCTATTTCTAATTTGTCTATTTTTGTTGTCATAATTTTCTCCTTTTGTTGTTAGACTTTAATTCAATATCTTTGTTCTTGAATTCGTTTAATAAAATTAATCAGAAAAGCTGCCACTAGAGTCGCTAGATAAACCACTGTCCCAGCTACCAGATGCCCCACCGCCACCAAAATCTCCGCCACCACTTAACGTCTCTCCAATGGCTCTTATAGAATCAGTAGGGATATCGGAGTTTTCGATGACGACTATAAGCCCGACGTTAATAAAATGATCTAGGCTGTTTGATCTTTTCATATTGGCAATTTCTCTTTGGGTATATACCTTGCCTGTTTTTTTATTTATGTATTGTTTACTCATTACTTACCTACCTAAAAAGGATTGTTGCTTCTTTAAACCTAGCTCTTTTACGAGTTCGTTCCATTCGTCTAACTTGTTTTCGTCGTGAATAAGCTCTACATTTTCTGCCATTAAAAATTTTTCTACTGTGTTCATGTTTGTTCCTCTCTTGTTATTTGACTTAATTTATTAAACTTTGTTCGTATTTTAAAACGATTCATCCTTCCCTATGTAAAATGTTGGCTTGTCAATGAATGCAGTTTTCTTTCCTCGAACCCCTCCATACCTATCTTTGACTATCCAAAAGTTTACTTCGTCCGTAAAATCTCCGCTACTGTCTTCTGGTCTGGAAATAATTATAGCAATCCCAGCGTCTTGTTCGATAGCCCCAGACTCTTTGAAATCAGCAAGGCTCGGTTTCTTCTTCTCTTCTGATTCTCTATTTAGCTGAGAAAGAAGAACAAAAACATTATCCATTCGTTTGCATTTGGTAGTAAGAATTTTAGAAACCATATCCATTGATTCTTTTTGGGAACCTCGGAATCCTTGCTCCCTTGATATTATTTGAAGGTAATCTACATAAACCTTTTCTGGCTTAGCCTTTAGTTGTTGTGTCACCGATTCCAAACTTCGCTTAATATCGCTTGCCGAATACCCGGACGCATCTATTATTCTAACGCAAACAAGCCTATCGGACACCCACTTATTAAATGCTTGTTTGATTGAAGCATACTTAGGGTCTTTCATTATTTCAGACATTTTCCAGAATGAAATAGACATTTTATGGTTTTCGTAAATCCAAAGCTGAGCTATAGCAATCCAAATATCGACCCTGTTTTGCTCTAGGGAGTACACAGCAATCGGAATCTTTTCCTTTAAGTCTTCATATACTAAGTTAGCAAGTAGTTTAGTTTTCCCAACTCCTGGTCTTGCGCCAATAATAACCGTGTTCCCTCTTTTGAATTTAGCCTTAACCCCAATCCTCTCTGGCAATTCAAAGTATGGGGTAACGGAGTAAAACTTTTCCATGTCTTTAATTGGATCTTTCTGAATGTCTCCAGAATAATCTGCACGAGTCATCTCCCACAGCTGTTCAGTAGTTTCTTTAAATTTCCCAACTTCGCCATTTCTCTTGGCTTCCATCAAATCGCTTAAAGCGTCAGCAATAGAAGGATTCGTCAATAGTTGGTTATCTGATTTTTCCTTTAGTAATTTATTCCTAGAATAAATAAGTTCGTTTATTTGTGTTTCTAGAGCTTTTATCCTTTCTTGTTCCGTCATTATTCCCCCTGGAAAAAATTTCCAATAACTCGGTTAAATGCCAATTTATTAATCTGTTAAAGTATGCAGAAAGTCTTCGATCAAATTCGTTTATCTTACAATAATGAAGCGCGGATTCGACTTGCTCAGAAGCAATCATGTAGTACTCCCGATCCGCGTTCCCCTCTATATAACTGTTGCAAAAATTAATAAATTGCTGATTTATATTGGATCTAAACGATCTAATCTTTTGGCTTTGGAATTTCGTCGGTTTCAAATTCAATCACCTTAACGAACTGCCAAATATTCTTTACTGGCTTAAACTCTTCGTCTACTTCTTCTAGTGAATTTCTTATATATCCCAAGACCAATTCGTTTCTTGAGTTAATATAAACCCCAACATAGTGCAGCTTCTTCCCTTCATTCTTTTTCTTCCCTAACATAATCTCTCCTTATTTTAGTTATCATTCAATTATACCCACCATGGTTTATCCACTTTCGTGGACCCATCCCCCGTCTTTCTTCGGCTTCATCCGCAAGCCAAGAAACTAAATCTTTGTCATAAAGCCCCCATGCAACTGGGACCAATTTTTTAGATTTTTTCAGAGCTTTAAAAAGATTCGCGCTACCTAAAATTTTCTGAGCTTCCTTGGTGCTAATTACAGCCATCCACGCTACCTCCTCTCAAATAAAAATAAAATTATAACGATACCAAGTATAGTAACACCTGGAACCCATATTGGAGCCAATACCCATAACCAGCTCCATGATATATGACCAGTTAGCTTTAATCCTACAAATAAAACCAATAATAATGTTAGCGCGCTTAGCCCTCTTCCCATTCTATTTCTCCCTCCTCTTCCTCCTCTTCTTGATAATACCTATCAGCTTGCTCTTCAAGCCATTTGTCTATGTCGCTACTGCTATAACATCCGCTCATATATCATACTCCTTTTCTATAGTGTCGATAAGTTCGCATACAATACCTGGCTTGTTTAATTGCGAAATCCATATTCTTCCAGAAGGATCTTCATAAACGTAAATCGTAATCTTTTTCTTTTTTAGAATGTTGCTAAGATTCTTGTCTGTTACAAAATAATATCTCCCGTCTTCAATTCTTTGCGCGGCACGGTAACCATGGGTGTCTTTTTCAAAGATGATTATTTTGACTTCTCCAAAACCATTATGTATAGCTAGCCCACCATCTCTCTTACATTGTTCTATGTCAAAGTTGCTCATTGTTTTTTCTCCTGTTATTTGATTCTTGGATTGCATTGTAGATGATTTTATCTCTTCCTACATCGGTTCCCCTATAAACACCTTCAAAATAATAGGAGTTCGGGTCTCCGCTAAATTCAATTTGCGTAGAGAGATTTGCAATCGCATCTTGCAGTTTTTCCAGTTCTTCCAGTTCACTAACTATTTCTTTTAAATCAGAAATAAAAACTACAGTCGTTGCTTGTTCATGCGCTTCACATCTTCTAATTCTTAATTTAATTTTGTTTAAAATCTCTCTCATTCTTTCCCCTCCACTAGTTCGGATAGATCGGCTGAAAAATGTTCGCCATGTATTTCGCTTGGAACACAAAAGTCTTCATTTGAAATCTTTATGCAATCTTCCCAGCCAATCCCACCATCAATATACTCTGCTTTCTCCTTTATCTCATCCAAAAACTTACGGTCGTTAAGTGTGCAAGTGGGTCGGGAAGCGAGCCATTGGACGAAATTTTCATTGTACCCGCCTTTTATGTAATTGCCGTGTATATCCGATACTTGGTGAATTCGATGAGTCTCTTTTGAGTATTGCTCTATTAGTTTATTTAGTTCCATCGTTCCCTCTCTTCTTTGGTTGTATGCGTGTTACCATAACACGCACTGGCTTATAATATTTTTTCCAATCTTTACCAAATTTACTATTTTCCATCCATTCAATTAATTCTCTTTTTGACCATTGAGGACACATTTCTAAACTAAGATAATTGTGTATCTTATCGCACGCCATCCACATTGTTTCTGATTTTGGTTCTTTGCTCATCCCATTTCCTCCAATTTTGGTTTTCTGAATTCCGTTAGTTTATCTTCCATTGTTAGGCTCCTATGAGGGCTTTACCTTTTCTTTACTCAGTTTCATGCCCATTTTTTCACAAATATCATAAGCTGACTTCATAAAAAAATCTATCGGCGTTGGTGATTGCGACCGAAGAAAAGTTTTTACATTTTTCAATTCCATACATCTATGCAAAACTATTCCGTTTTTCCGAACCACGTATTGCTTTGGGGTTATTTTCCTTTCTAGGGAAGCAAAATAATCGTCTCTATCATCTGTCTGGTAATACTTCATCGCATTTCCTCCAACTTCGGTTTCCTGAATTCCATCTTGACCTTGTTGCGTTCTTTATCAACTGTTAGGATTGCCGCTCTCATAAGCTCCAAAAACTCACTAGACTTTGATTCTTGCTTTTCTTCCACTTGATCCCAAAACTTCTGAGAAGGCGTTCCATCCCAAGCTGACTCATTTGATCGTCTAATTGCTGATATGCTCATTTTATTTTCTCCAATAGTTCAGGGTTCTCATGTATGTTGCCGATGACTTCACCCAAGTGCGAAATAGATAAATCGTAAAAATCTTCTGCCCCATCATCTGCAATAAAAGCAAAACCAAAAGCTCCTAGCCCTTCAAAATACTTAACGTGAAAAATGCCATCCGGACATCTAAGAAAATCACCCTCATAAATCTCCTTGCCGTTTTCGTCTTTAACGCCAGTGTATTCATCTCTTGCAATAAGTTCCCATTGATTATTAGATAGCATTGACCGAATTGAATTAATATTATTTTCTTCCAAAGCCTCAATTTTAAATTCAATAATGTATATATGCCCATCTGACTTTCGTCTGAATACATATCTAAACCTAATCTCTCTCATCCCACATCCTCCTTGAATCCACAAAAGCGACCTTCGGCATCCCAGTTTGCAAAGTCGGTTCTGTAGCTCATTGCCTGCAATGAGCCTTCGCAATGCGTGTTGAACCTACGATTTTTGAAATCTATAGCCCTTACAATAAGCTTGCCGTCATCATCAATAAAATCTAATCCCCCACTTTCGAAATAAAGCATAGGTGTTTTTAATTCTGTTTTTGTTCCTTCTTTTCTGTAGATTTTTATCATATTACAACTTTCCTGTGTTTATAATTAAATCAAAATTTGCGCATTGTGAGTTATCGCATTTATATTTCTCTGCATCTAACTTGATGAGTATGTCTCTGCAATTCGGGCAACAGTATGAATCTAAATACTTCTCATTTTTTTGCCATAATTCAATAAGTTGCCTTCTCGTTAATATTTTTTGTAAATTCATCTTACAGCTCTCCCTTAATATAAGCTTTCAAATTGTCCGACATCACAGGCGATATCTCGTCTAAGCAATTTCGTTTGAAGTAAAAGCTGTGGCATGATTCCGCAAAATTAGTATCGATAAAAAACTGAGAGTTCACATGGTCGTAAAGGATATAATATTTGCATTCATCATCATCTTCAAAATCAGGCTTCCGCCCCTCGTTAATAATATCGCATAACTGCTTGAGTTCAAATATTGCGGACATTATGTTACGAGCCTTAACTGCTTGCTCTTCTGTTAGCCAACAGTTGTTTACGTCTTTATGTTTTTGAGATTGCAAAGACATTGAATCAACATCACCATCCCCATAAAGCCGATAATTCCCAGTATTTAATTGAATACCTTTGGACTTTTCTGCTGTTTCTTTGACAGCTGTTTCTTTGACTGCTTTTTCAATCTCTGCAATTTTTGATTTAACTTCTTGTAATTGTTGTTCTATGTTCATTTTATTTCTCCCTTTAGTTTTTCGTTTAACATAAGAAGATCGTTGTCTAGTTCTGGATCTTCTTTTTGTGTTATTGCATCGTCGTAGCAGTTTAACTCAGACAGACACTCTATGTATTTGACTGTGAATGTTGAAGGTCGGAAAATTTTTTTGTAAAAATCCGATTTTTTTTTATTTCTATCAGCGAGGAGTCTCCATGCAGGTTCCAAGACTTTATAATATGGATTTGATTTATTCACCCAATCTGGCTTCCATTCAAGTAAACGGTCAACAGGAAGCGCGGCTTTTAATAGTTCATCCCGAAGGGTTTTCGTTTCCCTAGCATCCCAAGTAGTATGTTGTTCAAATGAATCATTGAGTTTTTTGTAATACTCATAAAATGCCTGAATTACAGATTTTGTAATTTTTGCTTTAGAGCCATTTTTGGAGGCTTTTGAAGCGTCTCGGCTACCCTTGGATACCTCAGCACCCAAACTCTTCTCTACGTCGATTCTAGGGGCATTTTCTTGGATTTCAAGAGTAAGTTCTTGGTCGGTTTCTGCATCTGCGCTCCCATCTCTACGGAGTAAGTGTTGTTGTTTATTAAGAGTAAAAGATTTTTCTAAGTTCTTTAAAGTTTCTTCCTGATTAGAATGTTGTATATTATTTATATTCTTATTTATATTCTTATTAATAGTGCTACGGGGTGCCGTATCACTGGTGGTACGGCTTTCCGCCTCACTGGAGGTGTCACTTGCCGTATCACTGAGTAAGAAAGCAGCAATCTTTTCATCGCAAATTTGAAACCAATATCTTGCAGGTATTCCCTTTTTTTGAGCGATTAAAAAACCAGATTCTACAAGTGTCTTTATTGCGCTTTTCCTTAGTTCCCTCCCTATTCCAAGAGCCATTTCTAGCTTTTCAGAGGATTCAAAAAATTCTGGTCCACCATATTTCTTCCTACAAAAAACTAGCTCCATAAGCAGCACAGCAGGGACTATGCCAACTTTTTTTGTCAATTTTTTGTTTACATTCCAATGTGCGTCACTTGATAGTATGGATTCAATATTCACTCCGCTACCTCTTTATTAAAATATTTTATATTTAAGGAAGCAAATTCAAATAGCTCCATCATTAATTGACAATGCAATCCATAGCCGGGCTTGCCACAGATATGGACTCCTGTGTTATCGAAATTAAAAGTAGAGCAACCATCCCATTTTATGTAGCACTCAAGATAAAATTCTTCATCTTCATTTAGTATTATGTCGTCATCATTTGATCCAATTACGGTTTTGATTTTACCTTTGAGATAATAGTCATCAAAAGTAAATTGTCCAACAAACCCAGAATAAGGCGCAACTTCACAAAATCGGGCATATTCTTGTCCGTTAATCAGTATTGTTTTAAATTTATTTTGCATACACCTTCCCTATTATAACCCCGTTTTTATTGGATATTTCTACGCTATCGCCTTGATCGTATAATACGACTTGCGATACATTAAGCCCTCGCTTTCTCAAAAACAGTTCAATCTTTAGCAGTAGTTCCATTGTTGCCTCTTGATGGTTTGTTAAAGCTAAGTATCTCATATATATCCCACTTACATTTAGAAAATTCTTTATCCACAAATTCTTGAGCTTCCTTTTTAGTGGCGAACCGTCTATTAACAAGATGACTTCTGTCATCTTGTTCTCTGTAAAACATTACCCTATAATTTTTTGTTTCTATTTTTGTTTTTGGCTTTTTGGGGATTGGGCACCAATAAGTACTACCTACAACAAACACGAGGGGCTTAAAATCATCTTTAAAATGAAAATTCATATCTTTGTAATAAGTAGCAACTATTGGGGAAGGGACAGAAGCCATCATATCAAGCACTAAAACAGTGTCCCCTTCTGCTGGTCTAAGTTTTGTATATTTAATCCATTTCATGGGCTTACCTCTACCGCTACGTAATGGAATTCATGAGGAAAACGCAATTCTGATCGGTCTTTATTTATTGCGGCTAATGCCTCTGATTCACTTTTAAAAATCCTAGGAGGGAACCCAGTATAATGTAAGTCATTATCTCGTAAACTATACCTTACAACAGTCCAATTCTTAGCATTTAGTTCCATAATCCACCTTTTCGTTAATTAATTTTATATCTTGGGCGAGTAACTCCTTGCCAGCCCAAGAAGGGTAATCGATTACCTTTAAAGAAGCAGAATTGTAGATTAATCTAGGAGCCTCTTCTTTCTGCTCAAATGTGTTTTCATTAACCTTATTCATTAGTGCTTCGCACATTTTTCTAGGTTTAGTTTTTTCTTTAAATTCTGCCAACAAATCTCTGGGTTTCATGTTGCTCCTTTTGCGTGGAGCAAGGGCATAAAAAAAGCAGCTTGTTAAGGGTGAGGAGTAAGGAATCCTCAACCCAAACAAACTGCCTTCTCTCGTTCCTTACTCCGAGAATAGGAAGCGCATTACGCGCTCCCTAGTTTTTATAAACGATTCTTAATCCAATAGTATATGTCAATCGAATAATATATTGCACAAATTAAAATAAGCGCAATAAAAAATCTTAACAGTACATAAATTAAGAACATGGTAGCCCTTTATCTAATTGAAAATAATTTAGAAGCATTTTAAATTTCTTAAATTGAGTTTCTAAATCATCCCACTCTTTCCAGTAAGCCATCCCAGTATTTCTATCGAACACCAAGGAATAGCCAATGACATTTTTTAACTCCGATTCTCTGGATTTAGCGTAAGCAGCTAATTGCATACCCCAATCTGGATAAAACTCTGGCTTCCCATTTTTGACATCTTGACTTTTAAAATCTACGACGACTGTCTCAGCGTCGCACCTAAAAATCAAATCTCCACGACCTCCATATCCAAGCTCAAGGTTTGTTGCTTTAAATTCAACTTCAAGGCTTCCAATCTCAACTTTAAACGGTTCCATAAAATTGTTGTAAGAGAGACAAATATTTGCGCCTCCTTCTGGAACTACATTCGTTCTAATGTAAGTTTCAAGACAAGAATGAATATCCGTTCCCTTGGTTGCGGCTGCCTTCCCTTCCTCTTGCGCATCCAATGCAATTCGTTCAGCAAAATCTTGATCCGATTCTTCTGGATTTCTTGGCAAGGTTAACGAAGAAATGATCGCCTGAGATATTTTCCACTTCTCCAAGCCTGGTTTGGATAGTTGACTGATGATGGTAGTGACGGAAGGGAGAAACCCTTCACGTCTTGCATCTCTAATGTCTGGCTTTTTAGGATTGCCATTTTTGCCGACAATCTCCCAAATCGCGTTTCCATCTTTATCGTACCATCGGGGAGCCTTCGATACAACATTCTGAACGATCATTAGAATCCACCATCCTGGTTCCCAACTGCATTCTTATACTCAGGGGATTCTTTAATCTTCTCTTTAAGCTTATCGTGGAAAGTTTCAAATGTATTCCAATCAGGATCATCCAAGGAAAAGTATTTCTGAGGATTATGCACTTTTACATCTTTCGCCATGGCTTTTGGAAGGGGTGTAGCTGCCTGAATTTTTACATAAACATTAGACCCATTCTTGGATTTTTGATGGATCACATTCAAAAGGCACGGCAAGCCTAAGATCACTTTCAAGTCTAATTTAGCTAATTCTTCTTGAGTGTATGCTGCTCCTCTCCATCCCTCCAAAAATTTTCTAAGATTGGATTTTTCCCCCTTAGACATGGAGAAATCCCGAGTTATTTTAAACGGTTCCAATCCTTTCGATTCATCGAAGATTTCCTTTTCATCTACAGTCTCGAAACCGATTCTGACCTGACGTAAATAAGAAACTTCCCCTTGATATTCGCTTTTGTGTGTCCCTAAGTCAATCAGCTCCACACAAACTGCATGGTAATTTCCTGGGGGCAACTTTTTAAAATTGTCTTGTGGTTCTGGTATTTTCATTTTATTCTCCTTAGCTATAAACTAGCTAGTCAATCCCCAATCTCTTAGGGATTGCCTATTTAATTTATATTAAAATTCATTAAGTCCAGCAGTTTCCAATTCTCTTCTTTCTTTTTCACTATAAAGGAGCGAAGCTCTGACTCCAACTCCGCTTGTGATTTTGGGGTATATAATATCCCCTCCAATTCCTCTATCTCGTTCCATTCCATAGTTTTCCTTCCTTTTGTTCAAAATTTTCAAAACAAATCCAGAAAACAGAGTATCTGGATTTACTAAGATTCCGCGATTCCTAGACTCTGATTTACAATATGCAATAAGATCCTCATATAAGATCCTATCTAATTCCATTGAAAACCTAATCTTTGACACCATGACCCCCTAGAATGTTCTTTAAGGCGTCCCTATAGCCCTTTAAATAGCTCTCAGAGGCATTTAATACCCCTCTGTCTTCCTTTTGGTCAACCCACCCTTGGCAATACTCCTCAAGGGCTTTTTGCTCATCTTTAGAAGTATACTCTCTCATTTGGGAAAGCGCACTTTCAATCCATAGGTTGTTCCTAACAGCAAGAATCCCAAACAACTCTAATACTGATATAGAATCTTTTTCGATGATTAATTTATCCATGTTTACTCCTTAAGAACGAGGCGCAAGCCTCGCTCCCTTTTATTTCTTAGACTGTTTCCAATACACCACTAGAGATTTCTATTTTCCCAAGTAATGGTTTTTTGTTGATATCTAGTTTCAGGGGCATTAATATAAATGTCCAAGCGTTTTGTGTCGGATTATATGAATGATCAGCGTCCCATATAGCAATAGGTTTCATCCCAAGAGATTCTTTCCCAATCCCTATAAAGACTTCACAACCAGCTAGCCAAGACAAATAAGCAAAATTTAGGATTATGTAATTTTCGCTTATCGGGGTGTGTGAGATATTCAAGGAATCCAAGTCAAGACATAAGGGACAACATTCTTTTATATCTTTGACCCATTCAGGGACAGTAAACTTGTAAACATAATCTGCATTTTTTGGGATTACGTCTAAAAAGCTCGGGAATGTCCCTTCGATTAAATCGGTTCCCCCAAGCAAATCCACGTTCCAGTGATTAATAGAACCAGTTTGGTATAATTTCTTGTTCCCATCTACCCCACGGTTATCAATTAGAAGCGACCTACCATCACTCATCACGCGCATTGACTCAAACTCTCTAGGGTAATAAACCCCATTAAATACAAATCTTGCTTTGTCTTTAGTTTGTGTTTTTTGGAACTGTTTTTGAAGCTTTAAAAGTTGTTTATCCATTTTGTTTTCTCCTATACGGAAGTTTATTTAAGACTAATCGTCTCGTACATTAGACTATAAACTAATCTAATGAATGAGAAAAGACTCCCATTAAAGGGAGTCAAGAAATTTAAGCAGCTACTCCATAGCTCGCGCTTAAAATCATTTCTTCCAAGGATTCTTTAGCGTCTATTTCAGTAAGGAAAGACCCCAGGAAGACATTCCCAAGATACAGGTGAAACTTGTTTTCTCGTTTTATTATTTTAATCATATTTTTACCCCTATACGGTTGTTTAATTTGAAAAGACTTCTCTTTTCTCTTATTAGACTAGACTTCTAATCTAATAGGAGAAAAAGCCAAGCCGCGCTTGGCAATAAATCTTAAAGATAGCTTTCTAGGCAGTTATAAACTACTCGATAGATATCTTGTTTCCATAGCTGGTTCCCCATTGAAAGCGCGTCAATATAGGATTCTGCTCCAAAAGATTCTAAGGCTTCGTCGATATAATCATCGGCAAAGTTTTCCAGACTCCATTTTTTTAAATCATGGTTATAAATGTCCGGTTCAATATCAGCGTCATAAACTTCTAAGCATCCGTCCGCTTCAATTTGTTCTAAAGTTTGGTAGACTTGTTTATAGACCAAATCGTTAGGAAGAATCTTGGAATTATTATGGGCGCCTTGGACGATTACCAGCGCGCGGATTCCGAAAAAAGACTCGTTGTCTTTAATGCAGTAAAACGCGTTCCCGTCGTCTCTTGTTTTTACTTCGAAGCAGTTTGCCAGTCTACCAGCTAGTTTTTCTAATCGGTTTGTTTTAGTTGTGTTCATACTTTTACCTATACGGATTTAATATTTTAAAGGATTTTATTCCTTCTTACATTAGACTTATAAGAATCTAATCTAAGAAGGAAACGAGAAAAAATCTCGTTCCCTTAATCTTTATTTTTTTAGCGCTTTATTTTTTAAATGGTATATTCTAGCTCGTTGGTCGTTTTTTTCTGATATCCTAGCCCTT
>Ga0315900_10009831_pt1 | contig 12071 bp, 9 predicted proteins | sample LakEriMetagenome_FD_203521 | JGI IMG/M metagenome (GOLD analysis project Ga0315900, IMG submission 203521) | Freshwater fungal communities from buoy surface, Lake Erie, Ohio, United States - Buoy 12 MA114 | ecosystem: Environmental > Aquatic > Freshwater > Lake > Lake biofilm | place: USA: Lake...
AATGCTCAAGGAAGACCTGCGGAGCCGGGATGAACTCCCCGTCAGCGCCATGCAGGTCACCGATCTCCAGCCGGATGCCACGGATCTCCTCCGGCCTCCCCGTCAGCACGACCTGCAGCGACTCACGTTCACCCCGCGCAGCCTCCAGCGCGGACTCGTTGTCCGCAACCTCCTGCGCCCTCATGACCCGGACCATCGGGCCGACACGGGCAATCTTCAGCTCCGCAGGCAGCGGGGAGGCCGTGAACAGGAGGATGGCGGTCAGCAGCCTCATGCCGCCAGCACCTCCCGGTAGACTTTTTCATAACCAAGCGCCGCCGCCCGGATGTCAAAACGCCCGACAGCGTCACGGCGCAGCAGCGCCGCGGCCGGACGATGGTCAAGCATCTCCTCCCAGGCCCGGGCGAGGGCCTCCGCGTCATGCACCTGCACGACACGCCCGGAATCACCAAGCAGCCTCGCGCAGTCGCCCACGTCGGTCGTCACGCAGGGCACGCCGCAGGAAAGCGCCTCCATCAGGGTCATCGGACAGGCCTCGGTGCGTGAGGAAAGCGAGAACACGTCCAGCGCCGGATACACCGCCTGCGGATCCGGACGAAACGGGGCGAAGCGCACCTGCTGCCTGAGCGGCATCACCGAGAGCGCCGCACGGGCGCGGTCGCCCAGGCCCGCCTCATGGCCGCCGCATAACAAAAAGTGTGTCTCCGGCCGCCGGGACTGAAGGACCGCCGCCGCCCTCAGCCAGGTCGCCAGGTCCTTCATCTCATGGAAGCGCCCGATGAAGCCGACCAGCGGCGCTGCTTCAGGAACACGCAGCTCCTGGCGCACCCGCACACGCGCAGCGGCGTCCGGCTTGAAGAGCGAAGTGTCGATGCCGTTCGGCACCCAGGTCATGCGCCCTTCAGGATAGCCCATGGCGGCGTGATCCAGGATCGCCGCCGCCGAGCAGGAAATCACACGTGACGGCACCCGCCGGGAACTCGCCCCGAGCAGCCTCCGGAACCAGCGGATCCGGGTTTCAGAATCTCCTGGGTTTGCATGAATCTCCCGGCAGTGGATGCCCCAGATCACCCGGCGCACGCCCGCCAGCCGAGCACACCAGCCGCCCACAAAGTCGGCATGATGCATCCAGGTCTGCAGCAGGTCCGGATGCACTTCACGCAGCAGGCGCACCAGCTTCACCAGGGTGCCGATGCGCAGGAAAGCAGGCGCCTCCAGATCATGAAGCTCCGCTCCCATGGCCCGGAGTTCCTCCATCTCCCGGCCCCAGCCTCGTCCGTCCATGACAATGATCACATTTCTCCAGCGTGCGGGCTCCATGGCACGCACCAGGTTCCGCATCATGGCCTCCGCACCGCCACCGCCCGGGGCGGCGATGAAATGCGCCACGGTGAACCGGCGCGACCCGCCTGCCGGCGCCGCCTCGGACTGAGTGCCAGAGGAAAGCGAATCTGCGGAAGCTGGTCCGCAGAATGACTCCGACTTGGCCGATTGCACGACGTGAAGCGAAGCACCGCCTGAACAGACGGACATCCCCAGCTCCCGGGGAGACATCAGGCAAGCCAGGCTCATCGGCCACCCCCTCTCCAATGCTTCACCAATTCAAAGGCCCCCGAAGCCGTGGCCTCCGCCTCCAGCACGGACGTGGGGTTGCCATAACGCGGCAGGGCCCGGGACGGCAAACCGGAGGCAAGCCGGGCGGGCATCATCGTGAAAGCCGCGTCAAAGCCGTGGGCGGCCAGAAGCTCCTGTGTCTGCGCTGTGAAATCCCCTGGACCTCCGTTCGTGTAGGCAAACAAGCGAGGAGCCCTTCCAAGCTCCTCGGTCATGCGATCACGGCAGACGCGGATTTCTTCAGCCTGCTGCTCCACCGGGCATCGGGACAGGATCGGATGCGTGTGCGTGTGCCCGCCAAAGTGAACCAGACCCGACGCCTGCATCTCGCGCGCCTGTTGCCAGCTCATCGGTCGTGCAGCTTCCGCCTCCTCCGTCGCACAACCTTCCACCAGCTTCCTGACCTCGCCCCGCATCACGGCATCCGGCAGGGTTTTCAGATGGGCCAGGCGCGAGGCCAGTTCCGCAGCATCCGCTCCTCGGGCCTTCAGCGCGCGATCCACCTCCTGAAACCACAGGGGATGCGTGCCATCCAGGAAACCCGTGGCCAGAAAGATCGTCGCAGGCAGCCCCAGCTCACGAAGCACGGGGAAGCCCAGGTGGTAGTTTGAAGCCAGCCCGTCATCAAAACTGATGGCAACCGCCCGGGATGGCAGGGAGCGTCCGGCCAGGACCACCTCCGTCATTTCCAGGAGCGGCATCACCTGATAGGAAGCCTTCAGATGACGGCAGACCGCATGGAAAACCGAAACCGGCAGATGCAGACTGGCATCCAGAACCCCGGTATTCTGCCGGTCCTGGCAAAGTCCATGAAAAGTCAGCACGGCGGCCCCCTCCATTCGACGTCTTGCCAGGGTCGTCAGACCACAAGCCACCAGGACCGCGGATTTGGCGGACTGACGAAGCTTCTGGAGAGGGATGGGCAAGCGTCTGTTGTTTATAGGTTTTCATAAAATTTATCAAATTTTAACTAATCATCAACCCCGACTTAGCATCGAATCGCAGAAATTAAGCCGCCTTCCCCCGGACTTCCCGGGCCTTATCCAAGCCTTGTCGCTCATTCCTGAAGTTCTCCAGCCACCTTCGTCCCCCCTTGAAGCCCCCCTCGACGACCTTGTGATTTTCATTCAGGTGCAGGCGAAGCTAAAAAAATGGGTGTCAAAACTGCTCCTCTCGCTATTTCTCCGGCCCCGCACGGCCCAAGCGCTCGTCTGCCCCCAGCTTGCCCACTTGACCGCGCCCTGACGACTTCCTGACTCCCCCTAACTCAATGAACACCCTCCAGACCTTCAAAACCGGCAACGGCTCCGACGGCAAGTTCCACTCCCTCCCGGCCCTCGAGGCCGCAGGCATTGGCAAAGTCTCCCGCCTGCCCGTCTCCATCCGCATCGTGCTGGAGTCCCTGCTGCGCAACCTGGACGGCAAGAAGGTCACCGAGGCCGACGTGAAAAACCTCGCCAACTGGAACGCCAAGGCGCCTGGCGATTACGAGATCCCCTTCACCGTCGCCCGCATCGTCCTCCAGGACTTCACCGGTGTCCCCCTCCTCGTCGACCTCGCCGCCATGCGCTCCAAGGTGAAGCAGCTCGGCAAAAACCCGAAGATGGTCGAGCCCCTCGTGCCCGTGGACCTTGTGGTGGACCATTCCGTGCAGGTGGACTACGCGGGCACCCAGGACGCTCTGAACAAAAACCTCGACCTCGAGTTCGAGCGTAACAAGGAACGCTACCAGTTCCTGAAGTGGGGCGAGCAGGCCTTCGACACCTTCAAGGTCGTGCCTCCCGGCATCGGCATCGTTCACCAGGTCAACCTCGAGTACCTGGCCAAGGGCGTGCTGGAGAAGGACGGCGTGTTTTATCCGGACTCCCTCGTCGGCACCGACTCACACACCACCATGATCAACGGCCTCGGTGTCGTCGGATGGGGTGTGGGCGGCATTGAGGCCGAGGCGGGCATGCTCGGCCAGCCCGTCACCTTCCTCGTTCCGGAAGTCGTCGGCGTCTACCTGACCGGCGCCCTCAAGGAAGGCGTCACCGCCACCGACCTCGTGCTCGAGGTCACCCAGAAGCTGCGCAAGCTTGGCGTCGTCGGCAAGTTCGTGGAATTCTACGGCCCGGGCGCCGTCAGCCTGCCGGTCACCGACCGCGCCACCATCGCCAACATGGCCCCCGAATACGGCGCGACCATGGGCTTCTTCGGCGTCGATGACGAGACCATCGCCTACCTGCGCGGCACCGGCCGCAGCGAGGAGCTGTGCACCACCGTGAAGAACTACTTCCAGGCCCAGGGCCTCTGGGGCATCCCGACCGAGAAGGGCTCGCTCGACTTCACCACCGAGATGGAGATCGACCTCAGCGGCGTGGTGCCCTGCGTCTCCGGTCCGAAGCGTCCGCAGGACCGCATCGAAGTCCCCGCCCTCAAGGGCAAGTTCCGCGACCTGCTCGGCGCCGACGTCAAGGCCGGCGGCTTCGCCAAGGCCGACCCCTTCCAGCCCGCCGATGTCGTCGTGAACAGCAAGGCCGATGTGAAGGACAGCATCACCGACGGCTCCGTCCTCATCGCCGCCATCACCAGCTGCACCAACACCTCCAATCCCAGCGTCATGCTCGCCGCCGGCCTGCTGGCCAAGAAGGCCAACGCCAGGGGACTGAAGGTGAAGCCCGCCGTCAAGACCAGCCTTGGCCCCGGCTCCCGCGTCGTGACCGACTACCTCACCAAGACCGGCCTTCAGGTCGAGCTCGACAAGCTCGGCTTCCAGACCGTCGGCTACGGCTGCACCACCTGCATCGGCAACTCCGGCCCGCTCGACGCCGGCATCGAGGACGTGGTGAAGTCGAAGGACGTCGTCGCCGCCTCCGTTCTCTCCGGCAACCGCAACTTCGAGGCCCGTGTGCATCAGAGCATCAAGGCCAACTTTCTCATGAGCCCTCCGCTCGTCGTCGCCTACGCCATCGCCGGCACGGTTGACATCGACCTCAGCAAGGATGAGATCGTCGCCGGCAGCGGCGTCTACCTGAAGGACATCTGGCCCACCCTCGCTGAAGTCCGTGACGCCATGCAGTCCGCCCTCTCCCCGGAGGTCTTCCGCAGGCTCTACACCGACTTCGCCTCGCAGAACCCGAAGTGGAACGAGATCAAGGGCAGCGTCGGTGAAGTGTTCGAATGGGACGGCAAGTCCACCTACATCCAGCACCCGCCGTTCTTCAGCGACTTCAGCATGACCCCCGGCGACATCGCCGAGATCAAGGGCGCACGTCCGCTGGGCATCTTTGGCGACAGCGTCACCACCGACCACATCAGCCCCGCCGGCAACATCAAGAAGGACAGCCCCGCCGGCCGCTTCCTCACCGAAAACGGCGTCACGCAGGCTGATTTCAACAGCTACGGCAGCCGCCGCGGCAACGACCTTGTCATGACCCGCGGCACCTTCGCCAACGTGCGCATCAAGAACCTCATGCTCGGCGGCAAGGAAGGCGGCAACACCCTGCTCCAGCCCGCTGGCGCCGAGATGAGCATCTATGACGCCGCCGAGGCCTACAAGGCCGCCGGCACGCCCACCATCGTCATCGGCGCCGAGGACTACGGCATGGGTTCCAGCCGCGACTGGGCCGCCAAGGGCACGCGCCTTCTCGGCGTGAAGGCCGTCATCACGAAGTCCTTCGAGCGCATTCACCGCAGCAACCTCGTCGGCATGGGCGTCCTGCCCTGCAACTTCAAGGACAAGGCCGACTACGACAAGGTGAAGGACCTGAGCGACGCCACCTTCGACATCCTGGGCATCAGCAACGACTTCAAGCCCATGGGCGAAGCCACCCTGCGCGTCCACAAGGCCGACGGCGGCAGCTTCGACATCCCGCTGGTCGTCCGCATCGACACCCCCGTGGAGATCGACTACTACCGCGCCGGCGGCATCCTGCCCTACGTCCTCGCCCAGATCCTGCGCGCGAACGGGTAAAAGATGCTTGTTTGAACAGTTTTTTGACTGCCTGAGCAGTTGCCACCCCTCTAAAAACCCTCTAATTATAATCTAATTAGAGGGTTTTTGCTGCATGCGTGTTCCAGAGTCACCACCACCTTATCAATCCTTGTTGATCATCGCCTTGGGAAATGCCCAACGGTGGAAGGAACTGTTCACCCAGGAAAACCTGTCCGCCACCCAACGCGGCCCCTATCTGCATTGGGATGATGTTCAGGCACGCGCAGCCCCCTCAAACATGAGTCGCGAAGAGTGGTGGTTGCTTGCCAAAACCGCGCGTCAGTCGGCCCGGCAGCCGGTACCGTTGAAAGACAAAAAAGGAACGAAATTCAGCTTCTCGCTGGCTCCCGAAATGTTCGAGGCGCTGCATCACATTGATCAACGATGCGCGGGCAACATTGCCATGCCGGATCATGTCTCGAAATCGGCCGGAAACTCATCCATCCAGACCCGCTACAAGATCACCACATTGATGGAGGAGGCCGTCACTTCCAGTCTGCTGGAAGGGGCCGCCGTCACCCGGGAGAAGGCCCGCGACCTTCTCCGCAGCGGTCGCAGGCCAAGGGACAAGGGGGAGCGGATGATCGTGAACAACTACATCACGATGCAGCACCTGCAGAAGATCAGGGACAGGCCGCTGACACCGGAGCTGGTGCTGGAGATCCATGCCATGATCTCGCGTGACGCACTCGACAAGCCTGATGCCGCAGGCCGCCTGCGCCGGAGTGACGAGCACATTGAGGTTGGCGATGACGAGGACAATGTCTTCCATGTTCCGCCCGCCGCCACACAGCTTCAGGAGCGGCTTGCGGCGATGTGCGACTTCGCCAACAGCCAGGAGCTCCAGGGTTATCTGCACCCCGTCATCAGAGCCGTCATCCTTCATTTCTGGCTGGCTTACGATCATCCCTTTGTCGATGGGAACGGGCGGACGGCACGCGCCTTGTTTTACTGGGCCATGCTTCGAGGCGGCTTTTGGTTGTTCGAGTTCATCTCGATCTCCCAGTCGCTTCTGCGATCCCCTGAGGATTATTACCGTGCATTCCTTCTCACCGAATCCGACGACAACGACCTGAACTACTTCATCATCCATCAGATGCGCTGCATTGAGGAGTCGATTCAGAATCTGCACGACTATCTGGCAAGAAAGTCTTCCGAAGTCCGGATCCAGCAGGAGAACCTGCGTCAGGCGGCCTGGCTGAACCACCGTCAGAAGGCGCTGCTCTCACATGCGCTCGAAAACTCCACGAACGGACATTACACCTTCGACAGCCATCAGCGCAGCCACGGCATCTCCGCAATGACGGCGAGATCCGACCTCCTGGCGCTTGAAAAAAAGGGCTTTCTAGCCTCACGCATCGAAGGCAAGCAACGTGTCTTCCGCCCCGTGGAAGACATCGAACGCGTGCTTAACTCTCCGCCGTTGGTTTAGTTCGACAGAATCCAGCTCCCAGAATCCCGGGTTGCCAAGGGCGCGGGGTGTGCGACAGCTTGATTCCGTCATGGAAAGCGCACCTCCTCCTCAAGACGGCGGCTCACCGCAGGGCGGTCAGGCCGGTCCTTCAAAAGACGAACGCACGATGGCGCTCATCTGCCACCTGCTGCCCTTCGCGGGCTGCCTGCTGCCCAACGTGCCCGTTCTCAACATCGTGGCGCCGCTGGTGCTCTGGCTGATCAAGAAGGACGACATGCCCTTCCTCAAGGACCAGGGGCGCGAGGTGCTCAACTTCCAGATCACGGTCAGCATCGCGATCTTCATCTGCATGCTCACCCTCTGGCTGATCCTTCCCATCCTGATCGCCATCGCCATCGGCATCGCCGCGATTGTCCTGATGATCCTGGGAGCCATCAAGGCCAGCGACGGCGTGGCTTACCGCTATCCGTTCAGCCTGCGCCTGATCAAGTAACCTTGCTCATGAGCACTTCCGACCCCCTGCCCTCCAAACCACCCACCTCCTGGGACGGTCTGCGCGCCATGCTGAGGGCGCTCATGGACCTGCTGCTGGACTTCTCCTTCAAGCGCTTCGTGACCCCGCACCTGATCCGGCTGCTTTACGCCCTCAGCCTCGGCGCCGCCCTGCTCGCGGCCCTGGGCTGGATGTTCAAGGGCTTCACCGAGGGCAGTGTCTTCTATGGCCTTTTCACCTTCGTCACCGGCCCCGTCGCCTTTCTTCTCTACATGATCAGCGCCCGGGTCGCCATGGAGGTCATCCTGGCCATCATTGAGATCGCCGAACGCATGCGTCAGAAATAACCCGCACCCGCGCCTTTCTCAAAGTGAAGACGCGGTCATCTCGCGAATCTTCGCGGCCACCGCCCTGCCAAGAATGGCATGGGCTTCGGCCTCCAGATGAATGCCATCCAGGGGGCTGGTCGTGATGAGGCTCTGGCTGTCCAGGTAGTCACAGCCCAGGGCCGCGGCCAGCGCCTGGTAATAACGCGGGAACTGCCTGCTGCGGACGATGCCGTCGGGAATCTTCGCCTGCAAGTCGGGCAGATGGGAAAGGTCGCCCACCTGAGGCGGGCTGAGCAGAAGGAGGAGTGGCGGGCGGTTGCCAGGACCGGCGGTGCTGCCCAGAATCATGCGAGCCAGGATGCCCGCACCGTTGGCGATCTCCCCGGGCGGAAGATTGTAGTAGCTCTTCATGTCGTTGGTGCCGAGCATCATCACCACGATGTCGAGAGGCTTGTGGCTCTCGAGGCAGGCGGGCAGATAATCCCTGCCGTTGCGGGCCACGTTGAAGGGGTCGTCATGCACGGTCGTCCGCCCGTTCTGCCCCTCCTCGATCACCCGGAAGCCGGCGCCGAGTTCAGCCGCCAGCACGCCCGTCCAGCGCACCTGGGCCGGATGGCGGCGCGGATAGATCTCGGTGATCGAGCTCGGGTCAAAGCCCCAGGTGTTGGAATCGCCAAAGCAAAGAAGGTTCGTCATGATGCGGGAGGGTAGAGGTCAGTTAAATCATTTCACCGGTTCGGCAACCTTCGGCCCGCAGGATCGCAGCGCACCCCAGGCCATGCGCAGGCCGCCGGCGACAAAAAGCAGAGGAAACCAGATCGAGTAAAGGGCGGCGCGCGTGTCATGCTTCAGCACCGCCATGCCCGGGCTGGCTGGATTGACGAAGCATGTGGACTCACTCCCGGGCGGCCAGGGCTGGAGCTTTTGGATGACCACGTCCTGATGCTGGCTGGGGCTGTCCACACGCTTCAACCGGGTGCCCGTGTAACTGCCGCCGTTGAATACATAATCATAGCGGATGTCGGGACGGTAGGCTGGGTTGGAGTTCGGCGTCGGCCTTTCCACGGCGACCTTTGACACAACGATGCGGCAGGCTGTGGGAACCCAGCGACGGGTTTCCACGGCACGCTGCCAGGCCGTCCACAGCACCCAGGTGAACACAGCTCCGGCAAGGGCGAGGAGCACTCCAAGGAGCAGCAGCCAAAGACGGCCGGCGGTGAATCGGGAGCTGGGTGCGTAGTTCATTGAGAGCGAGGCTTTGACTAGCCCACCCGCGTGCTGCATACAAGGAGGTTACGTTTTTGCCGATGGCCCTCGCCTCCGAACTTCCGCTTCCCAACACGCGTCCTCCGCGCTGGCTCGTCAAGCCCGCGCCCGAGGGCGTGGAAGCGCTGGCGGCGGACACCGGCCTGCCAAGGCTGCTTTGCACCCTGCTGGCCCAGCGCGGCCTGCGCAACGCCTCCGCCGTGCGCGACTTCCTGGTGCCCAAGCTCGCCACCCTCGGCGACCCGGGCGATCTGCCGGAGATGAACATCGCCGTGGAGCGCATCCTGCGCGCCGTCGATGAAAAGCAGCGCGTGGCCCTCTATGGCGATTACGACGTCGACGGCGTCACCTCCATGTCGCTGATGTGCCTGACGCTGCGTGCCTACGGCGCCCAGCCGCACCTTTTCCTGCCGTCACGCATGGACGAGGGCTATGGCCTCAGCCTCGACGGCTTCACCCGCCTGTTTGAAGAATTCGGCAAGCCCGACCTGCTGCTCGCCCTCGACTGCGGCACCACCTCGATCAACGAGTTGAAGTGGCTTCGCGAACAGGGCGTGGACTGCGTCATCATCGACCACCACGAGCTGTCGCCCCAGGGGCGCCCCGACTGCGTGGCGCTGGTCAATCCAAAGCTGGGGGACAAATACCACTACTTCTGCACCGCCGGCCTTGTCTTCAAGGTCGCCCATGCCCTGCTCAAGGCACGTCGGCTTCCCGACTTTGACCTCAAGAACACCCTCGACCTCGTCGCCCTGGGCACCGTGGCCGACCTGGTGCCCCTGGTGGATGAAAACCGGCTGCTCGTCCGGCGCGGCCTGGAGGCCCTCGCGCAGACCGAACGCATCGGCCTGCAGGCCCTCAAGCAGACGGCGGGCGTGGACGGCTTCCTGCAGACGCACCATGTCAGCTTCCGGCTCGGCCCCCGCCTGAACGCCGCAGGCCGGCTGGACACCGCCTCGACCTCGTTGCAGCTCCTGCTGGCCGAGGATTCGCACACCGCCAACGAATACGCCGCCCTGCTGGAAAGCCACAACCGCGACCGCCAGGCCGTCGAGCAGAACGTCTATGCCGAGGCCGAACAAATGTTGCTAGAACTCGGCAGCCTGGAGGCTCACCAGGCCATCGTGCTGGGCTCGCGCAACTGGCACCCGGGCGTCGTCGGCATCGTCGCCTCACGCATTTCCAGGATCGCCAACCGGCCCACCATCCTTTTCTCCTTTGATGAAAACGGCATGGGCAAGGGCAGCGGCCGGAGCATCCCCGGTTTCTCCCTCGTCGAGGCCATCGACATCTGCCGGGAGCACATCGTCCGCGGCGGAGGTCACGCCATGGCCGCGGGGGTTTCGATCACCGAGGACAAGCTCGAGGTGTTTCGCACCGCCTTTTGCGAGGCCGCCCGCAGGGCCTTGAGCGACGAAGCCCTGACTCCCATCCTCGAGATGGACGCCGAGGTGCGGCTGCCCGATCTCACCTACGACTTCCTGCAGAACTTCCGGCTCATGGAACCCTTCGGCCAGCAGAACAGCGAACCGCTTTTCCTCTGCCGCAACATCACCCCAAGGCTGCCCGGCCGCACGATGAAGGACAAGCATCTGCGCGTGATCCTCACCCAGGACGGCGTCAACATGGAGGCGCGGTGGTTCAACGCCCCGTTGCAAAACCTGCCCAAACCGCCCTGGGACGTCGCCATGCGCGTGCAGCGGAACTTCTGGCGTGGCGAGGAGCAATGGCAGCTCACCCTCGACGCCGTGCGTGAATCCCGCCCTGCGGAAAATCAGTGAACCGCCTGGATCCGGCGCAAGGACGGCACGGCGACGGCCAGGGCGGTGATCATGAGAAGCGAGCTCCAGAAAAAGGGCGCCCCGGGCAGCAGCAGCGGCGCCTTGTCACTGACAAAGAAGCCGAAGAGCTGCGTGCAGATCACGGGCCCCGCCACTCCTGCAACACTGGAGAGGCTGCTCAAGGCCCCCTGAAGCTCACCCTGCTCATTGGCGGGAACGCTTTGCGTCATGAGTGATTGAACGGCAGGCGTCACCAGGCCGGTCAGGCTGCCAATGATGATGCAACCGTAGATCATCCAGGCCTGTGAGGCCATGCCGTAGGCCGCATAAAGAAAAACCGCCAGGAAGAGCCCGGCCAGCACCGTGCGCCGCTCTCCCAGCCTGCCGACCACGCGCTTGGTCAGCCCGCCCTGCACCATGCCAGCCATGAAGCCCACGGCGGCCAGCGAAAGCCCCGTCTGCAGTTCCGTCCACTGATAGCGGAAGGCGGTGTAGAGCACCCAGATGCTCGGGTACACCTGGTGCGCCAAAACCGCGATGAAGTAGGTCAGCACCAGCCCCAGCAGCGCAGGGAAACGGTGCAGGGCCAGCAGCGCGCCGACCGGATTGCTGCGCCGCCAGCTGAAGGCACGCCGGTTTTCCGGAGCCAGCGACTCCGGCAGCACGAACCAGCCGTAGGCCCAGTTGACCAGCGTCAGGCCGCCCGCCACGAAGAAGGGCACCTTCACACCGAACTTGGCGCACAGGCCGCCGAGAACCGGCCCGATGATGAAGCCGATGCCAAAGGCGGCGCCGATCAGGCCGAAGTTCGCCGCCCGCTTTTCCGGCGGGCTGATGTCCGCGATGTAGGCCGAGGCCGCCGCGTAGTTGGCCGCCGTGATCCCCGCCACCACACGGCCCAGAACGAACCAGACCAGGTTGGGCGCGAAGGCGATCAGGAAGTAGTCGATCGCGGAGCCCAGCAGCGAGACCAGGATGACCGGACGGCGTCCGAAACGGTCGGAGAGGCTGCCGATCATCGGGGCCATGAGAAACTGCATCAGTGCATAGGTTGCGGCAAGCAGGCCGTAGGTCACCGAACCCGCGGCGAGACTGCCCTCCTGATAATGCTGAACAAGGCCAGGAAGGACCGGCACCACCAGGCCGATGCCCAGGATGTCGAGCACGAGCGTGATGAAAATGAAGAGAACGGCGGGCT
>Ga0315900_10009832_pt1 | contig 12070 bp, 9 predicted proteins | sample LakEriMetagenome_FD_203521 | JGI IMG/M metagenome (GOLD analysis project Ga0315900, IMG submission 203521) | Freshwater fungal communities from buoy surface, Lake Erie, Ohio, United States - Buoy 12 MA114 | ecosystem: Environmental > Aquatic > Freshwater > Lake > Lake biofilm | place: USA: Lake...
GCCTCCTTCCCGCGACCAGCCCGGAACATCAGGAATGACTCCCGTGTACGCCGAACTTGAATCGCTGGAGGTCCTCGATTGGCGACAATTTCTGATCGCGGTTCGGCGGCTTGCTGACAGCTTCAACTATGGAACGGATCGCTCGCCGTTTCTTGGCTCCGGGGTGGAGTATGTCCAGTCTCGGCCCTACGAATACGGCGATTCGGTCCGTTCGATTGACTGGCGGGTCACGGCCCGGACCGGCAGGTTCTTCGTCAAGCAGTTCGAGACTCCCAAGCAATTGCCGATTTATCTGCTGCTCGACACCAGTGCCTCGATGGTCGTCAGCTCCCAGACCCGCAGCAAACTCGCAACCGCCTTGCAGATCGCCGGCGGGCTGGCGTTTGCCGGCTTGGATCGGGTCAGCCCCGTTGGCTTGCTGACGACAGGTGATGAATTCCGCCAATACCAACCGAGCCTCGCCAAAAGCCAGGTACTTCAGTGGCTGCATGAGCTGCGCCGTTTCAGGTTGGGGCAACAAACCGAACTGGCCAAACGCCTGACCGACTTAAATGCGCGGCTGGCAAATCGGGCGATGCTGATTGTGCTCAGTGACCTGCATGAACCAGCCGCGTTGGCCGCTCTGAAGTTGTCGGCCCAACGACATGACGTGGTCGTGCTGCAGCTTCGAGACCCGGCTGAGCGGCAATTGCCGGCCAGCGGGTTGATTCGCGCCCGCGAGCCTGAGACCGGGCGAGAGTTCGTCTTGAATCGTCGCTCAAAACTGATCGACCAGGCGGCGCTTGAACAGCAATTGAAACGGGCAGGAATTGACCACTTGTTGATCGACATTGACCAGAAATACGCCCATCGGCTGCGCTGGTTTTTTCGCTCCCGAGGTGGCTTAGGAGGTAAAGGGCGATGATGCTCCATCGGTCTCCCCGGGCAGGACGGGTTCGTGATTCGATCGTGACCGCGATAAGCGGCTGGCTCCTCGTAACCCTGATGGCGGTCGTTGGGCAGGCCGCCGTGCGTGGCCCCGGGCAACAAGATCCAGGCGCGGCGACATCGGCCGCCCTCGATTCCTCAATCGCTTCCTCGACAGTCGGCTTTCCGGTGCGCATTGAGCAGTTGAAGCTGCCCGGAACGCGCTTGGTCAGTCGCCCGCTGGAGTCGCGGACAGAGCCCATCGTCGTGCGCGTCCTCGATGCGTTTGCACATGGCGATGGGTTTCGCTACGACCTGGAGGTGACCGGCTTCACCCCGGGAAAACACAACCTCTGTGAGGGCTTGGTGCGAGCTGACGGTTCGTCCGCTGCGGACCTGCCCGCGGTTTGGGTCGAGATTGCCACTCAACTTCCACCCGGGCAGATCAAGCCACATGAGTTGCAGCCATCGGCTCCACAAGTCCTGTCGCTGTACACCGGGCTGCTGATTGCGGCAGGGGGACTTTGGCTCCTCGGCTTGGCGGCGATCCTCTTCTGGGGCCGGGGTAGAGAGCATCATCTCAGCCAGCGCCGGCGACAGATGACGGTTGCCGATCGTTTGCGTCCGCTGCTGGAGCAGGCAGCTACCGGCCAACTTGCCAGCGTCGATCGCGCGGCACTGGAGCGGGTGCTGCTCGCTTTCTGGCGGAAAAAGCTGCGACTGGAGACGCTCCCGCCTGCGGAACTGATTCCCCAGCTGCGAAAGCATCCAGAGGCCGCTGGCCTGATGGAGCAACTGGAAACGTGGCTGCATGCCCCGCCAGGTGAGCAGCCGATCGACTGGCAATTATTGCTCGCTCCCTATCGGACGATGGACCTCGCCGAGTTGGAGTTGCCATGAGCGATTGGATCGCCCAAATCCCCGAATGGCTTTGGATCCCCAGCGGTTTTCGGCACCCTTGGGTTTTACTCTTGGAAGCCTTGCCGATGCTCTTGCTCGTCTGGATCTGGGGGCGACAGGGCCGAGCCGTCGCGGTCCCCGTTGACTACAGCTCAGTATCCGCCGGGAATTGGTGGAGAACGATCGTGAATCTCACCAGCTCCATGGCGCCCCTGCTGTTGGCGGTTGCCATCTGGCTCGCAGCCGGCCCGTTGCAACTGGGCAAGCCGCAAGCCCAGCGAAAAATGACCAACATTTTGTTCTGCGTCGATGTTTCGGGGAGCATGGGTGTACCGTTTGGTGCCGGGACCCGCTACGACGCCTCCATGGCGGCGATCGAGCGTTTTATCGACCGCCGATCAGGCGACGCGTTCGGGCTGCAGTTCTTCGGCAACTCCGTGGTCCGCTGGACCCCGCTCACCACAGACCCGTCTGCCATCAAATGCGCCTTGCCGTTTATGCGACCGGATGTCGTGCCGATCTGGATGGCAGGCACGGCGATCGCGAATTCGATGCTCGACGCGCGGCGAGTCTTGCTGGAACAGCCCGAGGGAGATCGCATGATCATTCTCGTGACGGATGGCGTCAGCCCTGACCTGATGGAGGGAAACGATGTCGATATTGGCCGGCAATTGGCCGAGGCCCAAATCGTGGTCTACGGCATCCACGTGGCGGAGGGCGATGCGCCGGATGAGGTCGTGCGGATGGTGGCCAAAACGGGCGGAGACGTTTTTGCGGCCGATGATCAAGCTGGCTTGGAGGAAGTCTTCGCCAAGATTGATGCCATGCAAAAGGCCGAAGTCGAGCGAACTGTCGCGGAGCAGCAGGATCACTTCGTGCCCTATGCCTTTGTCGGCCTGCTTTTGCTCGGTTTGTGGCTGATGGCGAGCTTCGGTTGGAGGTACACGCCATGGTAGTCGCCATTGTCGCCAGTAGCGTGCTCGCGATCAGCCTCGTGGCCGAATGGCTGCACTGGCGCCGGACTCGCCGGATGGCTCATCTGGCCTTCGGCCCCAAGGGCCGGGCCAGCTTGTTGGGGCGGCTTGCCCCACTGCTGCGAATCGCCGCTCAAACTGCGCTGGGCTGGGGGCTGGCCACGCTGCTGATCATTCCTCCGCAAACGGTCGCCACCGGCGACGCGAGCACCACTCAACCGCGACACGTCGTGATTCTGCTCGATGTGTCGCCGAGTATGCGGTTGGACGATGCCGGCCGCGACCGGCAGCTGTCGCGAATGCGTCGCGGCAAGGAACTTATTGAGTCGCTGTTTGACCGCGTGCCGATCCAGCAATATCGACTGAGCGTGATCGCTTTTTATGACAAGGCGATTCCAGTTGTCATCGATACCCGTGATATTGAAGTCGTAAAAAACTGCTTCAACGATCTTCCCTTGAACTTTGCCTTTAAGGGAAAGCAGACCAATCTGTTTGCCGGATTGGATTCGGTCGCCGAGATCACCCGCCCCTGGAATCCGGACAGCACGGTGTTGATCATTGTGACCGACGGCGATACCGTGCCCGCGAGCGGAATGCCTAAACTTCCCGCCTCGATTTCGAGGACTCTGGTCGTCGGTGTGGGCGACCCGATTTCCGGAAAGTTCATTGACGGCCGGCAATCTCGGCAGGACATTTCCACGCTGCGACAAGTCGCGACCCGCATCGGGGGAGAGTTTCACAATGGAAATGAACAACACATCTCCACCGCCGCCATTCAGCGATTAACGGCCGAAACAGGGAGGAAAAAATTCCGGGAACTGACGGCTCGTGATTTCGCACTGCTAGCTGCCTTGTCAGGAGCCGCTTTGTTGGCAGTGCTCCCGGTTGGCCTGCACTATTTCGGAACAGCGGGCGGGAAAGCCTTCTTTTCCGCTCCGAACCCGAAAAAGTAGGGCGTTCTGATTGGTTTTGGACGATTTGTCTGATAGTCTAGTAGGCATCGACGCCAACTCACCCGGTGAGGATTGACCATGCGAATTCTGCTACTGATGCTCTGGCTGCTCGTGCCCGTCGGGGCCTTGGCTTACCATTTCGGCCCCGGGCAGGCGCACCTCCAAATGGACTCGGTGGCTGCTGTTCTGAAGTCAGCCCGCGCCGATGTCGCAGCAGAGCGGTGGGGAGCTGCACAAGCCGCTTTCGAGCAGGCGCTCTCCCAGACACCCGAAACGGAGACCAGGCTTCGGCAGGAACTGCGGCTGGAGGTCTGCAAGGCCCAGATGCTCAACCGGCAATTGCCGTCCGCCCATGATTCCCTCGTCGGTTTGATGGAAGAAGTCAACGCGGATCCCTCCACTCCGGAAAAGTTCGCCCAAGAAGTTCGAGCCGCCTTGGCCAGCTCACAGTACTACCTGACTTGGCTGCTGCGACTGGAGGGTCAGCCTCGGGAGCGGTGGGAGCCGGAGATCGAAGCCGCACGGCAGAATTACACGCTGCTTGCAGAACAAGCTGCCGCAAATGGCGATTCAGGCTCATTGAAACTGCGGAAGGAAGACCTCGAGTCGGCCGTCCGCTTGGCGAGGATGGACCTCGGGGAGCTGCAAGGTTTGCCGCTCCCCAGTCAGTGAGAGGGTTGCAAATCGGGACCCGGTCGGCGTCCCTCCAAAAAACCCTCCAAGAACAAAGACCCGAACAATGGCGGAGGAAGCGGTCCGCTGCCCGATGGCTCTGGCAGTTAAGCCCCGTGAACCTGCAATGGGCCGCAAGTTAAGCCCAGAGCGGGGTTGCACTCCACAGATTTGCATTTAAATCCTTTGCAGTCCAAATCTTTGTACTTCAACGATTTGTTCACCCCAGGGCGTCTGAGACGCCCTTTTTTTTTGACTCGGCCGAGGAGTTTGCTTCTGAAAGAAGCCTTGGTCGAGCGAACCTCGCTTCGGGAGGAACGGTCTTGGGCTCATCTCCCTGTTCGGCTCTCTCGCTTGCGGAATCGCTTCGCTTGGAGATAGCCGGTAGCTTGGGGTCGACTGATTCTCGACAGCCCAAGGCTCCATTGGAAACAGGTTAAGGAACTTTTGTCTTGCGAAATGCGTGAGCCATGAACCGAAAAAAGCTGATTCAACTGGGAGTTCCTCCCGATGCCGTTCCGGCAGCGATTGAATGCATTCAAGCTGCGGCCGATCAGAAAGAGACTGCCGGCAAGCCCAAGCAGGTAGTGCCGCGGTTGGTCGCGGCTCCCCAGTCCTTTCTGGACGATGGGGTCTGGGGCCCTTTGGCCCGAGCAGTGATTGCCGAAACCGAAAACCTGAGCAGAGTGCGCGAGCCGATCGACTACCTCAGTTGGGGTGCCGACTTGGAGGAGACGGCTCATCAGCAGATGCGCAACGCCTGTCGCCTGCCGATTTCCCGGGCTGCCGCCCTGATGCCGGATGCCCATGTCGGTTACGGCTTGCCGATTGGCGGCGTACTGGCTTGTGAAAACGCGGTAATCCCCTACGGCGTCGGCGTTGACATCGCCTGCCGGATGAAACTGACGATTACCGACCTGCCTGTCGAGCCGCTGCGGCGCAACGACGCGAGCGAGTGCCGGGAACTGGATCAGGCTTTGCAGCGCGGGACGGTCTTCGGTACCGGTGGCGTCTGGAAGCGGCCTCATGATCACCCCGTGATGGATGAGGATTGGACCGTCTCCGCAGTCACGCGGGAAATGCGCGATCGAGCTTGGAAGCAACTGGGGACCAGTGGCAGCGGCAACCATTTCGTGGAGTGGGGGCTGCTGACTCTGCCCGAGACGCTCGAAGGGGTTCCCCGTGGCGAGTACGTCGCTTTGTTATCACACAGCGGAAGCCGGGGAACCGGTGCCCAAGTCTGTCAACGCTACACGCAGATCGCGCGGCAAAAGGCGCCGGCCTATATTCGCGATGACCCGCAGCTTTGTCATCTGGCTTGGCTCGACATGTCCACAAGCGAGGGGCAGGAGTATTGGGCTGCGATGAATCTGATGGGCCAGTACGCGCATGCCAATCACGAAGTGATTCACCGCAACGTCGTCAAGTTAGCCGGCGCCAGTGCCCTCGGTACCATCGAGAACCATCACAACTTCGCCTGGCTGGAAGAACATGGCGGGCGGCAATGGTACGTACACCGCAAGGGGGCAACTCCGGCGGGTCCTGGCGTTTTGGGAATCATTCCGGGAAACATGGCTGATTCCTGCTACATCGTCCGGGGAAAAGGCCAAGCGAGCAGCCTCAACTCTGCCGCGCACGGCGCGGGCCGCGTGATGTCGCGAACGGCAGCCAAAAAGCAATTCCGCTGGGGACCGTGGCGCGAGCACTTGCGCGAGCGAAATGTGCGATTGCTCGCGGCTGGACTGGACGAAGTTCCCGGTGTCTACAAGGACATTCGGGAGGTGATGGCAGCCCAACATGACCTCGTGGATATCGCCGGCGAGTTCATGCCGCGAATCGTCATGATGTGCGGCGACGACAGCCGGGCCGAGGATTGAGCCCCTGCTGATTCTCAAGCACCCACCGACTCGGCGCTATCCGAAAGGATGGCGCCGAGTTTTTTTTGTCAGCGGGACTTCATCCCCAGTGCAGGCTTGCCGGGTTCATTGGAGCACGTGACCCAGCCTTGAGCGACCAGGCCCTCGAGACAAAGCAGCGATTCCTTGAAAGCCGCGCGCCGGGACATGTCATCGGGAAACATGCCGGAAATCCGTTGCTTGAGCACGGGCAAAAACCGCTCCAGTTCGCCGGAAGTCTGGAGCGAGGAATAGACGAGCCCGTAGATGCCGGTCAACGGCAACGACCGTTGGTCTCGCTTGAGAATCGACACAGGCAACACGCGACCTGACTTAATCGTGGAAGAAGTCTCCGGCCGGGCTCCCTCCAGATTGAGCTGAAAGCGATTCATTCCGTCGATCAGGAACGTCACATCATCGGCGGAGGTATTCGAGAAGTGTTGCTGGACCATTTTGATTCCGGCCACATTCAAACCGCCGATTGCAACCTGCCCGGAAACGTCATCGATTCCCCCATTGCTGAGCCAGCGAAATGCCTCCTGTGGCTCGAAACTTAACCCCGAAGCGGCGGCAATGTCGCGGCAATTTTCCAGAATGTCGGTGAACAGGCCATTGGCGGAATACCAGTACTCGGCAAATTTAATATGCTGCCGAATCCGCCTTGTCTGGATGTCGTGATATTGGGCCCGCAACCAGACGGGCGACTGCTCACCTCGCTCCAGTTCCAGAATCGTCGCCGCACAATGCTCGGCGGACGTGTGCGTCAACGTCAGTCCCGCGGCCAAAATTGGATCAGCAAACCCGAGCGACTCGCCGACCAGAAACCAGTTTTCCCCACAGCTTTCCGCAGCCACGTACGACCAGTCATTGGCCGTCGAGACTTTGCTCGCGACCGTTGCCTTGGACAGGAGCGCGGAGAGTTCCGGCTCTTGAGCCAACGCTTCGTAATACAATTCCTCCGGCCGCTTGCCGCTCTGCTTGTAAAACTCCGCATTGCAGACCAGCCCAACGCTGGTCCGTCGATCCGAAAGCACGATGTACCAGATCCAGCCAAACGGGACGCTTCGGATCAACACGCGCATCGCTCCGCTCTCGAGCATTGCACGGTTCAGCCCATCGGCTTCCCAATAGTTCCAGAAAGCGACGTTTCGCAGCAAACTCGGAGCATCCACGGCGATCTCCAAATGCCGGCGAAGAATTGCCGAATGGCCGCTGGAGTCGATGTAGTACCGGGCTTGAATCCGCCGGCCATCCTCCAGCTCCAAGCCGGTAACACGGCGGTTGGCGCCCATGCCGGAAGAGGTCACCCGCATTACCTTGTGTGGCTGGAACAGGGTCGCTCCAAGTTCCTTGGCGTGGTCCAACAAAATCTTGTCGTAGATCGCCCGGTCGACCTGCAGCGCGACGCGTTGCCGCCAACCCTCGAACTTGGCGGGGCGGGTACGGTCCCCGATTTCCGAGTCCGGGATAAAGCCAAACACCCATGGCGCAGTCGTTTTTCCCCAGGTGTAGCTTGCGCCGAGCTTGATCGGAAAGTTAGCTGCTTCAATCTTGTCCCAGGCGCCGATCTCGTGCAGCACCCGGCCGATCGGCGGCAGTTGGCTCTCGCCGACGTGGTCGCGAGGAAACTCCTCCCGCTCAATCACTGCCACCCGAAGGTGCGGCGCATACTTCCTCAGATAGGCGGCGGTCGTTGAACCGCCCGGACCGCCGCCAATAATCGCCACATCAAAGTCGAGGTTTTCGGCAATCATGACAATTGAGCTCCAACCGCTGACAAACGGCTTTTACGACAGAACTCAGATTGTAATTCATCCGCCCACAGTCCGCCAAATCGGCCGACCGGATTCGGCCCGGCAATCGTCCAGATTATCGGCGGAATCGGAGCCCCAGGAAAACATTGTGGGAATCGTAACCAAAGTCTCCCAGGCTCACATCAAACGTTTCACTTTCCACATTCAAATGGTCTGCCCCGAGATAGCGGTACTCGGTGTACAACTCCACTCGTTCGGAAACCGGGTAATTGACGCCTGCCAAAAATTGGTAGGCGAACGAGGAATTCTGGACCAGAAATCGCTCCGCAGCCGTATCAAAGCTGCCGTCGGCGTACAGTCCGCCGAGCCCACCGCCCAGGTACAAAGCCGGCGAGCCAATGCAGCGTGGACAGGTATCCACAATCAGATTAAACATACCGGAATAGCTGTTGATCGTGCCCGCGGCCGGCTCGCGATCACTGAACAGTAACGAGCCCGAGGTGTTAAACTCCTGCTCGAAAAAAGAGCTGACATCGTTGGCCCGATAGGTGAACTCAAACTCGCTTCGGACGTAATCGATCATCTGCCCGCCGACCGCGAAGCCCGCAGCGTAGCCGTCCCGGAGCTTCGCCCCGGTGATGAACTCGCTCGTCCCGTTGCCGATTTTGCTCTCGAAATTATCGATGTCCGCGTAGCCGCCAAACAGACTGAGATACTTCTGCTTGTACAAGGGCCCGCCGCAGGGTGGCTGGCTACAACCCGTCTCTCCACAACCACCTGCCCCGGCTCCATTGCATTCCGCCTGCCCGCATCCGCCATCTTGCGTCGAGCAACGCGAACGACTCGCCCGGTCAACACCGCCACTCCAAGGCACGCCATTCGAATCTGCCTGATAGCAGTAGCCAACAGCCGGTAACCATGCCAGCAACATCATCCAGCTAGCAATGAAACGGTTCATGATTCAGCCTTTGCGCGACACAGGAAACGAGTACCTGTAGGTTCTTCGTCACAATCGTTGCAACAGATTGAGTCAGGCTCCAGAGAATAACAACCCCCAAGTCACCCACACTGCGCTGTCAACCCAAGCCCCGAAGTCTTCGGTGATCTTGGGCTGGACTGCGCCCCTGCGCGTCACGGCCAAGACAGCGAACGCGGGCTAAGCAAGCCGGGCCCGTAGGGGGTTGGCTTGAGCTGGGGGGCAAAAAGCTGCCGGGGACAGACGAGCCGCTGGCGTTGCCGGCCAGGGAGCGAGCCAGCGTGGCGGCTCCAGCAGGAAGTGAAACTTGGTGGTCAGAACCTAACCTGACCGCAGGAGCGAGCGGCGTCGGACCTCTAGATTGCGGCCTGCCTGACCCGCTCGAAATTCAAGCGCAGTTCAAACGCACGGCGGGCCCGCAGAAGCTTAAACCCCAGCCGTCGTTCGTTCACTGGCGGTGGCATCCGCCTCCACTTCGGCGACTGTTTGCTGCTTCTTTTCGTCACCGACGATTCCCCCGGCGAACTCGACATCGCCGATTCGCTCGATCACTCGGTACTTCCTGCGATAGTCGTGGTCAATAAAGTCAACAAACTTGACCCGGAACTCCATCGAGGGGCTCATCTCGGCTTGCAGCTGCTGCCTCGTCGCGGCGGCGATCCTGTTTTCGTCCGCACCCTGCCGCACGATGAACTGAATCTCCAGCTCACGCTGGTCGCGCTCGTAAACCTTGATTTCAATGATCGCGTCATCGAATTGCTGGTTGAGCCGATTCACAAACCCGTTGAAAAACGAGGGATAAAACCGGCGGCCCTGGTCGGACATGATAAAGTTCGAGTCTTTGCCTTCAATTTTGGTCAACAGGAAACGCTCTTCGCCCTCAGCGTTCTTTACAAACTCGACGTTGGCAATGTCCTTCATCTTGTAACGGATAAAAGGAAAGTCGCTCAGTTCCAGTCGGGTAACGACCATCTCTGGTTGCCCCGCCTCGTTAGGCTCGGTCTCGACATAGGCGACATTCGCAAAGATCTCCAGTCCGCCCTGAGTTTCATGGGCGATCTCTCCCAGCTCGACCGAGCCGTAAGAATCCTCCACTTTGCTGCGAGTAAAGACGGATTCGATATTCCGCCGCTGACAGTCAAAAAAGGTCTCCCCGGAAACATTGATCAATTCGGGTTGATGCCGCAGGTCCAGCTTGAATCGACGAATGGTATGGGCAATCATGTTCATCGGCGATGGGAACACGAGCAGCAGTTTCGGCTTGAATCGATTGAGGTCATCGACCAGTCCACGGACGGTCTGCTCATTGATTTTGTCAAACAGGTGATAGCGAAATCCGGTCAGCCAACTAAAGCGGTTGAACTTGACCATGTCGTCGATGTTGTAGGTGTTCTTGGGATAGAAGATCATCATTCGCTCCCCCGGCCGCCAGCCCATTCGGTACCAGCACTTGAAGAACGTGAAGAGCATCGAAAACATGTGGTGTTTGGTCATCCACACCACCAGTGGCAGCGCGCTGCTCCCGCCGGTCGCCATAGGCATCAGGAAATTTCCCTTGCGGAGCCGGAGGATCGACTCTACCGGCCGGCCTTCGACGACAAGCTGCCTGGATTTGGCATCAATCCGGGCCAGTTCCCCCGCCATGACTTGCTGTCCAGCGACGGCATAATCCTGCTTGGACATCGACGGCAACCGCGCATAATTCGCAAAAAAGGTGGCGTCATCGGCGGCTTGGTTGCGGGCGAGAAACTCCGTGAACTTCCCCTGAAACCAAGGATTCTCAACATTGACCCGTTCGAGCAGTTGTTGCAGGTCGCGGCGGATCTGGGGGCGGATGTTCGTCAAGCGGTCGGCCACGACCACGTCACGGTAAAGCTTCGTGACCCCACTGACCCCGAAGACCGTACGAAAAAAAGCTTTGGACATTTCTCTCTCGCTAAAATCGATCCGCTGCCAAGGACGCGCGGATTTGCAGCCGGGGTTATTCGGGGGTTCCCAGATTGGGCAAACGGTGACCCATTTTCTCCCGTTTGGTCTCCAAATAGCCAATGTTGTGGGCGTTGATTGGGGGCAAAATCGGCACCTGATCGACCACTTCCAAATCAAACCCCCGAAGATTGAACGCCTCCGTTTTCTTGGGATTGTTCGTGAGCAGGCGAATGCGACTCAATCCAAGGTCCTTAAGGATCTGGATGCCGATTCCATAATCCCGCATGTCGGCCTTGTATCCCAGCGCCATATTGGCTTCGACAGTATCCAATCCCTGATCCTGCAGATGGTACGCTTTGATCTTCTCGACCAACCCGATCCCGCGTCCCTCCTGGGGCAGGTAGACGAGTGCGCCATGTCCCTCGCGGGCAATCATCTCCAGCGCCAATTCCAACTGATCGCCGCAGTCGCAGCGGAGCGAATTCAACAGGTCGCCCGTAAAGCAACTGCTGTGCATGCGGACCAGCGGAGCGAGCTTCTGCTTGTCAGGTTGCCCCATAACCAGCGCGATCGGCTGTTGTGACTCATACTTTACTTCGTATGCAATCACTCGAAACTCGCCGTGCCGGGTCGGGAGTCGCGCGGACGCAACCTGAGTCACAAGCTTTTCGCTCAGCCGCCGATAGGCGATCAGTTCCTCGATCGTGATAATCGGCAAATGGTGCTGGGCGGCGATTTCCATCAGCCGATCGCGGGTTGCTCGATTGCCATCGTCATCGAGGACCTCGCAGATTACCCCAGCCGGACGCAAACCAGCCATGCGACACAAGTCGACTGCCGCCTCGGTGTGCCCAGCCCGCCGCAGCACTCCTCCATCGCGGGCGAGCAGCAAATGCACATGCCCCGGACGCACAAAGTCCTCCGGCTTCGACTCAGGGTCGGAAATGGCCCGAACACAAAAGGCCCGCTCCGAGGCAGTGATCCCTGTCTTGGCGCTTATGTGGTCCAACGGAGTGAGGAAGGCAGTCTCAAGTTTGGTTGTGTTCTGGTTGACCAGCGGCGCGACGTTCAGCCTCTTGGCCGTGTCAGCCAAAATCGGCATGCAGAAGTC
>Ga0315900_10009834_pt1 | contig 12070 bp, 11 predicted proteins | sample LakEriMetagenome_FD_203521 | JGI IMG/M metagenome (GOLD analysis project Ga0315900, IMG submission 203521) | Freshwater fungal communities from buoy surface, Lake Erie, Ohio, United States - Buoy 12 MA114 | ecosystem: Environmental > Aquatic > Freshwater > Lake > Lake biofilm | place: USA: Lake...
GCGGAGCTGCTGTCGCAGCTGCAGGCCCAGGGGCTGGCGGGCGACGAGGCTCGTGTGACCGCGTTTGCCTCGCCTCGCCGCCTGGCGGCCCACATCACCGCCGTGGCCTCGCAGGCCGCCGACAAGGCGGTGTCGCAAAAGCTCATGCCCGTCTCGGTCGGCCTGGATGCGGCCGGCCAGCCGACGCCCGCGCTCCTCAAGAAGCTGCAGGCGCTGGGCGCCGACGCGTCGGCGGTGGCGTCGCTGCGGCGTGCGCCCGATGGCAAGGCCGAGGCCCTGTTCTTTGACAGCACCGCGCGCGGCGCCACGCTGGCCGAAGGCCTGCAGAAGGCGCTGGCTGAGGCGATCAGCCGGTTGCCGATTCCCAAGGTCATGACCTACCAACTGGCCGACGGCTGGACCGACGTGAAGTTCGTGCGGCCGGCGCACGGCCTGGTGGCCCTGCATGGGCAGGCGGTGGTGCCCGTGCAGGCGCTGGGCCTGCAGGCAGGGCGCGTGACCCGGGGCCACCGCTTCGAGGCGGCGGCCGCCGAGATCACGATCCCCAGCGCCGATGCCTATGCCACCACGCTGGAAACCGAGGGCGCAGTGATCGCCAGTTTCGAGGTCCGTCGCGCCGAGATCGTCCGCCAGCTGGCCGAGGCGGCAGGCCGGGTGGGCGGCGGTGTGCGGCCGATTGAGGACGAGGCCCTGCTGGATGAAGTGACCGCGCTGGTCGAGCGGCCCCATGTGCTGGTGTGCGCCTTCGAGAAGGAGTTCCTGGGCGTGCCCCAGGAGTGCCTGATTCTCACGATGAAGGCCAACCAGAAGTACTTCCCGCTGCTCGATGCCGCCGGCCGGCTCACGCATCAGTTCCTGGTGGTGAGCAACATCCGCCCGCAGGATGCGAGCGCCGTGATTGGCGGCAACGAGCGGGTGGTGCGGCCACGCCTGGCCGATGCCAAGTTCTTTTTCGATCAGGACCGCAAGAAGACCCTGGCCTCGCGCGTTGACGGCCTGGGCAAGGTGGTCTATCACAACAAGCTGGGTACTCAGGGCGAGCGTGCCGAGCGCGTGCGCCAGCTGGCCGCCGGCATCGCCGAGGCCCTGGGCGGGGGGGCGCTCGTCCAACACGCCAGCCTGGCCGCCACGCTGGCCAAGGCCGACCTGCTCACCGACATGGTGGGCGAGTTCCCTGAGCTGCAAGGCATCATGGGCCGCTATTACGCGCAGGCCGACGGCCTGCCCGCCGAGGTGGCCGATGCGATCGAGGACCACTACAAGCCGCGCTTTGCGGGCGATGGCCTGCCCCGCGCTCGGACCGGGCTGGTGGTGGCCCTGGCCGACAAGCTCGAGACCCTGGCCGGCCTGTTCGCCATCGGGCAGCTGCCCACCGGCGACAAGGATCCGTTCGCGCTGCGCCGCCATGCCCTGGGTATCGTGCGCATGCTGATGGAGCGCGACCTGCCACTGTCGCTGGGGACGCTGCTGGCGCAGGCGGTCGCCGGCTTCCCGCAGGCGGCCCCCGGAACGACCGACACCCTCGCCGCGTTCGTGTATGACAGGCTGGCCGGGCTGCTGCGCGAGCAGGGTTTCTCGGCGCAGGAGGTGGACGCGGTCCTGGCGCTGCAGCCGCAGCGCCTGGGCGAGGTGGCCAAGCGGCTGGCGGCGGTGCGTGCCTTCGCTGCGCTGCCCGAGGCGCCTGCGCTGGCGGCCGCAAACAAGCGAATTGGCAATATCCTCAAAAAGGCCGATGGCCCGGTCGATCCGCATGTGAGCGAGGTGCTGTTGCAGGAGGCCGCCGAGAAGGCCCTGCATGCCGCCATGCGCGAGCTCGCACCCAAGGCGCAGGCCCGCTTCGAGGCCGGGGATTACACCGGCGCGCTGCAGACCCTGGCGGCATTGCGGGCCCCGGTCGACGCATTCTTTGACGGGGTGATGGTCAATGCCGAGGCGACCGATCTGCGCCTGAACCGGCTCGGATTGTTGTCGCTGTTGCACCGGGCCATGAACCAGGTGGCCGACCTGTCGCGGCTGGCGGCATGAAGCTCGTCATCCTCGATCGCGACGGCACGATCAACGTCGACAGCGACGACTACGTCAAGTCGGCAGACGAATGGACGCCCTTGCCCGGGGCGATCGAGGCCATTGCCCGGATGAACCACGCGGGCTGGCACGTGGTGGTGGCGACCAACCAGTCTGGCCTGGGCCGGGGGCTGTTCGACCTAGGGGCCCTCAATGCGATGCATGCCAAGATGCACAAGCTGCTGGCGTCGCAGGGCGCGAGGGTCGATGCGGTGTTTTTCTGCCCGCATGGCCCAGAGGATGACTGCCGCTGCCGCAAACCCCTGTCCGGCCTGTTCGAGCAGATCGGGGAGCGATTCGGCGTGGACCTTCGGGGCGTGCCCGCTGTGGGCGATTCGCTGCGCGACCTGCAAGCCGGCGTGGCGGTGGGCTGCGAGCCGCATCTGGTGCTCACGGGCAAGGGCGCGCCCTATCGGAGCCACCCCCTGCCCGAGACTTTCCCCGCGGGCACCCGCCCGCATGCCGACCTGGCGTCGTTCGCCGATTTCCTGGTGACACGTGCCACGCCGGCGCCGACCCGGCCGCTCCCATGATGAATCTCCTGCGATCGAGCCTGCACATGCTATGGATGGTGGTGTCCGTCATTCCCTGGGCCTGCCTGGTGATGGCCGCCGCCCTGTGCCTGCGCGGCGTGACGGTGTACTGGCTGGCAGTGATGTGGCTGCGGGGGGTGATCCGCGCGGCGCGCTGGATCCTGGGTATCCAGGTGCGGGTGACCGGGCAGGAGCACCTGCCAGTGGGTCAGACCAGCCCGGCGATCCTGCTGGCCAAGCACCAGTCGGCGCTGGAAACTTTCCTGCTGCCGACGCTGATGCCGCATCCGTTGGCCTATGTCTTCAAGCGCGAGCTGCTGTATGTGCCGTTCTTCGGCTGGGCGATGGCGCGGCTGGACATGATCCATATCGACCGCAGCCAGCGCGCAGCGGCCTTCCTCAAGGTGGTCGAGCAAGGCCGCCGCGTGCTGGCGCAGGGCATCTGGGTGATCATGTTCCCTGAGGGCACCCGTATCGCGCGCGGAGAGAAAGGCACCTACAAGACCGGCGGCACCCGCCTGGCCGTGGCCACCGGCGCGCCGGTGATCCCGATCGCCGTCACCTCGGCCCGCTGCTGGCCCCGCAAGGCTTTCATCAAGCGACCCGGCGTGGTCGATGTCTCGATCGGTCCGCCGATTCCCAGCCTGGGGCGCGAGGCCGACGACTTGATGCGTGAGGTGGAGGCCTGGATCGAAGCCGAGATGCGCCGGCTCGATCCCCAGGCCTATGCCGATCCGGCCCCGGCCCTTGCGCCTGTCTCGTCCATCCCGTCCACCCCGTCCGCGACGTCCACCGATGCACAGGTTCCTGCAACTCGCGCTTGACCTGTTCGATCCTCCGCCGGCGCCCGAGGCGTCGGCGCCTTCGCCGTCGCGCGTGGCCGCCGGCGACCGGCAAAAGACGCCCGTCGTGCCGGCGCAGCCCCTCGATCAGCTGCTCGAGCCGGCGCGGTTTGGCCATCCTCGCGCCAACCGGGAGTCGGTGCTGGGCACCACGCGGGTGGCCTATGAGTTCCGTCGCGCCCGCCGCCGCAACATCGGTTTTCTGGTCGGCCCCGAGGGGCTCACGGTGAGCGCGCCCAAATGGGTACCCTTGTCCGAGGTGGAGGCGGCCTTGCAGTCGAAGGCGGCTTGGGTCGTGCGCAAGCTCGACGAAACCCGCGAGCGGGCCCGGCGCCTGGACAGCGCGCGCATCGACTGGAAGGACGGGGCGCTGTTCCCTTTCCTTGGCGAGGATGTGATCGTGGTGCTCGATCCCCGGCAGGGATGCGACGGCGGAGGCCAGCTGCACGCCGATCCCCACTCTCTGCCCGGCGTGGCGCGGCACACCCTGCACCTGGGCCTGTCGCAGGCGGCCTCACCCGCCCAGGTGCGTGATGCGGTGCAGGCCTGGCTGATGCGGCAGGCCACCCGCATCTTCACCGAGCGGCTCGACCACTTCGCACCCCGCCTGGGCGTGCGCTGGCGGCGCCTGTCCCTGAGCAGTGCCAGCACCCGCTGGGGTACCGCCAGCGCCGACGGGGCGATCCGCCTGAACTGGCGCCTGGTGCATTTCCGCCTGCCGGTGATCGACTATGTCGTGGCCCATGAACTGAGCCACCTGCGCGTGATGGACCACAGCCCCCGTTTCTGGGAAACCGTTGGCACCGTGGTGCCGGACTATCCGCAGCTGCGCGCGCAATTGCGCGACGAGGCCTTACCGCCCTGGTGAGGCGGGAGGGGCGAAGCGCCAGACGCCCTGTGCATCGCGCTGCCGCTGCAACTGGCCTGCATGCCACAGCGCGTGCAGGTGCGCCACCGATTCGCCCATGGCGAAGGTCGTCTGGTGCAAGTCCAGCGGCCGCTTGAACAGCACGGGGAGTAGGTCGGCGGCGCTGCGCGGGGCCTGCCGGCATTCGGCCATCACCTCGGCCAGCCGGTCCTGGTGGTGCGCATGCAACTGCGCCACCCGCGCATGCAGTCCGGTGAACGGCTTGCCATGCGAGGGCAGCACCAGCGTGTCGGGCGCCAGGGGCAGGAACTTGTCGATCGAGGACAGGAATGCGGCCAGGGGGTTCGACTCGGGTTCGGCGTCATAGACGCTGACGTTGGTGGAAATGCGAGGCAGCAGCATGTCGCCTGAAATCAGCACACCCAGCGACTCGCAGGCCAGTGAGATGTGCTCCGGCGCATGTCCATGCCCACTGATGCAGCGCCACTCATGCGGTCCGATGCGCAGCCGGTCGCTATCGGCCAGGCGGCGAAATCCCTGCGGCACCGCCGGCACCAGCCCCGGATAGTGGCTCGCCCGCGCGCGGATCTTGTCGAGCGAATCCGGGTCGTGCAGACCGTGCGCAGAAAAAAATCGCGCGGCGGATGCGCCCCCGAAGCCGGTGGTGCTCTGGGAGCCGACCCGGGCGGCGTAGTAGTCGGTGGCGCTGACCCACAGTCGGCATTCATGGTCCGGCGTGCTCCAACGCTCGCACAGCCAGTGCGCCAGCCCGATGTGGTCGGGGTGCATGTGGGTGACCAGCACGCGCAGCACCGGCAGGCCTTCGAGCTCGCGGGCAAACACCTGCTCCCAGTGTGCCTTGGCCTCGTCATGGCTGATGCAGCAGTCCACGAGCGTCCAGCCGTGCCGCCCATCGAGTTCGTCCCGCAGCAGCCAGAGGTTGATATGGTCCAGCGCGAACGGCAGCCCCATGCGGATCCACCGGACGCCCGGCGCCACCTCAAGGGCCTCGCCGGTCGCGGGCAGGCGATCACCCAGGGGATAGGCCAGAGGGTGGGGATCGGCGGGCGCAGGGGAGGTGGCGGGCATGGGGGACTTCAGGGCCGGCAATGGACACGATTGACGTTGACGTAAACGTCATATGTAATGCGCCATTCTAGGGTAGCGCCGCATGCGCCCCATCGGAGCCTCCGGCCCCGCCGTCACCCACATCCATGGCTACCACCTACACCATCAGCGATCTCGCCAAAGAGTTCGATCTCACCACCCGCGCGATGCGCTTTTACGAGGACATGGGGCTGCTGCAACCCCAGCGCACCGGCCCGGGCGGGCGTAACCGCACGTATACCGCACGCGACCGCACCCGCCTGAAGCTCACGCTGCGCGCCAAGCGGCTGGGCCTGTCGCTGTCGGAGGCCAAGGAGATCATCGACATGTACGACAGCCCGCGGGACACCGGGCCGCAGCTGCGCAAGTTCCTCGATGTGCTGGCCGTGCACCGGCGCCAGCTCGAAGACCAGATGGCCGACCTGCAGGCCAACCTCGACGAGGTGCGCACCCATGAGCGCGAGGCCCGGGCCTTGCTGGCCAAAACGCCGGCGGGCAAGGCCCCTGCCCTGGCCGCCCCCCGGAAAAAGACGACCCGGTCATAATTGACGTTTACGTCAACGTCAATTCAAGCCCCGCCATGAACACTGCCTTCCAGCCGTACGATCCGCAGTTCGAGTCGCGCGTGCGCGCCAGCTTCGCGCGCCAGGCGGCCATGGCCACCATCGGCGCGCAGATGGCCGAGGTCGGGCCGGGCCGCGTGGTGGTGGAGTTGCCGTTTTCCAGCCATATCACCCAGCAGCATGGTTTCGTGCATGGCGGCATCGTGGCGGCGGCACTGGACTCTGCCTGCGGCTATGCGGCCTCCACCCTGATGGCGGCGGATGCAGGCGTTTTGACTATTGAATTCAAGGTGAACCTGATGGCCCCGGCCCAGGGACGCCTGTTCCGCATGGTGGGCGAAGTGCTCAAGCCCGGGCGCACCATCAGCGTGACCGAGGCCCGCGCCTACGCCCTGGGTGACGACGGCCGCGAGAAGCTGGTGGCCAGCATGAACGCCACGATGATGGTGATCACCGGCCGCGACGGCATCCAGCACTGACGCCTCCGCATTCCCCACACTGAACACTCATTCCCGGAGAGACCCCATGAACCTGCCAGGCCTGAACTTCCAGCTCGGTGAAGACGTCGACGCCCTGCGCGATGCGGTGCGCGAGTTCGCGCAGGCCGAAATCGCGCCGCGCGCAGCCGAGATCGACCGCAGCGACCAGTTCCCGATGGACCTGTGGCGCAAGATGGGCGCGCTGGGCGTCCTGGGCATCACCGTGCCCGAGCAGTGGGGCGGCGCCCATATGGGCTACCTGGCCCACATGGTGGCCATGGAAGAAATCTCCCGCGCCTCGGCCTCGGTGGGCCTGTCCTATGGTGCCCATTCCAACCTGTGCGTCAACCAGATCAACCGCAACGGCACGCCGGCGCAGAAGGACAAGTACCTGCCCAAGCTGATCTCGGGCGAGCATGTGGGCGCGCTGGCCATGAGCGAGCCGGGCGCCGGCTCCGACGTGATCTCGATGAAGCTCAAGGCGCAGGACAAGGGCGGCTACTACCTGCTCAATGGCAGCAAGATGTGGATCACCAACGGGCCCGATGCCGACACCCTGGTGGTGTACGCCAAGACCGAGCCCGAGCTCGGGGCGCGTGGCGTGACCGCCTTCCTGATCGAAAAGGGCATGAAGGGCTTTTCGATCGCGCAGAAGCTCGACAAGCTGGGCATGCGGGGCAGCCACACCGGCGAGCTGGTGTTCCAGAACGTCGAGGTGCCGGCCGAGAATGTGCTGGGTGCGCTCAATGGCGGGGCGCGGGTGCTCATGTCCGGCCTGGATTACGAGCGCGCGGTGCTGGCCGCCGGCCCGATCGGGATCATGCAGGCCGTGATGGACAACGTGGTGCCCTACATCCATGACCGCAAGCAGTTCGGCCAGAGCATCGGCGAGTTCCAGTTGATCCAGGGCAAGGTGGCCGACATGTACACCGTGCTGCAGGCGGGCCGGGCCTTCTGCTACACCGTGGGCAAGAACCTGGACCTGCTCGGCACCGAGCATGTGCGCCAGGTGCGCAAGGACTGCGCGTCCGTCATTCTCTGGTGCGCCGAGAAGGCCACCTGGATGGCGGGCGAGGGCATCCAGATCTTTGGTGGCAACGGCTACATCAACGAATACCCGCTGGGCCGGCTCTGGCGGGATGCCAAGCTCTACGAGATCGGCGCAGGCACGAGCGAGATCCGGCGCATGCTCATTGGCCGCGAGCTGTTCGCGGAAACGATGTAAGCGAAGCCGGCAGGTTTGCGATTCACAATCGGTTCATGACCCGCGAACTCGAAGATCTCTTCGCCCACAACCGCAGCTGGGCGGCCCGCATGGAGCGTGAGCGCCCCGGATTTTTCACCGGGCTGCTCTCCCAGCAGGTGCCCCGCTACATGTGGATCGGGTGCAGCGATTCGCGGGTGCCGGCCAACCAGATCACGGGGCTGGAGCCGGGCGAGGTGTTCGTGCATCGCAACGTGGCCAATGTGGTGGTGCCCACCGATCTGAACTGCCTGTCCACCATCCAGTACGCAGTGGACATGCTCAAGGTCGAACACCTGATGGTCGTCGGGCACTACGGCTGCGGCGGCGTGCAGGCGGCGTTGCAGGGGACACGCGTCGGCTTGGCCGACAATTGGTTGCGGCACATCAAGGACGTGGCAGCGAGCCACCGCGACCGCCTTGCCGCCAGCGCCGAGGCGCGCCGGCTCGACATGCTGTGCGAACTGAATGTCATCGAGCAGGTGGTCAACGTAGCGCACACCACCGTGGTGCAGGATGCTTGGGCTCGTGGCCAGGCCCTCACGCTGCATGGTTGGGTGTACGGCCTGTCCGATGGCCTGCTCAAGGACCTGCGCATGACCGTCGACCGGCGCGATGCGCTCGAGTCCACCTATCGCGACGCCCTGGCGGTGGTGGACCAGCCCCGACCCGCACCGGTGCCCGCATGACCCCGCACCCGCAGGCCTAACCCATGTTCCCTCAGCGCCTTGATTCTCCCCAGGCCTACGACATCGCTAAGGCGATGATGGACGGCTTCAACCGCCATTACCGCCTGTTTCGCGCCGAGTCGGCGCGGGCCAAGCACCGGTTCGAGACCGCCGACTGGCATGCGCAGCAACGCGCCCAGCGCGAGCGCATCGAGTTTTATGACCTGCGGGTGAAGGAGGCGGTGCGGCGCCTTGAAAAGGAATTCCGGGCGCACGAGCAGCCGATGGAAGTCTGGCAGCAGGTCAAGCTGCATTACATCGGCCTGCTGATCGACCACCATCAGCCCGAACTGGCGGAGACTTTCTTCAATTCGGTCACGACCAAGATCCTGCACCGCACCTACTTTCACAACAACTTCATCTTCGTGCGGCCAGCGGTCAGCACCGAGTACATCGAAAACGATGAACCGGCCGCCACCCCCACCTACCGTGCCTACTACCCCGGCCGGGATTCGCTGGGCGAGACCATCGGGCGGATCATTGGCAACTTTGGCCTGCAGCGGCCCTTCCAGGACCTGGCGCGCGACATCGCGCGGGTGGAGGAGGCCATCGCCGCGCGGCTGACGCACTCCAGGCTGCGGGCGAATTTCCAGATCCAGGTCTTGTCGTCGCTGTTCTTTCGCAACAAGGGCGCCTATGTGGTGGGCAAGATCATCAACGGCTTCAATGAACTGCCGTTTGCGTTGCCGATCCTGCATGCCGACGACGATGGCCGTCTCATCATCGACACCTGCCTGTTCGGCGAAGACGAACTGCTGATGCTTTTCTCCTTCGCCCGGGCGTATTTCATGGTCGACATGGAGATTCCCTCGGCCTATGTGCAGTTCCTGCGGTCGCTCATGCCGCGCAAGCCGCGGGCCGAGATCTACAACGCCCTTGGCCTGGCCAAGCAGGGCAAGACGCTGTTCTACCGCGATGTGCTCTATCACCTGCGCCATTCGAGCGACAGGTTCCGCATCGCCCCCGGCATCAAGGGCATGGTCATGCTGGTGTTTGACCTGCCCTCGTTCCCCTATGTGTTCAAGGTGATCAAGGATTTCTATCCGCCACAAAAGGACACGACGCGCGAGCAGATCAAGGGCAAGTACCTGCTGGTCAAGCAGCATGACCGGGTCGGGCGCATGGCCGACACGCTCGAGTACAGCGAGGTGGCGTTTGACCGCAGCCGGTTTGACGATGAATTGATCGAGGAAATCCGCAAGTTCGCGCCCAGCCAGCTCGAAATCTCCGACCGCGATGGCGACGGCACCGAGGAAGTGATCATCAAGCACCTCTATATCGAACGGCGGATGATTCCCCTGAACCTCTACCTGCAGGAGGCCTTTGACGCCCTTGAGCATCCCGATGCCGATACCGCCCGCGCCGCACGGGAGCAGGTCGAGAGCGCCGTCGTGGAGTACGGCAATGCGATCAAGGACTTGGTCGCGGCCAATATCTTCCCCGGCGACATGCTCTGGAAGAACTTCGGCGTGACGCGCAACGGCAAAGTGGTGTTCTACGACTACGACGAGATCGAGTACATCACCGACTGCAACTTCCGCCGAGTGCCGCCGCCCCGTGATGAAGAGGATGAAATGTCGGGGGAGATCTGGTATTCGGTGGGGCGTAACGACGTCTTTCCCGAAACCTTCGGCCCCTTCCTTCTGGGCAATCCGATGGTGCGCGAGATTTTCAACCGGCATCATGCCGACCTGCTCGATCCGGCGTTCTGGCAGGGCCACAAGGAGCGCATTGCCGAGGGCTATGTGTACGACGTGTATCCCTACGATCCGGCGCGGCGGTTTGCCCACCGGCTCGCTGCCCGGAGCGCCTGATGTTCGGATGGTCCCGTGAGGACTGGGAGCTGGCGAGCTTCGTGGTGACGACGCTGGGCCTGCCGGTGGCCATCGCCTTTTTCGCCTGGGAGCAGCGCAAGGAGCGGGACAACGAAGAAGAGGCGGCCTACCAGCAGCTGTCCGACGCCTATACCGACTTCCTGCAGGTGGTGCTCGAGCACCCCGACCTGCAGCTGCGAACGGCCACGCCGCTGCCCGATCCCACGCCCGAGCAATGCGAGCGGATGCTGGTCATTTTTGACATGCTCATCTCGCTGTTCGAGCGGGCCTTCCTGGTGGTGTACAAGCCGCGCATGAACGAGGTCGAGCGCCGCCGCTGGAACAGCTGGGACGACTACATGCGCGAGTGGTGCCGCCGCGACGACTTCCGCAATGCGCTGCCCCTGCTGCTGCGCGGTGAAGACCCTCAGTTTCAGGACTACCTCCGCCGCATCGCCCTCGAGGAGGGCGATGCTTCCCTTGTTTCAACCCGACTCCTCGAAGGACATCGAAATGGCTGAATCCGTGGTCATCGTCAGTGCCGCCCGCACGCCCATGGGCGCCTTCATGGGCGACTTCGCCTCGCTGGCGGCCCATGACCTGGGTGGTGCCGCCATCCGTGCCGCCGTCGAGCGTGCCGGCCTGGCCCCCGACACGGTGGGCGAGGTGCTGTTTGGCAACTGCCTGATGGCGGGTCAGGGCCAGGCGCCGGCCCGCCAGGCGGCCTTCAAGGGCGGCCTGCCGAAAAGCACGGGCGCGGTCACGCTTTCGAAAATGTGCGGCTCCGGCATGAAGGCCGCCATGCTGGCCCATGACATGCTGCTGGCCGGCAGTCATGAGGTGGTCGTGGCCGGCGGCATGGAGAGCATGACCAACGCGCCCTATCTGCTGCAGAAAGGCCGCGGGGGCTATCGCATGGGCCATGACCGCATCTTCGACCACATGATGCTCGATGGCCTCGAAGACGCCTATGAGCCGGGCCGCTCGATGGGCACCTTCGGCGAAGACTGCGCGGCCAAGTACCGCTTCACCCGCGAGGCGCAGGACCACTTCGCCACCACCAGCGTGCAACGCGCCCAGGCCGCCACCGCCTCGGGCGCCTTCGCCCGGGAAATCACCCCCATCACCGTCAAGACCCGCACGGGCGAGGTGGTGGTGTCCATCGACGAAGGTCCGGGCAAGGTCAAGCTGGACAAGATCACCTCCCTCAAGCCCGCCTTCAAGAAGGATGGCACGATCACCGCGGCCTCGAGCTCCAGCATCAACGATGGCGCGGCGGCGCTGGTCATGATGACCGAGGCCACCGCCCGCCGCCTGGGCTGCCAGCCGCTGGCCCGCGTGGTGAGCCATGCGACCCATGCCCAGGAGCCGAACTGGTTCACCACTGCGCCGGTGGGCGCAACCCAACATGCGCTGGCACGCGCCGGCTGGCAGGTGGCGGATGTCGACCTGTGGGAGGTGAACGAGGCATTTGCGGTGGTGCCGATGGCGCTGATGCATGAACTGAAGGTGCCGCACGAGATCGTGAATGTGCAGGGCGGCGCCTGCGCCCTGGGCCATCCGATCGGCGCCTCGGGCGCACGCATTCTGGTCACCCTGATTCATGCCCTCCAGGCGCGCGGAAAGAAGCGCGGCCTGGCCACTCTGTGCATTGGCGGCGGTGAGGGCACCGCGATGGCCATCGAACTGCTGTAAGGCCCGTCGGGCCGTTGACGTTCAATTTGTTTTGGAGTTGCTGCCATGCTTCTGACCCCTGACCAGGAAATGATCCGCGAGGCGGTGCGTGCGTTTGCGCAGGAGCAGCTGTGGCCGCATGCGGCCCGCTGGGA
>Ga0315900_10009835_pt1 | contig 12070 bp, 12 predicted proteins | sample LakEriMetagenome_FD_203521 | JGI IMG/M metagenome (GOLD analysis project Ga0315900, IMG submission 203521) | Freshwater fungal communities from buoy surface, Lake Erie, Ohio, United States - Buoy 12 MA114 | ecosystem: Environmental > Aquatic > Freshwater > Lake > Lake biofilm | place: USA: Lake...
CTTCAAAATCCTCGAAAAGGTGAAGGACAAGGTCTCCAACCTCTACGGCAAAGGCTACGACGCGAACGGCAAGCTGGTGAACTCGGACTTCAAGCAGGGCCGTGACCTCCTGCCGCCCGGCGGACGTTTCGAGGCGGCGAAGATGACTTACTTCATGCGCCTGACCGGCGACGGCGTGGGCATGCACATCGGCCCGATTCCAAAACCCGGCCGCCGCGCCTCGCACGGCTGCATCCGTCTGCCCTCCAAGATGGCTCCCATCCTCTTCGCGCACACGTCCATCGGCACACCGGTGACGATCACGGGGAACGGTCCCGACTATCAGAGTTACCTCAAGCAGTCAGCGGAAAAGGCGAAGGCGAATGCCGCCAAGTATGCCGCTGCGAAGAAAAAGGCCGAGGATGCCGCTGCGGCGGCCGCAGCCGCCACCGCGCTGGCACCTGACGATCCGAACGGTCCGACTGGTGGAAACGGGAATGGCACTGGAAAACCGGCCGGCACCGCCCCGGCCCCCACCAATGGCACCACGCCGGCTCCAACGCCGCCGCCTTTGGGTTCTCCTCCCGGCACACCTTCATCCGCACCTACCGAAGAAGTCAAACCGGCCGTGCCGGCGAATCCGGCTCCTGCGCCGGGCGCGGCGCAGTAACAGGTTTCATTTGATTCATCAAATCAACAACGAGGCGGGCAGCAATGCCCGCCTTTTTGATTTGATAAGGTGGTGCAAATCACTGGAGAGGGAAGGGGCCTGTGTGGTCTGCCAGACTGGCAGCAGCCAGCAACAAAAAGGCACGCGGTCTTTCGACCGCGTGCCTTGAAATAGACAGGACGCTTTTTACGCCTTCCCGCCCGCAGCAGTCGCGGCGGCGATGGCCTGCTGGGCCTTCATCTGCTCGATCTGGGCGTCGAGCACCTGGCGCTTGAGGCTGGTGCCGGTCTTCTTCGCATACCAGAGCACGAGCGGGCTGGCGATGAAGATGGAGGAGTAAGTTCCAAGCAGCACACCGATGGTGATCGGCATGGCGAACTCGAGCATGGCCGGATTCCCGAGGAAAAGCAGCACAATCATCGGAGCGAGCGCCGTGGGGCCGGTGAGGAGCGTGCGGGAGAGCGTCTTGCAGATGGCCTCGTTCATCATTTCGCGCATGCTGCCGCCGCCACCACGCTGAATCGTCTCACGAATGCGGTCGAAGACGACGATGGTGTCGTTGATCGAGTAACCGGCGATGGTGAGCAGCGCGCCGACGTGGATGATGCTGAGCTCCTGGCCGAAAAGAACGCACAGACCGGGCACCATGAGCACGTCATGGAAGAGCGCAATGATCGCACCGAGGGCGAAGGCAAACTCATAGCGCATCATCAGGTAGATGAAGATGGCGAGGAGGGCGACTGCCATGGCGATGAGCGAGGTGTTCATCGCCTCGTCACCGATCACGGAGCCAACTGTGGCGATGCTGGTGCCGGCGATGGTGTCGTCCTTCCATTTGCCGGTGATGGCGGCCTCGATCACCGCGCTGCTCTTTTCCTCGCAGCGGATGCTCAGGTTCAGCGCGCCGGTGGTGGGGTCTTTCTTGGGCTGGATGTAGTAGCTGCCGAGGTCCTTGCCGTCCGTCTGCTTGAGCCCTTTGAAAGCGGCGCCGAACTCCTCCTCGGTGATGTTTTTGCCGGGCTTGAGCACCACGTCCACCCGACCGCCGCCGCGGAAGTCGATGCCGAGGCTGCCTTCCCGGCCCTTCACGAAGAGGGTGGCGAAGGAGATCGCGGTCACTACCAGTGAGGCGATGATGAACTTCGGCGCGGAGGACAGGATGTCGAAAACCTTGTCCGGAATGATGCGGGTGGTGTGGATTCGGGTGAGGATGTTCTTGTCCACGATCCAGATGAAGATCACGCGGGTGACGATAAGCGCGCCGATCATGGAGGACAGAAGGCCGATCATGAGCGTGACGGCGAATCCTTTGACCAGGCCGCCGGAGATCGCGAAGAGGATGACCGCCGAGATGAGCGTGGTGATGTTCGAGTCGGCGATGGCGGAGAACGCCTTCTCATACGCGGCCTCCAGCGCGGCCGCGAGGGACTTGCCCGCCTCCATTTCCTCACGCAGACGCTCGTAGATGAGCACGTTCGCGTCCACGGCCATGCCGATGGTCAGCACGAGGCCGGCGATGCCGGGCATGGTCAGTGTGAAGCCGAAGAGCGACATCGCGCCGAACAGGATCGCCATGTTGATGACGAGACCGATGATCGCCACGAAACCGGCGAGGCGGTAGATGAAGAACATGAACAGCGTGGTGATGACCAGCGCGGCGATGCCGACCCACTTCCCCTGGTCGATCGAGGACTGGCCGTAGGCGGAGGACACGGAGCTTTCCGAGAGGATGATCATCGGGTTGCGCAGCGGATTGTTCAGCAGCGTGGCCAGCGTGTCGGCCTCCTGCGGGCTGAAGCCCTTGCTGCCGCCGGAGATCTCCGCGCGGCCGCCGTAGTTTTTGGCGCGCAGCGCCGGCGCGGAATGGATGAAGCCGTCCACGATGATCGCCATCTGGTTCTGGTAGTGCACTGCGGCCAGCTCGTCGAAGCGCTTCGCGCCCTCGCTGTTGAGTTCGAGCACGACCTTGTTGCCCTCGGCATCAACGATGCGGTAGGCCTTTGCGACGACATCGCCCTCGAGGTCCGGCATGTCACGCACGAGCTCGGAGGTGGCCAGCACGGTGCCGTCCTTCGCGGTCTCAGGCACGCGGTACTGCATTTCTGCCCAACCCGGCTCCTTGATGCCGCCGCGGGCCTTGATCTGCTCGAGTTTCGTTCTGCCATCGGGATGCACGCGGCGGAATTCGAGGTGCGCCACCTGCTGGATCTTGTCGCGCACGTCCTTGATCTCCTCCTGGGAGATGCCGGGCATCTGAATGACGATGCGGTCAGTGCCCTCGGGCTGGAGCGTGAGGTCTTTCGAGCCGTCCGGGCTGAGGCGCTTTTCCAGGATGCCGATGGCCTGCTGCACGTCAGAGCTTGTCACAGCACGCGGCGTGCCGTCGTCATTCTTGCCAGGCTCCAGCTTCACGATGAACTCGCTGCCGCCCTTGAGGTCGATGCCAAATTTGATCCCCAGCGCGTTCACGGTGTAAAGGGAGGCGAAGGCAGTCAGCGCGATGAGCAGCGTGCCGGTGATCCGCTTGGTCTTGTGGACGGCGGTGCCGACATAGACGAGCAGCATCAGCAGGATGGTGGCACCGACGAGGAAGGTGGCGAGGGGGTTCATGAACGGGTTGGCTGGAGGTTGGGACTAAAAATGAAGAATGATGAATTCAGAATGACGAGTGGCCGGAACCGGAGGGCGTGGTGTGAATCAGGAAAGAATGTTCGGCATTCGGGTTTCGGCATTCCGCCGTCAGGCGGGTGTCGCCTCGACCACGTCCGACTTCTTCGTCACGGCGGCGATCTTGGAGCGCTCGAACTCGACCTTCACATTGTCGGCGATCTTCACCATGACGGTGCGGTCCTTCACGCTGGTGATGATGCCGTGCACGCCGCTCTCCATGATGACATGGTCGCCCACCTTCACGGCGGCGATGAGGGCCTGATGCTCCTTCATGCGCTTCTGCTGCGGGCGGAAGATGATGAAGTACATCACCACGATCATGAGGATCGGGAGCATCATCGGGCTGCCGAGGATGCCACCCTGCTGTCCGGCGGCCTGGGCCAGGATGAGGGTATTTTCAAAGGAAGAAGTGTTCATGATTCGGGGGAGGGAGTGTTTTTGTAGCGGGCGACTACCTCCGCCCTGAACTCGGCGAAACAACCCTGTTCGATCGCTTGACGTGCCCTGGACGTGAGGGACGCGTAGAAATGCAGGTTATGAAGAGAAATCAACCGCAAACCCATGATCTCCTGAGCCATCACCAAATGCCGGATGTAGGCCCGTGAGAAGCCCTGGACGAGCGGATGCGTGTCCTCGGCGATGGGGCGGAAATCGCGGGCGTAGCAGGCATTCCGCAGGTTCATCATCCCGTCGTGGGTGAAGGCAGTGCCGTTGCGGGCCAGTCGCGTGGGCAAAACGCAGTCGAACATGTCGATCCCGCGGGCGATGAGCTCGATGACCTGCGGCGGCGTGCCGAGGCCCATGGCGTAGCGAGCTTGATTGGCGGGAAGCAGCGGCGTCACCCACTCGGCGATGCGCATCATGTCCTCCTCGGGCTCGCCGACGCTCAGACCACCGATGGCGTAACCGTCAAAACCCATCGCGACGAGTTCGCGGGCGGATTTTTTCCGCAAATCCTCATACACACTGCCCTGCACGATGCCGAAGTGCTGCTGCGACCCGCCGCCGGTCTGCGGACGGTTTTGGTCGATCCACTCGCGGCAGCGTTTTGCCCACCGGAGGGTCAAATCGAGGCTTTTGGAGGCTTCTTTGGCCTCACAGGGATACGGCGTGCATTCGTCGAAAAGCATCGCGATGTCCGATCCGAGCGTCGCCTGGATCTCCATGCTTGTTTCCGGCCCGATGAACATCGGCGTGCCGTCGAGGTGGTTCTGAAAGTGAACGCCTTCCTCTTTGATTTTGCGCAGTTTCGCCAGCGAGAAGACCTGGAAGCCGCCGCTGTCCGTCAAAATGGGCCGGTCCCAGTTCGAGAAGGCATGCAGGCCGTCTGCTTCCTTCATGATCTCCATCCCGGGCCTCACAAAGAGGTGGTAGGTGTTCCCGAGGATGATCTGCGCGCCCAGCGCCTTCAGCTCCTGCGGATGCACGGCCTTCACCGTGCCCTGCGTGCCCACCGGCATGAAAACCGGCGTCTCCACCACGCCATGCGGCGTCGTCAGCCGCCCGCGACGGGCGAGAGACGAGGAATCAGTGGCGAGAAGTTCAAAAGGCATGCGGGGCCGGAAAAAGGGCAGGGAGTCTCGCCGATGTGCCCTCAGGACGCAACGCCGCCTTGCTCATTTCTCAATCCGCCCTACTCTCGCCGCCCTTATGCTCAGAGCCGGTATCGTTGGCCTTCCGAACGTTGGCAAATCCACCCTTTTTAATGCCGTCACCCGCACCCGCAAGGCGGAGGCGGCGAACTATCCTTTCTGCACCATCGAGCCAAACACCGGCGTCGTCACCGTGCCTGACGAACGCCTCGCGGTGCTTTCGAAGCTCTCCGGCTCGCAGAAGCTCGTCCCGGCTGCGATCGAGTTCGTCGATATTGCCGGTCTCGTGAAGGGTGCCAGCCAGGGCGAGGGCCTCGGAAACAAGTTTTTGAGTCACATCCGCGAGGTGGACGCCATCGTCCACGTCGTGCGCTGCTTTGAAAATGGCGACATCACGCACGTGAGCGGCAGCATTGATCCCGTGGCCGACATTGAAGTCATCAACACCGAACTCATTCTCGCCGACATGGACGCCGTGCAGCGTCGCAAGGACAAGGCCGAAAAAAATGCCAAACGGGGCGAAAAAGAGGCCAAAGCCGAGCTTTCTCTCTGTGAGAAGCTCATCCCGCACTTCGACGCCGGAAAACCCGCCGTCACGCTCGAACTCAGCGATGACGAGCGCAAACTGCTCAAGACCTTCTTCCTGCTGACCTCGAAGCCCTGCATCTTCGCCTGCAACGTGGCCGAAAGTGATCTCGCCTCCGCGTCCAAAGATCCGGACAATCATCCCTTCGTCGGCAAAGTGCGCGAATACGTCAAACACGCGCACGAAGCCACCGCCGTTGTCGTCAGCGCCGCCATCGAGAGCGAATTGATCGACCTCAGCGATGAAGACGCGAAAGCGTACCTCGCCGACATCGGCGTGACGGACAGCGGCGTGTCGCGCCTCATCAAAGGCGCGTATGATTTGCTCGGCCTGCAGACCTATTTGACCACCGGTGAGAAGGAAACGCGCGCCTGGACCATCACGAAGGGCATGAAGGCCCCGCAGGCCGCCGGCGTGATCCACGGCGATTTCGAGCGCGGCTTCATCGCGGGTGAAATCGTGCACTTCAACGACCTCGTCGAACTCGGGTCCCACGCGAAGTGCCGCGAAAAAGGCAAGCTGCGCATCGAAGGCAAGGAATACGTCATGCGCGACGGCGACGTCGTCGAATGGCGGTTTAATGTGTGAGGCCAGGAAGCCTCACACCTCAAACTCATCCGCCGGATCAAACGGCGGCATCGGCACGTTGATGATCTTCAGTTTGCCGACCGCGCGATGCACGCAGCCCGGCCGGATCATCACCGTCGTCATCGGTTTCAGCGGAATGATCTGCCCGTCCGCCTCCAGATGGCCCTCGCCCTCCAGAACGATGTAGATCTCCGTCATCTTCTCATGCCAGTGCGCCTTTGAGTCCGCGTGAATGTCCGTCAGATGCACCGTCGCCAGCGTGTTCCAGGGCTCCTTGAAGGCCCGGCGAGCCTGCCCGCACGGACAAGGCGTCGGCGTGATCTCATCCAGTTGGGCGACAGCGAATTTAGGCTCGTTCATGGTCATAAGCATCAAAGCGCCGCCAGCGCCGCGGCGGCGACTTCGGCGGTCTGGTCGAGGTCCACTTTGCTGTGGGCCATGCTGATGAAGCCGGTCTCGAACTGGCTCGGCGCGAAGTACACGCCGTTGTCGAGGCAGTGGTGGAAGAATTTGCGGAAGGCCGCGAGGTCGCTCGTTTTGGCGTCTTGCAGGCTGTGGACGGGCTTCTCGGTGAAGAAGAGGCAGAACATGCTGCCTTTGCGATACCACTGGTAGCCGAGGCCCTTCTTCTTGAGCACGTCGAGCACGGCGTCCTCCATTGTCTGGCCGAGATTTTCGAGCAGCGAGTAGCCGCCGAGCCTTTCGATCTCGCGAAGCTGCGCCAAACCCGCGGCAAGCGCCACCGGATTGCCGCTGAGCGTGCCCGCTTGATACACCGGGCCAATCGGCGCGAGGTAATCCATCACATCCGCACGTCCGCCGAAGGCTCCCACGGGCAAACCACCGCCGATGACCTTGCCAAGGCAGGTCAGGTCCGGCGTGATCTTCTCCAGCTCCTGCACGCCGCCTTTGGCGAGTCGGAAACCTGTCATCACCTCGTCGAAAATAAGCAGCGCGCCGTGTTTGGCGGTGATTTCGCGCAGTTTGGCCAAAAAGCCCGGTTTGGGCAAAATCAGGCCCGCATTCGCCGGATAGGGCTCCACGATCACGCAGGCGATTTCGTGGCCTTTTTGTGCAAAAAGCTCCTCCAGCGCCGCTTCGTCATTGAAGGGCAAAACGCTCGTCAAAGCCGCGAAATCCTTCGGCACGCCCGCGCTATCCGGATTGCCATGGGTGAGCGCTCCGCTGCCTGCGGCCACGAGCAAGCTGTCGCTGTGGCCGTGGTAGCAGCCGTCAAACTTCACGAGGCGGTCACGCTTCGTGAAGCCGCGGGCGAGACGGATCGCGCTCATCGTCGCCTCGGTGCCGCTGCTCACCATGCGCACTTTTTGAATGCTCGGCACCCACTCGCAGATCGTTTTGGCCATCTCCACCTCGTAGAGGTTCGGGATGCCAAAGCTGACACCTTCCTTCGCCGCGCGATGGATCGCCTCGATGACGGGAATCGGCGCATGGCCAAGGATCGCCGGGCCCCAGGTGCCGACGTAGTCGATCATGCAGCGGTCATCGACATCGTAGATGCGGCAGCCTTTGGCCCGCTTCACGAAAAACGGATCGCCGCCCACGTTGCGGAAGGCACGCACGGGCGAGTTCACGCCGCCGGGGATGTATTGCTTGGCGAGATCGAAGAGCTTGGTGGAGAGAGGTCCGTTAGGCATGGGTCAGAATGACGAAATCAGAATGAGCTTATGACGAATGTCAGAAGCGCAGGGATACGCGAAAGGCCCTGGCCGTCGAACAAAAGGTTGCCCGAAGGCGTCGGAGTCGGGTATTCTCAACTCCGAACTCCAAGCGCACCCCATGAAAGCGATCCGTTTGATCTTCCTCACCCTGTTTGTGACTCAAGCGGCCCAAGCGCAGGTGGTCACACCTTCACCTCGGAACAAATCCTCCCTCCAGACTCTGGATCCGGGCACCTTTTCTGTGGAAGGCATGACGCCGAAGCCTGTCGTCGTCAAAGTGCAGTTGGAGGCGCCAGTTTATCCCAGCAGCAAGCTCCAGGGCGCCCTGGGTTCCTTCGCCCCCGGAACATTGGTCACGCTGATCGCCATGTCGGACACGGCCTACCGTGTTCGTGGGCGTGCCCGCCACGGGGATGTCGCAGGCTGGGTTCGACAGACCGATGTCATTTCGCCCGACCCGAACCTGGCCACCAACCTCAAAAAGCTCCACGAGCGCACCAAGAAGGTGGAGGAACTCATTCAGAACCATCAGGTCGCGCTCGGCATGACCAGCCAGGAGGTGAAGGCATCCCTTGGCAAGCCCTCCCGCAGCAGCGCGAAGGTCAATGCGCAGGGCAAGGAGGAGAAACTCGAGTTCAGCATCTATGACAGCGTTCCGCAGACCACCACCGGACGCGATGCATTTGGCAATCTCGTGCAAACCGTGGTCTATGTGAAGGTCGAGGTCGGCACGCTCAGTGTCAGTTTCAAGGACGGTGTTGTGTCCGAGATCGAGGAGACCAAGGGAAACCCACTCGGCGGTGGTGGCGTGCAGATCATCCCGCCGCCGTTTGTGTTTTGATCAAAGCAGAGCCGCTTTCACGCGTTCCGGCGTCCATCCTCCCGCACGCAAGCTGCGCAGTGAGCGCGCATCATCGCGTTTCGCGAGGCGCTTGCCGGTTTCGTCCGTGATCAGGCGGTGATGATGCCATTCGGGCACCGGAAGGCCCAGAAGCGCCTGCAACAGGCGGTGCAGATGCGTCGCCTCCAGCAAATCCTCGCCCCGCGTGACCAGCGTGATGCCCTGGAGCGCGTCATCGACCACTACGGCGAGATGATAGCTCGCCGGCGTATCCTTGCGCGCCAGCACGACATCGCCAAACACATCGGGCCGCGCCTTGAAACGGCCGCGACCGCGATCCTGCCATACGAGTTCGCCGCTGATCAAAGACGACGCCTTGGCCACATCCAAGCGTAGCGCATACGCCTCGCCTTTGCCGATGCGTTCCGCACGCTCGTCTGCACTGCGATTCCGGCAGGTTCCCGGATAAAGCGGCCCGTCCGGCCCTTGCGGCGCATTGCCAGCGCGGACGATCTCGTCCTGAATCTCGCGCCGTGTGCAGAAGCACGGATACAACACGTCCTGTGCCTCCAGCTTCGCCAAAGCAGCGCGATAGTCATCGAAGTGATCGCTTTGACGACGCACGGGAGTTTCCCAGCTCAAACCCAGCCAAGCTAGGTCCTCGAAGATCGCTTCTTCATATTCCGGTCGTGCCCGGGTGCCGTCGATGTCCTCGAGTCGGATCAAAAACCGGCCTCCAGCAGCTTTTTCGTGGGCAAACAGCGCCGCGTAAGCATGCCCCAGATGCAGCCATCCGGTGGGACTGGGGGCGAAACGGGTGACTTCAGGCATGGGCGGCGGGTTCAGGCGGCGCGCACCTTCGCCACGACATCGCCGTTGTCGAATTTCCCGCGCATGACCTGCTGATAGACATGCAAATCAGGACGGATCATGCCGTGGGTGAGCCCGCATTTGACCTTCGTCACGGCCAGGCCTGGCGATTCCTGCCAGCCGCCGCGAGAAAGATTGGCCGCAGGTGCTTGCAGGTAGAGTGTGTGGTCGAAATGCTCCTTCGGATGCACCTCGCCATCGTGTATATGCAGCGTGGGAAAGAACACGGTGCCGCTCAAGGCGCTCGGGAACGAAAAGGCCATGGGATGCACCTGTGCGTTGCCTGGCTTCAATTTGAAGACTGCAAAACCAAAGTCCGCGTAGCCCGGCAGCTTTGCCCAAACACCCTCTGGCAGGCGGAATCGCGCATCCAGCCGTTTGAAGTCGGCGATGGTCGGCACAAAGCTCGCGTCGTAGGCACCGACGGAGACGACTTTCAGCGAATAACCCTCTGCCGCAGGCGCGGCACCGAACGGATCACCGCCACGGCTCGGCGGAATCGGGAACAAATCCCACAGATCTGAGAACACGTTCTCATACTTCGAGAAGTCGAAAAACTTCACCGCATCCTCGCCGGTGCCTTCTTTGACCGGAATGGGCAGAACCATCGCGAGATCAGCGTCCGCTTTGAGCGACATCTGATAGATGATCACCTGGTTCCCATGCTCGCCCAGCCGCGCAAAGATGCGTGTGTTTTTGACCTCCTCGACTTTTCCTGTGAAGCAGCACATGGTGCGCATGCTATCAAACCGACTCCTTCAACGTCCAGCATGAATCTCGCCGACCTCGTCAGCCACCTCGACACCGAACTGCGCATCGCGGAAATCCCCGATTACGCGAACGCCTACAACGGTCTGCAGCTCGAAAACGCAGCCGGGACGGTCACGCGCATCGTCGCCGCCGTGGATGCCACGTTGCCAGTGATGCACAAGGCGGTCGCAGCACGTGCCGATTTGCTCATCGTGCATCACGGCATGTTCTGGAACACCGCGCAGCCGTGGACCGGCCCGGTATTTCAAAAGATGAAGCTCGCCATCGAGGCTGGACTGGCCGTTTACAGTTGTCATCTGCCGCTCGATTTTCATCCCACGCTCGGAAACGACGCCGGTGTAGCTCGTGCGCTCGGGTTGGAGCCCTGCGGCACCTTCATGAAGACCAAAGGCACCGACAATGGTGCCCGCATCGAGACTGAAATCGATCGTGACGAGCTGGTAAAGCGACTCCAGGCTGCCACCGGTTCTCGCGTGCATGTCTGCGCCGCAGGACCGTCCATCTGCCGCAAAATCGGCATAATGACCGGCGGCGCGGGCAGCGAGGTGGCCACGGCGGCGAAAAACGGCATCGACACCTTCATCACGGGCGAAGGTCCGCACTGGAGCTATACGCTGGCCGAGGAGCTCGGCATCAATCTCATCTACGGCGGCCACTACGCCACCGAGACCTTCGGCGTGAAAGCGCTCTCGGCTCACATCGAGGCGAAGTTTGGCATTCCGTGGGAGTTTGTCGATCATCCGACCGGATTATGAGCCATGAGCTGGTTGAAGCGTGATTTCTTCGAGCGTGACGTTCTCGACGTGGCACGCGACCTCGTCGGCGTCGAACTGGTTTGGAACGGCTGTTCTGGCATCATCATCGAAACCGAGGCCTACGCGGTCGAGGACGATCCCGCCTGCCACACCGCCTCACGTCCAAGCGCACGGGAGTTTGTGCGCTCCAAGCCGCCCGGAACTGCCTACGTCTATTTCAATTACGGCATGTACTGGCTCTTCAACCTGCTCGTCAAAGGCGGCTCACGTGATGGACTGATCCTCATTCGTGCCTTGGAGCCGAGGCGCGGCATTGAGGCCATGCAGCGTCGACGCCAGCGCGGAAAGCTTCACGAACTGTGCTCAGGACCAGGGAAGCTGGCCATGGCGCTCGGATTTACCGGAAATGACCACGGTACGATTCTGTGTGGAAGCGGCAAACCAGCAGGCTGCGGCTTGAAGTGGTCGCAGGATGAGAAGCACGACGTTGTCACCGACATCCGTGTCGGCATCAGCCAGGCGGTGGATTTCCCCTGGCGTTTCCTTTCACGTCACAGCCCGCATCTCAGCGTGAGGCACGGCAAGGTGAAGCCGCCGGCCGTTACGCCACGCCGCCTCCCAAAATGAGGCGCACCAGGGCCACGACGCCCACGGCGACATTGATCGTGAGGCCGATTTTTTTCTCCGGGAAGACGCCGAAGACGATGCCTGCCACACAGAACACAAGGACGAGCCAGTTCAGCGCCCCCAGAAGAGGAATGAGGCTGGGAACCATGCAGAGCGCGGCAAAGAGCCCGATGAGCACGGAGAGGATTTGGCAGATGGTTTTCATGACGGCGGCAAAGATCGCCAGCCCGACCTGAACTCAACTGGAAATCCGCAAACTCATTGTAAGCCGCGCCTTGCATTCCACGCGCCGGGCGTTAGTCTCGCCGCGCTCGCGATTCCAAGGAGAGGTGGCTGAGTGGTTGAAGGCACCTGACTCGAAATCAGACGTGGGGGTAACTCCACCGAGGGTTCGAATCCCTCCCTCTCCGCCATTCTTCGCCGACTTTAGGAGGTGAAG